>Ga0114996_10000337_pt1 | contig 65584 bp, 42 predicted proteins | sample ArcticOcean_MG_C_4_FD_87039 | JGI IMG/M metagenome (GOLD analysis project Ga0114996, IMG submission 87039) | Marine microbial communities from western Arctic Ocean - ArcticOcean_MG_CB4_134 | ecosystem: Environmental > Aquatic > Marine > Oceanic | place: Arctic Ocean: Canada Basin | collected...
CAGAATCGGTTGCGTGAGATTCTGGATGAGGTCAAGCGGGAGAAACAGCTTGAGCAGCCGGCGGTAGTCGACGTCAACATATCGGCCCGGGAACTGTTCGAAGGACAGCCTGAGCAACAGACCGCGACCAGTACCCCGGACCCAATCCCGGATACGACGACTGATGAACTGCCAGAGGTCAGGATTCAGACATTGTCGCGACCGTTGACTCGGAAACCGTCGAGTCAGTCTGACACCGAGCCGGTCGAGAGCGATCAACCATAGAAAGTGGAAATCATCGGATTCCCGAACAGCTGCGGAGCGGCGGCAGCATATCGCCCCGGGCGTGAGCTTTTGAAGTTGCACACTTCAGTCCCGAAGGGACGTCGGCAGATAGCCCGGGGTTTCAACCCCGGGAAAAATGGCACAATTTGTTTCAAGCCCCGGCGGGGCGACGGCGAAATCGACTACCACGATCGCCGTCGCCCTTTCAGGGCTTTGGGGTTTTGAATACACGTTTTCCACGGGCTGAAGCCCGTGGCTATCCGACTCCGTCCCTTCGGGACTAAGAAACTGTGCAACATCAAAAGCATGAGCCCGGGGTAACCGATCCATTGAGACCTTCAAGCCGTGGCTGAATTCCGGGAATCAATGGATTCCCAGTTTCTTCGTCCGGAGTCTGCAGGTGAGCGGCGAGCGTCCGTCCTGCGGTCTGTCGAACACGGATTAATCGACCGACTGCAGTGGAGAGAACGCGGACGTCGAGAGATCGAGGGAACGTCCGACGGTCGACAGACAATCCCTGAGTCCGCGGAACAGCATGCTGCTGTCCAGCCCGAAGCCGAGCATGCGAAAACCCTGCTCGCGGCGTTCCAGCAGGTTTTCGTTGCTGATGCCGATCACTCCGCAGTGGCGACCGTTCGAACGAATGACGTCCTTCGCGGCCAGAATCTGCTCCGCCACATCGCCACCTTCCCACTCGCCAGCGTGCCCGGCCGTTGCCGAGAAATCAGCCGGTCCGAAGTAGTAGACGTCGATTCCGGGAACCTCGACGATCGCCGAGATGTTGGCCGCTCCGGTCACGGACTCGATGATCGGCACGACCAGGACATTCTCACGGGCATCGCGCACGTGTTGCGAGAAACACTGGCCCCACAGGGTGGCACGCTCACCGCCAATGCCGCGGACTCCGCGCGGTGGGTAGTGGGCAAACCTCACGATCTCAGCCACCTGCTCGGCGGTTTCCATCCAGGGCACAACGATGCCATCCGCCCCGACATCAAGAACGCGTTTCACGAGTGCGGCATTCGATTCGGCGATCCGCACCAGCACGACGGTGTGGCTGCGCACGGCCGCACGAACGTGGTTCACGATGTCGTTCCAGCCCAGATGGCCGTGTTCCGCGTCGATCACGACCCAGTCGAGACCTGCGGCAACGGCCATCTCGGTGATGGAAGGCGATTCGAGAGTGATCCACAGTCCGTACACGGGATCATCCGCGGACAGACGCGCGCGGAACTGCTGCAGTGCGACAGTTTTCATGAGCGAATCAGTCTCGCCGCTTCGGCAGCGCGATCGCATACAGCATGGTCACTGTGCCGACGGACATCAGGCCGAAGGCCAGCCATTCGGGCGGGTCGAAGACCTTCTGGTCGTCAACACTCTTGCCCATGAAGAGGCCGCGGAATTCCTCGTCGTCCTGCGTGGCGTCTTCGGCTGGCTCGTCCTGGACAGTCAGGACCATTTTGTCGACCAGCAGCAGCGACCCGCCGCTCATGGCCAGAAACAGTCCCCACGAAACAAAGATGGCGCGCAGCATGATCATTTGACGTGTCTCCCGGATGTTGCTTCTCGGTGCTGAACTTCAGTCGCTCGCGACGTTACATCACGTCAGATATCGACGTCGCGCGCGGCGCGCGCTGAAGTTCTTCAGCCGCATCAACTATCGGGAGACAGTCTGATGTTCACGGCAGCAATTGCGGCCGTTGTGCGGGCAATCGGATTCCAGACGGCCGTGCGAAATAATCCGGATACGCGGACCGTCTGGTGACAACAGTCGACGTTGTCAGACTGTGCTTCGATTGCAGGTTGGATGGCTGAGTCCAAAGAGAGCCCGGACCTGGCGACCGAACGCATCGGACGTTACGAATGTGACGGCGTGACGGCGTGGAGCCACAAGGCCTGGCTTCTGTTGACTGTTACGATGTTGTATAACCGGGCTGGCTTTGCCACGATGGATTCGAGTATGAGTCAAGACGTCTCCGCACTTCAGTCGGTACGCGGGTCAGCAACACCGGCAGGGATATCGAGGTTAATGCCATGAGCATGATTAAGACCGAGACCACCGGCTTGAAGTACCACCCGGACGCCTATCGATTCGTCGATCAGGCCCTGAGGCACACCCAGCGACGACTGGGGCGATCGGCCGAGACCGTCGCCAATGAAGAGACCGAGGAAGAAGCGGCACACATCAACGGTCGAGAACTGCTTGACGGCATTCGAGAGCTGGCTGTCAACGAGTTCGGTCTGATGGCGATTGTCGTACTTCGTCACTGGGGTATCCGCACCACGGACGACTTCGGGCGAATCGTGTTCGACTTCATCGAACGAGGCGCCATGCGTAAGACGGACCGTGACCAGCTCAACGACTTCTTTGACGTTTACGACTTCGATCAGGTCTTCGATCACGACTATCAGATCGATATGTCGGACGCGTTCAAAAGCTGATCGGCTGGTCGACGCTGCATTTTTTCGAACGTTGTGGCCCAGGTTTCGGCGGGCAGGCTTGCCCATCCCTGCCACCGCTTCTCCGCCATTGCATTTCATCCGCCGCTGCGGAGGTTGGCCTCGTGCCCGGTTCATCTGCTACGCAACCGGAGCACACGGGCGGAACTGAGTCCCCGACGCCTCAACCATCAGGTCCGTCGCGACAGATACGAGCGGCGGTCGGACTAACGATCGTGTGGTACGTCTGCCTCGTCAGTCTGATCGTCTTCAGCGAAACTCCAGTGGCGGTCAACCGTCGACAGATCGAGGAGTCATCGTTCGTCGTTGCAGGCGACGTCGCAGCCGATGGGGCGGTAACAGTCCGGATAGTCCTCAAGGGAGTCGCACCTGGTGATGACCTGCGACTGGTCCAACCACTGACGTTCCCCGCAGGTGACTGGATACTTCCCCTGAGTCGCGTCGGCAGACGATTCGAAGTCACGCCGACACAACTCCCCAATCGGGCAAGGCTTGTGTATCCCGTGACCGACGAAGCGATTGCTCAGATCGCGGCACTGGTCGAGTAGTCTCAATTTTGATTGCGGCAGACCGGCCACGCCGGGCATCAGGAGTTCGTTATCCCACCTCCGACCGACCTGGTTTTGATTTCTCTAATCATCCTTGTCGCAACGACAGTGCGTTCCTCGCTGGGCTTCGGCGAGGCGCTGATTGCCATGCCGCTGCTTGCGTTCATCGTGCCGCTGCAGGTCGCGGCTCCGCTGATCGCCATGATCTCGATGACCAATGCCGTTCTGATCCTGCTGCGTGAGTGGCGGCATCTCAACTTCCGTGAGACAGCCTGGCTGATTGTCGCCGCACTGGCCGGCATTCCGATTGGGGTCTGGGTTCTGAAGACGGCAGACGAGTCCAGCGTGAAGTGTCTGCTGGCTGCCGTCGTGCTGCTGTTTTCCGGCTGGTCACTGTGGCGACCGAATGCGCTTTCACTGAAGTCCGATCGGCTGGCGCCTCTGTTCGGGATTGCCGCGGGAATCCTGGGCGGAGCGTACAACACGGCGGGCCCGCCGCTGGTCATGTTCGGAACGTTGCGCCACTGGCCGCCACAGCAGTTCCGCGCCAATCTGCAAAGCTACTTTCTGCTGGGCGGAACCTCAGTCATCGGCATGCACTGGTTTTCCGGAACAATTACCAGCAACGTACTGCTCCTGTTCGGCATGTGTCTGCCACTCGTCTGCGTGGCTGCCGTCATTGGGAGACGTCTGACCGAGGCAATCCCTGCGGAACGATTCACGCGGTACGTCCACGTTGGTCTGCTGGGAATCGGAACCATGCTGCTCGCCACAGTGATCTCACAGTAAATCCCGACCAGGTCTGGAGAGCGTTCGCATGACATGGCGCATCCTGATTGCCGAGCTGAAGCAGGAAACGGCCACATTTAATCCGCATCCCACCAGCTACGACGATTTCCGCATCACGCGTGGAATTGACATCCTGGACGCCTATCGCGGCACCCGAACCGAAGTGTCCGGAGCGGTGGATGTCTTCGAGTCTGACGGTCACTGCGCTGTTGTGCCGACATTCGCCGCCGCTGCCGTATCCGGCGGACGCATCGTGACTGCGGATCTCGACCGCCTGCTCGATGAACTGTGCGAGGCAGTTCACCAGAACCGGGACGTCGACGCCGCCTGCCTGTGCTTTCATGGAGCGATGGCTGGCGAAGATGAAGGTGACCCGGAAGGTCGTGCGCTGGCCGCGATACGAGAAATCCTCGGCGATCGTCCGATTGTCGTGTCACTCGACCTGCACGCAGTCATCTCGGATCGGCTCGTCGACCGCGCGGACATTCTGGTGCCCTATCACACGTACCCGCATACCGATCACTACGAGACGGGACAACGAGCCGCGCGAAATCTGATCCGCCTGCTGGACGGTTCTGCAACTCCAACCGTCGCGCGTGTGCGTCTGCCAATGCTGGTTCGAGGAGACGAACTGCTGACCGCCACCGGACGATTCGGCGAGGCGATCCGCATGTGCCAGGCGGTCGAGGAGTCGTCGGAAGGCCTCGCAGCCGGAGTCGTCATTGGTAACGCGTTCACCGACGTGCCAGCTCTGCAGTCCAACGTGCTGGTCACCACCAACGGGGACATGCCCGCCGCGGAGCGCGAAGCGGAACGGATTGGCCGTTTCATGTGGGATCACCGCGAGCTGTTTCAGGCCCATCTGACGCCACTCGACGAAGCTATTCAACAGGCAGAGAACGGCGACGGTCTGACAGTCTTTTCAGACGCAGCCGACGCGACAGCGAGCGGGGCGGCCGGAGACAGCAACGCGATTCTCAAGGGTCTGCTCGACTCGTCGTGTTCGAAAAGGTCGCTTCTATCAATTGTCGATGCGCCCGCTGTTGCCGCCGCATTCGAAGCTGGCGTCGGATCGCAAACCGCAGTCGCTCTGGGAGGGACGCGCGACCCGGGACGTTTTTCACCCGTTGATGTCAGCGTCCATATCAAGAGTTTGCACGACGGCCGCTTCACTTATGAAGACGGGACAGGGGCGCGAGCGGGTCGGGTTGCTGTTCTGGTCAGTGGCCCGATTTCGATCCTTGTCACGGAGAGACCGGTGTTTGTCGTGGGGCGGAGAGTGTTTCAGTCGCATGGCCTGGAGCCGACAGACTTCGATGTCGTCGTGGTCAAATCCCCGAACGGTTTCCGCACATGGTACGAATCCATCGCCGACCGGATCGTGCCGGTCGACGTGCCCGGATCGACCAGCGCGAATCTCAAGTCGCTGCCGTTCGAACACTGTGTGCGACCGATTTTTCCGCTCGACGACAACGTCCCGTCACCGTTTGCGCAGGTGCTTTGTCAACGTTGAATATCGGGGTGGCTGGGGTCGAGCGCAGCGAGCCCCCAGTTGCAGTCCTGGGGCGCACAGTCCTGCGGTGCACAGTGCTGGGGGCTCGCTACGCTCGACCGCCAGCCACACGATCCTCCCACTACTCAAAGTGGCACAGCAGCAGGTGCAACTACGCAAGGGACGCAAGCACTTCGTTGGCTGCCGCGATTGTTCGGTCGATGTCCACCGCTGAGTGGGCTGTCGAAACGAAATTGGCTTCGAACTGGCTGCAGGGCAGATAAATGCCGCGATCCAGCATGCCCTGGAAGTACGCCGCGAAACGCTGGGTGTCGTTCCGGCTGGACTGGGCAAACCCAACGACGCGCTCGGGATTAAAGAACAGCGTGAACATACTGCCGACCTGATTGACTGAGTGATCGAGCCTCGCGGCCTTCGCGCCTCGCCTGAGACCATCACACAGCCGCGTGGTCGCAGCTTCGAGAGCCGGGTAGGGATTCGAGTCGCGAAGCTTCTGCAACGTGGCGATGCCACATGCCATTGCCAATGGGTTGCCCGACAGCGTGCCTGCCTGGTACACGGGGCCAACCGGCGAGACCGTGTCCATGATGTCCGCTCGGCCGCCGTACGCCCCGACGGGCATTCCGCCGCCGATGATCTTGCCCAGCGTCGTCAGGTCAGGCGTGACGCCATACCGCTCCTGTGCTCCGCCATACGCGACGCGGAATCCCGTCATCACCTCGTCGAAGATCAGCACGGTGCCGTGCTTTGTACACAGCTCTCGACAGGCTTCGAGGAATCCGGGCTTCGGTGGGACACAGCCCATGTTTCCGACGACCGGTTCCAGAATGATTGCGGCCAGCTGGTCACCATGTTGAGAAAATGTTTCCTCCAACCGATTCGCGTCGTTGAATTCCAGTACCAGAGTATCGGCGGTGCACCCGGCGGGTATCCCTGGGCTGGACGGGACCCCCAGTGTGAGCGCTCCACTGCCGGCCTGGACCAGCAGACAGTCCACATGCCCGTGATAGCAGCCGGCGAATTTGACGATCTTGTCGCGACCGGTGAAGCCGCGGGCCACTCGGATGGCACTCATCGTGGCTTCCGTCCCCGAATTCACCATCCGCACTTTTTCGACGGACGGCACGGCATCGACAACGAGCTGTGCGAGTTCCGTTTCGAGGACGGTCGGTGCTCCAAAACTCGTGCCCTTCTTCAGCGCTTCCTCGATGGCAGCAATGACGTCCGGGTGACGATGACCCAGAATGTGGGGCCCCCAGGAACCGACGAAATCGACGAATTCATTGCCATTGGCGTCATAGAGATAAGGACCTCGGCCGCGATCAATAAATAACGGGCTGCCGCCGACCGCACCGAACGCGCGAGCTGGACTGTTCACACCACCGGGAATCAACTTCTGAGCCTGTTCAAAATGGGCTCGACTTTTATCTCGCAAAGGTGTCATTGACGGATTCCTGTATTCGGGATGAAGTCTCTGGGTCGGTCATTTGAACGAATAGAACCGGAATTTGGAAAGCGGTGATGCAGCCGGGTTCTGGAGAACACCACCCCTGATCGCGGGCGCCAGACGGATAATCACGACAATCGCCAAAACGGACCGCAGCGTGTCTCCGCAATTGCAGCCGACAGAAACGCTGTATTCGCATCGAACGGAGTGCTCCGCCTGTGCCGCCGATCATTCCCAGGCGGTCTGACTCAGAATGCGAGTGCGCGCGTCTACCGGGAAACTAGGTTCTCACCGTGGATCGTTCCGGGATGAGATTCCCGACGTGACACGCTGATTATTCACAACAGAGCATTCGGACGGACACTTCCTGGTATCCGCTGGACGCGAATGGAAAGTTCTTCGGGAGTTGTTTCATGTCTCATGCGCATCCCCTGCAGCATGCCGCAGCCGCTGCCCGCGCCGGAAATTCAGCGCTCGCCAGGATCCACCTGCAGAAGGCCGCCGAAGCGGATCCCGATGATCCCGCCGTGTGGCTGTGGATGAGCTGGCTCTCCGATTCGCCGATGAGCATGGTCCAGTGCCTGGAAATGCTGCTGGACGACGAGCAGTTTCGACCGGTCGCCGAAGCCGGAATGTATTTCGCACAAACGCTCAATCAGTTTCGACATGGCCACGACATTCGCATGGACGCAGCGACGAACAATGCCAAGCAACCGCAGACGGCTCCCGTTCAGTCACCAGCGGCAGATGCGCCACAGACAGTCGCGCCCCCAGTGGAAGCACCGATCACGCCTGACGAGGTCATCGACGCAACGTATGCGCCACCGACCCCACAGGACGACGCGTTGCGGCACGATGACGAACCGAAAACTAACGACGCGAAAGTCGCGGATGTCGTGCCGGCTCAGCAGGTCGACGAAGTTCAAAACGCCAGCGTTGAGCCGACTCAGATTGTCGATCGAGTCCCGGAGATCGTCTTTGAAAATCCCTTCGACGATGCTTCCGAGCCGCACGCACTGAATGCGCAGCCTGAAATCCTCGACACATCCGATACCCGTCCCACATTGGACGGATTCCCGGACGCGGACCACGTTTACCAATCATGGCCCAGTGAGTGGGCGCCGGCTTTTACCAGCGAGAAAACGGAGTCTTCGATGGGAGCGTCCGCGGAACCGGCCGAGCACATTGAATCTCCCGACAAGTCTGATCGACGCGAGCCGATCGCCATCCCGACAGCGATGTTTCGACCGGCATGTACTGACTGGTTCAGTCCCGGGGGGAACTCACAAATCTCGAATGAGACACACGAAGTTCAGCCGGCAGCACCGACGACGTCGCAATGGTCGCGAGCCGCCAACCCCCTCGACTTCGAAGTCGCGCAGGACAGCCCCGCAGACACTGGCCCCAGTTCAGCGCATTCGCTTCAAACGACTCTGGCACCGCCAATCGACGCTCCGGCGGCAGATCATACGGTGCATCAACCTTCAAACGAATCACCACCGCCAGTCTGGCGGCGTCCCGCGAGTGTCCAACCGACAGGTCGCGCAGCGACGTACGACGTACCGACAGTGTGCGACGAGGCATCCTCGCGCGACGCTTCACCAGTTCCGAATGAAAACGAGGGCTCGATTGTCGAGTCGCCGCCCGTTCCGGGCGATGCCACGCCAGCCACCACGACCATTCTAGTTGTCGATGACAGCCCCACGGTCCGCAAACTGGTGGCCATGACACTCGAGAAACGCGGCTACCGCGTCGTGACGGCCTTTGACGGTGTCGCCGCCATGAAGGAGATTGCGGCGCAGAATCCGGCATTGATCCTGATGGATGTCAGCATGCCACGACTCGATGGCTACCAGCTTTGCAAGCTGGTGAAAAAGCACGACAGCACGCGGCACATTCCAGTCATCCTGCTGTCCGGAACAGACGGCGTGTTCGACCGGCTGCGTGGCCGGCTGGTGGGATGTGCGGGATACATCTCCAAACCATTCGTCCCTGCAGCTCTTGTCGAAACGGTGGACCAGTACCTGTCGCAGGCGGCGCACAACTGAGTGACTTGACCGGGAATCGGCAATCACAAATTGCACTGGTACAGCTCTCTGGCAGGGATCACGTGCGAGGCTTTAACCTGCACGCGTCGTAGCCCGCCGGTCATGTGTCGAGGCCGACGAGGCAATGCCGATCACGATTCAAGTCGTGAACAGTGAGCAAATGAGATTCGATGGAAGTCCGCCAGTTTGCTGAGCAGGTTCTGTTTGCGGAATCACTCTCGGACAAGCTGCGTGCAGTCGCCGGTGCTTTCACCGATGAAACGCCAGGACAAGCTGAAGATGTGTCCGAGCCAGGCCGGTCCGCGAACCTGCATTTCGCCGCCCGGCGGACGGCTCCTCCGATGCCGAAACCGGGCGCTCTCTTCGAACCGGCAAAGCGAGCCGTCGCGCACCACATCCTGGCGAATCACGAGCTGCAGGCTCTGGAAGTCATGGCGCGTGTCGCCCTGCTCTTCCCCACAGCTCCACGTGACTTTCGTCTTGGACTAGTAGCGATCATGCAGGACGAGCAGCGTCATACGCGGATGCATGTCGAGCGAGCCGCGATGCTCGGGCTGCAGTTCGGCGACCTGCCAGTCAACAGTTACATCTGGCAGAAGTCGCTGACGTTTCAGTCACTGCTCGATTACCTGGCAACGCTGCCGCTGTTGTTCGAAGGCCGGAATCTCGACCACACCCTTGAATTCGCCACTCACTTCGAAGCAGCCGGCGATGAACGCAGTGCAGCGTTGATGCGAGTGGTGCACCGTGACGAAATCGGGCACGTCCGCTTCGGTATGGAATGGCTGCAACGTCTGAAGCCCGCCGATCAGAGCGACTGGGAAGCCTTCAGTAATCACCTTGCCTGGCCGCTTCGCCCGTCCAAAGCCCGCGGCGATATTTTCCAGCACGCGGCGCGGCGTGAAGCGGGACTGAGTGAAGAATTCATTGAACGACTGCGCAATGCTGACGACGACGAGACCACGGGGATTGAGGTCCACGAAAAGCACGAATGACACGAAAAGGAAAACACTGTTGAAATGCTTCATCCGTGCGGACAAGCCACTTTCAGCATTTTCGGAGCGCGAGTTGACGATGTCTTCTCAACCTGGTGGCATGCTCGTAGACGGTATTCACCAGACTCATCCCCTTCACGTCCATCCATCCAACCACCTCACATCCATCATCATCCACGGCGCATAGTTTTCGTGTCATTTCGTGTCTTTCGTGGACCCGAGCGTCAGTCTCCCAGGCAAACTCCGAGTCGCCGGGCGGTCGTGATCCAGGGATGGTCCAGCGGAACAATCTTGCGGTTGCCGGCGACTTCATTGAGCGGAACGGTTGCCGTGCCACCGCTCCTTGAGGCCACCATGACTCCGAAATGCCGTTCGCTGATCAGCTCGGCACAGCGGACGCCCAGCGTCGTGGCGAGCAGTCGATCGGCCGCGGATGGTGTTCCGCCTCGCTGCAGGTGTCCCAGTATCGTCATCCGCGTTTCCATGCCCGTGAGCTGTTCGAGTTGTTCGGTCACACGCAGTGTGTTGCCCTTCAACGACTGATCGAGAGTGGCCAGTCGCTCGACCACACGCTCCTTTACCTTCTTGTTTTCCGCCTGCCGCTTCGACTCGCCCGCCGCTTCGAATTCCCGGGCCTGCTCTACCGACATCGCGCCTTCGGCGACGGCGACAATCGAAAAGTGTTTGCCGTGCCGTGTGCGTTCGCGAATGGCTTCGGCGACGGACTCGACGTTGTACGGAACTTCGGGAATCAGCACGGCATCGGCCCCGCCGGCCAGGCCAGCTCCGAGTGCCAGCCAGCCGGCTCGGTGCCCCATGATTTCGACAACAATGACTCGGTTGTGACTGGTCGCCGTCGAGTGCAGTCGATCGACTGCATCGGTCGCGATTGCGAGTGCCGTGTCGTAACCAAAGGACACGTCGGTCAGTGCGACGTCGTTGTCGATCGTTTTGGGCAATGTGATGATATTCATGCCCGCATCCATCAGCCGGCGAGCATTTTTCTGAGTGCCACCGCCCCCGAGACAGATCAGTGCCTCAAGCTGATGCTTCTGATAGACCTCGAGCATGACGCTGGTCATATCAAGTACCTGATCACCGACGGGCATGCGATGCGGTTTGTCGCGGCTCGTACCGAGGATCGTGCCGCCTACCGTCAGGATGTTTGAGAGGGCTTCGCGGTCGAGATCGATCGTGCGATCCTGCATCAGCCCCCGAAAGCCGTCGCGAAAACCGACGAGCTTCAGATCGAGGGATTCAATACCAGCTTTACCAATCGCGCGGATGGCTGCATTCAAGCCAGGGCAGTCACCACCAGAGGTGAGGATTCCAACAGAGACGGGCATGTTGATTAACCTGATACGTGGACAGACACGCGGAGGCTATCAGGTACCGAGCCCGGAATCGTTCAACAACTCACACGCCCACCCCGCCTCGGCGCTGCATTCGGATGGCGATGGCAACGCTGGCGGTCGTGGAGATGACTGCAGCCGCCAGCATTCCGATCAGCGGGGCCAGTGCAATCGCGCCGACCGCTGCACCCAGGGCTGTCAGACCAAGCGGGAATCGCCAGGCAAGCAAGGGCTCGACCAGAACCATCACAAGCACCGTCCAGGCGAGAATGCGTGAGAGCATCGACACTGCCGTCTCCGACGCAACTGCCGACACCACCGGTTCCGGATCGTCGGGAGTACGTACCGTCACATCCAGTTTCCGAAACAGTTCAGATTGCAGATCCTGGCGATTGACCGGAGTCAGATCGCTTTCCCGCACGTCCACATTCACAGCGAACAGCTCGTTGCGGTTGACCGGCGATCCGATGGAGACCTCGTAGACGCCCGCCCGGTCCGTATCGTCGAACGAGGCGGCGCGCAGTTCGCTGCGATCCTGCACCGGCAGGCTGCGTGTCGCGCCGCCGGGCAACTCGACAGAGACCGGCACGTCGAATGCCCGCGCGGACCAGGTCGTCAACAGTGGTTCGCCGACCGTCAACTGTCGTCTCTTCCATCGACCAGCGACCGAGAAGTGCACGGCCTCATGCATCATCGGCACGAACGCCGGTGCCCAGACCGCCCAGGTACTCCACCGCTTATCCGTACCGGTCGCAGCCAGCACGACCCGCCCGGCTCCCACGTTCTTTTCGACAAGCGCTGGTGACCCGTCGCTGAACCACAGCCCGACGCCGGCATCGTCGTCCGGTTCCAGCTTGAGAAACTGCATGGTCATCGTTGTTTCCAATCCGACGCCCGGGTTGCCTCGAAAGACTCCGAGCAACGGATGCGTGAATCCGCGCGGATCAAAGGAGAACACCTCGTTCGGGTCCGGTGGCAGGACCCGTTCTCCAATTCGCGCAGGAAGTATGCCCTTGCCATCGCGATGCAGTCGGCGGTTGTAACTGTCGGGACTGGTTTGCTCTCCGGGCAATATGATCAGCCCTCCTCCGCCGCGCACATAGGATTCCAGCAGACCCGCTTCCCGCTCAGTCAGCAGGCCGACATCACACAGAATCGTGGCGTCGTAATCCGCCAGTCGAACGGATGGCAGCTCGCCTTCGCTGACCACCTGAGTGCGGATGATCCCGCCCATCGACTCTTCCAGCGTGGCCGGGTCGAGCGCCGTGCGAACATAGTAAGACGCCGAATCGCGTGACCTTCCGGCGCGATGACCATCGACAAGCAGGACGGAAATCTCCTCACGAACGGGCAGCGCCAACCAGCGGCGGTTATCAACCGGCAGGGCATCGTCCTGCAGGTGCAACTCGATTGAGTGTTCGCCGGCTGTTCGGAATGTGTGCGTAAAATCAACGGGAAAATCGACTCCTGCAGGCACGTCGATGCGCCGCGTATCGACCAGCCGTCCGTCGACCAGCAACTCGATCACCTGATCCCGAGCAGCGCTGGAACCAAAGGATCGCACGGCACACCGTACGAGGACCGGTTGGTCGATCGTCGCCGAGCTGCCTTCGGTCCGCAGGTCCGTGATGGCCGTGTTCCGCGTGTCGATTCCAGCCACGTTGATTAACGAAACTCGAGCGTTGGCACCGATCTTCTTCGTCAGTTCCCGCAATCGTTGTTTCTGATCCGCAGCTCCCGGGCTCCACATCGAGCCCTGCTGGTCGCTGACAATAATGACCTCCTTCTGCGGCATGTCGGGCAGCGCTGTTGTCAGTTGCGCAACTGCCTCGAGGCCGCTGGCCAGATCACCCGGTGCATCCGAAGGGGTCAGACGTTCCACCTCTTCCAGCACAGTGTCCGCCTGGAAGGACGGCTGGCTGATCACGGCGAACGGTGCCCTGCCCGCGATTCTGACAAGATTCCACGCGTCGCCGCGACGACCGTGCTCCACAAGCTCGCGCACCGCCTGCCGCGCCTGCTGAAACCGCGTTCCGCCGTCTCGTGGCTGCTCCCCGTCAGGCTGGCGATCCGAACCGCCCGAGTTGAACTGCATGCTGTAACTGACATCGATCAGCACGATGCGGTGTACTGGCTGTTCGTTCTGCATGAGCGTACTGCCCGAATCGAACAGCGGCCGGGCCAGCGCCAGAACAAGTAATGCCAGCACGAACGTCCGCAGGATGAGCAGGATCAGATTCTCAAGCCGCATTCGCCGCGACTGCTTGCGTGTGGCTTCCAGCAGAAACCGCATCGCGGCCCAGTCGACTTCGACGTATCGCCGCCGGTGCAGCAAGTGAATGATCAGCGGAATCGCCGCCAGCGCCAGCCCACCGAGCAGCCAGGGGCTGCCGAACCCGAATGCGAGCAAAGAAAGGCCGATTTCAGACATACGCGTCATTAGAACGGGCGTTCGCCTGCGAGGCCATTGTGAGTCGGCAGGACACTCGTGGAACCCAACGGTAAACTGCTGTGATTCTGCCAGCCTCGGGTCCTTCCGCGATTCATTTCGACAACATGTTGCTTCAGAGTCATGCGACGACAGAGTCGACCGGTGATTGTTGATTGATGAGTGTTGATTTTCGAAGTGAAAACCACCTGGGGGACCGTGACCGTTCCCCATGACGACCGGCCCCGGCACTTCGCCCATCACTAATCATCAATCGACAATCATCAATCAATCCAACTGACGCCCGTCTTGCGTCAAACGAAACTATGCGAAACCCCGCACCACTGCTTCGGCCCGGTGAGCTGACCGAGGATCAGGTCCGCGACATGCTGGCGCCGGTCGAGTTTGTCGACTGGAAAACCGCGCATCGGCGGCTGCTGGATTTCTGTGTCGACGACGCTCATCGGGATGCGCTGACGACGACTCTTCCCATGCTGCTGTCAGCCCTGCAGGCAGCTGCCACTCCGGATCAGTCGCTGCTCAATCTCGAACGGCTCATGCAGTCCGTCGACGATTCTCTCGAGCTGCTGCAGTTTCTGGCAGACAACCCGCGCGGCGTAGAGATTCTGGTCAAGCTGTTCGTCAACAGTCAGTTTCTGACCGAGATTCTGCTGCGGCATCCCGACTGGCTGAGGCAGCTCACCCAGCACAAACGCATCGCGGAATTCAAGAGTCGTGAGCAGTTTCGCGACGACGCCCAGGCGACCGTTCAGGTGGGTCGCGAAGTGTCAGAGCAGCTCGATTTACTGCGGAAGTTTCAGCAGGGCGAACTGCTGCGGATTGGGGCGTGTGACAATTTCGGGCTGATGGACCTGAAGTCGATCACTCTGCAACTTTCTCTGCTGGCCGATGCCATTGTGCAGACGGCGCTGGCCTTACTGGCCACATCATCCGGAGTGAGTCTCGACGGTTTCGTCGTGCTGGCAATGGGCAAACTGGGCGGCGAAGAACTCAATTACAGTTCGGACATCGATCTGGTCTTTGTGTCCCGTCAGGATGCCACCCAGTACTGGGAACTCGGCCAGCAGTTGATCCGCGGTGTCATGGATTCAACGGCGGAAGGTTTCCTGTACCGCGTGGATATGCGACTGCGGCCCTGGGGTCGATCCGGTGCGCTCGTGACTTCGCAGGACGGCTACGTCGACTACCTCCGACAGCACGGCGGCCTGTGGGAAAAGCAGGCGCTGTTAAAGGCTCGGCCGATCGCCGGGAATCTGGATGTTGGTCACGAGTTTTTGCAGCGTGTTGAACCGCTCATCTTTGAAGTGCCGATCGACAAGGTCCGGGAAAACGTGCGTGTGATGAAGGGACGGATCGAGGCCGATTTGAAGAAGCAGGGCCGCGTGTACGGCGAAGTTAAGTCGGGTAAAGGATCGATCCGTGATGTCGAGTTCGTCACGCAGTATCTACAGATCAGACACGGCCGCACGGAAAAGCACGTGCGCTCATTCAATACGCTGGACGGACTTGTTCGACTGGCGGACTTCGAACTGATTCTGCCGACCGAATTTCGACAGCTCTCCACCGCGTATGTCTTTCTGCGGAAGATCGAGCACTCGCTGCAACTGCTTCATTACCGGCAGGCGCACTCGCTTCCGTCGGATGAACGCGAACTGGCTTATCTGGCTCGACGCCTTGATTTCCCGAATGCCAAAGCCTTCCTGCAAAGTTACGAGCGTCACTGTTCAGAAGTCCGCTTGATTTACGAACGATTCATTGAGGCACGCGAATCCGACGTTGGTCCGGTAGATACGGCAGCGCCCGCCCCGCCCCGTCCGGGACACGCGGAGTTGATGTCGCCGGCCTACTCAAAGGTTTTCTCTGAAGCCGACCTCAAACGACACGAGTGCCTGCTGGAACAGATTGATCCACAGCATCCGGTTGTCCTTGAATCAGTCGGCGCGCCTGAGGGATGTGTGCAATTGACGGTGTGCGGAGTCGATCAACGGGGTGACCTCGCCATGATGTGCGGGCTGCTGTTCGCATACGGATTCAACATTCTGCATGGTCAGGTCTTTACGGCACGTCAGGTGCTGCACGCTCAAACCGAAGCGTCACACGACCCAACCATGCAGCCCTTCGATGAGCGGCGATTCGTCAACGTATTCACGCTCACGCCACCAGACAGTTTACGCAATGGCAACGACGACATCTGGACTCGGTATCTTCAGGAACTGGAACGCCTTTTCTGGCTGGCTGGTGAAGGAAGTCTGGCAGAAGCGCAGGGCCGAGTGGCCCGCCGAGTGGCGGACGTTCTTCACGAACGTCCGAACGCGCCACCGCTGCTTGGGCCGATGGATGTCGAGATCGACAATGCAAAGTCAAACACGCTGACCGTCCTGCATATCAGCGCAGAAGACACTCCCGGATTTCTTTACGAACTGACGAATTCTCTGTCCCTGCTGGGTTACGACATCCGACGCGTCATGCTGACATCACTGGGCAATCGCGCGGTCGATACGCTGTTCATCGTCGGGCCGGGCGGAGAGAAGATCACCGATCCCGCACAGCAGACGCGTCTGCGGACGACCGTTGTGCTGGTGAAGCACTTCATGCAACTGCTGCCGGGTTCGCCGGACCCTGCTCGGGCATTGCTGCATTTCAGTCAGTTTCTGGAGCAACTGTTTGAGTTGCCGGACTGGAGTGACAAGCTGGCGTCTCTCGACCGTAGCGTTGTTCTCGAAGCGCTGTCGCTTCTGCTGGGAGTCAGTGATTTTCTGTGGGAAGATTTTCTCCGTGTGCAGCACGACAACCTGTTTCCCATCATCCGCGACATCGACGGTCTGGCGGACAGCCGGCCTCGCAGCGAGATCGACGCGGAACTGACATGCCTGATCGCGGAGTCCGACTCGGCCGAAGAGTGCCGACAGCGCATCAACGCATTCAAAGACCGCGAGATGTTCCGCGTGGACATGCGGCATATTGCCGGACACATCGTCGAGTTTGGTCAGTTCTCGGCGGAACTGACGGACGTCGCCGAGTGCGTCGTTAACGCCGCTCTCGATGTCTGTCGTCATGAGTTGGTCGACCGATACGGAACGCCTCGAACAAAGTTCGGTGATCAGTCCACGGAGGATCGGCTGGCAGTGCTGGCGCTGGGCAAGGCGGGCGGGCGGGAACTCGGTTTTGCGTCGGACATCGAGTTAATGTTCGTGTATGCGGGCTCCGGTCAGACCGACGGTCCCTGTCCCATCGCGACTGCCGAGTTCTACATCAAGCTGGTGGAAGCATTCACGCACACGATTCAGGCACGTCGACGAGGTGTCTTTGAAATCGACCTGCGGCTGCGTCCGTTCGGGAACGCCGGGCCACTGGCCGTCTCTCTGAGCGCGTTTGAAGCGTACTTTGCTCTCACAGGTCCGGCGTGGCCCTATGAGCGGCAGGCTCTGGTCAAATTGAGACCCATTGCCGGTGATCCCCAGTTCGGTCGCCACCTTGTCGAACTGCGAGACCGACTGGTTTACACGGGCGAGCCATTCGACGTCGCCGCGATGCGCGGACTGCGTGAACAACAGGTGCGGCAACTCGTTCAGCCGGGGACCTGGAACGCAAAGCTCAGCGCCGGTGGTCTGGTTGATTGCGAGTATCTGGTCCAGGCGCTGCAGATCAGTCACGGCCAGAATCAACAGTCCATACGTCTGACCAACACGCGACAGGCCATACGGGCGCTGCACGAAGCCGGGTTCCTGTCGGATGAGCAGTCGGATCGACTGCGTCGAGCGCACATGTTTCTGCGGCGACTCATTGATGCGTTGCGAATCGTTCGCGGAGACGCCCGCGACCTGACCGTTCCGGATCCTGCTACCGAAGAGTTTGAATTCCTCGCACGGCGACTGGGCTACGGAATGCGACTGTCCGAACTGTCACAGAACATCGAATCAACCGCGGCAGACGTGACCGACCTGTCGCGTCTTCTTGACGGACCAAAATAGCTGTCGGCCAAGTGCCGTCATTCAGTGATGAAACAAAAAAACGCCACGAGTGTTACTCGTGGCGTTCTCTTCTAACCATTCGTTTCGCTGCCAGACATCGCCGACTGGCCCACGAGCACCTTGCTTATTCAGCAGCCGGCTTCTCGGCCGGAGCTTCCTTGGCAGCAGCCGGTGCGTCACCTTCTGCTGGCTTCTTAGCCGGAGCGTCACCTTCGGCCGGCTTCTTGGCCGGGGCATCGCCTTCTGCCGGCTTCTTGGCCGGAGCGTCACCTTCGGCCGGCTTCTTAGCCGGAGCATCGCCTTCTGCCGGCTTCTTAGCCGGAGCATCGCCTTCTGCCGGCTTCTTAGCCGGAGCGTCACCTTCGGCCGGCTTCTTGGCCGGAGCATCGCCTTCTGCCGGCTTCTTAGCCGGAGCATCGCCTTCTGCCGGCTTCTTGGCCGGAGCATCGCCTTCTGCCGGCTTCTTAGCCGGAGCGTCACCTTCGGCCGGCTTCGCCGGTGCATCACCTTCTGCCGGCTTCGCCGGGGCATCACCTTCTGCCGGCTTCGCCGGGGCATCACCTTCTGCCGGCTTCGCCGGGGCATCACCTTCTGCCGGCTTCTCAGTCGGGGCATCACCTTCCGTCGGCTTCGCGGGGGCGTCGCCTTCTGCTGGCTTCTCGGCCGGCGCATCGCCTTCTGTCGGTGCATCACCCTCTGCTGGCGCGTCACCTTCAGTCGGCGTGTCGCCTTCAATTGGCGCGACACCTTCTACAAGTTCGTCGCCATCCATCGGCACTTCTGCACCGCCACCAGTGGTTGAGCCCGCATCCAGACTGCTGGTCGGAGTTGCGGGAGCTTCAGGCTTCGCACAACCGGCACCAACTGCCCACAGGCCAAACACGGCAACAATTGCGAACAGTCTCGCGACTCCAAAGATTACCCGCATGGTTCGCTCCTTTTTCCAGAGATTCGTTCGTCATTTCCGTCAGGCGACCACCTGATGGGTTCCCCACGTACGTGCGTAATTAAAGGCAGGTGTCGCGACAGATTCAATCGTCAATGTCGCTCCAACCGATAACGGGACGATTTGTCATGTCAATCCACGCGGTCCGGGACAAGTTTTCGGGCAAGTCCCTCCAGGAATCTGCACTGTCCACGAATCGATGCGCAATCGGTCTGGTGATTGACAACGATGTAAAGTCCACTTGACCGGTTGCCCCGCGCCAGCACTGGCTCCAGCCTGCGGTTTCGTGCAATGCGGCTGCCCGCTTCACATGGACGAGTGGTGGACTCTGCAACGTTCCAGTGTGGCACGCCCGGTTAAAGGCGGCTTTCGAGGCGTTCTCATGACCGCATCCGCCCGAGTTGTACACCGCACGTCTTCTTTCAGTGCGACTGGCACCGCAGTGTTCGATTCTTCGGCAGCCGGCCAAAGCGGTCGCGTGCCAAACAGTATCCTCATGAAAAGTTTTGAACTGGCACGCCGTTCGCATTACCCCGGTTCAACCAGACTAATCGCCTCAATCAGTACAACATGCCTCTTCTGACCGACTGGAATGAGTACGCCAGCCTGTCGATTCGGAATCGGTGCTATTTTCAGACTTTCGGGTCGTACTGGCTGGCAATGGAGCCAGTCGCAGCATGGACACCACATAAGGAGAATCGCATGAGCCAGATCCCCTCCTGGTTGCGAGAGTTCGTCGAACGAGCCACGGACGAGGTGGCGTCGCTCAACACGACAGACGAAGTTCACTGCCACGTGTATCAGAATACCGAGGACGGCCACGACGAGTGGGAAGTTTCACTGTTCTGCAGTGCGAACACAGTCGGTGGTCGCCTGCAGGCATTCCCACTCGACCCGGTTCTGTCCGTCGATGTCTTTGCACTGGCCGGACTGCTGGATGAGCCAGAGGCATGCCGCTGGCAAACTCGTCCAATGGGAATCGAAGACGACCTGGGGGCTCACCTTAGCCTCGAGGGTTGCCATCGCGGACAACGCATCTGGCTGCGAATCCTGAGCGAGAGACCCAGTGCCATTGGCGACGCTAACGCGGCCGACTCGATCCGTACATCCGATAAACAGGCCTGACAACAGAAACAACTCTTAGAAGAATTCCACGGCACGTGTTTTGGGAACCGCATTTCGGTTGGAGACAACGCAACAAAACTTTGTCGCTGACCGAATGCCGCCTACGGCTGGGCAGCGGGCCAATTAAGGCTGCCTCATGCAACAGAGAACAGCCTGAGAGACCATTGATTTTCGCGACCGAAAACAGCCTGGACTAACCATCCGGGCTGTTTTCGCGCGCCCCGGGAAGTTTCGTACGGGTGCATTCAGGCAACTCGTCGCCCGACAGTTCGGCCGCTACAACACGCCGACAATGCACTGCACCGGAGCGACTCCATGAATGTCCTTGAACTGAAATCCGCAGATTCCGCATCAACTGCCAGCATCTCCGTCGATCGCGGTTTCAACTGCTTCGCGTTCCGAGCGGACGTTGATGGCCGTTTCATCGATGTGATCGATTCCCAGCCTGGTTTTCAAGACGGAGAAGGGCGAGAAAGCGGTAACGGTATCCCGCTGCTGTTTCCGTTTCCCAACCGCATCCGAGCGGGCAGGTACTCGTGGGCCGGACGCGACTACGAGCTGCCGGACAACCTCGTGAGCTATGACAACACTGGCAATGCGATCCACGGATTCTGTCTCGATCGGCCGTGGCGCGTGGTCGCATCCGGGCCGGATTTTGCCGTCGGTGAGTTTCACCTTTCACGCGACGCGCCAGATCGACGGGAATTATGGCCTGCCGATTTCGTGATCCGATGTCGGTACGAAGTCGCCGGCAGCGGCCTGCGTTCACGCTTCGAGATTACCAACCCCGACACCGTCGCTTTACCCTGGGGACTCGGCACGCATGCCTATTTCAGACTGCCATTGTCGGCGGACTCACGCGCTGACCAGTGCCTGCTTGTCGCTCCCCCAACGACGCAGTATGAGCTGATCGACTGCCTTCCGACCGGCGGTAAGAGCCAATTGCCGGACGAATTCGATCTGCATGACGGCATCCGTTTCGGAACACGTAAGCTGGATGATGTCTTCGGTGGCGTGCCCGCTGACCTGGTCGAATCCTGCATGATGGATGAGTCCGCCGGATTGCAGGTCGTGCAGCGGAACCCCGGCAGTTTTCGGGATCTGGTGATCTACACGCCACCAGACCGCGACGCTGTCTGTTTCGAGCCCTACACCTGCATCACCGACGCTGTCAATCTTCAACAGCGAGGTGTAGACGCCGGCTGGCGAACACTCGGTCCGGGCGAAAGCTTCAGTACCTGGATCAACATCGAGGCCGGTCCGATCATCGTTTGACGATGACGGGCGACGGCACGCTGGGCCGTCAATCCTGTGCCGGGTATTCTGTCGCCACTGACGTCACGGTTCGTTTCCGTACCGACTCCCTGTCGAGTTTCTGACATGAATACACTGGTTCGCGTCGTCGTGTTGTCCAACCTGCTTGCGCCGGCATGTTGTCTTGCCGGAGAAATTCAGTTGCTGCCTGCCACGGTCGTTTTGACCGGCAACGAAGCACGACAGGGTCTGCTGGTCGAACACGTGACCGGCGCCCGGCATGCCGGCCAGGTCAAGGGCGAACTGACCTGGAAGATCAGCGATCCCACCGTGGTGAAGGTCGAGAACGCGAGACTGATCCCGCTTTCAGACGGCACGGCGACGATCACGGTGGCGTCCGCGAGCGGTTCGGCAACATCGCAGGTCACCGTCGAGCACTTTGCACGACAGCACGAGTGGAGTTTTCGCAATCATGTTCAGGCCGTGCTGGCCAGAGTCGGGTGCAACTCGGGGTCATGTCACGGAGCTCTGGCCGGCAAAGGCGGCTTCCGACTCAGCCTTCGCGGTTACAACTCGGACGCGGATTACTTCATCATTGCGAAGCAGGCGCGGGGCCGTCGCATCGAACTGTCTGATCCCGGTCGCAGCCTGGTCCTCGCCAAGCCCAGTGGAGGACTCCCGCACAAAGGCGGACTGCGATTCGAAACGGATTCTCACAATTATCGGGTCCTCTCCGAATGGATCGCTGCAGGAGCAGAGCCGCCAGCCGACGACGATCCCGTCGTCGAATCGATCGAGATCCTGCCAGATGACGTGCAACTGACGGTCGGTCAGACACAGGACATCATCGTGCGGGCACATTACTCGGACGGACACGCCGAAGACGTTACGCAGTGGGTCCAGTTCTCATCCGCGGACGAGACGGTCGCCAAAGTGGACGAGCACGGTCACGTTACCGTGATCGGTCACGGTTCCGGAGCGGTCTCCGCATGGTTCGCGAGTCGTATCGTGCTGGCACGTGTCACCAGCCCCTACCTGCATGATGTTCCCGCGGAAGTTTACGCCAGCGAACCCCGGCGCAACTTTATCGACGACATGGTGCTCGCAAAGCTGAAAGACCTGCGTCTGCGCCCTTCAGAGGCCTGCACCGACGAGCAGTTCATTCGCCGAACTTACCTCGACACGATCGGTACGCTGCCGACGGCTGCCGACGTGCGTGAATTTCTGGCGGTCGAAACAGACGGCAAACGCGACCGGCTGATCGAATCCCTGCTCGCGCGACCTGAGTTCGTTGATTACTGGACGTACAAATGGAGTGATGTTCTGACGATCTCAGGTAACCGGCTGCGTCCCAAAGGCGTCGAAGCCTATTACAAGTGGGTCCACAACGAAGTCGCAGAGAACACGCCGTGGGATGAACTGGCACACAAAATCGTGACGTCAACAGGCAGCTCTGTCGAAAACGGTGCGACCAACTTCTACGCCCTGCATCAGGATCCAGAGAACATGGCCGAGAACGTCAGCAAGGCGTTTCTGGGCCTGTCGATTGCCTGCGCCAAATGCCACAACCATCCACTCGAAAAATGGACCAACGATCAATACTACGGTTTCGCAAACCTTTTCTCGCGAGTCCGCGCCAAAGGCTGGGGTGGTGACTATCGCAATGGAGACGGCGTCCGCACTTTGTATGTCGTGCCGACGGGCGAACTCTCTCAGCCTCGCACGGGCAAACCGCAACCGCCGACACCGCTCGACGGAGAGCCGGTTCCGTATGAAGCCACTACCGATCGTCGCATCCACGTCGCAGCATGGCTGACCAGCCCGGAGAACCCCTACTTCACCCGAGCGATCACAAATCGCGTCTGGCAGAACTTCTTCGGAGTGGGACTGGTCGAAGAGGTCGACGACCTCCGCCGCTCAAACCCGGCCAGCAATGACGAATTGCTCGCCGCGGCGGCCAGCCACCTGATCCAGCACGATTACGATCTGAAGGCACTGATGCGGACGATTCTTCAATCCCACACGTATCAACGATCCAGTCTGCCGCTGGACGAGAATCGGGACGAGCACCGGTTCTATTCACGCTATTACCCCCGCCGACTGATGGCTGAAGTCATGCTCGACGCAATCTCGCAGGCGACCGACGTCCCCACAGCCTTCACACACATCGGATTCCCCGGCGGTGACCGTCAGGAAACTAAACTGTATGCGAAGGGGACACGGGCGATTCAACTTTACGATTCGGCTGTCGAGTCCTATTTCCTCAGCACGTTCGGCCGCAATGCGCGAGAGATCACCTGCGAATGTGAACGGACGGATGAACCGAGCATGGTTCAGGTATTGCACATCGCGAACGGTAAAACGATCAACGGGAAACTGAAGGCCGAGGATAACCGCATCAGTAAACTGCTGAAGACAGACCTTTCCCCCACGGAACTGATCGACGAGACATTCCTCGTGTGCCTGTCGCGTCTTCCCAATAAGAAAGAGAAGACCGGACTGCTCGAACAGTTCGCGGAATTGCCCGAGGACGATGCCGAGCAGAAGCGACTTCTGCTTGAAGACATGTTCTGGGCAGTCCTCAGTACCCGAGAATTCCTGTTCAATCACTGATCTGACTGCCGGGAACACTAATTACCGCTAATTTACGCTAATGTCGGACACGATTGTATTAGCGTCGATTAGCGACGATTAGCGTTCCCCAAATACGTTGTCGGCACTTCTGTATCGGTTACGCCTGGATCGGCAGAGCTGGCTCGTCGTCACGTTCCATTTACCGGGACTCATCTATGTGGCAATGCCCCCCTGCCCTTCTACTGGCTGCCTGGTTGCTCGTCGGCGGTTTTTCACATTCAGCAGGCGCTGCTGGCGCCGCGTTCGAATGTCGCTGGACCAGCACGGAACCCAAACTCGACGGTATCGCGGATGAACCGGCGTGGCAGACCGCTCAGTCCATCGACCGTTTCTCTCTGCCGTGGTTGAAAGACACCAGGTCGCGTCCACCCCGATCAACCACAAAGGCGAGGCTGTTGTGGGATCGGGATCACCTCTACTTCTTCGCCGAAATGCAGGACACCGATCTGTATGCGGACGTCACCGAGCACGATGGCCGAACGTGGACCAACGACGTCTTCGAACTGTTCTTCAAGCCGGCAGATAAGAGGTCCGGTTACTACGAATTCCAGGTCAGCGCTGCCGGGACTCAAATGGACATGTTCCTCCCCCAAAGAAGAGCCGGTGGCTTTCAGAGGTTCATTGCCGACGGCGAGTTTCACATCAAAGCAAAGGTCAAGCTCGACGGAACGCTGAATCGCTGGCAGGACCGCGACACGGGATGGTCCGTTGAAGGCCGCATCCCCTGGACCGACATGATTCGCACGGGCGGGCCTCCAGCCCCCGGCGAAGCCTGGAAGTTTGCTCTGTGCCGATACGACTACTCCATCGACTTCGAAGGCCCCGACCTGTCGACATGCGCTCCGCTGAACGTCAGGGATTTCCACCACTACGAGGATTACGCGTCGCTGAAGTTCGTCGGCCCGAAGGTCAAGCCATCCGTTCACGGCTTGAAGCCTTACTCGACAACATCACGTGTCGTCGGTTCGCCGGAGCCCCCCCTGCCCTATCACGTCGAGCGTGTCCTGCCTGACCTGAAGATCTCGCGACCAGTTTCCGTGACCGCAGAGCCAGGCAGCTCAAGGCTTCTGTTCATCACACCGAAAGGCCTGTACCGCACCACCGAAGATCCCGCGAGCGGAGAGTTCGAAACGCTGCTGGAACTTAAGTCCGCTGCTTTCAGCATGGCCTTTCATCCGAACTTTGATGACAACGGGTTCATGTACCTGGGTCACAATGGCGTGATTGAGGGAAAGGAAAAGAAGGCCGACGGCAAAGACACGAAGTGGTGCCAGATCAGTCGCTACACAATCGAACGAAAACCGCCCTACCGACTCGATCCCGATTCACGGCTCCAGATCATTGAATGGGAATCGAATGGACATAATGGTGCCGCCGTCGCGTTCGGTCTGGACGGAATGCTCTACGTGACCTCGGGCGACGGTACCAGTGATTCTGATACGAACCTCACCGGTCAGCGTACGGATTTGATGCTCGCGAAAGTGCTGCGGATTGATGTCGATCATCCAGCACCGGGCAAGACGTATTCGGTACCAAAGGACAATCCATTTGTTGGACAGCCAGACTTTCGGCCGGAAACGTGGGCGTATGGATTCCGTAACCCGTGGCGTATGACCGTCGACCCCACGAATGGAAATCTGTGGGTTGGTAATAATGGCCAGGACCTGTGGGAGCAGGTCTACCTCATCAAACGCGGCGCCAATTACGGTTGGAGCGTCTACGAGGGCGGGCACATCTTCTATGCCGAACGCAAACTCGGGCCGACACCGGTATCGAAGCCGATATTTGACCACCCGCATTCAGAGTCCCGGTCCCTAACCGGCGGAGTCGTGTACTTCGGATCGAAACTGCCTGACCTCCACGGAGCGTATCTCTACGGTGATCATTCCACCGGTAAGATCTGGGCAGCAAAGCACGATGGTAAGAAACTGTTATGGCACCGAGAGATCGCCGACTCGACGCTGGCAATTACAGACTTCGGTTTGGATGGCGACGGTGAACTGCTGATCTCGGATTATCAGGACAAAGACAAGGGCGGGTTCTACACACTCGTACCCACCGTCGCTCAGGAGCCAGATCATCCGTTCCCATTGAAACTCAGTGACTCTGGTTTGTTCGCTTCGGTGGGCGAACATCAGATGGTTGACGGAGTCCTCCCCTATTCCGTCAATGCTCCATTGTGGTCGGATGGTTCCATCAAGCAGCGCTACATGGCGGTGCCGCCGACCACGGATTCATCCGGCAAACAAGTGCCGACACAGTTCAGCCTCGGGGGCAATGGTCCATGGAACCTGCCCGAGAGCACAGTCCTGGTAAAGTCGTTCGCACTGGAAATGGAAGAGGGTAATCCGAACTCTCGTCGCTGGATTGAAACACGGTTCCTTACAAAGCAGCAGAATGAGTGGATTGGATACTCCTACCTGTGGAATGACGAACAGACGGACGCGACGCTCGTGGAAAAAGAGGGGTTGGATCGTGCCTTCGAGATTTCGACAGATTCCGGCTCTCGCAGTCATAAGTGGCGGTTTCCAAGTCGTGCCGAGTGCATGATCTGCCACAGCCGGGCAGCCCGATATGTGCTGGGCGTGACCTCGACCCAGTTGAACCGGCAGCACGAATACGCAGACGGAGTTGTCGATGACCAACTGGCCGTGTTCACGCGACTGGGTCTGCTGAAACACGGCAACTGGACGGCAGACGCGACGGGTTTTCTCCAGCGACAACTGGAAGACGAAGGCGTTTCCGCCGAGGCCGCAAAGAAACAGGTGGCCGAGATTACGGCAACGCGCAATCAGCGGACGGCACCCGACAACGAGATTCTGGTGAGCCTCAATCCGAAACACCTGCCAAGGCTGACTGATCCGTACGACGAGTCAGAGAACCTCGGCAAACGAGCCCGGTCGTACCTGCATTCCAACTGTGCCCAATGCCATGTTCCGGCGGGTGGCGGAAACGCCCAGTTCGATATCGTCTTCTACAAGACACTCGATCAGACAAAGCTCATCGACGCTCAGCCGCTGCATCACAAATATGATGTCGCCGATCCGCGGCTGATCGCGCCGGGCGAACCGGATCGCTCAATCCTGTTGCACCGCATCGCGCATCGGGGACGCGGTCAGATGCCGCAACTCGCAACGACGCTGGTTGACGAGAAGGCCGTCGCCATGATTCGTCGCTGGATTGCGGAAATGAAACCCGTCGAGGCGACAAAGACGAAACCGTGAGGTTTCGCGTTTGAAGTTGCAGCATTTCAGTCCCGAAGGGACGCAGGCGAATAGCCACGGGTTTCAACCCGTGGAAACAGGGGCAATAGTATTTCGAGCCCCGGAGGGGCGACGGCAGAATGCATACACTCGGCGCGTCGCCCCTCCGGGGCTCGAAGGTCAATTCATGGCCATTATCCCGGGGCTGAATGCCCCGGGCTATTTGCCGCCGTCCCTTCGGGACTGAAATAGCGCAAAAACAATACGTCTCGACGGTGCGTACATCCCGGACAGTTCACTGCGGGTCGCCCGACTGACGGAGCGCCGTGGCGGAGATGTCCGCTCGAAACCGCTCCTCGGGTATTTCCTCGAACAAGTCTTTGAGTTCATTCGGAACGTGCAGTAGGTCAAGCGTTTCGAATACGCCGCCCGACTTGCGACCGGCCACCAGAAACCGACATCCGACATCCCGTATCGTGTTAAATGACTCACGCATTGCAGATTCACTGCTTCCGTAGAAACGCGGCTGAATGATGCGTTCCGCGGTGTCGTAGCCAATAACGAACGTCACGCCCGGGAACAGAGCCGCTTTGTCCACAAACAGTGGCGCCGCACTCAGTGCAAGTGCATGCTCGTCAAATTGAGACCGCCGGGATTCGATGGACGCGGCGCCCAGCGGCGGCTTGTCCGCGTTCCGAATCGGCAACTCAAAGCAGACCGGCCCATTCAGCATGTCTTCGGCAACACTGCGCAGCTCAAGGTGTCCTGCGTGCAGCGGGTTGAACGACCCTGACAGAATCCCCAGCAACGGACCGTCCGCAGTCGCTGCTGATGAAAGTCGACCGTCTGGAAGAGACCAGATCAGACTCGCCGTCCCAGTTCGGACAGCTCGAATCTCGTCCGGCAACGAAATGTCCTCGCTAAGGACCTGCTCGCCACCGAGCAGCGAGCGAACGGGTGCCGCCTTGCAGCCCGTTACACTGGCAAGTGTCGATACGACAAGGTCGGCAACCAGCGACTCTTCAGCAGCGCGGTCCCGCGCACCTTTTGTCAGAGTCAGCGATCGGATGTTACTGCCCTCGGAAGACTCGATGGCGATCAAGCAACGATGCTCACCGCGTTTCGGTTTGTCGCTGCCCAGGGAGGCGGTACACGCAACTCCAAGACAATCGTCATCCGTCAGCCCGGAACGTCGGGCCAGTCCTCGTGCGCGATGCCAGGCAACGGTTGCCATGTTGAGGGCCGTTTCGCGCGAGCAGAAACTCTCGGGCTCGCCTTCCAGCCAGTCGCTTAGAGCCGCCTGGGAATACGGAACGACCGCCTCCAGCAACGAGTTCGATGCTCCCGGCGCCTGCAGCAAATCGCTGATGGCCTGGCTGCCACCGCCGCTAATCGCCAGCACCATACGGTGTGGTCCTGCATGGATTTCCCGGATTGCTGCCATGTCCGTCATGACGAGGTCCCGTCCGACTGCCTGATCGGGCTACTTGCCGTTTGGATCAAGCACCAGCAGTTCGACTTTTCGAAACTCCACGGGGTGGCTTTCCGACTGCAGCGAAATCGTTCCGCCGGAAAGTTGTACGCCTCCGTTGGCGGCAATCAGCTTCTTCCCGTTGTCGTCGTTCTCGTCAAGCTGTGGCTGCGTGTACGACATCACGGTCTCGCCATTCACACTGTGACGAAACAGCTTGTTGCCACGCACTTCGACCTCGCACGTGACCCACTGCTCGCCGTCATAGGTCTTCGAATTCGCTTTTGTACAATGCCGCTTCACGAGCTTGCCGTCCATCACCACATGGGTCCCCGGAGTACACAGATTCGCTGTTGTTCGCTCACCCTGACCGGTGCCGCCCAGTAACTGCACTTCAATCGAGACGGGAAATTTCTGGTCCTTTGTCATGGACTCGGGTGTTTGCCCGTGAAGCATCAGGCCGCTGTTCCTGATCGCCCAGCCCGGCCCGCCCTTCGCCTGCTCACCGGTAAACCGGTACTCGGCCCGCAGGATGTAGTGCGAGAACTTGTCCTTGTAAAAGATGTGCCCGAATCGTTCGCCGAATTCGTCGTAGGCTTCGTAGCCCACTTGCATCACACCGTCTTTGACGCGGAACGTGTTGCCAAAGTTTTCACCGAGCTCGTAGCCGCGAATCTTCGGCGTCCAGCCGTCCAGGTTCTTTCCGTTGAAAAGTTGAATCCAGCCAGCCTTGGACGGCTTGTCTTGGGCACTTGTCATCGAGATCAGGACGCAGCTTGTCAGGACGAGTGTCGCAATTCGCAGGTGGTTCATATTTGGATATCCAAAGCGTGTAGTCAGAAATGGTCTGCCAACAGATTCTGGGAAAACCTGGCCGAAGATGACAGCCAGTCTCCGGAGACATCGGAGTCACGGTGGATTCCAGTTCCCGCACGCCGGGATTGTCTGCCTCGCATGAACGTCGTATCGTGGACGCCATTCGACTCGAATCAACCGAAGCCAGATCGGCAGAACCAGAACGGTGCGTTCATGACTCGTCGCTCGATTCCCCTTATCGCGTTCCTTCTGGGCGCCACCCTGCTCTCCGTCTCTGCGTTGGCAGACACGCCGCCGGAAGAGGAGGCCGCGATCAAGGCCATTCGCGGCCGGGCATCGAACATTCAGAAGAACCGAGACGGCACGGTGCGTTTCGTCCGTTTCAGCAAGAAGATCGTCACGGACGAGCATGTCGCACACGTCAGCGCGTTTCGGAACCTCGATTACCTTGCGGTTGTCACGCCTACCGTGACAGATACAGGCCTGGCTGCCGTCAAGGGGCTGACTAATCTCGACACGCTGTACCTGTCAAAGTCCGGTCTGACGGATGCCGGCCTGAGCGTTCTGGCGGGACTCAGCAAACTCGAACGGCTTTATCTTGACCAGACTGCGGTCACGGACGCCGGACTCCAGCATGTATCCGGTGTCGGGAGTCTCACAACGCTGGCGCTTCGGGACACGGCGATTACTGATGACGGCCTGCGTCACGTCGCCGGTCTTGAGAACCTGGAAGTGCTGTTCCTTTCCAGGACACAGGTCACCGACGCGGGACTGCAACATCTCAGCGAACTCACAAAGCTGAAGACGCTCTATCTGGAACGAACCGCGATCGATGGAAGCGGTCTGAAATCGCTTGCCAGTCTGAAACACCTCGAAACGCTCAGCCTGAACGACACGAAGGTCTCAGGGAATTCGCTCCAGGCTCTCACAGCGTGCAAGGGTCTGAAACAACTGCTTCTTCAAAACACGCCAGCCGGAAACAGCAGCGAGTCGTTTGAGGAAATGGAAACAGCCCTGCCGAAACTGGCAATCATCACCAGCCCGCACCCGAGTCAGGAACGAAATCCACTCCAACGATATTTGGCAGGTGAGCCACTCAGAGGACCGTCGAACGAAGCCGGGACCTCTGATTCAGTCAATCCGCCCATCGCAGGTGATGGAACGGGCAACATGCTTGGGCCGGCGAGTGATCGTTTCGCTGCCGGCAGTGAGGTTCCCGACTTTCAGAGGCATGTCATTCCGTTGCTGGGCCGGCTCGGCTGTAACGGACGGACGTGTCACGGGTCCTTTCAGGGCCAGGCCGGTTTTCGGCTTTCGATGTTCGGTTACGATTTCAAAGCGGATATCGAGGCACTCACCGGCGGCGACGAACCGAGAGTCAACGTCGATGAGCCGGACAAGAGCCTGATCCTGCGCAAACCGACCAGTGACGATGATCACGGCGGCGGACAGCGATTCGAGCCGGGCGGTTGGGAGCATCGAATTCTGCGTCGCTGGATCGCCGGTGGAGCAAATGGTGTGTCATCAACGCAAAGCACCAGTCAGCCAGATAGTCCGACCAAAACGACAGCCGAACCTCAGGTGATCGCACGATTTGAAGTCAATCCGGCGGAGATCGTCTTCACGAAACCTGACGAGACCATTCAGTTGAAAGCGATCGCCGTCTGGTCTGATGGCACGCGTGAAGATGTGACGTGCCTCACGAGATTTCAGACGAACGATGACACGATCGCGGAAGTCAACGCCGACGGGCTCGTTCGCTGCAAATCGCCTGGCGATACACACATCATTTCGTTTTACGACAACGGGATCTTCAGCACTCCCGTGCTGCTGCCTGTGTCTGACAAAACCGGAGACCGTTTCCCCGCCGTTCCCACACCGACTCCCATTGATACGTTTGTCGTCGAGAAACTCTCCAAGCTGGGCATCGTGCCTTCCGAAACCTGCTCCGATGAGGAATTCCTGCGACGTGTCAGTCTGGATTTGACAGGCACACTTCCAAGTGCTGCCGAACTCGATGCCTTCGTGACCGAGACGTCCGCCGACAAGCGTTCGCGAAAAATCGATGAACTCCTCGAGTCGCCCGCGTATGTCGAGTGGTGGACCATGCGGCTGGCTGACCTGACCGGCAGCAATGCTCAGTACCTCGGTTCCACGGATATGAATCGACCCGCCGCTGATCAGTGGGTCGCCTGGTTGCGACGGCGAGTCAAAGACAACGTCAGCTGGGACCGGATTGCTGCGGGAATCATCCTGTCGGAGAGTCGACGCCCGGATCAGTCGTACGAAGACTACGTCCAGGAACAAAGCGCGTTCCTGGGCCGCGTCGATCCGGAAGACTACACAGCCCACGACAATCCGATGCACTACTACTGGTTCCGCAGCAACAACCAGCAGCCGACCGACCGGGCTCTTTCCTTTGGATACATTTTCCTCGGAGTGCGACTGCAATGCGCTCAATGCCACAAGCACCCATTCGATCAATGGTCGAAACAGGACTTTGAGCAGTTCACTCAGTTCTTCTCGCGCATCAAAGCAGGAGTCGCGCCATCGGCGCGTGAAGCACAGAACCAACTGAAGATGAAGCTGGGCGTCCCGAAGAAACTCGACACGGCCGCGCTGCGACGACAGATGTATCTACGAGTTGCCGCCGAAGGCCTGCCGATCCCCTGGAACGAAATCTGGATCGAATCGCCTGGAGACAAGCCGCAGATTGCCAGACTGCTGGCCGACGATACGGTCGACCTCAGCGACTACGACGATCCACGCGAGCCGCTGATGGCATGGCTGGTCCAGAAGGACAATCCTTATTTCGCTCGCGCGTTCGTAAACCGCATCTGGGCTCACTACTTCGGAGTCGGCATCGTCGATCCGCCCGACGACTTCAATATGGCAAATCCGCCCAGTAATCGCCCCTTGCTGGACTGGCTCAGTACGCAGTTCGTTGAGCACGGTTATAATATCAAATGGCTGCACGGAGTGATTGCCAGAAGCCGCACTTACCAATTGAGCTGGCGACCTAACGAGACCAACGTCAAAGACGAACGCAACTTCAGCCACGCGATCATTCGCCGGCTACCGGCCGAAGTGACCGTCGACGCAATTCTGCGAGCTACCGCCAGCGATACGAAAGCCGCCACGTTCCATTCAATAATGCAGGGCCGCAAAATTGGCATGCATCCTGTATCGATTCAGGCACGCAGCCTCGACTATTCCCTGCTCGTGTTTGGCAAACCGCTCCGCACGACAAACTGCGACTGCGAACGCCAGTTGCAGCCAACTCTGCTGCAGTCACTCTACGTACGCAACGATCACGAACTGATCGAGTGGCTGGAGCGTAAAGATGGCTGGCTGACACAGGTGGCGAAGGACCTGGGCGAGTCACTCGTGTCCGATCTGAAACCCCGCACGGAAACAGAACCACCCAGGTCGGGCGATGCACCTGCACCTGAGCGAGTGGATGAGCTGATCAACGCCGCATACCTCCGCACGCAGAACCGGGCGCCATCTGCCGATGAGCTTAACCAGGCCCGATCCCACATTGCCGAAACGGAATGCACGATCGAAGGGCTTCGCGACCTGATGTGGGCGCTGCTCAACACACAGGAATTCCTGACCAATCATTGAGCCTTCTTGAATTCGACAGGACAGATACATGCCCACACAGCTATCACGCCGCGAGGCCATTCAAACTGCTGCCGCTGCCAGTGCCGGACTCTGGCTTGGGGCCAGCACATCAACCAGCGCGGCCTCTTCACCCAACGAGAAGCTGAATATTGCGTGTATCGGAATCGGTGGCCGTGGCGCCGCGAATCTGGGCGGCGTGTCCAGTCAGAACATCGTCGCACTGTGTGACCTTGACGAAAAACGTGCGGGCGGAGGATTCACGAAGTTTCCGAAAGCGCGTCGTTTTCAGGACTACCGACGAATGCTCGATGAGATGGACAAGAGCATCGACGCTGTCGTGGTCAGCACTCCGGACCACACACACTTCCATCCCTCGATGACGGCAATGCAGATGGGCAAGCATCTGTATTGTGAAAAGCCCATGGCGCATTCCGTCTGGGAGATCCGGGAAATGACCCGGATGGCGAAGAAGATGAAAATTGCCACGCAACTGGGCGTGCAGCGACACACGCTGGCCAACATGCACCGCAGTGTGGAACTCGTGCAGGCGGGAGTCATTGGCAAGGTCAGCGACGTCCATTCGTGGATCGGCGGAAATCGCGGCATGCCGGGCGCTGCGAAAACGGGTGAGTCGGTCCCGAAGCATCTCAAGTGGGATCTGTGGCTCGGACCGGCCGCTGATCGTGCCTATTCGTCGTCGTACTGCCCCTACAACTGGCGGTTCTGGTGGGACTTTGGAACGGGCGAAACCGGCAACTTCGGCTGCCACATTCTGGACATACCGTTCTGGGCACTTGGTCTGAAGTACCCAACACGAGTCGATGCATCTGGCCCCGAGGTAGACCCACAACGGGCATCTAAGTCGATGGCAACTCACCTGTCCTTCCCGGACAACGGTGTCACTCTACACTGGTACCATGCGAAGAGTGGGCCGCCGATCCTCAAAGAGAAAGGGCTGTCCGGAAAGGGCATGAACACACTGTTCGTCGGCTCGAAGGGGATGCTGCTGACCGGCTTCGGCGGCCATGTGTTACTGCCGGAAGACAAGTTCGAAGGGCTGAAGAGACCCGATCAGACAATTCCCAAGTCTCCCGGTTTCTACAATGAGTGGTTCACGGCCTGCAAAGGCGGAGCCTCGGCAACGTGCGACTTCGATTACTCCGGACCGTTGTCGGAGACCGTTCTACTCGCCAACACCGCCTACCGAGGTGGTGGCTTCGACTGGAACGCAGACACACTTTCAACCGGCGGAAACGACAAAGCCGCTGGCCTCATTCGCACCGAGTATCGCAAGGGCTGGGAAGTCCCCACGTAGGCAGGAACAGACGTAGCGCGGTTCCGGCAACAGGCACTGCTTCAGTACCTGCCCCATCCACGAGCGAAGGTTCCTCACGTCTCCGGCCGCGTCTGCCTGCTCCAAAGCGGAAACAGGCAGCGCGATCTGAATGACGGCGACGAAAGCCAATAAGTGAAGTAGACGCGAAGCCATGGATCAGTCCAGGTCGCGGATGCGGATGTTTTTGAATTCGGCGAACATGGGGCTTCCGGCGTGCAGTTGCAGGGCCAGAATGCCTTCCAGCAGTGCGTTGTCCGGGTGATCCTGAAAGTCCAGCACCAAGCGATCGTTCATGTAATGTCGGATGTGCGTGCCCTCCGCAATGATGATCACGTCGTTCCACTTATCCAACTTGAACAGTTCCTTGTATTCGTCCGCAGTGATCAGCGTCTCTGTGACCTTCTTCTTGCCCTTCTTGCCGTCTGCGATCCATTCGGCCTTTTCACCGACAAGACATGTCCGGCCACGTCCGCCGGTGAGTCCCCCCTCGTCGTATATGAATCCGGACACACTGGGCAGGATGTTCTGGTTCCTGATTTCATGCTGGTAGCCTCGCACGACCCACTTGTTGCGGACATTCCCGTCCGTGATGTGCTTCGAGCGATACTGAATCCCAGAGTTGTTTGTCGCGTTGCAGCGGAAGGACAGTCGGAGTTCGAAGTTCTTCGTCTTGCCGCCCTTCCAGATGAGGAATGTGTTCCCGTTGGCCTTCACATCTGCCGTCGTCTCTCCGTGTATCACTCCATCCTTGACGGACCACAGACGGGAATCTCCGTCCCAGCCTTCGAGGCTCTTGCCGTCAAAGATGCTCTTCAGGTCGTCCGACTCTTTGGGAGCCTTACGCGAATCGTCAGCGGACACGGTGGATGCGAAACAGACCAACGTAACAACCATCAAGTTGCGAATCATCAGTATCTCCAAAGCGAAAGTGAGTGTGAAAAGTCGAGTATGAAACGGTAAAGGCCGCGTCGACGGACTCCAACTCGAAACGTCTTACGTTTGAGTCAGGTCTTCGTTCGTTTATTCAAGAACACTAATCTGCGCTAATTGACACTAATCCAATGGACGTTGACGACGGACGGTGATTAGCGTTGATCAGCGCAGATTAGTGTTCCAACTGTTCAGTTTGTCTATTCAGACGCGGCCGGCTTGGCGGGATCGTGCTCGATCTCGACCGGAGGTACATCTCCGCCGGGGCCCGTAATGAAATGTTCCATCCAACGGAGCATTCGCAGGTTGTAGTCGTATCGAGCAGCCGCTTTACGGTTTCCGTGTCCTTCGCCCGGATAAAAGATCAGTCGGACAGGGACTTTGCCCAGTATCTTCAGATTGCGATACAGCTCCATCGACTGCGACGGATGCACGCGCGTGTCTTCTTTGCCGTGCAGAATGAGAATCGGCGTGCGAGCTTTCTCCACGTAGTAGATCGGGCTGCGTTCCAGGAAGAACTGCCAGTCGTCCCAGATTCTCTTCCGTGCGTGCACGTGAAACATCTCGTCGGCAATGTCCGTCGTGCCGGATTTCGAAATCTGATTGCTGATGCCGACAAACATCACTGATGCCGCAAAGTGCTCACTGTGCCGCGTCGCCATCCAGGCAGACGCGAAACCGCCGTAGGAACCGCCTGTGACTCCGACTTTCTTGCGATCCACCAGACCATTCTTGACCAGGTAGTCGATGCCATCAAGCACGTCATCGAATTCTTTGCCGCCATAGTCCGCCTGATGGGCTTTGGCGAAGGCGACTCCGCGGCCGGTGCTTCCACGGTAGTTGGGATAGAAGATCGCGAAACCACGAGCGGCCGCGACCTGACCCGGATACACGTAACGTGTGACCCAACCATTCGGAATATGTGCTTCCGGTCCGCCGTGTACGACGGTCAGCAGCGGATACCGCTTGCCTTTCTCCTCATTCAATGGGCGGATCAGAATTCCCTCGACTTCTTCTCCATCGCGAGCCTTGTAGCGGATCACTTCCTGAGGCGCGAGCTTGCGGCTCGAAAGCCAGGGATTCACGTTCGTTAGTCGCTGGACGATGGGCCCTTCCCGTCTCCCCAACTTGATGACCGGATCCTGCGGCTTCCACAGATACACCTCGCCAGGGTGCGCAGGAGACTGGCCGAGTAATGCTGTTCGATCGCCTGCCCGGCTGAACGCATCGAATACAACGCCAGTCGGCGGCGGTGGAATTGTTCGGTCACCGCCGTCGGAATTCATTGTCCCAAGAACTGAACGACAACCATCGTGAGCGAGGAATCTCAGCTTTGAATTGCCGTCCCAGTCGATGTCGATGATGTCCGGTACGTATCCCTTCGTGGCGTCAATAAACTCACCGGATGCGACATCGGCGATCAGCAATCGCCCATAACCGGGGTCGTTAATGTCCTCGCCGGACAGAAACGCGAGTTTTTTGCCGTCCGGACTCCAGGCGATCTCACCGATCTTGCCGCGGTTCTCGATCTTCTTCACAACTTTGCCGGTCGCGGCATCGATGATTCGGATTCGCCGATACATGTAGTGGTGGTCGATCAGCGGCGTCGGGGCCACCGCTGAGACAAGATGCTCACCATTCGGACTCCAATGCAATTCTGTGGCCGAGCCCTCGATGTCGAGCATGCGTGGTTTGTCGCCGTCGATGGTCGGAGGCGCCGGGAAGGAGTTCACCGCAATGAGCGTTATCCCATCCGCATCCCATCGCGGCGAAGCGATCCAGATTCGCTTCGAATGCAGGTTTTCTTCGTAGGCCTCGGCATTGAATCCCTTGTCTTTCTGCTTCTTGAGTTCCGGGTCTTCCTTTTCGGTCGCCAGAAACGCCACCTCGCTGCCGTCGGGTCTCCAGTCATAGGAACTGATCGACGTGTCATGTTCGATGAGTTTGCGAGCTTCGCCACCATCGACCGGTATGACATACAAGGACGTCTGTTTGTCTTTCGCACGTTTGGTCAGGAATGAGATGCCGCGGCCATCCGGAGTCCATGCGATGCCGCTGACACTGACATCTCCAGAAATGAACGGCCGACTCTTGCCGGTTGCCGTGTCGACCACATGCAGCTCTGACCTGGCCGACCCATTCTCATCCTTCAGTGGATGACGCGGCACGCTGACGGTGTACGCGATCCACCGACCGTCAGGTGAAATGGCGGCGTCCAGCACGGACCTGAGTTGAGCGACATCCAGCGGCGTCAGCGCTTTCTTTGATTCTGTCTGGGCAGACGCGGGATCGAGCCGCAGAAAACATGTCAGCAGAACCAGAAGAAGTAAACGTTCGGTGAATCGACTGATGGTGTTCGGCACTGAAGTTCCTCCATGCGTCGGATCGGCGTGTTGAAGCGGTCTGTGTCAGGCATGCGGCGGATGAGGATTTACCGCCCCTGAGTTTATCTCAGGGGTTCTCGCGTTGCTGCACTACGCAGTCGGTAGTGCAAAGACGCGAGAACCCACGACGTAAAGTCGGGGGCGGTAACTTCTCGACTGCCGCACGCCTTAATCACGGGAGGATCTCGGAGTCAGCATCGCGCGTCCAGTGACTCAGGTCGATTCGGCAGCAGGCAGCCTTGGGATTGCATGACCGACGTGCCGTCGGCGGTTTCCCTTACTCCCCCTCTCCCTGACCCTCTCCCCACGGGAGAGAGGGGACATCTCTCCGCATGTCACGTCGCGCCGGCTGATCCGTTTACAGGACGCGCCGATGTGTCGCGTGAGAGGCACATGTTGATCTGCCGCACATACCGCTGCCTCAGATCAACATTCCGGCAGATCGGCTGCAGCGGTCATGTGAATTCTGCCAGGTCGCCCTCTGAATCGATTACGCGGCCGCCCGACATCGCTTTAGCGGGAATGTTTGTGTCCACGGTGCAGCTCCCGCCCAAATCGTGCGGGAACCATGAACGGTCTGTCTCTTCCAACGAGGTGTCGTCTTGCAATTGAGCAACTGGCTGACCTCTGTTCGTAACCGCCTGCAAAACGGCCCACGCCGCTGCCAGGGCCGTGTGCAGTGTGCGCCATCTCGGACACACTCGACTATTCAGTATCTGGAACAGCGTACTCTGTTGACTGTCCAGGCGTTTGCGATCGGTACGGAACTATTCGTCGTGTCCGATACGGGAGATTCCATCGCCATTCGCGCGGACTTCAATCTGGCGCCGCGAGTGGAGGTTCTGGGGAATGGAGTTCCGATACCTGCACTCACGCCAACAGCGGCGGGAACTCTGACGAAGATCACAATCGCCGGTGACAACGGCAACAACGTGATCGACCTGTCGGGCATCTCCACGGCAGATTTCAGCGCGAGCCTTGAGATCATTGTCGACGCTGGCGATGGAGACGACACGATCACTGGCAGTGCGGATATTGGAGCCACTCTCAACGGGAACGACGGAGCGGATCAGATTACGGGCGGCACGGCTGCAGATCAGATCAACGGCAACAATGGCATGGATGCCCTGAGCGGCGGCCTCGGCGCAGACACCATCAACGGCGGCGATGGAGCCGACGTCGTCAACGGTGATAAGGGCAACGACGTCCTCAACGGAAACTCGGGCAAAGACACGATCAACGGCAACGATGGCAACGACGTGGTCGACGCGGGAGCCGGAATCGACAGCGTGCTGGGTGGCATCGGCAACGACACGCTCGACGGTGGCAGCAACGGTGACGAAGTGTTCGGAGAGGCCGGCAACGATTCACTGCTGGGCAACACCGGCAATGATCTTCTCGACGGCGGTGCGGGAAGCGACACGTTGCTGGGAAATGCCGGGCGAGACTCGCTGTTCGGACAGACCGACAACGACTCGCTGAACGGCGGAGGCGGCGCCGACTCGCTGGACGCCGGAGATGGTCAGGACACGGCCAACGGTGCGCTGGGGAATGACACCGTCATCGGCGGAAATGGTGACGACATACTCTTCGGTGGCGGCGGCCGGGATTTGATGTACGGCGATGGGGAAACGGACGCAACGCTTGTCGGAAACGATCGGATGGCTGGGAACTCTGGCGACGACTCGATGTTTGGCGGACTGGGGGCGGATGTCATCAACGGCAACAATGGCGACGACCTGATTGTCACTAACGATGTGTCGCTTTCGGTGGCTGACATCGCCGCCCCGGAGGGGAACGCCGGGGAAACGACGTCAATCATGTTTACCGTCGTACTCTCCTCGGAGCAGCCGATTCCAATCTCTGTTGACTATGCAATTACGGCGGATGGCACGTTGTCCGGCGGAACGGCAACACCCGGCGTCGACTTTGACACGCCGCTCTTCACGGACACGCTGACATTCCTTCCAGGGGAAACAACTCGCAATGTGCCGATTTCAGTGATCGGTGACGATGTGTTTGAGGCAGATGAAACATTCTTTATCACACTTTCAAACTCAACGACGATCGGAATCGCCGACGGAATTGCGGAAGGACGCATTCTGGAGGACGACCCTGAGCCTCCAATCGATGTTGTCTTCGCCCTGGACGATACGGGGTCGTTCCGTCTGGTCCTGCAGTCGCTGCAGGCGACGTTTGATGGGATCGTTACGAGCCTGCAGAGCAGCTTCCCGACCATCGAATTCGGATTCGGCGTTGGGCGGTTTGAGGCATTTCCGACGCCACCGGGGACGAACGACGACGCCAATCGTCCCTGGGTGTTGAATCAGCCGGTTATTTCTACCAATGAGCCGCTGTTCGGACTGGCACTGCCGTCGGCGCTGGCGCGTAACCTCCCCGACGATGGGACGGGTCGGGAAACGATCTTCGACGCGTTGTTTCAGATCGGAACCGGCCTGGGTCTGGACGCTGATCTGAATGGTGACACGCTCGGTGATGGGCCGGCTGGTCCGCTGACGACGCAAATCGTGTTCGGCCCGGCATCGGGTGACATTGCCGCCTACAACACATTCATTCCGGACCCGGCTGGACCTGTGATTCTGCCGACGTTCGTGTCTCCTGCGACCGCGACCGACGGAGTCAGCTTCCGACCGAATGCAAGGAAGTTCGTGATCGTCGCGACGGATGCGTCACGTGTCCTCCATGAGGACGACCTGAACCCAATCTATGCCGGAGCCAACGGATCGATGGTTCCGGCATCCACGTTCGCATTCGGGTCTACGACCTTACCATTCCTCAACACGCCGAATGGGCAGGGAGCCGGGATTCAGGAGACGATCGACGCACTTGTCAGCGACGGAATTCAGGTCATCACTCTGGGCGATATCGACTCACGAGCCGGTTTGCGGCAGGAGCTGGAAGCAATTTCGCTCTTGTCCGGTGCATTGAACACGACCCAGAACACGATTGAGAACTTCGTCGACGACACCATCCTTGACAGCGACGACATCCAACCGGGCGACCCGCTGTTCTTCGAAGTTGATGTTGGAAACTCGACACAGTTGGAAAACGCGATTGTGACCGCAATTACAGCAGCAATCGCGCCTCCAGATCCCACTCCACCGCCTCCGCCTTCGAGTGCGATCGGTGTCGATGACACTCTCTCCGGGAACTCCGGGAACGACACGATCGTTTCGGCATCCGGGAATGACCTGATCAATGGTGGGGCTGGTAATGACAGTCTGTCCGGTGGCAGCGGCATGGACACGGTCGTCAGCGGCCCTGGGGATGACACACTCGACGGTGGCTCGGGCGATGACGACGTCACCGGAGAAGAGGGGAACAACACTTTAGCTGGCGGCAACGGTGACGACACGATCGTCCTTGAACCATTCGCCGACAGCTTCAATGAGTCTGTTTCTACAGTCGGTGCCGACACGGTAATCATTCGCGCTTCGGCGAACGCAGACACATTCACTATCAGCCAGAACGCAGACGACTTGATGGTCGTCACCACGGCAACGGCCTCGATCGTCATTTCAGACAGCGTGAGTTCGGTCATCGTTGAAGGCATGGATGGTGACGATACCGTCACGATGGATCACATCGGACGTGTTCGCCCGCTGGCACTGTCGATCCGACTGGGCAGTGGCGACGACACTTTCAATGGCCGCAATCGGAACGCTGGCCCGTTTCCAATTGAGATCCTCGGTGAGGGCGGCGCTGACACAATCAACGGTACTGCTGGTGGCGACAGAATTGTCGCTGGCGACGACAACGATCTTGTCGCGGGAGCCGATGGTAACGACACGATCCAGGGTGGGTTCGGTGTCGACACGCTCAATGGTGAATCCGGCGACGATTCGATCAGCGGTGATGAAGGCAGCGACTCGCTGATTGGCGACGTGGGTAACGACGTCCTGATTGGCGGGCTGGGTAATGACTTCGTCAATGCCATGGGTGGAAACGACACTCTCGAAGGCAACGAGGGCAACGATACGTTGTTTGCCGGTGCTGGCAATGATGTCCTGCGTGGAGGTGTCGGTAGTGATTCCCTGAAGGGACACAGCGGGAATGACGTCATCAGCGGCGGCGGTGGTGATGACACGATCCGCGGCAGCATCGGCGACGACACAATCAACGGTGGCGATGGAGACGATCTGATTGAAGCAGGGAATGGCAACGATCTTGTCGCAGGGGGAGACGGCGACGACTTCATCAATGCCGCTGGCGGTAACGACACGGTCCTCGGTGGTGACAGCAACGACTCGCTGTTCGGCGGAGGCGGACGGGACATTGTTCTGGGCGGAGATGGAGACGACATCGTCCGCGGCAATGGAAGCAGCCGCGACACGATCGCCGGCAATGAAGGTGACGAAGACGATCTCGCGGGCAACCTCGCCGGTGAAATCAACGAGGCATTCACACTGGCGGAAGCCCTGCTGGCGGAGCTGGATGCACTGGAGTGACATGCGTTCGTAGTAACCGCATTCATGCGGTTGTTCTGACGCCTCCGTGTGTGAGGCGACGTGCAGAACCTTCTGATGACATTGAAATCGCAGAGCGAATACCAGCGGGATAAATCCGGCTACTACAAACAAGCTGAGGTGACAACGTGCAACTGAATCACTGGCTGACCACCATTCGCGAACGTCTTCGATGCCCGGCCTCTGACCGGAAACCGGCGCCATCTCCGGTTCGTCCACGCCGATGGTCTCAGAGTATCGAACTACTGGAACAGCGAACGTTGCTGACTGTCCAGGTTGTGCAGATCGATAACGAACTGCTGATCACGTCCGACGCCAGCGACACGATCGCGGTCCAGGCCGCCACGGGGTCTCCGGCGCTGGTCGAAGTCGTGGGCAACGGGACGGTCGTGCCCGGACTGCCAGACATCGATGCCAGTACGGTGACAAAGATCACGATCATTGGTGACGACGGCGACAATACGATCGATCTCACAGCGGTCACGGCCTCGGTATTCAGTTCGAATGTCCTTGAGCTGATCGTCGAAGCCGGCGACGGTGACGACACGATCCTTGGCAGTCTCGATTTGCCAACAACCGTCCAGGGCGACGACGGCGACGACACGATCACGGGAGGCAACGCCGCCGACGTGCTCGACGGTGGCGATGGCCGAGACATCATCAACGCCGGTCTGGGAGACGACACGGTCAACGGCGACGACGGCGCCGATGTCATCAATGGTGAGTCCGGCAACGACGTGATCAACGGTGGAGCCAGTGCCGACACCATCGACGGTGGTGTCGGTGACGACATCCTGAATGGAGACACGGGCAATGACAGCATTACCGGAGATGTCGGCGACGACACAATCAACGGCGGCAGCAACGACGATCTGCTGTTTGGTCAGGACGGTGACGACTCGATCGTCGGCGGCGGCGGCAATGACCTTCTTGAGGGTGATATCGGAACGGACACGCTGGAAGGTCAGGACGGCCGGGACACGCTGCTGGGTCAGGCCGATAATGACTCCCTGGACGGCGGTCGGGGTGCTGACTCTGTTGACGGAAACGACGGTGACGACACGGCCAACGGGGGCCTGGGAAACGACACGGTCACGGGCGGTGATGGTGATGACACACTGTTCGGGGGCGGTGGCAATGACCTGATGGTTGGTGACGGGCCGGGGGCGATCGGGGACGACCGGATGTCGGGTAACGCCGGCAATGACACGCTGCTTGGGGGCCTGGGAGCTGATTTCATTAACGGTGGCCGAGGTGACGACCTGATTGATACGCGCAGCAACGCATTTACCGTCAATGACGTGCAGGTCCTGGAAGGCCAGACAGGAGAAACGACGCGTGCGGTGTTCACGGTCACGTTGTCCGCAGTTCCGACGGCTCCAGTGACTGTGGACTACACCATTACTGGAGATGGCACACCGGCGGGCGGGACAGCTTTGCTGGGTACGGACTTCACTGCTCCGATGGTCAGCGACACGCTGACGTTTCTTCCCGGACAGACATCGTTGGACGTTCCGTTCGATGTTATTGGCGACCTCGGGAACGAATCAGATGAGACGGTTCTCATCACGCTGAGCAATCCAGTCGGGGCAACGATTGCAGACGGCCAGGGTGAAGGCTTGATCCTGGACGACGACGTAACGACTCCGGTCGACGTCTTTCTGGTGCTCGATGACACAGGTTCGTTCCAGAATGTCGGTAGCAGCATTTTTTCCATATTCACCACGATCATCACGACGCTGCAAACGCGACTGGCTGGGGTAGAACTCGCGTTCGGTGTGGGCCGATTCGAAACCTACAGCACATTCGCCGGGCGACCGTATGTCCTCAATCAGCCGATCATCTCAACGACCGAGCCGCAGTTTCAGGCGGCGATTGATGCAGCTCTAATGCGACAACTGCCTGGAGGTGGCAGCAATGCAGAACCTGCATTTGAGGCTCTACGGCAGATTGCGACCGGTGCAGGATTCGACGGCAATGGGAACGGGAATACCACCGACGCGGGTGCTGCAGGACCATTTGCGAATCAGGTTGCCACCGGTGCAGCAGTGGGCCCTGAAATCGCCGCGTACACGACATTCACGCCGGACCTCACTGGCGACCCGAACGGGCCGATCATTTCTCCCACGAATCCTGATTTGACTATGGATGGTGTGGGGTTTCAGGCAGGGAGGCGGCACATCGTGCTGCTGGCTACGGATAGCCCCGGACTGGTCCACGAGGATGACGGTCTGCCCGTCTACACAGGTATTGGCGGAGTAACGGTCCCGGGGTCAGTCTACGCGCCCGACGCAATCATCACGCCCAACGGTGCCGGGGCACAGATCCAGAGCACGATCAATGAACTGCTGGCTGACAACATTGAGGTCATCGGACTGGGCCAGCAGAACTTCTTCTTTGGCAATCTCCAGACCCAGCTTGAGGGGATCGCAACACTGACGGGCGCGATCAATCGATCGGGTGTACCGGTCGAGAACAACATCACTCCTGGTCCGTCACCTGACGACATCCAGCCGGGAGACCCACTCTACTTTGAAGTTGACGAAAACGATCCCCAGGGGCTGGCTGACTCGATCGCCGATGGCATCACAGCAGTGCTGCCACCACCACCGCCACCGCCCGTCCCTGTTTCGCCAACGTTCTTTGCGCAGAACGACACGCTTAATGGCAACGATGGCAACGACACGATCCTCGCTGGCGGAGGAGACGACCTGATCGACGGAGCTGTCGGCGACGACAGCCTCGAAGGCGGCGGCGGGATGGACACTCTGATCAGTGGTGAAGGTGACGATACGATCGATGGCGGATTCGGGGACGATGACGTCACCGGCGAGGAAGGAGACAACACGCTCGGAGGCGGTAATGGCAACGACACGATCACGATTGAACCGTTTGCCGATGGTGGCAATGTTTCGACTGAAACATCCGGTGCCGACACGGTCATTATCCGTGGAACGGACGAGGCGAACACGTTCCGCGTCAGTCAAAATAGCGATGACTTGATGGTGGTCACAACATCGACCGCGTCCATCGTCATTTCAAAAAGCGTGCGAACTGTCATCATTGAAGGCATGGCGGGTGATGACACGGTTACTCTGGGTGACGGCACGATTACTCCGCTGTTGTCTGGAGATATCGACCGGATTCAACCGCTTGCGCTTTCGATTCGACTGGGTGATGGGAACGACACATTTGATGGCCGTGGCGGTCGCCTTGGTCTTGTACCCATCGAGGTTCTTGGTGGGGATGGGCAGGACACGATCACCGGCTCGGCCGGTCGAGACCTGATCGACGGCGGCGGTGATGCGGACGTCATCGATGGTGCCCGTGGCAACGACTCCATAGTCGGCGGTCCAGGCAACGACACGATTGTCGGGGGTCGCGACGACGACACACTGATCGGGGGCGACGGCGACGACAACCTCAATGGGAACATCGGCGACGATGTCATTCGCGGCGGGCTGGGGAACGATTTCCTGAACGGTCAGGCCGGCGGCGACACCATCGAGGGGGAAATCGGCGACGACACGGTTTTCGCGGGAAGCGGCCCTGATCTGGTCACAGGTGGTCCGGGAGCCGACCTGCTGAAGGGGAATAGTGGCAACGACACGATCTTCGGAATGGGTGGTGACGACACCATCATTGGCAATAACGGAGACGACGTGATTAATGGAGGTGATGGTGACGATAGCATCCGTAGCGGCACCGGCAATGATCTGATCACCGGTGCAGACGGTGCCGACTTCGTCAACGCCCAGGCCGGCAACGATTCCGTGCTGGGCGGTGACGGCAACGACACGCTGTTTGGCGGCGGTGGTCAGGACGTCGTTCTGGGCGGTGATGGAGACGACATCGTTCGCGGCAATGGCAGCAGTCGCGACACGGTAGCCGGAAACGAGGGTGACGAAGACGACCTCGACGACAATCGGCCCGGCGAGATCAACGAGGCGTTCACTCTGTCGGCACAGCTTCTGTCGGCACTCGACGAACCGATCTAGTGTTGTGTCAAGTTTAGATAGTGGGATCGGGTGGCTGGCGGTCGAGCGTAGTGAGCCCCCAGCACTGCAACTGGGGGCTCGCTGCGCTCGACCCCAGCCACCCCAATACTCAATGTTGACGGACCACTGGCTGGCCGACTACAGGAACGGGCCTCTACTGAAAGGTTGCGCTAATGCTCTGGGTTCGCGCGAGCGTCCGACGTTTTCTGTTGGAGGAGTCGGGACACGCGGTGGTCGAGTACCTGTTCATGATGTTTCTGGTGATCTTTGTCTGTCTTGCAGGAATTGAACTGGTGGGCAGCCAGACTCAGGCGCTGTTTCAGCGTACGCGGGATGCGATGCCGTGAACGGGCGGGGACTGCGCTGTCGGCTGCCGAGGTTATGCACTGGTCGGGAGCTGAGCCGTAGGCGGATTTCTCCGAAATCCGCTGCCCTGGACCTGGGAAGACTGATCGGCGGTCGATACGCCGGCAGGTTGCGATGTCGTCTCGTCCCGATTTCGGAGAAATCGGGCTACGGCTGACAAGCCCAGTGGCGTGAATCCTCTTCGCTTGTTTAATGGCTAGTCGAGTATCAGTCGAACTCATATCGGTCGACGAGATCTGTTGACGGTGTCAACACGGCACCGTAGCGCCAGCGTCCGTCCGGAGTCTGAGACTCATGGACGATCCTCGCGGCCTCTAAGCGAACTGTACTTTCGTCGGCCCGCACTTCCAGAAACACCTCGCTGCCCGGAAGCCGCACGGGACAGATGAATCCGACCCCGGTTGAGGACGCGTCACATTGACGCCCCATAACAACCCGAAAGACCCTGCGCCCCGATGCAGCCGAAGGCTCAACAACCACGATCCGCAACGGGATGTCGCAGGCGTGTCGGGCCGAGCGACGTCGCTCGGTCTCGTATTCGCCATGACCGCGAGATGACTCCGGCGGGTCCCGGTGACGGAAAGACATGGTGCCTGACCTGCCAAACAGGTGGGGAAACGCCGAGTGTCGATTTCACATGAGAGAGAACCACCGAGGTGGCCCGTCCACAGACTAGGGAACCCGCTGCACCATCCAATGTTGCGGCGGGTTGCGAGCCGGCAGCATCTTCAACTCCGGCAGGATAATCGGGTCGTAACGGTTGCGACCGTTTGCAGGGGTATTGCACCTCGACTCACACCAGGCGAAGTGCGTGGTGCCGAAATCCTGGAACTCGGCTTGTGTCAGCCGAGGGTATCTGCTCTTTCAATCGCGCGCATGGTCACGGCGAGTCAAGATCACCGCACTTCACACGGACCCGTTCATAGCCGCTTCAGTTGAGCAGCGAGGCAATTTCGGCAGCGGTCAGGCGGTGCATGACCAACGGCTGCGAACCGTCATGCTGCGACTGCTGCCATGTGGCGAGCAGGTCTCCGGAACGTGTCTGGAGCACGTCGATATACCGGCTGCAACCCGTGCCCATCGGACTGACAAATGACGGCTGATGTTTCGATAGGCGTTCGAGCCGTGCCAGGTTGCCATCGCGCAGATATGCCACTCCGCCGATCTCCTCGCAGGAATATCCGCGTGGACGCATGACGGCGGTCGCATGCTCGTCCAGGTTTCTAAGCGACTCACCGCCGTCATAGAACATCAGACTGACGGGCGTTTCCCGAAATGCACCGATGGCTGGTACGTCCATGATGCAGGTCCCTCGCGTCATGGCCACGTCCCACGTGAAGCCTCGCGGGAAGAAGTCGTACACCGGCTCGCTGTACGTCGACTCGCCGGCGCGCCGGATGGCATAACCCGTGTTGGAACTCGACCAGCAGTACGGGTGGCTGCAGAACAGCAGGACCAGATCGCCATTCGAACGGGCGTAGACAAACGGGTCTTTGACATGCAGCCAGCGGGGGTCGTTGCATTGCAGTACGGTCGCGGGTTGAGCGTCTCTCAGACCCGCAATGGAATCCGCAGCGAGACGTTCGATCGTCCACACGCCAGTGCCGGGCTTCAGGTGATCTTCAAATCCAGTGGGATAACCGACGCCGTCCTTTTCCGTCGAAACAAAAAGCTCGACACCAGTTTCACTTTGGTGCAGAGCACTGCCCTCAATGGAAAGCACGCGGCGGCCAGGCAGGTCCAGATCGGACTTTGACAGGCTGAGCGTCTTATCCCATGTCTCGCCGTCGTTGCCAGATGAGAAAACTGCCAGTTCGAGACCGCGTTCGCCGGCCGTAATTCCGGTTCGCGAGTCCCCGTGATTGCGGTATCTGCCGACAACATGCAGCCTGCCGTTTTTGTCCTCGATCATATTACCGCCACCAAACCAGAATCCTGATGAAGCCTGCTGCGGCGAGACCAGGATGCGGGCTTGCGTCTGATCGATCAGCGCTCCTGCGAGGTTTGTCAGACGTTCTTCCAGCGCTGGCGGCAAGATACTCATGTGATGCTTTTTCTATGGTGCAGGTGTCGAAGTTCAGGCGTCACGTTGCCGACAAGGTAGTGTTTCGTCAACTTCACATCGTGGGATCGAGTGGCTGGCGGTCGAGCGTAGTGAGCCCCCCAGCACCGCAACTGGGGGCTCGCTGCGCTCGACCCCAGCCACCCCAATATTCAACGTCGATAAAGCAGTAGCTGCCTGTTGAGTCTGTGTCGTGTGGTCGCGTTCACGAACAAAAAAGGCCCGGCATCTTGGAGATACCGGGCCAGTCAGTTGACTCAGTTGTCTGCGGCGAAAGTCACCGCGGCTCGACAGGCCGCTGGAATTGAACGCGACGCTCGATACGCCGCTGGATCCCCCGAGTCACCTGCTTCAGCGCACCGGAAAATGCCTGATGCACTCCGTCATCCTCTGATGTAACAACCACCGTGCCGAGTTGACCAAGGCTGGCTGAAATTCGACAGCGAGTTTCCGGATGGCCGTGTTCTTTCCCCGTCTCGCTCAGACTGACAACTGTCCGCTGAACTCGATTGGCATATCGATCAAGGCGTTCCCCCAATCGGTCCAGAATAAACCGTTCACGCCCGTGACTCGGAGTTGAAAGACTGTCGTGAAGCTGAACCTGCATGACGTCTCCTTCTTCTGTCGGTGAACCGCGTTCAAGGTCTGTCCAGTAAACATCATCTGCTTTGTGTGACACTCCGGCTGAGTTTTTCGTTCGCCTCCGTTGAATGGTCCGAGAGTCGTAATTATCCGATGACCGACGTCACGTCGGCAGTCGTTGAGCTTAGGTAGAGCGGTCGCTGCACGGACGGCCGCTCGGGGAACAGTCGGCTGACCGCTCTCAGCAGATCGCGACGACTGACCTGTCCAACCAGGCGTCCTTCGCGAAGCACGGGAAACCGTCGGGCCGATGTCACAAAGAAGTCCTGAGCAATCGACATCACATCCGCGTCTTCTCGCGTCGTCTGAGCTGATGAATCCATAAAACTTCTGACGTCCCAGTCCGGCCGCGGCGCGCGTGAACCCGGTTTTTCATTGACTTTCAGAATGCCTGAGCTGTTCCCACAACTCTGGACCATACGATCGAGTTCCGCTCGGAGAACATCCCGGCGACTGATCTGACCAACCAGACGGCCTCGGTTTAATACCGGCAGCCGCCGGTACAACGTTTCACTGAATCGACGTCGGATGTCTTCGAGCGATGTGTGTTCCGGTACGGTCCGTGCGAGGTCGCGGTCCATCCAGGCAGAGACGGCCGCGGACGAAAACTGATTCCAGGTCATATCAATAATGACCCGCATCGCCGATCGCTCAGAGAAAACGCCGAGAAATGCGCCAGCCGCATCGATCACCGGCAAACCCGATACGTGGTGATGCAGCAGAAGCGTGATCGCCTCGAACACCTCTGTGTCGGGACGGATCGTGATCAGCTCGGTCTGCATGACGTCGCGTGCGCGAAAGTGGTGAAAGCTCTTGTCGCATCGCTGACTGCGTTCATCGTCCACAAAACTGAAAGCCATCATCGATGATTTTTCGGAAAACACGCCCAGGTACATTCCCGAATTATCGATGACCGGTGCGCCCGAGATCTCATGCTGCAGCAGTCGGTCGATCCCGTCCAGCACGTGATCATTCGGCAGCAGCGTGACCAGTCGGGTGGTCATGATGTCGCGGGCGAAGACTTCCACATCATGCATAGGGAGCGCCTCTGTTGAGTGTGAACTCGAACCGCTGCGTGTGAGCACAAACCGGGCAAGTCCGGTTACTACGAACGACGAATGGCAGCTTCAGCCTTCGCCTCCGATCTCGGTGTACCAGACTTCCTGCATCAATTCGCGTTCCCGTTCCGCATGTTCGGTCAGAAGCCGCACCCAGGCCTCCAGCTCAGATTCGAGTGCGTTCGCCAGCTTCTGGAACGGCAGGTCACAGTCAAACCGGTGCCGCAACGACGCCAGGGAATTGCACAGTGCCGACTGCTCGGCGTGAATATGATCCACCATGGGCGACCAGTGCGGGCACGAGTCCAGCACATCGTCAAAGTAGCCCGGCGTCTCCTCCAGACGCGCCTGCTCACGCATCGCCTCGATAAGCGCGTCCAGAATTGGCTGAAGCCACTGGATGGCTTCCTCGTCCAGGTGGTCCTGCAACATCTCGCGAATGTCGCCGACAAGCAGCCAACTCAACGTGGCACAGTGGATCGCTCGGGAATCCCGTTCATGCAGCGTAACCATGGACCGCCTCCATTCACTCGAATCATGTTCCCGGGTTTCAGAATCGGTCTTCCGTGACACGCTGGTTTGTTTAACGCGACGTTCTGTGAATTCTCCGTCAGCGCACTCCCACGTCAGAATGTCTCATGCCCGCGCACGTGTGATGTTTAAACGCGCGCAGTGGCAGATCGGTTTCAGCAAAGAGGGCAACACGACCCCGATTCAGGGGTTGGGAGGCACTGGTCCGGCAGTCGCAACCGGACACAAGGCCAGCGCGGGCCACACTCATGCGGGCGGCTGGCTTAACAGTCAAGCTTCCGTGGAGCACACACATGTATGCCGCTCCTGATCTCAATTCCGAACGGAACACTCAGGCGAGGGTAGCGAGATGTGAACTCGCCAGACTGGAACAGGCCTTCGCCAGAGTCGGTCACCTCACGATGGGTAACCGGAGTTGGAGCAGTCTATCCCGCTGGATCGGACATCGAATGGAAAAACAGGTCAGTTGCGAAGAGTGCCAGGAATTGCGAATTCCGGCCAGGAATCCTCTTGACGGTCTGGAATCTCGTGTTCTCGCCCGGGGTCGACCAGTCCTGAATCCAGCGCACTGCGGCGGGATGCCTTGCCTGGCAGCCACCGCGACCGAACTCTACTCTGCGGTGAACGACGCACTGAGATGCAGCTCTTGAATCAACAATCGTCTGCGAGAGAACAGACATGAACCGACTGACAGCCACCCTTCTGCTTCTGACAGCCAGTCTGCTTTTGTCGGCAGAATCGACGCGGGCTGCTGATCCCCGCCTCCAACTCGAAAAAGGCAATCACATTGCCGTCATCGGGAACACAACGGCGGACCGGATGCAGCACCATGCCTGGCTGGAGACGTACATCCAGTCCGTGTACCCGGAACTCAACCTGACGTTCCGGAATCTCGGATTTCCGGGTGACGAAGTTAAGACCCGCAGCCGTTCGGCGAATTTCGGCAGTCCGGACCAGTGGCTGACCAAAGTGCAGGCCGACGTTGTCTTCTGCTTCTTCGGCTACAACGAGGCTCTGCGGGGCGAAGGTGCGATCGACGGTTTCCGTAACGATCTGGGAGCCATGATCGATGGCATGCGTGCTCAGAAATACAACGGCCAGTCAGCTCCGCAGCTGGTCGTGTTCTCGCCCATCGCTCACGAGAATCTCAAGAGCCCGCATCTACCAGACGGAACCGAGAATAACAGGAAGCTACTGGTCTACACCGAGTCGATGCAGGACGTGTGCCGGTCCAAAGATGTCGTGTTTGTCGATCTGTTCACGCCGACGCTCAGCATGTACGCCAGCGCAAAGATGCCGCTGACCATGAACGGCATCCATCTGCTCGATCACGGCAACCGCAACCTGGCCGAGTTCATCACGCATGACCTGTTTGGAGTCTCTCAGATCGATCGCACCGAAGACGCGATCCTGCAGCTTCGCGAAGCTGTGCTGGACAAGAACTACCACTGGTTCAGCCGCTACCGCGTGGTCGATGGCTACAACGTTTTTGGTGGGCGATCCAAACTGGCCTGGTTCGGACAGTCGAACGCCGACGTCATGATGCGCGAGATGGAGATTTTTGACGTCAAAACAGCCAACCGCGACAAGCTCGTCTGGGCCGTGGCTCGCGGCGAGGACTATGTGGTCAAAGACGACAACCTGCCGGGCGAACTGGAAGTCAAAACGAACAAGGCCGGTCAGCTCGAGGGCGGGAAGCACCCCTACCTCAGTGGCGAAGACGCCATCACGAAGATGACGATCCACGAGGGCATGGAAGTGAATCTGTTCGCCTCGGAAGAACGGTTTCCTCGGCTGATCAACCCGGTGCAGATCGCAGTGGACACGGACAGCCGACTGTGGGCGTCGGTGTGGCCGTCCTATCCGCACTGGAATCCCGCGGGACCACGTCGTGACGCGCTGGTCATTCTGCCGGACGACGACAATGACGGCGTCGCGGACAGGTGCGTTGTCTTTGCAGACGAACTCAACAGTGTCACCGGATTCGAATTCTGGGGCGGCGGCGTGCTGGTCGCGGCTCCGCCGGAGATCTGGTTCCTGAAGGACACCGACGGCGACGACAAAGCTGATGTAAAAATCCGTATGCTTCAGGGCGTGTCCAGTGCCGACACGCATCACTCAGCCAACGCTGTCGTCATGGGACCGGACGGATGGCTGTGCTGGTCACGCGGGATCTTCAATGTCGCCAACTTTGAAACCCCCACCCAGACCTTCCGCTCCGGCGCGAGCGGCGTTCACACGTTCAATCCCCGCACGTTCGAAACGGAGTTCCGCTTCCCGATTGGCCCGAATCCGCACGGCGACGTGATCGACCAGTGGGGTTATCAATTCGCGAGTGATGGCACGAGCGGCACTGGCTCATACGTCAACATTGGAAAAGGAGTCGGCAACAAGAAGTGGTACGTGAAGCGGGTACGTCCTGTTCCGGCGACCGGCATCCTGTCCAGCAGTCACTTCCCTGAAGAACACGAAGGCAACTTCCTGATCTGCAACGCCATCGGTTTTCTGGGAGTGCTGCAGCACAACGTCAAATACAACGGCGCCGACATCACGGCGGAAGAGGTCGAACCAATCGTCTTCTCGTCCGACCCGAACTTCCGTCCCAGTGACGTTGAAGTCGGCGGCGATGGGGCGATTTATATCTCCGACTGGCACAACGTGCTGATCGGCCATATGCAGCACAACATGCGGGATCCGAATCGCGATCACGAGCATGGCCGGGTCTATCGCGTCACGTATAAGGGCCGCGACCTCGTCAAGCCGGCGAAGATGAAGGGCAAGCCAATTGCAGAAGTCTGCCACAACTTCTTCGCGAAGGAAGACAGCACGCGATACCGAGCCCGGCTGGAACTCACCGGTCGCACGGCCGATGACATCAGGAAAGACGTAACAGCCTTCGCATCGAAGCTGGACGTTGCCGATGCGGACGATGCTCAGGCTCTGCTTGAGTGCCTGTGGGTGTTTGAAGAACAACGCATTCCGAATCTCGATCTGCTGAAGAAAGTGTTCAAGGCCGACGAACCGCGTGTTCGGGCCGCGGCGATCCGAACGCTCGGTCACTGGGGTGCGAAGGTCGACGATTGGGAGTCCACGCTGATCGCTGCCTCGCGCGACGAGTCGGCACTCGTTCGGGCCGAGGCCGTGAAGGCCGCGGTGTCATTCGAAGGAGTGACTGCTGCCGAAGTCGTCTTTGAGGCGGCGACACGGCCGACAGATCCGGAACTCCTGACCGTACTCAATTATGCGAAGAGCAAGATCAACGCCGACGCACTCGTACAGGATGCACTTAAGTCGGGCAAAGCTCTCTCGAAAGCTGCGCAGGCATACGCACTGCTGAATGCGAGTGTCAGCGACCTCATGAAAATGGAGCCAAGCGAAGCTGTTTACCGAGCAATCCTCAGTCGCCCGACTGTCCCACGACAGGCACTGGCCACATCATTGACCGGTCTCGCGTCGATGCGCAAGGTTTCGCCGGTCGACCTCCTGGTTGGACTCATCTCCGAGCGTGACAAAACCGGTCAGACGGAAGGCCTCGATGGTCTCGGTCGACTGCTCTCATCGTTTCCGGCGGCCGACCTGAAGCCGGCTCGGAATCGGATTGAAGACCTCGCGACAGAGGCGAAATCAACCGACACGCGGCAGCTTGGCTACGCGAGTCTCGTTTCGGCGGACGGAACCGGAGCAAACGCCTTTTTCGCAGCTTCGAAGAGCAAAGAGACGCTGCGGGACATGCTTGCCGCGGTCCCTCGAATTCAGAGTGCCGATGTTCGTGCCGAGCTGTACCCCGACATTCGGGCTCTGATATTCGAACTTCCGCCGGGCCTCGCTCCGGAACCCGTTAGTGGTGGGCTGTCGCAGTCCGGGATTCTGGTCGACTTCTTCAAGCAGAATCCGCGCAACGCGGACGTGAAGACGTTTGCGAAGATGAAGCCCACGGCCAGTGGGATCGTTCCCGCGATCGTCATGAATGTCCCGCAGAAGACCACCAGCGACGGGTTCGGGCTGCAGTTTACAGGCAACGTGCTCGCCCCGAAGTCCGGCAAGTACACGTTTTTCACTCAATCGGACGACGGATCGCGGCTGTATATCGGAAAGAAGCTTGTCGTTAACAACGACGGCCTGCATGGAATGGTCGAGAAGAGCGGCACGATTGAACTGGCCGCCGGCCCGCACCCGATCGTCGTTACGTATTTCGATAACGGTGGCGGAGACGGTCTCAACGTGACCTGGTCGGGGCCCGGAATTAAACGGCAGAAGATCGCAGCCAACCGCCTGGCAATCAGTGGTGGCCAGAACCTGCACGATGTCGCGATTCGATCTCTGGCATCGATTCCCGGGAACGAAGCCGAGAAATTCCGCGATCTGTCGACGCTCGTCAAAACAGGACGCAGTCGTACGGCGGCCATCGAAGTCCTGCGGACGCTTCCGGAAACTGCCTGGGACGACAAAGACATCAGCTCGCTGGTCGACAATCTGGTCGGCTACCTGAGCACAATTCCGGCGGAACATCGGACCAGCGGACCGGCGATGGAGGCTGTCGCCCTGACTCGATCACTGTCGAGGAGACTGGCCGCTGAAGAAGCAACGGCCGTCGAAGCCCGGTTACAGAACCTCGACGTCCGCATCATCGCCATCGGTACTGTTCCAGCCCGCATGATCTACGACAAAGAGCAGATCGCGGTCCAGGCAGGCAAGCCTGTTGAATTCCGCTTCTCGAACTCGGATCACATGCCGCACAACTTCGCGATCGTCCTGCCGGGTTCACTGGCCGAAGTCGGCGAACTGGCCGAAGCCACCGGCCGCGACCTCGACGCACAGGCGCGGCACTATATTCCCAAGTCAGACAAAATCCTGCTGGCGAGCAAAGCACTGGAACCCGGTAAGCGACAGGCTTTGACATTCGAAGCACCGACCGAGCCGGGAGTTTACCCCTACGTGTGCACCTACCCTGGCCACTGGCGACGCATGTACGGAGCCCTGTACGTCGTGGCCGATCTGGATGCTTACACGGCCAATCCCGAGGAATATCTCGCGGCGAATCCGCTTCCGGTCAAAGACGAACTGCTCAACTACATCGGACGCAACACCGAGTGGAAATACGACGACCTGATCGCCTCGGTGTCGCCGCTGCCCCACGGTCGGCCATTCGAGGTCGGACAAAACCTGTTCAAGGTGGCGAGCTGTGTGGCCTGCCATAAGATGGGCGAACAAGGACGACATCTGGGCCCGGACCTGACAAAGATTGATCCGAAGAAACATACGGTCGAGCACATTCTGCGTTCGCTGCTCGAACCATCGAAGGAGATTGCCGAGAAGTACCAGTCAAACACGTTTGTGCTGGACTCGGGCAAGATCATCACCGGCATGATCGTGAAGGAAACCCCGGATCAAGTCTCCGTTCTGGTCGACCCTCTCGCAAAAGCGGCCCCCGTCGTGATCAAGACATCCAACATCGACACACGTGTGAAATCACCGTTGTCGATCATGCCCAAGGGCGTGCTGAACAAGCTGACTCAGGAGGAAATCCTGGACCTCGTCGCCTTCATCTTCGCGAAGGGCGACAAGAAGCACATGCTGTTTATGAAACACGACCACTGAAAACACGAGCGGTCGTTAACGTGGCGCAGTCCAACCAACTTGACCGATACCCAATGGATAATTCATGGACCCTTTCCTGATTCTCGACACAGTTTTCCGCATTGTTCACGTTGGTACTGCCATCACGGTGGTGGGCGGGTCCGTGTTTATGGCATTCGTTCTGATGCCCTCGGCCACTGCGATCAGCGATGCAGAGCACGACAAACTTAGAGCCGGCGTCCTCGGCCGCTGGAAGATGTTCGTGCACATCGGAGTCGCACTGTTCATCATCAGCGGGTTCTATAACTTTGCGAGAATGGCTCCGCTGCATAAAGACGACGGTCTTTATCACGCCCTTGTTGGCACCAAAATCCTGCTGGCATTCGGCGTGTTCTTCATCGCCGAAGCGCTGGTCGGAAAGTCGAAAGCATTCGAGGGTATGCGGCAGAACCGCGGTAAATGGCTGAAGATCATCGTCACACTGGCAGCCATCATCGTGAGCATCTCGGGCTTCGTGAAAGTTCGTGGGATTCCAGACGCGGCTGCTCCCGCCGCGGAATCCGTGTCTGCGAATAGCTTTTGACTGCTCCTTGAGCGCAGCGATACTGTGGGACAGGTGCGGATCATCGAGGAAAAGAGTCTATGACGACGCAACAGGACATTGACAGTTTCGCAGCGTTCGCAGCGCACCAGATCCAGAACGGCGCGTCTGATCTGTCTGTTGAGGAAATATTCGACCTGTGGCAGGCCCAACAGCAGTCAACGGAAAACCTCTCGGAGAGTATCGCCGCCGTCAAATCAGCGCTTGATGACATGGAGGCGGGAGACACGGGGCGGCCGTTCGAAGAGTTCGCCGAGGAGATGCGAAACACATATCAGATTCCCGACCTGACTATTTTTTAACCTTGCGAACGGAACTGACGTCGTCAGAGAATGAATCCGGGTTGCGTGTATGACGCAACCTCGCACCAATCTGCCTCCGCACTCTGATCGCCCCTCGCCTGTGCCTGGAACCGACGCTCATCGATACCGTAATCCGGCGATGCAGCAGCTCGCCGATCAACAGGTCCGGTTTACTCCGGTCCACACGCGGATCGAACAGATCGAGCGGACGGAAGAACTGCTGCTAACCGTGCAGCCCCTGGATGTGTTCCACTACCCGGAACTCTGTGAACGGATCACGAAGTATCGGTCAGATCGGTATCCCGACCTCGAGATTCGCGGGGAAGACGCACTACACGATCTGCGCTGCTTCATTGAGGACCTTTCCGACAGCGCCAACCTGGATGCCGACAAATCACCCGAGCTCGTCCTGACGCTTGGTGAAGTCAGCCGACAGCTCAACGTGTCAACGAAGACAGTCGACCGCTGGCGTAATCGAGGACTGCCCAGCCGTCGGTATCGGTTTGGAGGCCGCAAGCGGATCGGGTTTCTGCAGTCGGCTGTTGACCGCTTTATCGAGACACATCGGGACCAGATCGATCGCGGCGCGAAATTCACGCAGCTCAGCGAAAGTGAACGGGAGCAGATCATTCGTCGTGCTCGGCGTCTGGTGCGGTTTGGCGCATCGTTGACCGAAGTCACACAGCGGCTGTCGCGCCGCACAGGTCGGGCTGTCGAGACGATTCGGTATACGCTGAAGTCATTTGACGAACAGCACCCCGAAGCCGCCGTATTTCCCACCACCCGAAGACCACTCACGGACGCAGATCGACGCGACGTCTTTGTGTCGCTGCGAAAGGGAACGGCGGTCGCTCGACTGGCTGCCAGATTCGGACGGACGCGTTCCAGCATTCACCGCATTGCGTCGGAGTACCGCGCCACATCGCTGTGTCAGCAACCCATCGAATACATCTATAGCGACGAGTTCGACGAGCCGAACGCTGATGAGACGATTCTCGAACCACCCGAGGGACTGCTGTTACCGGAGCATGCTCCCGCGGACCCGGATGGTGAGCTGCCCGCGTATCTGGGCGATCTGTATGACTCGCCGATTTTGACGCGTGAGCAGGAGCAGTATCTGTTTCGACTGATGAATTATCTGAAGCATTGCGTAGTCAAAGCCCGCGACAATCTCCGGAAGTCACGGCATCGAACGGCCGACATGGACCGGATTGAGGCGTTGATCGAAGAAAGTCTGAGCGTCAAGAACACACTGATCCGCTGCAACCTGCGGCTGGTCGTGTCGATCGCAAGGCGGCATCGACGCACGTCATCCGGGTTCTTCGAACTGATCAGCGATGGCAACATGACGCTGATCCGGGCGATTGAGAAGTTTGACTATTCACGGGGTAACAAGTTCTCGACGTACGCCAGTTGGGCGTTGATGCGTTCGTATGCGCGATCGGTCCCGGCCGAAGGAGTTCATCAGGATCGCTTCCGCACGGGAGCCGATGAACTGCTGACGGACTCAATGGATGACCGCAGCAGCATCGGCGAGGACGAGCGACGCGGGATGCAGCAGCGGTACACGATCGAATCCATACTCGGCGAATTGAATGAACGCGAGCAGGAAGCCATCAGCCTGCGATTCGCGTTGCAGGGTCAGCCCGAGCCAATGACGCTTGAGCAGGTTGGCGATCGGCTGGGAGTTTCGAAGGAACGCTCACGTCAGATCATCAATGCCGGGCTCGAAAAGCTGCGCCGCATTGCGGATGAATCCGGCCTGTCGCTGCCGGTCGAGTGAACGAATAACTGCACCTGTTCGACGCGCGAGTTTTAGCCTGCGCCATTCAGCTCGAAGGCGGTGGCTCGTCGATCACCGACGCGACCGGACTGCAGTTCTGCACACACGACGGCAGCTTCTGCATCCTGAAACTGCCGTGATTACCGTTCGACACCCGAAAGTCTGCGTCAAAATCCGAGCCGTTGGCCATGCCCTCGCAGTTGTAAAGTCCACCAGCGAGCCACCCAAGATCGGCCTCGCTCTCAAACGTGTAGACGCTGCCGTCATCGGTCACCAGCAGCGGAGTGTCAAACTCAAACGGGATCCCCGTCGCATGTGTGGCCTTGAAATGCGCGTGATAGGCGCCCGCTCCTTCTTTCGTGATGATTGCCCGCAGGTCGCCCTGACGACTACTCGAGTCGCTTTGCCAGCTTCCGTCCCAGCACCCGGCCAGTTCATGCTCGGGATACGCATAGCTTTGGGCCGCCTGCCACTCACGTTCGAACGCGCACCCCGTCATCAGCAGTGCGATGACACAACAGGCGGTACAGCGTGTCCACGCTGCTGTTGCGGGAATATGAGGCATGGCCCGTCGACTCCTGTCGCCAGTAATTGGCCCGTTCCGGCGATTCCCCGCACGACGTCTTTATCGCGGCGTCTCATGCCTGTGACCGCAAGTGTTGACCTGCCGCGTCCAATCACCATTTCAACACCGGTCAGCTGGTTGAGCCCTCGGACGCGAAGGTTGATGTCGGGATCGGCCAATTCCGGCTTGAGGCTGCAGACCGTGCGGAACAACCCATCCGCATTACTCAGTCCCCCCGGTTGCCCGTTGTTGACCAGCCGGATTGATTTTCTACGCACCACTCGATTCTTGACAAATTAACGCAAGATGCAGGCCGCGGCCTCATACCGGAGTGAGCAGGCTCCCTGTGTATATCGCCAGAGGCTGATCTCTCTGTCGATTCGCAGGTTTCGAGATTCCACGGAAAGCCACGGACAATCCGGCGGATCAGGTAGCCGCGACCGTGATTCGATGCGATGCTGCGAATGCACCGACACTGTGTACTCCAGCAGGAATCTGGCCGTGTTCCATTCGCAAATTCATATGTGTCCGCATCCCTCCGGCGTGGGCGTTGTTACGGCGGGCGTGCTCGTCGTCGGCTTACTCGCCGCCGTATGTGTCTGTGAGGAGCCGGAACCAGTCGCCGCGTCCCAATCTGATGAGACACGCTCCGTCAACACTGAGCGGGGAACTGCGAGTCAGTCCGATCGTTTGCTGTCCCGTTCGCAGTTCGAACTTGGTGTGGTGGCCCGCGACTCAGAACATGACCCAATTAAGGCCGCCCACTATTTTCTGCACGCTGGACTGAATGCGGCAGCCGCGGACGATCAGCAATTGGCGATCGACGCTTCGCACGCGGCGCAGGATGTCGTTGGCGCGGTCGACTTCTCGTTTCCCCATCAGGCCCCGGTTGGTGGCACGGTCATTTCGCCAGACGGAAACCTGCTGTGCTCGTGGAGCTATGTAGGACGCTCGGTGCATATCTGGTCGCTCGAAACCGGCACTCATGTCCGCTCGCTCGAACTACCAGTTGGAGTGGGCTGGGCTCGATTCCACCCGCGCAAGCGATTGCTGCTGATCGGCGCATTCAACGCCGTTGCCGTCTGGCCATTCGACAGCGACGAACCCGCGAGCCAGTTCAATCCGTATGCTGGCACGCGAACTGGAGGTGTCCCCCGGGCGGTGTTTCACCCGAACGGAGAAGCCGTTGTCACATCTGCGAGCAAAGTCATCTGGCGCTGGACGCCCGGTTCGAAGCCCGAAAAAGTGACTGATCCATTCGAACGAGTGTTGCTGGGGAATCCATTCAGGGGACGAGACGAAAGAACCGAAACGCCCAAACTCGTTGCCAGGTTCGATGGTCAGCAGGTGCAAGTCTGGGACACGCAGACAGGCAAGTCGACTCGCAGCGTCCACTGCAATGGGCCGGTTCTGCAGACGTTGCTGATTCCTTACAGTCAGCAGTTACTCACATGGCACGGCACTCCGAAACAGTCGACGATGCAAATCTGGTCGCTGGATGCGGCTAAATTCGAACCACTGCACGGTGATAACGCGTGGAGTGCTCCGGGCCGAGCTGTGCTCAGTCCCGATGGAAAACACGTTGTCTCCTGGGGCGAAGCACCTCCGAAGGTCCGCCAGTACGCAGTGAGGATTACGTCGATGTCACTCGACGTCTGGTCGTGCGCTGAACGGCGGCTCGTCGCAACATTGACTCTCAACAGTCCGGTCCGTGATGTCCGGTTTGATCCGACCGGCGAGCACCTGGTTGCCTGGTCGGGCGACGGAACCGTCAGCTTGTGGTCACTGCGTGAAGACAAAATCCAGCGTCTGATTCAGTGGTCTTCCAATAGCTCTGTCGAGTCGATCGTGTTTCATCCCACGCAGCCGCAATTGGTGGTCGTCACGAAGGGAAACCCCGCGCGGCTCTTCGCCATTCCGAAGTTCAGGAGCTCGGAATTTCCGAGAGAAAGCATTCCGCTCCGTCAGTTTTCGGGCCCCGTTCGCGACGCGGTTTTTACTGCCGACGGACAGCGGCTGATTACATGGGGCGACGGACGGGTCGTCCGTGTCTGGAATCTCAATCATGGCGTGCCACAACCAGTGGTTCGCATAACGACTTCAGGCGGGAATCCTCCGATAGTCCGCTGGTTGAATGGAGACCGGTTTCTCGCCGGCGGCTATTCCGGGCAACGGCTGTCCGTGTGGTCACTCAAGAAATCGGAGGCTTTATGGCAGTCCCCGGTGGACTGGGAGTGCTATTTGCACAGCGCCACCTCGCATGGCGAACATCTGATCGTGACGCAGATAAAACGGACGGCGCCGTCAGCACGCCCGCGTCGTGACCGCCCCATACCCGTACCCGAAGACCGGCCCGAGCCGCGTCCACGCGTCCAGAAGTACTTTCAATTGCGGTCCATTCATGAAGCAGAGCCGCTGAAAACCTGGCCCGTGGAAGGTGAGTTCCACAGTTGGCGGAGATTCCGGTTTCTGGATGACCGCCGGTATCTTGTCTGGCATCAGCACGAGTTGCGGCTCGAAGAAGTCACCCGGGATGAGCCGCTTCGACAGTGGAAGATCGCGCACTGGTTCAGTGACGTCGTGCCCTTCTCCGATGGCCGGCGACTGCTCGCCACAACGAACACCAACCAAACGCGCACCAACCGATACGGCGAGGGCGAGATTCTGGTGCTCTCAATCGACGACGAAGAGCCGTTGCTACGTGTGACGGCCGAGCGTGACTTTCTGCGGGCTCGGCTAGTGCCCGATGAAAGTGGGGTGCTGGTCTGGCACAAGTCGCGCCGCCCTGTCGGAACCGATCCCTCCTTCGCGCGTCTGCACTATTTTGATCCCGGGCATCCAACAGTCACGATCGAGAACTTCCAGCCACGTGATCTGGATGCCGTCGACTTCGACCGGGAATGCCGTTTCATCGTGGGGTCGCGGTTCGAGTCGCGGCTTGCCTGGCTGTGGTCTGCAGAGACCGGCAAGCTGCTGCACGAGTTCCATCGTCGAGGTTCGGAGCAGAGCGGCTTCGACGAGAATGACATCATGTACGCGAAGATCGATCCGCAGGCGCGATTCGCTGTCACCTGGGGTGCATCGACGTTGAGAAGGTCGGGCAGTTCCGGGGCCAGTATGAAGTTCTTGTCGCTTGAGGATTTCCAACTGTTCGCCGAATTCGACGTGCCGAGCGGCAGTGTCGTCGCGGTTCGCGAGGATGGCACCGTGGTCCTGAAGACGGGTCAGGAAGTCTGGCTATTGTCTCCGACCGGTCATCCGGCACCATTGCGTCGGCTGAGATCCCCCTACGGCGTGAAGCAGTGTCTGCAGCATCCACAGACCGGCGCAATCTACGCAGTAAACATCCGCGGGGAGATTATCGAGTGGACATTGCCGACCTGGAGTACGGACGAACTGAAACGAGAGTTGCAACAACTCGAACGCCGGACCGGACAGGTATTGGATCCACAGTCCGGTCGGCTCCGACTCAGGATGATTGAAACGGCGGCGTCTCGATCGGTTCGGAGCGATTGACCGATCGCGGTCAAAGGGTGGGTCCATGACCATACGGCGTTTGCAGTCTCGTGTCGGCCGACAATATCCTTCACGGAAGGTGGATCTTGTTCTCGCTGCGCGACCAGGCCACTCTGGCCGGGTCACCCCACTGCAATCTGATACGGCGACGGGAGTTCGTAACTATGCTGGAAAGACACTGGAGTGAATTGCTGCTGACGAGTGTGATTGGCATCTGTCTGATGACAAGCGTCACTCATGCAGATGATGAGGATGACTCCATTGCTGCGGCGTTGAATCAGGCGAAGTCCGCACACACGAGCGCGATCGCCGCGGCCGAAATGACGTTTCTCGATGCGGTCAATGCGGAGCAAAAGAGGGCGGCCGCGCGAGGCGATCTCGAAGAAACCAAGTCGCTGCTGGCTGAAAAAGCGGCCTTCCAAACGCGTACCGGCCCGATCATTCGTCCGGGACTTCTCGCGGAGATCAGAAGATATCTCCTGACGCTTCGATCAGCAGATAAGACGCTCGACCGTGTCTACGATAAGACTGTTGAAGCTTACACCAAGGAGTTGAATCTTAAAGTGGCGACTGCAGTCCGGGAAGAACAGAAACTGTTTGAAGTGTGGCGGAACGGCTCCGATGACGGACAAGGGCTGTTGAAGGATGCTGTCCTGGTATGGACGTTTGACGCTGCCGAAACCCGTGTGGATGACGGTACGACGATCGTGAAGGACTTAAGCAGTCGGGAGAACCACGGCCGCATCTTTGGACATCGTACGGTTCCACGGTCACCTGGTACGGCGATCGGATTCGACAAACCGGGTGCTTCGCTGGTCAGTGATAAAGACGTCGGAATCGTGGAGAAGGACCCCCGCACCTTTGCCATGTGGATCTACATTGGGATGCCGGCACAAACTCGAATGGACCCGATGTTCGGCTGGGGAAAGAGTGACCAATCGCAGCAGTTCCGCTGGGGCTACTGGAACAACAGATACCGTCTTTGGACTTACGGTGACAAGACGACACGATCACTGTTCGAAGCAGTCCGTGGCTGGCACCACGTCGCAATGGCATACGACGGAACGACACTGCGAGCCTATCGTAATGGGTCCCTTACGGATGCCGTCTCTTACGAACTGGCCCTCAACACGATGGACAGCAAGCTTACTCTGAACGAGAACTTTCTCGGTGCGATCGACGAAGTTGTGATACTGGCCAGGTGTTTGAGTCCCATCGAAGTGAATGAGCTTTACCAGCAGAGCAAACGCGGCCTGGGCCCGGCGAGCAGGCGTTCTCGAATCAAAGCAGCCGGCGTCGCTCATCGCCGTAGCCCATGGCCCCGCCCTCCCGCAGATGACAACGCGGCTGAGTGAGGTTTCCGTCCGCGGAACAATTGCCTTAACGGGGCGATGACCTGAAAAATGCCGAAAGTCCTCGAAAGCTCAGCCACATGCCGGAGCAGCCTGCGAAGTCAACATCCGAACCCGGGAAGAAGCGTCGCTGGGTACGCGGGCTCGTCGTGTCGGGCGCTGTGACTCTTGCGGTCGTGTGGTTCGGGCCGGGCGCGTGGGAGTGGCTGACGATACCCGCGGATGCCCCGGTGATTGCCGTGTCCTACGACACGGCATGGCACGCTCAGATTGGAATCACCACAAAGAACTACGAGATCGCACTCGTTCGCGCCGGAGCCAGAACGCTCGAACTCAATCCGGCCGAAGACGATCCGCGGACTATTCTGAATCAGGTTGATGCGCTCCTGCTGGCTGGAGGCGGAGACGTGGATCCCGATTTGTACAATGGTGATGCCGGGGCAGCGAAACTTGTTGATCGGCAACGTGACGATTTCGAGCTGGCACTGATTCGCGAGGCCCTGAGTCGTAATATCCCGATTTTGGGCGTGTGTCGTGGAATACAGATCCTCAACGTGGCCCACGGCGGCACACTCGTCAATCTGCGCCATGACTCGCAACGATCCGCGACGCACAGTATTGGAATCGACAGCATGGCTGCTCACGAGGTTGAGATCGAAGCCGGCAGCCGCATTGGTCAGCTGCTGGGTTCCGGCAGGCAGTCCGTCAATTCCTTTCACGGACAGGCTGTGCTCGACCCGGGACGTGGAATCCGCGTCACCGCGCGGGCGACGGACGGCGTCATCGAAGGCATTGAGCTGCCTGATCAGGAATTCTGTATCGCGGTGCAATGGCATCCGGAGGTGCCACCGCAACAGGACACCATCTGGGCGGCACTGCTGGATGCAGCACGCGAATATCGGCAGCGTCGGACAACAGGATCAAGCGGGCAGTGACGTGCGTCGGGCCGAGGCAGATGTTTTGAAGTTGCGAGATCTCAGTCCCGAAGGGACGAAGGCGATTAGCCACGGGTTTCAACCCGTGGAAACAGGGCTCCAATTGCACGTTGAGCCCCGGCAGGGCAACGCCGTTAAGAATTTTCAGAGCCTCGTTCCCGGGCTCTGCCCTGGAACGCACGGCTTTCGAGGCTCCGCCTCGCAGTGACGGGCGTGAGGCGGAGCCTCACAGTCAGTGCGTTCCAAG
>Ga0114996_10000339_pt1 | contig 65473 bp, 62 predicted proteins | sample ArcticOcean_MG_C_4_FD_87039 | JGI IMG/M metagenome (GOLD analysis project Ga0114996, IMG submission 87039) | Marine microbial communities from western Arctic Ocean - ArcticOcean_MG_CB4_134 | ecosystem: Environmental > Aquatic > Marine > Oceanic | place: Arctic Ocean: Canada Basin | collected...
AGCAGCACTGAAGTCGACATGGTTTGGCTCATGCCCTGCCATCAACACGCATTCACTAAAGATCTCACGTCCTTTCATCACCGCGTGGCCATGTGCAATGCCGCCATCGCCCCCTTCGATCCAAAGCGAGTTGCTGTCACTGACATCGAATCCACATTGGAAGGGGCAAACCACACCATCGACACTCTCCAGGCGCTGGAACAATCTCATCCAGAGCATCGATTTTCCTTGGTCATGGGGACGGACATTTTGGCCGAACGGGACAGTTGGAAAGACTTTGATGCATTGGAAGAGCGCTACCCACTTGTCCTGCTAGGACGCCAGGATCACCCAAGCCCTGCCCATGTCCGGGTCTGTCCGCCACTCCCTAACGTGTCGTCCACCGAAATCCGCTGCCGGATCCATGGGAACGAAGGGATCGATGACCTCGTTCCAGCGGCCGTGGCCCAGTACATTCAAGATCAAGGGTTGTATCGATGACGCGCGTTTTTCTCTGGGGAGCAGGTCGGTGCGGTCGATGCCTAGGGGCGACACTGGATGAATCGAACCACACGATTGTCGGGAGTTGGAACCGTACACAGGAGGCCGCTGAACGCGCACCCAAAATGCCGTGGCCAACATTTTGGGGCCCGGACATTCCGACGGCTCTTTCCGAAGCCGACGTTGTCTGGATTACCGTGGTCGACACGCACATTGCCGCACAAGCCGCCCGAGTTGCCCAGCCCCAACACGTGCTCCTCCATGCGTCCGGTGCGTTGCCCGCACGTGTCCTTCGACAATCGCCGACTACACCCCGTTCTGTCGCCAGTTGTCACCCATTGCAGAGCTTCAGCGACATCACCGTAGAGACCGACCCAGTGGGTCAGGTTCGTCGCTCGACCTTTGGTATCGAGGGGGAAGACCATGCGGTGAAAACGGCGCAAGCGATGGTACAATCCATGGGAGCCAACGCGTTTATTGTGGCGGATGAAACATCCAAAATGTTGTATCACGCCGTCTGTTGTGTCGCCTCTAACGCCATGGTAGCGCTGACCGATCTGGCGGTCACCCTCTTTGCAGAAACGGGGATGTCTCGTGAGAAAGCGCTGCACGCCTTGGCGCCCCTCATTCAGGGAACAGCGGACAATCTCAGCCAAGCAAAGGAGCCTCGTGACGTGTTGACTGGGCCCGTGCACCGTGGTGACGTGGAGGTCATTCGGAGCCACATGAGAGCCATCGCTGACCGATGCCCTGAGGTGTTGGACGCCTACCAACAAACCATTGTGGACACCCTGCGACTGGTTCCGGGTTCAGCGGCCCAGAAGGCCCTCGACGGCGACGAACAATAGCTCGCTACCGGAACAAAGCCCCCAACAGGCGAAGTTCCGCCGTGAAGTCACGCCGGACTGCTGGGGTTGCAAGCCGTTGAAGCGCCACACGAAAACGAGAACTACTGTAGCGTAGACAGGCTTTTCGTTCGACGGATGAGAGTTTCTGATGCAACTCAAACGACATCCGCTTCACGTTCTGGATGGGCCCCGTTGCGGTTTCCAACCAATCTGCGAAGCGCATTTTCCGCTCTTCGGTGGAGGGGCTTTCCTTTTGCTTGGACCGGGTCAAAATGGCCACCCCCGCCTCCAAGCGCTCAGCGGCGGTGTCGATCAACGAACCACAACGTTCCGGACGTTGAGTCTCGGTCTTGCCCATGCGCTTGCCGGACTCACCCGGAACCGACGCAGAGGGTGGTGGAGCAGTCACCAACGCCACAACGAAAATCACAGAAATCATACGCGTCTCAACCCCAGTTTTTCGATGCGTCGATACATGGTGGCTCGCGACACTCCGAGTCGACGACATGCCTGAACCAAGTTGCCATTGCAGACGTCCAACGCACGTTGAATCAACAGGGCCTCAACATCGCCCATCTTGGGAATATCCCTTTCTTCGCGCACAATGGAATCCACCCAAGGACCCCATCCTGGAAAGGACCTGCTGTTGGGCATGGAGGTTACGCGAAATGACTCAAGAAACGAGGTAGGCAAGTCACCCAAAGCCACTTTGGGGCCGCTGCATACCACCGCCGCGTGGCGCATAATGTTCTGAACTTCCCGCACGTTCCCAGGAAAGTCATGTTGCGTGAGCATCTTGAGCACATTAGGCTCCACGCCATCGATTTCCTTCGACTCCTCGACGCTGAAGTGCTTCAAAAAATGATGCGCCAAAATCAGTATGTCCCCTGGGCGATCCCGAAGTGGAGGCACATGGATGGGCAAGACCGCGAGACGATAATAGAGATCTTGACGGAAGCGTTTCTCTCGGACTTCCGTTTGCAGGTCACGATTGGTCGCACAAATGATTCGAACATCCAGCGGTATGGGGCGACTTCCCCCCACCCGTTCGATCTCTCGCTCTTGAATGACACGCAAGAGCTTCGGCTGAAGCATCAAGGGTAGTTCGCCCACTTCATCCAAAAAGAGGGTGCCTCCCTCGGCCAACTCAAACTTTCCGATCTTTCGCGCAACAGCACCGGTGAACGCGCCTTTTTCGTGACCAAAGAGTTCACTTTCTAACAAAGCCTCTGGAATCCCAGCACAATTGACGGCGACGAAGGGTTTGTCCCGTAAAGAACCCTCATCATGGAGAGCACGTGCGACCAACTCCTTGCCCGTACCACTCTCACCAGAGACCAATACGGTCACTCGACTGCCTGACGCGTGCTGCATCATCTCAAACACCGGTTCCATAGCCGGCGACGTACTCACAATATTTCCGAAGGGCCGTTGTACGCGCAAATCATCCGAAAGTTCACGCAGTTGTCTACGAAGCGTCAGCTTTTCTACGGCGTTCTTGGTCGACAGATATGCCCGCTCCAGCAGTGACTCGTCTTTGTTCAGAAAATCAAAAGCGCCTTCCACCGTGGCCTGCCAGGCCATGTCTACTGAGCCATGCGCAGTAATAATGATGATAGGCACGTTGGTGTATTCACGCTGAATGACGTGGAATAGGTCCAAATCCTCATAATCCGGTAATTTGAGGTCAAGAAGAACCGGGCCCTCGAATCCGTCCGCAAGCAACTGGAGTGCTTTATCCCCAGTGCCTGCCGTGCGCGTCTGAAAACCAAACGTCGCTAAATGAGCTTCCAGCAACCGCACAATTTCGGGGGTGTCGTCTACAATGAGTACAGGATATTCGTACGCCACGACGCTATCCTAGCAGATCAGTCGACGGGCGGCAGCATTCATCCACGGTACCGTGACCGTGCGACAAGTTACCCATCCGAAATGGAGCCCGATTCCCTCAGCGTCTGGAGTTCCTCATCGGACCAGCCAAGTTCTGAAAGTACCTCTACCGTGTGTTGTCCCAGCCCGGGAGCGGGGCCAATGGCGTCGGTTGTCTCCGAATCGACGATAGGCAGTCGCAACTGTGGTATGGGTGCCTCTCCGGAGAATTGTTCCAAGTCAAAAAAGAGTTGCCGGGCTTGATGCTGCGGATGGGCGACCACTTCGTCCAGCTCCAGGATCGGCTCGCAACAGGCGTCGTGGCCCGCTAGACAAGCCTCCCATTCTGCTCGAGTGCGCGTGAGAAAGAGCGCAGACAGTTCGCTCTTGAGGGCGTCTTCCTGTCCATACTGACGCGTCTTCCACTCGGGATGATCCACGGCGTCACAAAATGCATGGAAGAACTTGGGCTCCAAGGCTGCAAACGCCATATGACCGCCATCGGCCGTTTCATACACCTGATACGACGCAACACCACCGTTCAATTGGTCCTTCCCTCGTCGCGCCGGATCGTCCCCGGCCAGATGCCGTGACAGGGTAAGGAAATTCATCGCCACAGACCCTTCGGTCATGGACACATCGATGAACCTTCCCTTGCCCGTCTTCTCGCGTTCGATGAGCGCCGAGAGCAGGCCAACCGCACCAAAAAGACCGCCACCCGCCACATCAGCGACTTGTACACCGGGCATGATCGGTGGGCCATCTTCTTCACCCGTCTGGGCCAATGTTCCGGACAATGCAGTGTAGTTGAGGTCGTGGCCGGCTCGAACACGGTACGGCCCCGTCTGGCCGTAGCCGGTGATGGCCACATAAATCAGCCTCGGATTGTCTGCCTGAAGCGATTCGTGTCCCAATCCCAGTCGGTCCATAACACCGGGACGAAAGGACTCAAGGAGGACATCGGCCCCTTTCACCAGTCGCCGCAGCGTCTGAACGCCTCCGGGCGTCTTCAGGTTGAGTACGACGCTTCGCTTGCCTCGATTAAGCGCGATGAATGCGGTGGAGAGCCCCGATCGAACCGGTGGTACGTACCGGACCCAGTCCCCACCTTGGGGTGCTTCCACCTTGATCACATCGGCACCAAGATCCGCCAAGATGACGCTGAGGAAGGGGCCTGGTAGCAATCGAGTGAGATCAATCACTCGAAGACCGTCGAGAGGGCGTGTTGACAAGATGGTCCGTCCTACGACGCGGACGTGGCCTCGAAGACCTGCTGGAGACGAAGTGCCAGCCCCATGTCGCCTTCGATGAGGAGCTTGCCCATCATGAAGAGTTGCTGACCCTGTACTTTGCCGGTCACCATGTCCACAAAATCCGCGGCTTCCATGGTCACTGTGCATTGTGCACTGTCTTCAACGCCTTCCCGAATGGCCGGAGCCTTGAGATCCACAACATAGTCACAGGCCCCATCACCCGTCAGTTTGAACTGATACACCGCGTCAATGGCGGTGGCCTTGTCGGGATTCGTCGTAATCTCACTCTGCATGTTGGCAAAAATGTCGGATGGTGTGCTCATCTTCTTCCTCCTGGGGGATTAATCCTTGGCTGGTGGCTTGTACAACGTCATGACGCACGGTGTCAAACAGCGTCTCGTAGCGATTGAAGAAAGTCCTGAGCGACCGAACCACATTGCGCTGGACTCGCATCCGCAATGCGTTGAACCAGAGCGCTGCCGACAACGACGCCATCGGCTTGGTGGGCCACGCGGCGCGCATCGGCCGGTGTACGCACACCAAATCCGACCACCAGCGGAATCCCCAGTCGCGTCCGTACGTCTCCTGCGCGCTCAGCCACCGTGTCCTGTTGGTTCAGTGCCGCCCCCGTCACGCCCGTCACGGTCACATAATAGGCAAAGGCGCTTGCCACACCGCCAATGGCGAGAAGGCGCTCGTCGGTGCTGGTGGGCGTCACCAAAGGAACCAAGGCCAACCCTTCTGCAAAGAGCGCGTCGCGGAGTGGACTGGCCTCCTCGGGAGGCAGATCCACACACAATACCCCCGCAATGCCCGCAGCCGTGGCCTCTTTGGCCAATCGCTCATGACCATGCCGAAAGAAGGGGTTGTAGTATCCGAACAGGATGACGGGGACCGCAGGGTGTCGCTCGTGGAAGGCGCCAGCCGACGCCAAGATGGCTTCCATGGAAAATCCCTTCTCCAACGCACGGAGCGACGCTTTCGCGATCACAGGGCCATCGGCCATGGGATCGCTGAAAGGGACACCCAACTCAATGATGTCTGCCCCGCCCGCGACCAGAGCATCGAGAATCGTTGATGTAGTCGGTAGATCGGGATCCCCCGCCGTAATGTAGGGGATCAGGACCTTCCTGCCTTCCGCCTGGCGCCTTTCAAAAACCGCTCGTAATCGTTGAATACCGTTCATCCGGACCCCACTCTAATACGCAATGGCGATCGCGTCGATCTCGACCTGTGCACCCAGCGGCAACGCAGCGACCTGGACCGTGGCCCGCGCCGGTGGGCAGTCTGGAAAATATCGACCATACACCTCGTTGACCGTTCCAAAGTGAGCCAAGTCAGTCACGTAGATCGTCGTTTTTACCACACGGGTTCTATCGCAACCCGCTGCGACTAACACCGCCGTTAGATTCTCCAACACTTGTGTTGTCTGCCCTTCGATGTCGTTGGGCATTTCGCCGGGTTGCCCATCCGGAATCAGCGGGATCTGTCCGGAACAGAACACCATTTCCCCTGGACGACCGGTGACGGTTGTGGCGATCGCCTGACTGTATGGACCCACGGCTGCCGGTGCGTTGTCCGTGTGTATTGGTTTCATACCCCCTCCTGTTTGGGTGTTTCAGAGTACGAATAAGCACGCAATGGTCAGGACGCCGCCAACCACCATGATCGTAGCGGTATAGCCGATGATGTCCCGAGCCTTCAAACCCGTGATGGCCAATAGAGGCAACGCCCAAAAAGGCTGCAACATGTTCGTCCACGCGTCGCCATAGGCCAATGCCAAGATACTCTTGGGGATGATGTGGGGGAACGCCGCGGCGCCCTGGACCACGATGTCTCCTTGTACGATCCACTGACCACCGCCAGACGGCACAAAGAGGTTCACCAAACCACCGCTCAAATACGTAATGACTGGATAGGTCGTCTCACTGCCCAACGCGGCCAGTTTCTCACTTAGAACGGCACCTAAGCCGCTGTCGATACTGGGCGCCATGATGATGCCAAGGATGCCAAAATAGAGTGGAAATTGAAGAATGATCCCTGCGCATCCCTTCGCGCCCTCGCTTATGGAACGCACGTACCGAATGGGCGTGCCCTGAAAGATCATGCCCAAAAACAGAAAGAGAAAGTTCAAATTATTGAAGGTCAGCTTGAACTCCCCTTTGAGTATCAAATATTCCAACCAGCCCAGGCCCATAGTGCACACCAGCACGGTGACCAGTTCACTCTTCTCCACGCGTTCCGCCGGTGTTCCTTCGCCTGAGGGCTTTGTAAACCGGATCAATAGGCTCGCCGCCCTGTGACACACCAATCCGGCGACCACACCGTTGAGGGCGGCATAAACGAGGGGCACACTGGCGATGCCCGTCTTACGGATACTCAACCCAGCACACACCGCCCCGCCCACGGCGCCGACTACACGCGCCATGTTGATGGCCAGAGACGATGCCGTAGGCTCTGCCTCCTCGTCGTCATCTCGGGCCCCATCATAGGGAACGAAGTCGTCCGTCCGTCGTGGGACCAAGAGCAGACAAATCACCGGAATGGCCAATAGCATCAGTCCGCAGAACGTCACGTTGGCGGCGCTAAAGAGCGTCTGACTCAACTCGATGCTCATGTCGTCTTGGGCCTTCAGCGGTATGGATCCGCTGAGGCCACCGCCCCAGATCATCAAGCCGGTGTAGCCCGCCGCTCCCAGGAGTGGATAGTGATGAGGGATGTTCCGCACAGCCGCTTGTCGACCCACCTCGCGAGCGATCATGGCCCCCACGATGAGCCCCAGCCCCCAGTGGATTAGGGCCATGGAGCATGCCACAAAGGACACGAGCATGACACCACCGTGGAACGTCTTTGGAAGGGATGCCAAACGCCGTACCAGCCTCGCCACCGGTGGGGAGGAGGCCAGCGCGTGACCCGTGACCAACATCAGGCACATCTGAAACGCGAACGCGATGTACCCCTTGGCAAACAACTTGGTTTGCCACCCATCGATGGTGGAATGCAGCGCATCGCCGAGGGACAAACTGTGAACATTCATCAGCACCGAAACCGCGCTGATGAGCACCACAAAGGTCAGCAAGACCGCCAACAGAAAGGGGTCGGGCATCCATCGGCGCGAAACGCGCGTGAGGGCACGACCCACCGTACTAATCATTGTTCTCAACTCCCATGTTCGCTGGGCTACCCCAAAACGTCGCCATTACAACATCCGATAGGCCCGCATCACAGAATCCACCGCTTGGGCGGGCTGACCAGGGCGTTGAAACAAAAAAAACGGGGCTCGTTCCATGCCATGTTCGCGGGCTAGGACTGCACCCGGACTCTCCGGATCGGCCTCCTCGTAGTACACCACTTCGTCAATGGCATTCCACAGCCCACGGTCCTTGAGAAAGTCTTCGGCCTCCACGCATTTCTTGCATGCGCTGCCGTCGGCAAGTCGCTTTTTAACCATGGTCACTGTCATGGGCGCCATGGTAGCGATCGCACACGTTTCTGGCAATCACCCTCAGAATCCGGTATCCCCTTTGCCATGCAGTGCCGTTGGATACTCTTAATTTGGCTGGTCGCAGGTGTTGCGGGCTGTGGGAATGGAAAGAGCGATGAAGATACCACCCCAGCCCCCACAGACGTGGCTTCCGACACCACGCTGTCTTCACTCATCTCGTGCGATAATGCTTGCAAGCGACAGCCTCTGTGTGCGCCCGACTTGGTCACCGAACAAGATTGTTTAGCGGTATGTAATTCGGAACGGGATCCCTCCTTGTATGCCTGCTGCATTCAGACCGCCATTACGTGTTCGGCTGTCGAGGACTGCACCAGCAAAGCCAACGTGGTCTGTGACGATTCGGTAGAGCCGTGGGTGCCTATTCCAAACCTGGAGGAATGCGTCTGTGGTGAACCTGGGATTCCAACACCTGCCAACAAGGAATGTATAGCGACAGGCCCCGATCATCGATGCGAGACAGGCGTCTGCTTGAAACCAGTCAACACCCCCAATGCACCCTTCTGTGTCATCGAATGCACCAACGCCCCCGACAAGTGTCCCGAATCCATGAAGTGCACAATGACGCCGAAAACCTGGTACTGCGACTTCTAAAAGCCACGGATCCGAAAGCGCTCCTTACGCGCGCGAGCTTTATCAATTCCGGCTGTTTTCTTGACCACGGGCGACATTGGCCCGAAAGAAGACAGGATGGATGTTGTTGATCAAATCGGTCAGATTGTCGCAAAAACCCTACAAACTTGCGTGGATCAGGGAGCCATTGAATTGGCCGACATCCCGACCGATCCACCGGTCGAAAAACCCAAAAATCCCGAACATGGGGACTACGCGACCTCCATCTGCTTGCAATTGGCAAAGCCCGCCCGCAAGAACCCCCGCGAAATCGCCCAAGCGTTTTTGGTCCATTTGACGGATCCGGATGGCATCATCGAGCGCTGTGAGGTGGCTGGCCCTGGGTTCATCAATTTCACGGTCCGAGCAGACGTGTGGCGAGAAATGGCGCGGTCCATCGCCCTCCAAGGAAAAGACTTTGGACGCAATACGATGGGCGCCGGGAAGCGCGTACTGGTGGAGTTCGTCAGCGCCAACCCAACCGGTCCACTCCACGTCGGCCACGGTCGAGGAGCTGTCACAGGGGATACCGTAGCCTCCTTGCTGGAAGCCTGTGGGTATGAGGTCGAGCGCGAATACTACATCAACGACGTGGGCAACCAGATGAACATCTTGGGCCGCTCCTTGTTCGTTCGTTATCAGTAACAGTGCGGACGTGACGTGCCTTTTCCCGAGAATCACTACCAGGGAGACTACGTCAGCGAAATCGCGACCGCCTTTCGAGAAGAGCACGGGGATAAGTGGGTAGACCACGACTACGAGAGCGACGCCGAACCCTTTTTGGCCTTCATCAAGGACCGCGTTCTGGATTCGCTAAAACAAACCTTGGAGGCGCTGGGAATTCGCTTCGACCGATGGTTTAGCGAGCGCTCCCTACATGACGCGGGCCGCGTTGAGGGTGTGGTCAAGACCCTGACCGACCGCAACGCAGTCCGAACCGACGACGATGGTCGTGTCTGGTTCAATTCGTCCGAGTTTGGCGATGACGAGGATCGGGTTGTCGTCCGCGACACGGGTGTCCCCACATATTTTGCTGCGGACATCGCATACCACGACGAAAAGATCGAACGCGGATACGACCTCTGCATCAACGTCTGGGGAGCGGACCATCACGGGTACATTGCGCGGGTCAAGGCGTCGTTACAAGCGCTGGGCTACGACCCAGATCGCTTGGAAATTCTGCTCTACCAATTTGTGAGTTTGGTGGAGAACGGAGCGCCCGTTCGCATGTCGACCCGCGGCGGCGTCTTCGAGACGCTGGATGACCTGATGGCTGAAGTGGGGAGGGACGCCACGCGTTTCAATTTCTTGATGCGAAAGAGCGATGCGCAGTTCGAGTTCGATCTGGGCTTGGCCAAGAGCCAATCTCTCGACAATCCCGTCTACTACGTTCAATACGGGCACGCTCGGATTTGTCAGGTTCTGGCCAAAGCAAAAGAAGCTGGGTACACGGTCCCAGATGCCGCGTCGGCCGACCTCAGTCCCCTGGTTTTACCGGAAGAAATCGATCTGATCCGCGCGTCACTGGATTACCCGTGGACCCTGCGGGCGGCGAGCATGGCGCGCGCCCCCCATCACCTGGTCAATTATCTGCAGGATCTGATTGGAAAATTTCACTCCTATTACACGCGATACAAACACTCAGAGAAGGTAGTTTCATCGGATAAAGCCAAGACATTGGCTCGTATTTTCCTGTGCAATTGCCTACGAATTACCCTGGCAAATTCGCTCGCTTTGCTGGGAGTAACAGCACCGGAAAAAATGTATTTTTCAGAATAACCGTGGAGGAAATGGCATGGCATATCGCCTACGAGAAGAAGACAAAATCACAGAAAAGGTAGAAGTTCCGTTGGACAATCGACAGATCGCCTGGCTCATCATCGGCTGTTCGGTAATCTCTGCCATTGTGTTCGTAGCTGGTTACACCATTGGGAAATCATCCGTACCCACGGCCGTAGAGACCATGCCGTCTTTGACGGCACTGCCGGCCACCATAGACATGGAAGCTGGGACTGAGTTGGCCGACGAGCAGTTGGCGGAAACAACACCGACCTACACGTATGACCGGGTCCTGTTGAAGCCCTCTCCCAGAGTCGATATCAATGATCCGACGCACCAATTGTTGGCCAACAAACTGGCCGCAATTGAGGCGGAAAAAGCCGCGACTGCTAAGACCGATGCCATGGACATGGACTTGGCGGGTCCACGCCCTGTCAGTGCCATCGAGCCCACAAACCCCAGAGCAGAAGGAACCCCTCCAACCGACCCGCGGATCGTTCCCGAGGGGCAAGCCACGGGCACACGCAATGAAGCGCGACCCAGCTCAGCGAGCCATCGCACAGACCAAAGTGGGTACACTATTCAGGTCAAAGCGTTTCGCTCGAAACAAGAGGCGGCCAAATTCATCAGCGCCTTGCGTGGCGCGGGTCATGCTCCCTACATGCTCACATCGGATATTCCGGGCAAAGGTCAGTTCTATCGAGTGCGCTTGGGACGATTTGAGTCGCTGGCCACAGCTTCGAAGCGTCAGTCGGAATTCGAGAACCTCGAGGGGTTCAAGACCATCGTCACCCCCCTATAGCGCAGACGATGAAACGCGTAAAAAAACCCTGGGGATACGAGATCATTTGGGCGCACACAGACCGCTACGTCGGAAAACTCCTCCACATCGACGCCGGTCATGCACTCAGTCTTCAATATCACCAGGTAAAGGACGAAACGATCTTCGTACTCCAGGGCGAACTCGTCTTGGAAGTCGGCGACGAAAACCACCGTCAACGACTTGTGCTCGGCCCCCAAGAGTCTTTCCATGTCACACCGGGTACTGTTCACCGCTTCATCGCCGAACAGACGGTCGAGCTGATGGAAGTGTCGACTCCGGAATTGGATGATGTGGTTCGTCTGGAAGATCGCTACGGTCGGAAAGGAACATCAGAGGCCTAATCCCTAGGCATTCACGTCGCCCTTGTCACTTTTCTCCACTGGAGGCGCCTTTTCTTTCTCCGCTGGAGGCGGGGGGGCCTTTTGCTCCTCGTCATCATCAGAAGACGTCGGGGCATCTTGAAAGGTCTCGGGTTCTCCATCGCCGTCTTTGTCAAGACCGACCCGGACAAGCCGATCATCCTGGAAGTACTCCCACACCTCCGCACGGCCGTTGTTGTCCTTGTCCCGTTCTTTTCGGACGAGCTTTCCTTTGCTGTAGAATTTCACGACGTCCATTTTCCCATCGAAGTCCAAATCGATGTGTCGACGCACCAATTCTCCGCCCTCGTAAAAGGAGATCGCGTCAATGGAGCCATCAAAGTCCAGGTCCATGGACTCTTTCGCACGGCGCCCCGCACCGTTGTAGTACGTGATTACATCCGGCCTTCCGTCGAAATTCGGATCCAAGCGTTTTTCCACCAAACGGCCCCGTCGCTCTTTCCCGTCCTTCATCTCCAGTCGGAAGACGTTCCAAATGTTGGCCTTCTTGTCGCCCGTTAGATCAAAACTCTCGATCTCTTTACCGTTGATCTTCTCGGTGCCCAGAACGGACATCTCCACACCCGTACTCGTGGATTTAACCGTGGTTCCGCACGCAGAGAGCCCCCCAATAAGGATCACGAAGGACGCGATGTGCCACCGGCATCGTACACGTTGTTTCAGCATCGGTTTGTTCCTCATCGACACCGTTGTAGAGTCCGTCTGGAACGAAAGTGTGTCAAGGCTCGCTCCCTACGCTCCTGGGACAAATCGCGCCCATTGAATTGAAACCCTACCTCTCTCCCCTGTTAACGGCAAGTAACCACAAGCCCATCGAGTTATCCAAGATCATCCGGTAATCCACCCATGGGTCGGCGGACATGAGGATTGACAGATCACCTATGGTGCCATACGTTCGCGGGAACGGGAACAGGGGACCCGTGGAGGAAACATGAGTCGACGCAAAGTGGCAACCACGGTTTATATTACGCGTGAACAAGATCAGGCACTCAAGGTGCTCTCTGAGCGTACAAAGAAGTCTGTGGCACAGTACATTCGTGAAGGCATCGATCTGATCTTGAGCGCCAACAAAGAGCATATGCCTCAGCAAGGCCTGCTTTTTGAATCCACCTCCAAATCGTCATGACAACACAACGCGTTTTGATCATTGGGGGCGCTGGGTTTCTGGGCTCCCACTTGTGCGACCACTACATTGCCAAGGGTTGCGAGACCATTTGCCTAGACAATGAGTCCTCGGGTCTGGCCGCCAACGTGGGCCATCTCATGGACCAGAGTCGATTCACGTACATGCGTCATGACATCAGCCAAGAGGTCGCCATCGACGGCCCCTTGGATCTCGTTCTTCACATGGCATCCTTGGCGAGCCCACCCTTCTACAAGCGCCATCCCATCGACACGCTCCTCGTGGGCTCATTGGGGACACTGAATGCACTCAAGTTGGGCACAAAGAAAAATGCGCGGGTGGTGTTTGCGTCCACCAGTGAAGTGTATGGCGATCCCGAGATCTCGCCGCAACCGGAGAGCTATTGGGGGCACGTCAACCCCATTGGTCCCCGGAGCATGTACGACGAGTCAAAGCGCTTTGGCGAGGCGTTGGCCGTAGCGTTTCAGGCGGAACACAACACCGACATCGGCATCGTCCGCATTTTCAACACCTTCGGCCCGCGAATGCGCCCAGATGATGGGCGCGTTGTCACCCAATTTTTGGGCCAAATCCTGCGGAATGAACCCCTGACGATTCATGGAACAGGGCAGCAGACACGATCCTTTTGTTTCGTAGGTGACTTGATCGAGGGCATCACGGTGATGGCGGGATCTCCCCATGTGACGGGACCGATCAATCTGGGAAATCCGCACAATGAGATGAGTATTCTCACCTTGGCACAACGACTCTGCACGCTCTTTGGAGCACCTTTCCAACGGGCCGCTGAGATGCCGCCCCAAGATGAAAACGACCCCAAACAGCGATGCCCCGACATTCGACGGGCCCGGGAAGTGCTTGGTTGGGAGCCCCGAACTTCTTTCGAAGACGGCATGCGGGCGACGTTCGAATGGCTCCAGTCCCAAGCGAAGCGGTAACCCTCTATGTCCAATAACATTCGAAACTTCAGCATCATCGCGCACATCGACCATGGGAAGTCGACGCTCGCTGATCAGTTGCTCTTGGCCTGCGGCGCCATCAGTGACCGAGAGATGAAATCTCAGTTCTTGGATCAAATGGACATCGAACGAGAGCGTGGGATCACCATCAAAAGCCAAACCGCACGCATTGAGTACACCGCTCAAGATGGGCAAACGTACATCCTTAATCTCATCGACACTCCTGGACACGTGGACTTCACGTACGAAGTCAGCCGTGCGTTGTCCGCATGCGAAGGTGCCTTGTTGGTGGTGGATGCTGCCCAAGGTGTCCAAGCGCAAACGGTGGCCAACGTGTATCTCGCCATCGAAAATGACCTGGAGATCATTCCAGTCCTCAACAAGATCGACCTCCCTCAGGCCAATGTGGATGAAGTCATCCATGAAATCGAAGAAGGCATTGGTATCGACTGCACACAGGCCGTTCGCGTCTCTGCCAAAACAGGTGATGGGATCCATGAGGCCTTGGAGGCCATCGTCACGCATATCCCCCCGCATACCGGCGATCCGAACAAACCCTTGCGAGCCCTCTTGGTGGACTCTTGGTACGACAATTACCGAGGGGCTGTGATTCTTGTGCGCATTCGGGATGGCGAGCTCACTGTTGGACAAAAAATCCAGATGATGAGCACAAAACGAGAATTCGAAATTCAAGAGCTCGGCTACTTTACGCCAAAAGCCACCAAGACGCGGATGATGACAGCTGGCGACGTGGGCTATGTCATTGCCGGTATCAAGGATGTCCGTGAAACCCCCGTGGGGGACACCATCACCCTAGCAAAGAATCCTGCTACCGAAGCACTCCCGGGATTCGAACACGTACAACAAATGGTCTTCAGCGGAATCTTCCCAACCGACGCTGCCGACTTCGAACCGCTGCGAGAGGCGTTGGGACGACTGGCACTCAACGACTCGAGTTTCACCTGGGAGCCTGAAACATCCACAGCCCTCGGCTTTGGTTTTCGCTGTGGATTCTTGGGGTTGCTGCATATGGAGATCGTTCAAGAGCGCCTGGAACGCGAATACGATCTCGGGCTCATCACCACGGCGCCCACGGTCTGCTACCAGGTGGTTTTGAACGATGGCACAAGCGTGACCGTGAGCAACCCCAAACACCTGCCACCCACCCAACAAATGGACTACATTGAAGAGCCGATCGCGGATGTCACCATCCACTGCCACACGGACCACGTGGGCGGTGTGTATAAGCTGTGCAACGACCGACGCGGCATACAGAAAGGCATCAAGTACCTGTCACCGACCCGGGTGATGATCACCTACGAATTGCCACTGTCCGAGATCATCTTCGACTTTTACGACCGGTTGAAAACAGTCAGCCGGGGCTACGCATCCATGGATTATGAGATCATGTGCTATCGCCGCGACGACCTCGTCCGTCTGGACGTTCTCATCAACGGAGACTTGGTAGACGCCCTCACGTGCATCGTGCACCGCACTCGCGCCTTTCCACAGGGCCATGCCCTGGCCCGAAAGCTGAAAGACGTCATCGACCGGCAGATGTATCCCATCGCCATCCAAGCGGCCATCGGCACACGGGTCATCGCAAGAACAACAATCAAGCCATTTCGAAAGAACGTGACGGCCAAGTGCTACGGTGGTGACATCACCCGAAAACGAAAACTCTTGGAGAAACAAAAGGCGGGCAAGAAACGCATGAAGCAGGTCGGAAATGTAAACATTCCGCAAGAAGCGTTTCACGCCGTCTTGAAACTCGACGAGTGATCCCCTATAAGGCTCAGAACGCCAGCCCGGGGGCGCAGGATGCCACGACCTGAAAAACCCAAGCGAGGAGCCGGAAAAAGTTCCAAGAGCCAGCCGCTCACTTGGCGGAAGCGTCGTGAAGTTGTTCGCAACGCACGCCATCTCGACCGAGAAATCCCTCGCCTACTCCAGAAACACAAAGATAAAGTGTCATCGGATGTCTTGTGGAAACTAGCCGACGCTTGCCGCGAACTCCGGGCATATCGTAAGCGCCCGAAGGCAGAGCGGAACATTCTTCGTCTGGCCGCGCTGGTTGACAATGTGGATACGCTGGCGGACAAGCACCTCGGTAACCGACGTAAATCCCCACGCCGAGAATACACGGAGTCCATTGTTGCGGCGTTGCTCATCGCCCTCTTTATTCGGGCGTTCCTCTTCGAGCCCTTCAAGATTCCAACCGGGTCCATGATACCCACGCTGATGGTGGGCGATCACATCTTTGTCTCGAAGTTCATTTACGGCATTCGGATTCCTTGGACGCGCGTGCGGTTGGGCGGATGGCGCACGGCCAAGCGAGGTGAGGTGATCGTCTTCGAATACCCAGGGCCGGGCGAGCACCATGGCGTGGACTATATTAAACGAGTCATGGCCACAGCCGGAGACCGAGTGTGGATGAAAAACAACCTCTGGCACATACGTCCCAAAGGTTCCGATGACGTCACCCTCGCTGCGCTAAGCGTTCGGAACAGCAGCTCATCTTGTTTTCTGTCACCGGATGAACAATGTGATGGATCCTATGGAAATGGATGCAATTGCACCTTCATTGAGGAACACAATGATGATCTCACATGGATATCGCAGCGAATTTCCCAGGACACGATGGACGTCATCCAACTGACCGATGTCGCATGCACCAGCAACCAACAATGTCTGTACGAGGACGGCACTGGGAACACCATCCGTGGTCAATGTGTCGATAGTGGCACATCACGCGTCTGTGGGGTGACGCAAACGGTGTCGAATACACCCGACTGGCCGCTGGGAAGCCCGCCACCAAGAAGCGTGCGGGATCAACAAGGCTGGGAACGCGAATGCAAACGGGCCAACAGCGCAACCGGGATTCGAGGTTTGTCGCGATGGGATGCCTGGCGCTTCCTGTGTGGTTGGGGTGACGGTGGATGGGGTGGGCCGTGGAACAAGCGGGCTCCATACATTCACGAGGTAGAAGACCGTTTCGAGATCGAAGTGCCCGAGGGATACCTTATGGTGTTGGGTGACAATCGGGACAATTCGGAAGACGGTCGCCGCTGGGGACTCGTTTCCTTGGACCGCATCAAGGGGAAAGCCCTGATGTTGTGGTGGGCAGGCGAAGACCGATGGAATCGAATGTTTCGAAAGGTGCATTAACGGGGGCGGATGAAGCACGAAAAGGAAAGAGTTCATGGACACATTAAGAGATAAGCGCATCGTTCTCGACTGCGCGGCCATCGGGCGCACCCTCGAACGAATGGCGATGGAGATCTTGGAGCGTCACCAAGGCGGCGACAATCTGGCTTTGGTAGGTATTCATACGGCGGGTGTTCCACTGGCGCACCGCCTCGCTGCGCGAATGAGAAAAACCGCTAACCTGGCAGTGCCCGTCGGCATGGTCGACATCACCCTGTATCGAGACGATGTCTTTATCGGACTCCCCCACCCCATCGTCGGCCGAACCGAGTTGCCCTTCGACATTACGGACCGGCCCATTGTCCTTGTAGACGACGTACTCTTTACCGGAAGAACCATCCGAGCCGCCTTGGACGCACTGATGGACTTTGGGCGACCCAAGTGCATCGAATTGGCGGTCCTGATTGATCGGGGGCTTCGCGAGCTCCCCATTCAAGCCGACGTCGTGGGACAAAGCGTTCAAACCGCACCGAACGAGTCGGTCAAAGTCATCCTTTCTGAACTGAACGATGTGGAAGACCAAGTCATGTTGAGGGAGAAGCCGTAACGATGGAAATTCCTGAAATGCGCCACCTTTTGGGGCTGGAAGACATGCCCGCTGACCAGATCACGAGCTTGTTAGACCTGGCCCATCGCATGAAAGAGATCGGCGAACGTCCGGTCAAGAAGGTGCCCTCGCTTCGAGGAAAGACCGTCTGCCACTTTTTTGTGGAACCGTCGACCCGAACAAGAACCAGCTTCGAGGTGGCTGCCAAACGTCTTTCAGCAGACACCTTGTCGCTCAGTGCGAGCACATCCAGCCTAAAGAAGGGCGAAACACTCCTGGATACCGCCCACAACTTGCAAGCAATGGCCCCGGACATTCTCGTCATTCGACACAGCGCAGCCGGAGCCCCACACCTCCTGTCACGACATCTCAAGGCCGCCATTGTCAACGCGGGTGACGGGAGTCACGAACACCCTACCCAGGCCTTGCTCGACATGATGACCATCCGAGAGCATCTGGGCCGTCTGGAGGGTTTGAACGTGGTCATCGTGGGCGACATCGCCCACAGCAGAGTGGCGCGTTCCAATCTCTTCGGATTAACCACCATGGGTGCCAATGTGCGCATATCCGGCCCCGCAACCATGTTGCCACCGGGCATCGAGACATTGGGGGGAACGGTCTGCTCCAACATGGAAGATGCCGTCGAAGGGGCCGATGTCATCATGATGCTTCGGATCCAAAAAGAGCGCATGGACAATGATCTCTTCCCAAGCGATAGGGAGTACTTCAACCTCTTTGGACTGACGCGAGAACGTCTGCGGCGGGCACGACCCAACGTCCTAGTCATGCATCCAGGCCCCATCAACCGCGGCGTTGAGATTGCGCCAGACGTCGCTGATGGCGCCGAATCGGTCATCTTGGAGCAGGTCACGAATGGTGTCGCCGTACGTATGGCGGTGCTCTATGTATTGGCGAGTCGCAATGAGGAGACCCCATGAGTCGGCTTGTAATTACAGGTGGAACAGTCATTGACCCCGCAGCTCGTATTCGAGAACCCAGGGACGTCCTCATCGAAGACGGATACATCATCGGCCTCCCCAGTAAGGCACCTGTCGATTGGTCCGATGCCCAACACATCGACGCCACTGGACGATGGGTGCTGCCCGGACTGATTTGCCTACGAACCACCATTGGAGAACCTGGTGAAGAATGGAAAGAGGACATTCGAACGGTGTCCAACGCGGCAGCCAGCGGTGGGTTCACCACGCTATGCGCAACACCCAATACCCACCCCATCAATGACATTCGAGCCGTAACCGAGCAGATTCTCGGGCGAAGCCATGTCGTAGGAGGTGGGATCCGCATTCTACCCGTCGGCGCTGCGACACGGGGATTAAAGGGCCTTCAATTGACGGAAATGGCTGACTTGAAGGCCGCAGGGTGCACCGCCATATCGAGCGGTGAGCAAGCGGTGCCCAACGCACAAATGCTACGCCGTATCTTGGAGTACGCACGTACCGTTGGCTTGCCCTTCTTTACGGTCGCCGACGACCATTCCCTGGCAGCTGGGGCGGTGTCGCATGAAGGGGCCATATCCGTACGCTTAGGCATGAAGTCTTCGCCCAGCGAATCCGAGGCCATCTCGATCTTTCGCGACGGGCAAATGAGTCGATTGGCCGAATGGCCTGTCCACTTCCAGCGCGTATCAACACGAGCTGGTGTGGACACACTGCGCATGCTTCGCGACCAAAATGTGCACGTTTCGGCAGACGTGACACCACATCATCTCTGGTTCACCGACGAGCACACCGCCGGATTCGATACAGACACACGGGTCTCCCCCCCTCTTCGATCGAAAGACGACGTGGACGCATTGCGCGCTGCAGTCGCCGAGGGGCTGATCGCCGCAATCGCCACCGACCACTCGCCCCAGTCCAGCGTTGAGAAGGCGCTCGAATACCAGTACGCAACACCAGGTAGCACTGGCTTGGAGACCGCTTTGAATGTCGTCATCGAACTCATTCGAGAAAAGGTGGTGGACGTTCACGACGGACTGGCACAACTCACATGTGGCCCAGCAGACATCTTGGGACGTTCCGATTTGGGCCGCCTCAGGGACGGTGCTCAAGCGGACGTCATCGTGGTCGATCCCGAGACACCCAAACGTGTCGAAAGCGAGCGAATGAAAACAAAGAGCCGAAACTGTATTTTCGAAGGTGTGAGCTTGACTGGCGAAGTGGAAACTACGATTGTCGCTGGCATGGTTTACGAGACCGACTGAGGAGGAATGGATTGACGCTCGGTAAAACACTTCAGCCTGCTGTCTTGCTCTTGGATGATGGCACACGCTTTGAAGGCGAATCCTGTGGAGCGAAGGGCATCACCGTCGGTGAGGTGTGCTTCAACACGTCCATGACTGGCTACCAAGAGATTTTGACCGACCCCAGCTACGCCGGACAAATCATCACCATGACCTACCCAGAAATGGGCAATTACGGCGTCAATGCGACCGACATCGAAAGCCGAATGATCCATGCCCGTGGGTTGATTGTACGGGATACCAGCCCCGTCCCGAGCAACTGGCGTGCTACGGCTTCTTTGGAAGATTTCCTCATTCAAAACAACGTCGTCGGTATTCGGGGTATCGACACCCGCGCCCTGACTCGTCACATTCGGACCACAGGCGCTCGACCCGGAGTCATCGTCAGTCCGGTCTCCACACCCGCTGACGAAGAGAAGGGGTTGCAAGCCTTGCGCTCCGAACCAGACATAGTCGGTCAAAATCTCGTCGAGCTCGTAACATGCAAAGAAACCTATTTGTGGGAGGGGAAACTTCCCTATGGCCACGAGGGCAACAAACCACCGACCGACGCTCCTTATGAGGTGGTGGCATACGACTTTGGGATCAAAGAGAACATCCTTCGGCACTTGTCCGCAGCGAACTGCCGCGTTCATGTGGTGCCCGCATCCACATCGGCCCAGACCGTGTTGGACATGAAACCGGAAGGGATCTTTTTGTCGAATGGACCCGGCGATCCGAGCGCAGTTCATCGGGCGATCGAAGCCGTACGCGACCTGGTTGGACAGCTCCCCATGTTCGGTATCTGCCTGGGCCACCAAATTATGGCGTTGGCCATGGGTAGCACAACATTCAAGTTGAAGTTTGGACACCGTGGCGGGAACCAACCGGTTTTGGATGTAGCCACAGGCCGCGTGGAAATCACGGCACAAAATCATGGTTTTGCCGTCCAAGAGGATAGTTTGCCGACCGGCGTACGGATCACGCACACAAACCTCAATGATCAGACGGTCGAGGGATTCGAACATCCAGAACAAATGTTGTTCAGTCTCCAACACCACCCCGAGGCGAGTCCCGGACCGCATGACTCACACCCGCATTTCCAGCGATTTGCAGACATGATGCAGCGGCGACGGGCAATGAACTGAGCGTACAGACAACGCACACATCTTGGGGATCAAACCATTCACAACCCGTGCGGATGATGACCATATTTCCCACAACGAATCGCACAAATTGCGAGGGTTTCTACCCAGCATCCTCTTGACAAGTGGTACCCAAGCGCCTAGAAAACCCCCAAGCTGGACCCCAGGTTCACTGTGGGCCGATAGCTCAGTTGGTAGAGCACCGGACTTTTAATCCGATGGTCGACGGTTCGAATCCGTCTCGGCTCAATGGGTACGTCCCCATCGTCTAGTTTGGCCAAGGACTCAGGCCTTTCAAGCCTGCTACACGGGTTCAAATCCCGTTGGGGACGCTTCGCCGGGCCCTCATAAATGAGGGCTCGGCATCCAGTGTTTTGTGAAGATAAGGCGAGTGACCGATGACAAAACTGGTAATTGTAGAATCCCCGACCAAAGCTAGAACCATTGCCAAGTTCTTGCCCGATGATTATCGCGTAGAAGCGTGCATGGGCCACGTTAGAGACCTGCCAAGTTCCGCTGCGGAGATCCCTAGTAAATACAAGGCTAACTCGTGGGCCAAGGATCACGGTATCGATATTGAACAGGACTTTTCGCCTCTGTACGTCGTGCCTGCCACGAAGCGAAAGATCGTCAGCCAATTGCGCGAAGCCCTACAGGATGCCGACTCCCTCGTAATCGCAACAGATGAAGATCGTGAGGGTGAGGCAATCGGCTGGCACCTAACACAAGTGCTGGCCCCGGATGTTCCTGTGCGGCGCATGGTCTTTCATGAGATCACACGAACGGCCATCCAGAATGCACTCGACCATGAACGCGACATCGATGAAAACCTCGTTCGCGCCCAAGAAGTCCGCCGCATTCTCGACCGTCTCGTGGGCTACACCGTCTCCCCGGTGTTGTGGAAGAAGATTGCCCCAGGACTGTCCGCCGGCCGTGTGCAATCCGTAGCTGTGAGACTCTTGGTCGACCGAGAGAAAAAGCGACGGGCGTTCCGATCCGCCGCCTTCTGGGAGATCAAGGCACAACTGTCAGCAAATGATTTCGAGTTCACAGGAATGCTGTCTCGAGTGGGGGACCGCCGCATCGCCACCGCGCGCGACTTTGATGAAAGCAGCGGCGAGCTGAAGAATCCCGGTTCCACCGACACACTAACGGAAGAAAGTGCCAAGACACTGATCGATCGTTTGTCCACCTGTAATTGGGTCGTCTCGGAAGTCGAGCGAAAGAAAAAGAGTTCACAGCCGGCACCACCGTTCGCCACGTCCACCTTGCAACAGGAAGCCAACCGAAAGCTCAGCCTGTCTGCAGCCGAAACAATGCGAATCGCACAGCGTTTGTATGAGCGCGGCCTCATTACCTACATGCGAACAGACTCCGTACACCTCTCCACCGAGGCCATTGATGCTGCTCGTCAATGCGTTGAGAGCCGTTATGGCAGTGAATATTTGTACAAAACCGTTCGTCAATATACGACGCAATCCAAAGGGGCCCAGGAGGCCCATGAGGCCATTCGACCTGCTGGCAATCAAATGCTGACGGGCGAAGACCTGCACTTGGCCGGACGTGAGAAGTCTCTATATGACATGATTTGGAAACGGACAGTCGCCACACAGATGGCTGATTCACAGCAAGAGCTCATCAATGCACGTATTTTGGCAGACGACGCGCTCTTCCGGGCCAACGGTAAGCGCATCCTATTCCCTGGGTTCATGCGCGCCTATGTCGAAGGAAAAGACGACCCTAGCGCCGCGCTGGAAAATCGAGAGATCCCGATTCCCGATCTACAGGAGAATCAGTCGTTGTCGTTGGTCGAACTGACAAAATCACCCCATGAGACCCGTCCACCCAGTCGGTATACGGAAGCTGCGTTGGTACAAACACTCGAGAAGGAAGGCATCGGCCGTCCATCCACATATGCCAACATCATCCAGACCATTCTTAATCGTGATTACGCGCGAAAAACAGGCAACACGCTTATTCCGACCTTCACGGCATTTGGGGTGACTCAACTGATGTTGGGGCACTTCGAAAATCTGGTAAATACCAAGTTCACGGCCACCATGGAAGAACAGTTGGACGGCGTCGCCAATGGATCCATCCAGTGGCTACCCTACCTCAAGAGCTTCTGGACTGGTGAAGGTGGTCTCCTGGAAATGGTGACTCGCGGAAAAGATACGATTGATCCGCGAGCCGCATGCACCTTGAACGAATTTGATGATCTGGCTTGCCAGGTGCGCATTGGCCGATACGGCCCCTACTTGGAGGTGGAAAAGGATGGCGACATTACTCGGATCGCTATTCCTGACGCCCTTCCACCCGGTGACCTGAGCAGCGAACAGTTCCAAACCATGCTTCGTGAAAAATCCGAAGGTCGGGAACCGATCGCAGTGGATCCGAATTCGTCACAACCTATCTTTCTGCTCACGGGTCGATACGGACCTTTTCTGCAACTGGGCGAAGTCACCCCCACGAAAGACAAAGACGCCAAGAAGCCTAAGCGGGTGTCGCTTCCCAAAGGCCTGGAACCCGAAAATGTCAGTGCTGAGTTGGCCATTTCGTTGATTCAGTTGCCTCGTGCCTTGGGTACACACCCAGAGCAGGACAAGCCCATCTTGGCTGGCATTGGCCGCTATGGCCCCTATGTCTCCATGGAGAAGGACTTCCGCTCACTGACCAAAACCGACGATGTTCTAACCGTCACCCTGGAACGGGCCTTGGAGTTGCTAAACCAAGAGAAGCCCGGGCGAACGACACGCCGTTCCGAACCCCTCCGCACACTGGGTAATCATCCCGATGATGGGGACCCGGTTAATGTGATGGATGGACGATACGGTCCTTACGTTAAGCACGGCCGCACCAACGCGACCCTCCCCAAGCAATACACAACGGAATCCATTACGCTGGAAGAGGCCCTGATTCTGATCCAGGAAAAGATCGACAAGGGCCCCACGAAGAAGCGTAGCCGCAACAAGTCCTCCCGCAAATAAGGCTAGCGCGGACTCATTCGAATTGCGCCATCGAGGCGAATCACTTCCCCATTCAGCATAGGGTTCTCAATAATTTGTTGAGCCAACGAGGCCATTTCTGCAGGTTGTCCCAGTCGAACCGGAAAGGGCACCTGCTGGGCCAAACTCTGACGGGCTGGTTCGGGCAAACCCGCAAGAAGCGGGGTATCGAAGAGACCAGGAGCAATGGTCATCACGCGGATACCGTACGACGCCAGATCCCGCGCCATAGGCAGGGTCATTCCCACAATGCCACCCTTGGAAGCAGAATAGGACACCTGACCAATCTGACCATCAAAGGCCGCCACAGAAGCGGTCATGATCAATACTCCCCGCTCGCCGTCAACGCCCGGTTCGGACTCGCTAATGGCTTCGGCGGCGCATCGACAAACCAGGAACGACCCCATCAGATTAACCTCAAGGGTTTTTCGGTACAAACCAAAATCCAAGGGACCGCGTCTGGAGAGCATCTTGCCGACGGTGCCGATACCCGCACAGCAAATCGCCACCCTCACATTGCCGTAGGTCTCTTGCGCTACGGTAACGGCGTTACGAACCGAAGCCTCGTCACTGACATCCGTTCGAACAAATCGAACAGACTCGCCCAATTCGGACGCCAACGACTCGCCGCGTTCCACATTGATGTCTGCAATGACCACGCGGCCACCCTGGGCAACAAGCATGCGCACATTGGCCTCGCCCAGTCCCGATGCCCCGCCTGAAACAATGGCTGTGCTGGATTGAATGTCCATGGAAACCTCCTCATCGCTCCGGTGGTCGACGTGTGGCGCATCCTGCCAGATCCCAGGCCACAAGAAAAGACCCGCTATTAAACATTAAATATGACTCCCACCTCGACTTTTTCCTTTGCTTCCGAGCCGATGTTCGATAAGACCCGACTGGCAATAGTGAAAGGCCTACGAGTACAGGCCCAAAACAATCAGACCGCATGTTGGAGTGGAAATCGTGATGAAGCGAATGTCAGTTGTAATTGTATGTTTGTATGCACTGGGTTGTGGTGGTGGTGGTGGTGCCAGCAGCGATGGCCAAACGCCTAAAGACGGCCCGCTGCCGACTTGTACGACCAACCATGATTGCTCCAACGGGTACGTTTGTATTCAAGAACAGTGCTTCCAGATGGTTCCACAATGTGCTGCTGACGCGGATTGTGGCGTTGGGGAGAAATGCAGCCCCAATGGAGAGTGCTTTACCGAGGGTACGATAGGTTGTACCGCCAATACCGACTGCATGGACGGGCAAGTGTGCATTAACTCACTTTGCTCGACGGTCACTCCAGATTGTCTGGCAGATGTCGATTGCGGAACTGGAAACCAATGTGTCGGCGGCACGTGTGTTGTAGCGTCAACGGAATGTGTGGTGGACGCCGATTGCGGAACTGGAAACCAATGTGTCGGCGGCACATGCGTTGTAGCGTCACCGGAATGTGTGGTGGACGCCGATTGCGGGGCTGGAAACCAATGTGTCGGCGGCACGTGTGTTGTAACGCCACCGACGGGGGGCGGAGCAGTAGGAGCCGTATGCACCGCCAACGCCGACTGCGCTGACGGTACCTGCCTGAGCCAACTGGAGGGCGGGTACTGCACAAAAAACAATTGTGCCACCACTGGATGCCCCGCTGGCAGCACCTGTTTCGAATTTCAGGGCGACGCAACCTACTGTTTGCGCGACTGTGCCGGCAGCACAGACTGCCTCAACAACGTACATATTTGCGCTGTCGACAATGTGTGCTGGCCCGGCGAAGATCAACCGGATCCCCCCCCCTCAGGCACCGGCTCCGTGGGCAGCCCCTGCCAATCGGATACGGACTGCAAGGATCCGGGGGCGCAATGCTATCCCTACACACTCAATGGCGAAGTGACGGGCTTCGTCAACGGCTATTGCTTGATCAACGGGTGCGCCTCCGATGCATCGTGCCCCGCAGGTTCCACGTGTGAGCCCATCTACCAAGGCGGTAGCGGCGCGTGCGTTGCCAGCTGTTCGGCCACAACCGATTGCCGGAACACCGAAGGATACATGTGCGGCACGCTCCAAGGGGGCGCAGGCCCCCTCTGCTGGCCGGGATGTGGGCAAGACTCCACGTGTCCCAATGGGTACGGCTGCGAGGGCGGCATCTGCATGCCCGCATGCACCGACACCAGCTGTGGCCCCAACAAGGTCTGTGGACCGGATGGTCTCTGCGTGGACCCACCGTGCAGCCCCGGCTCTTGCGGCGGTGGCATGATCTGCAACACCACCAGCGGCCTCTGTGTACCCGACCTGGCAGGCGGTCCCGGAACTGGCCCCGGACCCACATGCAACAACCTGCCGCAGAAAGATTGTACCGGCGGTGCCTCGCATTGTGGCCAAATACTCCCGTTCGAACCGGTGGAAGGCACTGGCTACGTAAACTACCCGCTCAATGGAGAAACGTGGACAAACCAATACCGAAGTTACGCGCGACGCGACCTTCAAATGCTCATCAAATGGGCGACTGCGTTCGTGGATTGCAAGTCGCAGGGCTGGGGCGGTGGCAACGGGTATCCCTTGGGCCTCGGCGACATGAGCGAGTCCAACGGCGCCATCCCCGGTACGTCGGATGGTTCTCCAGGTCATCCGGCCGGTACCCATGTCAACGGATTCGACATGGACATCGCGTACTACCAAAACAGCGGACCAAACAACTACTTGAGGCCGATCTGTGAACACACCAGCGGCGGTGCCGACCAATATCACTGCACCAAACCACCCCACTTGATGGACCTGTGGCGAAATTCCTTGTTCTTGGGCGCGCTGATGTCTAGCAATCGAACCCGAGTCATTGGGGTCGATGGGCAAGTTGGTGCTCTGGCAATGCAGGCGATGGAAGTCCTGTGCGCCGACGGGTGGTTGGACGCGTACGCCTGCCAGGCCAAAGACTACTTGCTGGCTTACGAAGTCACCAACACCGGCAAAGGCTGGTACAACTTCCACCATCACCACTTGCATATCAGCTTGAAGCCATGGGGTGCCAAACCAGGCATGTCCGTGGATACGGAACAATGCCTCGTCGCCGGCTGCCCGGATATGCAGTCGTCATGGAACGCGGCCGATCACAACCAGACCCCGGGTCACAGTTGTGTCGAACCCACTTTGTTTGACGATCTGAAACCCGTCGAAGGGCCGTACTCAAAGTAGCGCTTAGGCGCCCGCCTCGAAACAACCGGGGTACATCACCGAGCGCCCCTGATAATTTCGAAACAGGGTGCCATCCCCCTCTGTCTTCTGACGATACTCCGGCACCAGCGGAACTTTGCCGGCCCCACCGGGGAGATCGACCACGAATTGGGGCACGGCGAGTCCGCTCACGTGTCCCCGCAGCCCCTCCATAATGGACAGACCGGTTTCGAGAGGTGTGCGGAAATGACCAATCCCCTCGGCCAGATCGGCCTGGAGAATATAATAGGGTTTCACACGCATGCGTAGCAGCTGACGATTAAGGGCAATGACCGCCTGCGTGCTGTCGTTAACCGACCGCAACAAGACCATCTGATTCTGAATCGGCGTGCCCGTATCGGCGATGGCATCGCAAGCGTTCCACGCATCTTCGGTGCATTCACGCACATGATTGAAGTGAGTCATCAGGTACACAGCCAAGTTCCGGGTCTGCATGGCGCGCAACATGGCGCAGAGCTCGGGATCCACTCGCTGGGGCAATGTCACCAAATTTCGCGTCCCAATGCGAGCCACGGTCACATGTGGAATATCGTTCAATGTCCGCAATATCCCCCCCAAACGCTCCGTCGATAGACTCAGCGCATCCCCACCAGAGATGATCACGTCCTGAATGGCCGGCGTCTGCCGAATCGTCTCCAGAGCTTTTTCAATGTCCGTGTGGCTGGTGGCCGAGGTTGGATCGCTGACCTTTCGCTTTCGCGTACAGAAGCGACAGTACATCGCACAATTGTGTGTGGTGTAGAGCAGCGCCCGATCTGGGTACCGATGGGTCAGGGCCGGTGCAATCAGGTGCCCCTCTTCGTCCAGTGGATCACGCATCTCCCCCGGATGTACCTCCAATTCAGCCAGCGTGGGGATGGCTTGACGCCGAATGGGACAGTCCGGATCCGTCGCGTCCATCAGCTGGGCGTAATAGGGTGTAATCGCCATACGAAACCGTTGACTTGCCGGTTCCCACGCCGCACGCTCCTCCGCCGTCAACTGAACGACTTGCTCGAGCCCTTCCAGCGACGTGAGCCGATTGCGAAGCTGCCAACGCCAATCGCACCACTGTTCGTCCGAGACGCTTGGATAGAGAATGTTTCGTCTGGTCACGATTGTGCATGGTAGCAGGAAAAGGCCTCGGGTCGAAGTCTGGAATGGGCACGCAAAATTTCACGAGAGGCCACACTATCCCTTGACAGTCAAAGCACTGGGGGCCTACAACATGCTTCCGCGAGGAGGTGCTGTGGAAGGACGTCTGAAAATATTCTCAGGGCAGAGTCACAAGCAACTGGCAGAGGAAATCTGTTACTTCCTGGATGTGCCCTTGGGCAAGAGTCGTGTCGTGCGTTTCTCGAACGAAAACCTCATGGTTCAAATTGAGGAAAATGTTCGCGAATGCGACACGTTTGTGATCCAAACCATGGCTCCACCAGTAAATGAAGGCATCATGGAGTTGCTGATCACCATCGATGCCCTCAAACACGCATCCGCGGCACGGGTCACCGCTGTGTTGCCCTACTTTCCTTACGCGCGTTCGGACAAAAAGGACAAGCCGAGAGTCAGTATCACCGCTCGACTCATGGCAGATTTGCTCATGACTGCAGGCGCTGATCGCGTACTGACCATGGACCTACACTCTCCGCAAATCCAGGGCTTCTTCCGGATCCCGGTGGACCAACTTAAAGCGGTACGCCTGATCTGTGATCACTTTAAGAAAAACGATCTCAAAGATCACGTCCTTGTGGCTGGTGATGCAGGCGAAGCCAAAGAGCTGGGGGCTTACGCCAACCGACTCCATTTGCCCATGGCTATCGTGGATAAACGCCGCTATGGCGATGATGAAAAACCGGTCGCTGAAAACGTCATCGGTGATGTGAGTGGCAAGCACTGTCTCATCGTGGACGACGAGGTCGCTAGCGGTGGCACGCTGATCGAAGCCGCCGCGTTCCTTCAGAAAGAAGGGGCCCTATCTGTAGAGGCCACGTGTGTACATCCTGTGCTTAGTGGATCGGCCATCACCAAAATCTCTGACAGCTCCATTAATGGTTTGGTCGTATGTGACACCATTCCTACGGCAGACAAACGCTTTCCGAAGCTCACAGTATTACCCGTGGCGCCGCTCTTTGCGAAAGCCATTCGACGGATCCATGACGGCGACTCGGTCAGCGAACTCTTCGTCTAGTCCGTCTCGGGCAAGCATTCCTAACTACTTCGTATGAACCAATCCCCCCCCCACCCCCCCCGCGACCCCATCACGTATCTCGACAACGGTGCCACCACGCCCATGGACCCCGAGGTGGTGGAGATCATGGTGTCGATCCTTCGAGACAGATTTGGAAATCCAAGCTCTCTGCATCGCTTGGGCGCCGACGCAGGACGAGTCCTTCGAGAAGCGCGACAAACCGTAGCCGATGCTCTGAGCGTGGATCCCGATGAAATCATATTTACGGGTGGAGGAACGGAGGCTGACAACATCGGCATCCGTGGGGCCGCATTGTCCGCATCTCCAAAACGCAAGCATGCGCTTCTTTTTGCCCTAGAACATCCGGCCGTTCGTGAACAGCGCTCCTTCTTGGAGGACCGCGGCTTCGTGGTCGAAGAGATCCCATCGTTGACCAATGGGATTTGCGATCTCGATGCGTTGGAGACGTTGATTCGCCCCGCAGAGACCGCGTTGGTCGCTGTAATGCTGGTCAACAATGAGATTGGGACCATCCAACCACTGGCGGAGATCGGTGATTTGATGGAGGACCAGTGCCCAGAAGCGGCTTTGCACGTGGATGCGGTGCAGGCATTCACCAAAATGCCGGTTCGTCCCCGCGCGTTCCGCGCCACCACCGTGGCGCTCGCGGGCCACAAATTTCACGGTCCCAAGGGGGTCGGTGTCCTGTATGCGCGAAAAAAATCGCGGATTACCCCGCTGGTCGTTGGAGGAGGACAAGAGCGTGGACTCCGGCCCGGTACAGAGAATGTGGCGGCCATCGCTGGTTTTGCCAAAGCCACCGAGTTGGGCATGGAACACTTACAAACTGATGCTGTACGAATGACGGAACTTCGAGATTGGCTCATCGACACATTGTGCTCTGATATCGACGACGTTGTTCTGAACGGCGATCCCGTCAAACGCCTCTGCAACAACGTCAACGTCAACGTTCGTGGTGCCCGCTCGGAGATATTGCTACACGCTCTGGAAGATCGCGGGATTTTTGTGTCGAGCGGGTCGGCGTGCCATGCCTCCAAGAAAGGCCCTAGCCACGTACTTCGAGCGATCGGATTGAGTGAAGAAGACACGGGATGCTTACGTATTACCCTCAGTCGGTTCACCACCGAAGACGAGGTTCGCCGCTGCGCAGATGCGCTCAGCCTCATTGTCCCTGAGGCCCGGCCATGATCGACACATCATCGGGCATCGTACTCAAATACGGCGAAGTCTTCCTGAAGCGGGGGCGCCGAAAGTACTTCCTGAATGTGCTCGCAAGGAATCTCCAACGAACGCTTCACCGCGTGGCCCCACAACTCAAGCTCACTCGCCCCTATGGAAGCTTTCTGGTGTTGCCCATCGAGGCCGGTCAAGCCATCGACGATGCCGATTCCATCGCCGTCGAGCTCGCAAAGGTGTTTGGAATCGTCTGGGCCAGCCCGTGCGACATCCTCAACAACGTGAGCGTGGAAGCAGCGGAAGCAGCCACCGTAGCGTATGCTCAGAAACACCGACGTCGGCGCCATCATACGTTCAAGATTGAAACTCGGCGTGCGTTCAAACGATTTCCTATGACGTCCATCGATTGCAATCGACACCTCGGTTCCGCGGTGTACACAGCGCTGGGCGATATCGAGGTCGACATTCATGACCCCGATCTGACAATCCACGTATCCATCCAAGAAGAACGGATCCTCATTCACGGCTCGGCACATCCTGGTGTGGGCGGCCTTCCTGTCAATAGCAATGGCCACGCGCTTTTGTTGCTCAGCGGAGGCATCGATTCGCCGGTTGCCGGTTGGCTCACACAAAAGAGGGGCGTCGCCATAGACGCCGTCACATTCCTCTCGCCGCCGTTCACGGGCCCTCAGGCGCGCGAGAAGGTCGAGCAGTTGGCTCAGATGTTGGCGAAGCAACAAAAGAAGATGAGACTTTGGGTCGTCAAATTGACGGCGATTCAAGAGTTTTACCGAGACAACGCGCCGCCAGCCCTCTTGCTGCTTCTCGTTCGGCGGTCCATGTTCCGTATCGCGGACGCCATCGCCGACGAACACAAGCACGGAGCGTTGGTCACGGGCGAAAGCCTGGGACAGGTCGCGAGCCAAACCATCCCCAACCTGCACTGTATCGGTGTGGTCGCCAATCGCCCGGTGCTCCAACCGCTGATCACCTACGACAAAGTGGAGACGATCCATCTGGCCCGTCGTATCGGAACCTACGACACAAGCATCCTTCCCTACGAAGACTGTTGTTCCTTGTTTGTCCCTCGACACCCGGAGCTGCGCGGACGCCCCGAACGTCTGGAAAAATTAGAAGAAGAGCTGTCTCCCTTGGCATTGGAAAGCCAAGCGCTCGAAGAAGCGGAGCTGGTCCTTATCCCTGAGCGGTCGGACTGGACTGGACGGACACAACCTTCTGACGACTCGCCAGTCCCCGAATAACCGAAACGTCTCGTTTCCGCACGCCAAATTGTGTGGCAACCCAGGCAATCAACGCCTGATTGGCCTTCCCGTCCACGGGTGGTGCCGCCAAGCGAATCTTGGCTCGATCGCCATGTGGGCCAACATATTCGGTTCGTTTTGCCCCTGGCTGTACGTGGACCGCCAAAAGAATGTCGCCATTGGTTTTCCGGGTCAGTGCACCAACGGCCTCCAATTCGTCGAGAACCCCCGACAGAACGCTCACGACACGTCCCCTAAGTCCAAGTCGTGTTTCTTGAGAATTCTTCGGAAATTGCTTCGATCCAGCCCAGCCTCCCGGCTCGCCTCCGATATGTTGCCATCGGTCCGCACCAACACTTGCTTGATATACCGACGCTCGAACGCTTGAACAGCCAACTTCTTGGCCGAGTTGAAGCTCAAGTTCCCAAAATCATCCATAGCAGCGTTCATCGTAAACGTTCCTTCGCGTAAGTGCGGCGGCAAGTCACGAATGTGAATGGTCTCGCCGCGCGCCAAGACCACCGCTCGTTCGACCACATTCTCCAACTCACGCACGTTTCCAGGCCAACCGTAAACCTGGAGGACCTCCAGCACATCCGGTTCCACACCAGTCACCTTCTTGCCCAACTTTTCGGTGTAGTGCTGTAGGAAGTGATACGCCAGGGCGGGAACATCATCAACGCGTTCACGCAAGGGAGGCAAAAGGACGGTGATCACATTCAAACGATAATAAAGGTCTTCGCGGAACGTTCCTTCCTTCATGAGGGCCTGTAAATCTCTGTTGGTCGCTGCAATCACACGGACATCGACCTTCCGGCTGTCATTGGCACCCACGCGTTTGACCTCGCCTTCTTGGAGCACGCGCAAGAGCTTGACCTGCATGGAAGTGGGAATGTCGCCGATCTCGTCCAGGAAGATCGTACCGCCAGATGCGGTCTCGAAGAGGCCCTTCTTCTCGGCAATAGCCCCCGTAAAAGAGCCCTTTACGTGCCCGAATAGTTCGCTCTCCAGAAGCGTCTCCGTCAACGCGGAGCAGTTGACGGCAACAAAGGAACGGTCTCGCCTGGGACTCCGATAATGAGTGGCTCGCGCGACCAACTCCTTACCCGTGCCACTTTCCCCTTGAATCAGGACCGTAGCGGTTGAATAGGACACTGATTCGACCAGCTCAAACACCTCTTTCATTTTGGCGCTGCTGCCCACCAAATCTTCGTAGCGCTCACGGTTGTCGAGCGCGTCCTCCAGGAAACGTGCTCGATCCAAGAGCTGCTTATGCTGCACTGCTTTTCGAACGACATTGACCATTTGATCAATGTTCTCGAAGGGCTTGGTGAGAAAGTCATACGCGCCCTCTTTTACCGCCCGGACGGCGGTTTCCACCGTGGCATAGGCGGTCATCATCACCACGGGAATGTCTTCATGGTCACGCCTCAACACCGGCAGGAAGTCCAAACCACTGACACCCGGCATTTGAATATCGAGCATCACGGCATGAGGTTTTGTCTCCAAGAGATACATCTGCGCCTGGTCCACACCATCGGCAGCCAACACGCGATAGCCTTCTCGGGCCAAGATCGTCTTCACCGCGCGCAGCATCCCATGGTCGTCATCGACTACCAAAATCGACACAGGCTCTTGGCCTGAATCGACCACGTCCTCGGTGACTTGCTCTTGCTGATCACTCATTGTGAATCGCCTCCTTGCGCAGATGGCAAGGGAAACACGATCTTGAACGTCGTGCCCACCCCGGTATCGCTCCCTATTGTGATGGTTCCACCATGATCTTCGATGATCCCGTACGAAATGGACAGCCCCAGACCCGTACCTTCGCCCTCCGGCTTGGTAGTAAAGAAAGGTTCAAAGACCTTTTCCAGATGGGTGGCATCAATGCCTTCGCCGTCGTCGGAGACCTCTAAATACATTGAGTGATGCGCAACTTCACCCGTTCGAATGGTCACCATGCCACCACTCGAACAGGCATCTGCTGCATTGTTCAACAAATTGAGTATAACTTGCTGTAGTTGGTTTGGATCGCCGATCACGGTCGAGACATCGTCGCCGTACTCACTCGTCACGCCCACATTGCGTTGTTGAAACCGGCGATTGCACAAAAAGAGTGCCCGATCAGCGATCTCCTGCAAGTTCACAGCAACACGTTCTCCTCGGCTTATCCGCGAAAAATTCAGTAGGCTTTCCACAATACGCTTACAGCGAAGGGCGCTATCCTCAATCTCTCGGAAAAATTCATGGATCGTCGTTCCCTCGTCACTGTCCTGCAGACCCAGTTGAGAAAACGCCAAGATAGCACCCAACGGATTGTTGACTTCGTGGGCTACCCCGCCCGCCAACGTCCCCACAGCGGCCATTTTCTCACTCTGAACGAGTTGTTTCTGTAGTACTTTTTCGTCCGTGATGTCCTTGTAGTGACACACGGTGTATTCTCCCTCGGAATCCTCTTCGAACGTTTGCATGGGGAAGGACCACACACGCAGGACGCGGTCGCGTCCCGAATCCAGTATTTCGGATTCAGCCGTAGAGGCGGTCGCCCTCGTATCGGGAACAGGACACCCAAGACAAGGCCCATCCCTGCCAAAGAGAAGCTCGTGGCACAACCGACCGTTAACGGATCGTACATCTTCATTGGCGTAGGCGGCATGAGCCAAATTGGTCCGAACGATCCGCATATCCGTATCCACAATGGCCAAGGGATCTACGATTGCATCAAAGGTCGCCTGCCACGTTCGTTTTGCCCGAGTAACGAGACGCGTGCGTTCGTTAACACGCTCCTCAAGCAACTCATCAAACTCGGTAATTGGAAGATCGGATTCGGTATCGGTCACAGGCTCTTCTCTCGATGATGCAACCCTCTGGCGGCGAGCATACCACGCCCTTTGGCTGATGTCTGGAATCGACCGTACGGTCCCGGGGCCACACATCGAACGATCGCTTTGTTGATGGGCGATCCCCCGGCCCGTATACTTGGAGAGGGGATTTTTTGAACACAATGAATCGAATGGACCATGGGAAATAGCTGGCTGAAATCCGGGCCAAAGACTCGCGTGCTCCACCTCGTTCTGGCGGCACAGTTGCTCCACTGTGCGGGGGATCCGAGCGGTGCGCCCTATCGCTTTGAGGACACCGCCCCAGAGGACACCCCATCCCTGTCTCCCGATGCCGATTCCAACGACACCACAACGACGTTGGATGCCAGCATTCCAGATGATGTAGACGTCCCGACTTCGATTGAAGACACGGCAGTGGACGTCCCCGACTACACCACAGACAATGGCGAAATTCCGAACGTGCCGGTGTCGGATGCACCGGCTACGCTCGACGGCCAAGGCGAGACTTTCCTGATGGATGTCGAGACCCCGGACATGGGCACAACGACCCCAGCCGATGGGGCGGTGCTAGACACGCAGATACCCCCGGCGGACGGTAGTGCCATCGACACGACGACCGATTCCGGACCACCCAGTGTTCCCGTAGGAGAGCCACTCTTCCGATTGGACGCGCTCTCGTGGGGTGCCCCGAAGTTATGTTATGCCACCAACACCGATGACCCCTGCGTGGAGTTGACCGCATTGGTCAACGCGCTCATCGCCTCCACACTTAACGACGACACCGATCCCACCGACATGCTTGTCCAACTTCACGGCCCGATTGACCAGAACGGGATCCTGTCACTCAGCATTGGTGATGGCACATGCGAACGTGACGCCATGGGTAAAATACTGGCCTGCGACTTTGCTTCTGGCAATGAGTCCCCTCCCGTCGTGTTCTCGGATGTCGCTGTCCAAACTACCAGCGGCTGCCTAGACACACCCGACATCTCCGCCCCGTGCTTTGCGACGCCGACAAAAAATGGCCTGGTCCTCATGGTCGCCGACATCTCTATCGGATTAAAAGAGGCTGCGGCATGGGGTTCATTCACGGGCAAAAACCCAAACGCCGCCATTAACACCGGGCATCTCAAGGGCTTCATGCCCAAAGCGATCGCCCAAACCATCCAATTCAACTTGCCAACCGGCCAACCACTCACCTTGGCACAACTATTGGGGCAGGTACCGACCATTGTGGTTGACGGACACCCTGGATGGACGCTTGAATTCGGTTACAAAGCGTCCCAGCAACCCAAGCTCTAGGAGAATATTGTGGTTTTGTCGTTTGCGAACAAAAACTGGGGGCCCATAGGACTTGCCCTCATTTTGGCCACAGCATTGGCGTGCGGTAGTGAAAGTTCCGATGGCTGCTCTGTCGAAACCGACTGCTCTAACGGCTTTTTCTGCAACAACAAGAGTGCCGGTTACGCCGAAAAAGTGCCCGCTAAATACATGGGGCTATGCCTGCTGGAAGAAACCAAGAGTTGTTTCGAGGCCGACTGCGCCGTTAAAGGGCGCTGCGTGTATGATCCAGAACTGAAAAAGTGTGTGGCGGTCTCGGAAGACGACTGTAAAGCGTCGTCTTTATGCCAGACCGCTGGAGCATGTACGTTGGTCGAGGACATCTGTTCTACTGTGGGGAAAGGCTACGGTGCCCCGTGTACAAATGACTCCGAATGCGGAGAGTCACTGTGTTTGATCAGTGATTATGCCCCTCTGGGCTGGTGCACAGCCTCCTGCGAAGAGGAACAGCAACCGTGTGGGGAACAGGGGGACGACGGGAAGTTTCCCGCCTATTGCATCCGAATGCCAAATAGCTTCAAAAGCAGCACCCTGCAATTTTGCGCCCCGCTGTGCTCGGATCTCTTCGAATGCAGTGCGTTGGCCGACTTTTGGGGAACATGTGACATCCCCAAATACAAAGGCAATCCCATTTATGGCCAAGGAGTAGGCATCGAAATTTGTCAGGCCCCGGCCGCCCACGGAAAGGGGCAAGTCAACCCGGACACTTGTGAAGGATGGGACACAGCCCTGGGCGGTGGATTGGAAAGCACGGTCAATCTCTGTCGCGCATATTGCGAGTATCTAGTGACCTGCCAGGAGGTCGAACCGAGCGGGTACAACCAGGAGTGCTGTGGATACGGTTGCTTGCTCAAGATCGCTCCGGAAGGCGTTGTCCTGAACAAACACGACAAAGAGGCCAAATGCTACGTTCAGAATTTCTTCGCCTGGCGAGACACGCCCGAAGTGTGTGAAAAACCCGTCAGCGAATGCAACGGGAAACCCTTCGATCCGCGGCCCTCTCAATAGGATTCTTGGGCACTATCCGGGAATAGGCATCAACCTGGCCGGGTTGTAAAGACTGTCTGATGGCGTTTTCATGACCTCCTGTTAAAAAACGCGCCATCGTCGCATGTTCTTCTCCTCGGGTAGCCGGTACCACCTTGGTGGTTTACCGGCTTCCCTTTTTTACCATTCTCTGTACAGTCAGGACGTGTTTGGACGGCTACTATCCACTGCTCTCCCCCTACTTCCCCGCTCCATAGTGGCACGCGTGGCACGGCGATATATCGCCGGTGAGTCCACGGAATCAGCGATCAAGAAGGTGCAAGACCTGAATGCACGGGGCTGGGCGGCCACCGTCGACTTACTCGGGGAAGAGATCATAGAACCTCAGCAGGCACAAAGCGCGACTGCCCGTGTCCTGCAAGTCATCGAAACACTGGATGAGATGCAATGCCAGGCCGGCGTGTCCCTCAAGCTCTCTCAACTCGGGATTCGGATTGATGAGCAGCTCTGCATGTCCCACCTCAAGCGGATCATGGAATGTGCCCAAGCACACAATCGATTCGTGCGCATTGACATGGAAGACTCTTCGCTGACGACCCAAACGCTGAACATCTATCAGTCGTTGCGTAAAAAGTATGGGGGGACCCGCTTGGGTACTGTCGTTCAGGCGTATTTGTATCGCACCGAAGACGACATCGAAACCCTCTTGAACGCAGACGCTGCGCCCGATTTGCGGATCTGCAAAGGAATTTACCGCGAATCGCCAGAGGACGCTTACACCGACAAAACGTTGATCACTCAAAATTTTGTACGGTTGGTCACTCGCAGCCTGCGTGCCGGTGCCAAGATCGCCATTGCTACACATGATGTCCACGTGATCGAGCCTATCTGCCAATTCATAGCGGAGCACGATATCGACAAAGGGCAATACGAATTCCAAGCGCTCCTGGGGGTTCCCATTGAAGGCATCTTGGACCAACTGGTTGCCGATGGACATTCTGTCCATGTCTATGTCCCTTTTGGAGCGCAGTGGTACACATACAGCACACGACGCCTCAAGGAGAACCCGGAGATTGCCAACCACGTATTCAAGGCGATGTTTAGGAGACTCGATTGACCGACCACGATCCCGTCGTATCGACGCTACGAACCATGCTCACCGATGAACGCAGTCAATTGCTAGACGCCGTTCTGAGGAAACGTCTCCATGGGCTCACAGTTCTGCTCGAAGACGTTCACACACCCCAAAATATGAGCGCATGCATCCGAACTCTCGAGTCGTATGGCATCCAAAACGTGCACGTTGTGGAGTTGCGAGATCCCTTTGTGATTAGCCGCAAGACTACCCAGGGTTGCCACAAATGGATGGATATCCACCGACATGCCACCACGCAGGATGCCATTACAACGCTGCGCGAAAACGGATACCGACTCGTTGTTTCCTCCTTGGAGGCGACTCAGACATTGGATGATTTTGATTTCAGCATTCCCACAGCGTTGTGCTTTGGTAATGAGAAAGATGGAATCTCTCAAGAACTGCTAGGCGTAGTAGACGATCGTTTTCGGATCCCAATGCATGGTTTCTCCCAGTCGTTAAACCTATCTGTGGCGCTCGCTATCAGCATTCACGAGGCCAGCAATGCCCGGAAGGCGCGCCTGGGAGTGGAGACGGATCTGACATCGGAGCAGGCACAAGACCTCTACGAGCGGTGGTCGCGATTGGGTATCAAGGACAGCGATCGAATTGTTGAAGCGCTTTCATCTCGCAAAAACGACCCGTAGACTGAATCGAACATGAAGTATCGGAACCACCATTCGCTGTCTCCATGCCCACGTCGTTGGGCCGCAACTCCGGTCGCAGTGCTTGCGTTCTTGTTCGTTGTGGCACCGGAAAGCACCGTAAACGCACAGCAATTTGAGAACGTCGCCCCCGGAATGGGGATCGTCATATCACCGGGCAGCTATGGTCACGCGGTAGGGGGTGGCGTCAGTTGGTTCGACCCGGACCAAGACGGAACCCTGGATGTCCTTGGGTCCACCGTAACAATTCCTCCCATCTTGTATCGGCAAAAGTCGGGCGCCTTCGTCCTGGATGAGGACGCCATGTTGCCGAGTACCCCCCCTGGCACCGCCGGAGGCCACTTGATCGTAGACATCGACAACGATGGTGATGACGATGTGCTGCTCCTGAGAGAAGGAAGGGATGCGTTACTTCGAAACGACGGCGGGGTGTTTCACGACATCAGCGATACACATCTGCCAGGCAAGTCCGTGTGGAGCGCAAGCGCTGCGGCTGGGGATGTGGATGGGGATGGGGACGTGGACATCCTGATCGCTAGTTACATCAAGACCATTTCGTTTCCTATGCACCATTGTTCAGAGAACCAACTCCTGATCAATGACGGGACCGGCCGATTTGTCGACAAAGCCCACGAATGGAATGTGGGCGGAACCGGTTGTAGCTTGGCCGTTGCCATGACGGACTATGACAACGACGGGGATCTCGATCTGATGGTCGTCAACGACTTTGGCCAATTTACCCAAGCCAACGAGCTCTATCGAAATGACGGCCCCTCCGGTGCCGATGGATGGCAGTTCACCGACGTTTCCACGCAAAGCGGATGGGACCACCCCATGTATGGGATGGGCATCGGAGTGTCCGACGTCAATGATGACGGCTGGCTCGACTATTTCGTCACCAATATTGGCCGACCGATATTGGTCACCGGAGGCCCTTCGGGCTTCACGGATGTCACGAAAGCTTACGGCGCCGACATCCCCTTTGGACACACCAGCTTTCAGGTCACATAAAACACTGTTCTGGAGGATCTGGACGGAGACGGATGGGTCGACCTCTTCGCCGCCGGTGGACACATCCCAGCCACCTCCTTCATCGGTAACGCCCAGGTGCAACGAAACGTACTTCTCGCGGGCAGCGCGACGCTGCCTTGGAAGGAAATGCCGAGCCCATGGTACATTCCGACCATCATCGACAACAAGGCCCGCGGTGTCAGTCTCGGCGACTACAACAAAGATGGGCTCGTAGACATCGCACTCTTGGATGTCACGGGCATGATCAGCATCTACAAGAACACATCCAACAACCCGGTGCCTCTTCGGATCCGATTGTACGCTCAAGAGACACACTCTGGCGCCGTCGGGACGCGTGTCACCGCTACCTGCGGATCAAACAAGCGGGTCCGCGAACTGACTGGGGGTACGTCCTTCGCGAGCACCCACGAACCCGTTGTACGGATCACATTCCCCGACGCGTGCAATCCGGCGGGGCAACCGGTAGACCTCACCATCCGCTGGCCCAGCGGGCATGTCCAAACCCTTTCGGCATTGACGGGCGACGACGTGTCGATCAAGGAATCCAATTGGATTGTCTTCGGACCCAACACAATATCGGTCTCGCCCACCGACACGTTTGGGGAACCATTGGCCGCTGATACGTCGGTCGCCATCGCGGTGACGGGAGGAGCGGCTCTGAAGACTGTGTATGTCGGCGATCACACGTGGCAGACCGACCTGACGGGTATCAAGAATGCGCTCCTTTCCATCGTCATCAATGGTGTGGAGATGCCGGTTCACCCGCGGATCACCGCACCCTCCACAACGATGTTCACCATTCACACCTGGCCTCAGTTGCTGGTAAGAAAACAAGATTTTCAGTTGATCGCAGTGCTGAACCCCAATGCGATAAAACCAGCGAGCAATGCGATCGTGACCGCCATGGTGATTCAAGATGGAACACCCGTCAGCGTAGACTTGGTCGAGTCATCCATTGAGCCGGGCACCTATGTCGCCAAAGTCTCCAATGGAACACTGGCAAAGACGCCCGTGTCGGTCCAAATCGTGGTCGATCAAGTCATGATTGACGAACCGATCAATGTCCCAGTACATCCCCGCGTGTCGGCCGAAAACTCCACCATTGAAATCCTAGATCGCTATCAAGTAGGCGCACCAACGATCGACAGCAAGCCCGTCACGGCCCATTTAATCCTTCGTGACATCAACACGACGTATTCTCCTGTCGGCGCCGCTGATATCACAATGACCGTGAACGGAATCCCACTGGAACCGGTCTTCAAGGCAGGCGAAGTATCGGAGGTGGCTTTGATCTATGACCCGATGGCAATCCCGCACAACGCGGCGCTTCAATTGTGGCTCGACGGTGAGCCTCTGGGTGCAGAACGTGTGATGGTGTACCTCGACAGCGAAAGCGACGTGGTTCCATACATCGATGTGGAACGCTCCAAATGCAGTTCAACCATTGAAACGATGGTCGCAGACGGACAAGACACCATACAACACATGCTTTTCTTACGAGATCCAGTGGGGGACATCCTCCTGACCCCGAGCCTTCAGCCGACCTTCACTGCTTCGCTGGTCAGCGTCGTCCCGGGCTCCGTCAAGATATTCGAGGAACGGTTGGTCTATTCTGTGCGAGCCGGCACTCAGAAGGGCACAGCAATCGTCACACCCTCACTCTACGGCACCCCACTGAACATCCCGTGCACAACCCGATTGCTCCCCCCGAACCCGATAGCCGAACCGCTGAGTGACACCATGAGTGAAATGTTAGCCCTGCCAACGACATTGCCCGCAGATGGCGTGTCCAGCACCACATTGACGCTCCAGCCCCGCGGCGCAAACAATCGACTCGCTGGCAGTGGGCTCCAGTTCGACATACAGACCTCTCTCGGAGACGTAGCCAAGGGGGTCTCTTACGAGGGGTATGGACAATATACGGCCACATTAACCGCCCCTCAATCGCCCGGAGATGCTGTCGTCACGGCACATTGTCCAGACCCATTCCTTACCATGAGCACCACGGTCCTGTGCTTCGACCCAACAGTGGGTCCACCCGTTGACACCGGCGGTGACGACACGGACGCCCAGGTCGAGCCCATGGTAGACGCTTCGGACACCACATCAGGCGTAGAAGACGCGGAGTGGGTGGAAGAGCCGCCCGTTTCTGAGCCGATGCCGGATGCCCAGGACCTCGACGCTGGGGTCGACACCCAACCGAATGATTCGGATCCCTCCGAAGTCGTCGATGACATTGTTGTGCCCCCCCCGATCGATGAGAACGAACCGAGCGACATTCGGGCCATGGACACCGTCATCCCCGACCGCTCCCCGCCGATGGACTCGATAACGATCGATGGACCCATGCCCGACGTGTCGGTGGACACCGGCGCTGGGACCGAACCACTGCCAACACCCTCGAGTGGAGGGGGCGGATGTACACACGACGCCGGTTCTTCCTCTCCCGGCGGACTCCTCGTGACCGCACTCATTTTGTTCGTCCTCTTGCGCACCCGAAGGCGAATCTGCCACGATTGCGGCGGGGGGACATCCAATTATGCCGCAGGTTAAGAAAGTGGTGGACATTGCCGTTCCATCAACGTTCTTTTTCGACCTACTCTTGGATATTGAGCGCTATCCCTCCTTTCTAAAGGACGTCATCGCCACCCGCATTCTTCGCCGGGAGGGCGACCAACTGGACAGCGAATTCACCGTCCAAGTCATTCGCCGGGTGGAGTACGCTGTCCAGATGGAAATAGAGCGGCCGAATCGTCTCTCATGGTCAACCCTGGGCGGTCGGTTGTTTCGAGAAAACAGCGGTTCCTGGGAGCTGGAAGCGATGGGAGCCGCCCACACCCGCGCCACATACACCATAAATCTCGAGGTCAACGCGTTCGTACCGGGTCCAATCGCCAAACGACTGGTGGAATATACCCTCCCGGCCATGCTAACTGAATGGAAAGACCACGCTGAAAAGAGCTATGGAGAACCTCGATGAGTATGCACGCGCTGCGCGGACTGGAGATGGTCTGTATCACGCGACATGGCGATTTTGTGCTCAACTACGCGGGCGCTAGCGTCTATGAAAACCCTCGCGGTGAGCCCATCAAGGACCTCATGGACATGGGGTGCATACGCTGTAGCGCTGCCTACTTCACGACCGAATCCGGTGCCATCGACTTCTGTCCGGCCTGCGGATTCATGGAGCGAAAACACTTCACGTCCTTTCAGGATTTGCAGACATGGTCCAATGCACAACACTGGGGGTTTCTAAAACGTAACGGCCATCGGGCCTTCGGCGGTGAACAGGACGAAGAATGGCGCCTCGTGTTTGCGCCAGAAATGGCTTCGGTGGTTGCATCCGGTCGCTTCAATGAAGTGCGGGACCTCCTGGGATGAGCACCAATCCCCCCACCGCCGGTGCGATCATCATCGGCAACGAAGTGTTGAGCGGAAAAGTTGTCGACCAAAACACGGGGGTCTTGATCACCGAACTGCGAAAGCTGGGGGTTCAACTCAAGCGTGTGTCGATCATTGATGACGACATTGATGTCATCGCCGCGGAGGTCAAAAGATGCTCCGCTCAATTTGACTGGGTCTTCACGACTGGAGGCCTCGGCCCGACCCACGACGACGTAACGATTGAAGCGATCGCCAAAGCATTCGATGTGCCCTTGGTGCAATCCGAGGAGTTAAACAATCGATTGCTCCAACTTAAAGACAAGGACCGGATCGCCACACTGGAACGAATGACCTTCATCCCTGACGGTGCCAAGATTTACTGGGGTGAGGAAGAAAACGACCGAATTTGGCCCACCGTCTTTATCCACAACGTCTACATTTTCCCTGGAGTCCCTACCCTCTTCCGATCGCGCTTTGCCGCAATGTACGAATTGCTCCGCAGTACACCAGTGGTGTGCCACACCGTCTATTGCTCGCTCCGAGAAGTAGACGTCGTCACCCCTCTCAACGCGACCGTGGACACGTTTCCCGAGGTGGACATAGGCTCCTACCCACAGTTTGGCGATGTGGATCATCGCGTTCGGATCACCTTTGAATCCGTCGATGCCGAAGCCACCGAACGTGCGTTGGACGACTTCGTGAAGCGTCTACCCGCAGAGGCTATCGTTCGCATTCGGCGCGACACCTAATCAAGGGTCACAACACGCACCGCAAGTTCTTATTGCCGAATAGGGTTCCACGGTGATATTAGCGTCCCGCACGTTTGGAGAGAAGGGATGAAACGAATCGGCATCATTGGTGGAAGTGGCCTCTACGACATGGAAGGGGTCGAAAACTTGGAAGAGATCCAAGTAGACACTCCTTTTGGCCTCCCATCCGATGCCCTCCGAGTCGGTGAATTGGATGGCGCACCTGTCGCATTCTTGCCGCGACATGGACGCGGACACCGTTTAAATCCCTCGGAAATCAATTATCGCGCCAACATCTGGGCCCTTCGGAAAGTGGGGGTCGACTTCATCCTATCCGTAAGCGCGGTGGGCTCCATGCGAGAAGAAATCGAGCCGGGTCAATTGGTCCTCATCGACCAGTTCATTGACCGCACTCGCGGCATGCGTGCCCACACCTTCTTTGACGAGGGGTGCGTGGCACATGTTGGCTTTGGGCAACCCATTTGCCCGGATTTGCTCCAACTCCTTGCCGACTCGGCGGCGTCCATTGATGTACCTCATCATGTTGGCGGCACCTACATCTGTATTGAAGGCCCCCAATTCTCTACACGAGCCGAATCGTTGCTCTACCGAAGTTGGAATGTCTCTGTCATTGGAATGACCAACCTGACGGAAGCCAAGTTGGCCCGGGAGGCGGAAATTTCTTACGCTACGATCGCAATGGCGACCGACTATGACGTCTGGCACGAGGGTGAAGAGGATGTTTCTGTAGAGCAGGTCATCGCCACCCTTAAGACCAACGTAGACAAAGCCAAGACCCTGCTCCGAACGGTCGCCCCACGGATTCACCGGGCACGACTGGAGGGACTCGTTACCACCAGTCATACCGCCCTGGCCTATGCGGTCATGACCCATCCCGACAGCATCCCCGAGTCCACACGAGCAAGAGTGTCATTGTTCATGGACCGCTATTGGAACAAAGAGAGAGCATGAACAACACACAGAGCTTACTCGTGGTTGGGTCTGTGGCTTATGATGACATCGAGACTCCACAAGCCACTCGCAAGGATATGCTGGGTGGCTCCGCGACTTATTTCTCCATCGCCGCTAGCCATTTGAGTCAACCGCGATTGGTCGGTGTTGTAGGCAGAGATTTTCGCAATGAGGACCGCTCTTTGCTGCAAGAATCGGGTATTGATACCACTGGACTCATGACGAACAGCGATGGCGACACATTCCGGTGGGGTGGGCGCTATCATGAAAACATGAATGAGCGCACAACCCTCTATACTGCGCTGAACGTATTTGAGTCGTTCAAGCCCGTCCTACCCGAAGCGTACGCATCGTCCCAATGGGTCTTTCTCGGCAATATCGATCCGGTCCTCCAGTCCGATGTGCTCACGCAGATCCAATCTCCTCGATTTGTCGCACTGGACACCATGAACTTTTGGATTGAAGGACGACGAAACGATCTTCTGAACGCACTGAAACAGGTGGATGGCATCATCATTAATGACGAAGAAGGCCGTCTGCTGACAGGCGCATCCTCCCTAATGGCGATGGCTCGTAGCATTCGAGCACTTGGCCCCACCACCGTCATCATTAAGCGAGGGGAGCACGGTGCAGTGCTGTACCACCAAGACACCCTCTTTTTTGTACCCGCTTTTCCGGTTGAGCATGTGGTCGATCCCACAGGAGCCGGAGATACATTTGCGGGCGGTTTCATGGCGTCGTTGGCCCAACGTGGCGAAATGTCCACAGAACACCTGCGTCGAGCCGTAATCATCGGAAGTGTTTTGGCCTCACTCTGCGTAGAGGGCTTCGGTGTTGAGCGGATCTTGGACATTTCACAAACCACAATTCGTGAACGGTACCAACACATTCAATCCATCACGGAATGTCCCGATTGGGAAGAACGATGAGCAAAGACTCTCGATCCACAAACCCTCTTCGTAAAATCGCCAAAGAAGGTGTATTGGAGGCGGTAAGCAGTCGACGTCTCAGTCGACTTGTGGGAAAACTCGCCGACTCTAGACTGCCCAAGAGGGTCGTTCAACAAGCCATCTCATGGTACATCCAAGCCTACGGCGTCAATGTGGCGGAAATGGAACACCCACCCGAGGCGTACGAAAGCTTTGATGCGTTTTTTACGCGTAGGCTCCAAGAGGGTGTCCACACGATCAACACGTCTCCCAACACATTGGTGTCTCCCGCTGATTGTAAAATCCTTAATTCGGGGCGCATCCGCGATGGAGAATTAACTCAAATCAAGGGTCTCACTTATCGATTGGATGAACTCTTGGACAGCGCCAATGATGCGGAGCGATTCGCTCGGGGGTCTTACATCACCCTGTACCTCAGTCCCAAGGATTACCATCGGGTGCACAGCCCCAGTTCTGGGCACATTACCCACTACCGCTATGTGCCTGGACGGCTTTACCCCGTGAACAATCTTGGGGTAAACAATGTAGAACGACTCTTCGCCGTCAATGAACGCCTGATTACGTACCTAGATACAGACCAAGGCCCTATCGCTGTTGTCATGGTCGGCGCGGCGAATGTCGGCAAGATCACCGTGTGCTATGACGACATCAAGACCAACACTTCAAACAAGCAGACCGCATATACAGTGGAATTTAACCGCCGGGTACCCATCGAACGCGGGGACGAGCTGGGCATGTTCCACCTGGGATCGTCGGTCGTTCTCATTACGGCCAACGAAGAGATGACGCTAAACGACGTACATTGTGATGCGGCGGTTCGCGTCGGTGAGGCGCTCTTTACTCGGTCCCCTTCGAAGGGGAAGGCGTAGCTTCGTCCTTCTGGAAGGGAAGGACTAGAACCCCTTCGGTGCGGACAAAGAGCGCCCGGGGATCGTGCAATGCGTAGTATGCATCCAAAATAACGTGTGCGCCGGTCTTCAATGAATCGAACTGGGAGGATCGACCACCGACGACAATTAATCGCTTGTGCGGTTTCGCCAATTCGTCGACAAGCACCGCATGGCTAGGAGTCTCACAGGCCTGCTGGTCGGGATCACAAACATATTTCCGTTGGATGTATCCGCTGATTCGAACATCCTTATTCATGAGTTTCTTTCGGCTCCGAATCAGTCCTTCCACCGAATACGTTCCGTCTGGATGGCGATTGTTGACCGTGGGCACTTTTAGTTCCGGGGACGAGGGCAAATGCACTTGCACTGTCGGGGCAACCGTCGCCGGGTCTGTGTCTTTGGAGCACGCCACCAGTCCCGTCGTCACGACCACCAGGGCGAGAAAGTACGGAATAAACTGTCTCGTTCGAACCATTCTCATTTGCCCAATATAGCCTGTTTTCCGGGAAAGGATACGATACTCAACGAATCCGGCACAATTACGATTTCTTCACTCCCCAATGACACAACATTGTCGTCGCCATCCAAGATCGAAGCCGCCACCCGGTTGGGGCCCGGTGCAATATCCACCACTGTGAAATGGTCGTACACATCCGTGCCGGTGTTCTCCAGAAGTGGAACTGTGTCCTCTTCATCATCGTTGAAGTACCCAGTGGCTGAGCCCGGCACCTTTAGGCCAATAGAAGCATTCCCAAGGGTGAAACTGTCCCTTGAAGCAGAGCGACAATCACGGATACGTCCGCCCAGAGCACCGTTCTGTTTCTTAATGCCGGGGACCAACAAGGTGTTGGGAACGGTCACCCATTGGCCATCGGAAACCATCATGGCGTTGGTTCGATAACGGCCATCTGTTTCCAAACGATCCGCATACAAATAGACTCCGAAAATGTAGGTGTCTTTCCACTTTTTCTCGTAAATGGGGATGGTGTTTCGAGAACGGACCACCAACCAAGTGTTGGTGGGCACACCCGATATCTCATATAGGCCGTGCTGTGGAGCACAGTGAGAGCCCACATCCCCTTCGACACAATCGTAGCCCAATGGACAATCTAAGCGCGCCTGACACGTATTAGGCAATTCAGAGTTGCCCTCGGCGGGGTCGGTCGAAATGGCAGCCCATTGGCTTGGGATGGAACGAAAACAGTCTCGCTGCTCTGACACCGGTAGCTCCACACACTCTGCAGGAGGCCAGTTGTCTTGCTCGAAAAAACCCACCTCGATCCCGATGGTCTGACGCCCCCCCCCGAATCGATCCACTATTCCGTAGGCTGTGGCCGATTCTGGTCCGTCGGGAGCCTCGACTTGACCGCCCACACAACTCACATTCAACACCGACACGTCGGCCGGTTCGTCCAGTGTGTTGTCAGTCACCACAACTGTCGACGTGGGAACACGTAAACACACCGTATCGACACAATGCTGCCCGTCCCCACAATCGTCCGACGTTTCACACCCGAGAGTTGGAGGAGGAGCCGAATCGAGCGCCGGTCCGATATCCGCACTAGGCGTGTTGCTTTCTCCACCATCTGAACAGCCCGCAATCACTGCGGCCGCTGTGACAACGGTCCAGAATATTGTCGAAGTTCGTGTCACACATCCTCCCGTGTTCGTGCGTGTAGTACGCTCATCCATTCGATTGCAGCCTGTCGTAATTTTTCGTCCTGAATGGTCGCTGCCGCTTCGATCATATCGTCCGTAGTGACGCTGGTCACCTCTCGAGAGCGAATGGCTGGCCGTACATTTCGCTGTTGATCCCCTATGGATGGACTCAAAACGTACCGAACCTCAGTGATCTCGGGAGGACCCAAACGCTCACACCAGGTCTTTATCAAAAAGCCTTCGACCGCCTGAATTAGGCTTTCGAGCGCTTTGGATGTGACCGCTATCGTGATGCAGGAACCGTACAAAGCTACAGGTGTACTCCCCTCTGACAGCGTCGGACCCACGACCAATCCATACAACCGACACGCGCGGCCAAGGCGGGGATTCACGGTCGGAGAAAGCTCAGTTTTATCCAACAAAGAACCGATTGAAGTCGCTTCACGACGTCTACGAACAAACTTGTTTGTGGTCTTCACGGTTTGATCCTCTAGCAGCAGCCCCGCGTCCGGTCAATCACACAATAAGTATTTCTACTCGCAACACCTTGTAATTACATCTATTCCATGGTTCTAATCGGCTTCCTGACACCGGCGTGGCCAGGAAGTTTTCAATTGACCAGGGTTAACCCTTGACACTCATAAAATCAGGCGCTTAGAATGCACGCCGCTCTTGAGACCAACTGCTGGTTCTCAGTAAGGAATCCAGGCATGTAGCTCAGGGGGAGAGCGCTACATTGACACTGTAGAGGTCGGCGGTTCAAAACCGCCCATGCCTACCAATGAAATGATGAGAGGGCTGTGATGCCGAAAATGAAGACAAATCGAGGGGCGGCGAAGCGCTTCAAGTTTACGGGGACCGGAAAGGTCAAAATTAATAAAGCCTTCCGCCGGCATATCCTCGAGAAGAAATCGCGCAAGACCAAGCGAATGTTGCGCAAGGGTGCTATTGCGGATGCTTCCAACATGGCGGCTATTCGACGATTGTGCCCATACGGCTAATACTTTAGGGGGAACGAAATGGCACGAGTTAAAGGTGGCGTCCATACCAAAGCACGCCACAAGAAGGTGTTGAAGAAAGCGGCCGGACACCGAGGTGCTCGTAGTCGCATCTTTACGCGAGCCAACACGTCCGTCATGAAGTCGCTGCAATATGCGTATGTCGGTCGTAGACTCAAGAAACGGGACATGCGAGCGCTGTGGATTCAGCGTATTAACGCTGCGGCACGAATGAACGGCACCAAATATAGCGAACTTCAAAATTGGCTCAACAAAGCCGCCATTGGCCTTGATCGCCGAGTACTAGCAAATATCGCGGTTCACCATCCTGCAGACTTTGGACAAATTGTCGAAACAGCCAAGCACCTTGCCGCTGGCTCTTCGGCACAGTAATCGCGGGTGGGGGTCAAGTTGACGATGACAAAAGCCGATATCGTAGCCAATATCTACGACAATTTGGGTGTGTTCTCAAAGAAGGAATCTGCTGAAGTGACTGAGACGGTTTTTGAAACCATGAAACAAGCGCTCGGCCAAGGCGACATGCTGAAGATCAGTGGGTTCGGTAACTTTGTGGTACGTACGAAACGCCAACGCGTCGGGCGCAATCCCAAGACGGGTGATAAGATCACGATCACCGCGCGTCGGGTCCTAACGTTCAAACCCAGTCAGGTCCTCAAGCACGCCCTGAACGGATAGTTTGAGCAAAATACCTAATTCCGATCGATTCGGGGCGTAGCGCAGCCTGGTAGCGCACTTGACTGGGGGTCAAGGAGTCGCTGGTTCAAATCCAGTCGCCCCGACCATTAAGCCTCGAGGTTCTCGGGGCTTAATTTTTTTCACTGTCATGGTCTCACTATCAAAGTGCAGTTGACGATCTGACAACAGACCCGCACTCTTTGTAGTGTCGTGGAACGCCTAACACTCGAACAGTTGGCAGACTCACCGGCATTTGAAACGGCCGTACAAGAGACTCAGGGCATTGCACAATATTGCTCGGGGATCGATTGGGGCCTGGCCGCAACCCTGTCTTTTCATCCCAACCAAACCCCTTTTGTCGTGCATTCAGATGACTCATGGGTCGTCCTCACGCAAGGGACGCACAGTCAGTTGGGCACGGTTCTTCAACCGCTGGAAGCCGTATGGGGATTCAATTCACCACTCATCGGCCGAGACTTGGGTGATCTAGTGCTCCTGTTGGAGCATGTGCTCATTTCGAACCCCACGGAATGGAACGCGTTGTGTTTAAGTGGGCTCCCAAAACACTTCGCTCAGGCCGTATTTGACGCTTTAGAATCACGTTTCCGTGTGCTTTGCCGCCCCGGCATACGCGTTAATCGCGCGCATATCCACACCGATGAAGACGATTACATCTCTCGCCGGCCACAAGCGTTCCGGACCAACCTCCGACGCGATCGACGCCGGTGCGAGGCCAGTGGCATCCACTTTGAACATCAAATTCCAACGGGCGGTGTAGAGGGCCTCATGAAACGCTTGCACGCCATCGAAAGACTGTCTCGAAAGCGCGAACAGGGCGAGAGTATATTGAAAGCACCGCTCTTTTCGTCGTTTTATCGAGCCCTCTTTGAGCGGGCCTCAGAGCGCAACGCGCTTCATGTCGTCTTTGCAAAGATGGACGGACAGGATCTCGCCTATGCCATTGGTGGGGTCCTGGGTATGGAATACCGTGGCTTTCAAATGAGTTACAAGGACGAGTATCGAGCGCTCGGCGTTGGGAACGTCACCCAATTGGCCATGATGGAACAGCTCCGTCGGAGAGGAGTCCTACGCTACGATCTGGGTATGGAGATGGCGTACAAGGAACGATGGGGCGATGAGATTCTCTCTCTGCACACAGTGGTGGCCTTCAACACCCAATAAACCGGTTTGCGAACCACCCGCCGAGAAGGGCCATGGCAGGGTGAATGCAAACAAGGTAACCTGACATCATGTACACCTGTATTTCCCTCATCACTGTATTCACTCTAAGCGCAGACATGCCACGTACACTGCCGGATGTCGTCATCGTTGGCGACTATACAGAGGGGGCGGTCAAGACCATTGAGGCCCGCATACAACGACGCTCTTCCCATGAAATTCAATCCTTCTTCGCCTTGGCAGAAGACATCACAAAGCGCATTCAGTTCATTGAACATACGGCAAGCATCATGAAAATACTGGACGCCATTCGAACCAACGAGACTGCCCAGTCCTTCTTGAAAGAAATACCAGGGGCGCAATGGCTACAAATGAGCTTAACCAAACTGAGCGAACTGATTCGTAACGTGGAAGGGATTCACGTTCATCTCCAAGAAATGGAGCGTGTATCGAAGTCATTGATGGAAGCCATCAATCACTATTTTCTGAAACATCGCGGTAACCCTGTGAAATTGCATGAGTTACTGGGGGACATCCGTCGTGCAAACGACACATTCCAAGACACCGCACGGGCATTCTCGGACAGTGAAACGCTTCTTGGAGGCGTCTCGATTGTGCTGAAGAATTGCAAAGACGTAGTCGTCACAACAACGGACATTCCCCTTCTTGGTCGCCTTTCAAAGCCATTGCACGATCAACTGGAGACCACAATCCAAGGTGTCCAGATCGCCAAGGCCATCTTGAAAACCGGCCAACAGGCCGTGAAGCGGACACAACAAGAAATTCAGGAAGTCCAACAGATCCTGGCCAATGCCATGGCTCACGACACCTACAATGCGGCTGAAATCGCACAAGTCCAGGGGAAATCAGGCTCCGCACTGCTTCGATTTTATCAAGTTCGAACGTATTGGACGGACACGCCATGGGCGCATCGGGCCGATCAACGAATTACAGATGCCATTGCTGAAATCAATGGCCTCACGGAGGACCGAACGAAGCTACGTGGAGAGGTCGCTTCACTGCAAGGAAGGGTTACTCAACTCCAGGGCGGTCTCGATGAACGCACAAGCGATGTGACACGACTCAATTCGGAATTGAGTTCTACAACGACAATGCTCAAGTGGACAGGGATCGGTCTGGTTCTTTTGGTCCTTGGACTCTTGTACCTCATGATCCTGCAACGCACCCGAGCCCCCGCCCCCGTTGAGCTCAATGAGGACGAATCGGTCGTACCCACCTCTTGACTTCATCATACGGACCCACCGAGTATGGTCTCATGAGTCAATCACCGAAACCGGGCGACCTAGCGCCCGATTTTTCCTTGTCGGACGGACGCAACGCCAGTGAACTTTGGGGGACATCTGAGTCGGGCCAAGCCCTCGTCGTCTATTTCTTCCCGAAAGCATTTACTCCTGGATGAAACATGGAGGCCCGCGGGTTCCGCGTAGCCTATCCGGATATTCAACGTCTCAACGGTGAGGTGGTCGGGGTGAGCCCCGATTCCAAAGAGACGTTGCAACGGTATGTCGCTGAAAACAACTTCCCTTTTGGGTTTGCATCGGATAGCAGCAAGCACATCGCCCGAGCGTGGGGAGCCACTCGGCGGATTACAGGCGGCATCAAGCGGGTGAGCTTTGTCGTGGCACCCGGCGGACGCATTCATTCCATCATTGCCCACGAAGTGTTCATTCCCAAACACATATCGGATGCGCTAAACGCGCTCCGAAGCATCGCTCCGTAACAGCACTGTTTTGAAAAAACTGGATGTCCGAATACTGGAGTCGGCTTTGAAGCGTCAGGTCACGAAGCGTGACAGCGACACACTATCGTAATGCGATGCTATGATAGCGTGGTTCTTACGCAGAATTGGCACGCCCGCCACAATGGGATAGGCAAGCAGAGACTTCTCTCCATAAAAGCAATCTTCACGCCGAGACAGCGGTGTCTTCGAGGAGGGGCAGGCAAAAACGGAGTCCGACCGTTCACGGCCGTACCGCTCTGGCGGATCAATGATATAGGCGTGCGTCGGATTCAATGGATTCGAGATGTTTTCAAGCCGTACCACACTGGAGAGTGTGCCCCCCTGTTGCTCGATATGTGTCGGTAGATCCCGGACATAGCCCAGTCTCTCCATTCGGCTCCGTCCTTCCGCAGTGTTGGCTTCGTAAGAAGGCTCAAAGAGGATAACTTTCCGAGCAGCAACACGAAATATCTCAGCGAGAATTAGGGACTCCCTTCGGTAGTTGGGTTCGAGCGCATGGCTCGTCCAAACAACGTCCATAGCGTTGTCCTGCATGGGGATATCTCCCAGGTCAGCCACAAAAGGACAGACGTCTTGCCGGATCTCGTCCTTCATGAATCGACCGCTGTATTGCTTACCCCAGAGAATGCGGCTGAGGCTCAGATCGAAACAAAATGTCTTTGTGTCCGACGGATATGCTTTATTTGCCACCCCCGTCAACGTCGTCATTTCACCGGTGCCATAATCGAGAATCCGATTGCCGGCCTTCAAATGAGGTGCCATAATCTCAGCAATGTTCGAAAAATACAGGCTCAAATTTTCCGCATTTTGAAGTGCTACTTCGGTGTAACTGCCCGCCTGTAAATCGTACGCAACCTCAATGGCATACAATGAATTGCTGTCATTGATCTCCTTGAGGTGTGTCGTGATATTGACCCCATCTTCATAGAGTTTCTTCAACTCAGATAGATCTTCATATTTCATGCGCTTGTCTCGCAAAATGGGCCGTTGACGGTACGCACCGACCGGTTCAATAGGATATGTGGGATGACAACACAACGAGATGCGCTGCTTCAACACCCACGAACGTCAGAGTAACGAAGTCCTGCTCAGGCCACAGCGCCGATTTCTTCCAAGTGCTCGTCTTCAACAAACTTCACACCCAGATTTCGGTAGTGATGTACACCCGTGCCGGCTGGGATGAGACGTCCCATAATCACGTTCTCTTTGAGACCGTTGAGGTAGTCGATCTTTCCAGCCAATGCCGCTTGCGTCAGAACCTTCGTTGTTTCTTGGAACGACGAGGCACTGATAAACGACTCGGTAGACAGTGAAGCCTTGGTGATACCGAGCAAAAGGGGCTCGCCCTGAGCAGGTTGACCGCCTGCATCCAGTACGCGCTCGTTCTCCTCCTCGAACATCCACTTCTCAACTTGCTGATCTGACAAAAAGTCGGTGTCGCCAACGTCCGCGACCCTCACCCAACGCAACATCTGCCGGACAATGGTCTCGATGTGCTTGTCGTTGATACGCACACCCTGAAGACGATAGACCTCCTGGATTTCATCCACGAGGAACTTCGCAAGCTCTCGTTCACCCAACACCTTAAGAATGTCGTGTGGATTGGACAATCCCTCCATGAGGGGCTCACCGGCACGCACGTAATCACCTTCGTGAACCGCGAGAGGCTTGCCCTTGGGAATGAGGTACTCTCGACTGTCCCCGAACTCCGGCTCAATCACCACACGACGTTTGCCTTTGAGCGGCTTGCCAAATGACACGGTTCCATCGATCTCCGAAATGACGGCATGATCTTTAGGCTTCCGTGCTTCAAACAACTCCGCCACCCGCGGCAAACCACCGGTGATGTCCTTCGTCTTGGTGGTTTCACGAGGAATCTTGGCAACAACATCACCCGCATCGAGTACTTGATCTTCACTCACGGTGATGTGTGCACCAACGGGCAAGGTGTACTGCCCCCTGCCATCTGCGTCGTTACTCTTTCCCTTGCCTTTGCCTTTGCCTTGAATGGTCACTCGAGGACGCACATCCACGTCGCTGCTTTCTACGATAACCTTTCGCGAAAGACCGGTGACATCATCCAATTGCTCTTGCATGGTGACACCTTGAATTACGTCCATGAATTTCACGACGCCCGCCTCGTCAGTGATAACGGGCAAGGACCACGGATCCCACTCAGCAAGCAAGGTGGATGCCTCTACCTTTTGTCCATCCTTCACCTTCAGTGAAGCACCAAAAATGAGGGCGTAACGCTCACGCTCGCGACCCGAATCATCCAAGATGGACAGGTGACTATTTCGGTTCATCACGACAAAAGTACCGTCTTTCTTTGTCACCGTCTTGATGGCTTCGTAGCGCACAACGCCCGCATTGCGGTTCTCCAACGTAGAAGCTTCCGCTTGCCGTGACGCCGCACCACCAATGTGGAACGTACGCATTGTCAGCTGAGTACCCGGCTCTCCGATAGACTGGGCCCCGATGATACCGACGGTTTCACCGATGTTAACCAATTTACCACGAGCCAAATCTCGACCGTAACAAAGAACGCAGACGCCCCCACGGGTACGACAGGTCAGTGGCGATCGAATAATCAACTTGTCGATCCCGGTGTCTTCAACCTGAGTGACGACCTCCTCAGTAACTTCCACGCCCGCTTCCACCAGGAGGACGTCCTCATTGTAGGGGTCATACACGTCGTCGAGTGCCACCCGCCCGAGAATTCGCTCGCCCAGTGGTTCAATGATCTCACCACCTTCGATCAACGGACCGACGTCGATGCCATTGATGGCACCACAGTCGAACTCTGCGACCACACAGTCCTGAGCCACATCAACCAACCGTCGCGTTAGATACCCAGAGTTGGCTGTCTTCAGCGCGGTGTCCGCAAGTCCCTTGCGTGCACCATGTGTAGAAATGAAATACTGAAGGACCGACAAACCTTCACGGAAATTGGCTGTAATGGGCGTCTCGATGATCTCGCCCGATGGCTTGGCCATCAATCCACGCATACCGGCCAACTGACGAATCTGAGTGGCCGATCCACGAGCACCCGAATCCGACATAATGAAAATCGGATTAAAGCTTGGAGTCTGCTTGCTAGTGCCCCCAAGCCCTTGGATAACATCGGTGGAAATGTCCGACATCATGGCCTCGGCGATCCGCTCGGTTGCCTGGGCCCAAATATCAATCACTTTGTTGTACCGCTCACCATTGGTGATGAGACCTTCGGTGTATTGCTCCTCGATGTTATCCACCTCGGACTGGGCCTCGCCCAAAACGACCTCCTTGGCGGGAGGTATGGTCAAGTCCTTAATGGAGAACGAAATGCCCGCGCGAGTTGCGTGCTCGTATCCCCAAGTGCGCAAGGAATCGGCCAAGAGCACCGTATCTTTAGATCCGCATCGACGGTAGGTGATGTCGATTAGCTCGGCCAGTGACTTCTTGTCCAGAATGCAGTTGTACAGATCAAAATCCACCTCTTTGGGGACGATCTCTGTCAACAAGGCACGGCCGACGGTCGTTTCAACAACCCCGTGACTGAATCGCACCTTTACGCTCGCGTGCAGATCAGCCGCTCCCGAGTCGTATGCCATTCGCGCCTCTTCAGGCCCTGAGAAAACCATGCCTTCCCCTTTGGCAAAGGGCCGGTCTCTCGTCAGATGATACAAGCCCAAAACGATATCTTGCGTAGGCAAGATGATCGGTTTTCCGTGTGCCGGACTGAGGATGTTGTTGGTCGACATCATCAGCACACGGGCTTCCACCTGTGCCTCGATAGACAGGGGCACATGGACCGCCATCTGGTCACCATCGAAGTCCGCGTTGAACGCGGTACAAACCAATGGGTGAAGTCGGATGGCCTTCCCTTCGATCAGCACAGGCTCAAACGCCTGCATGCCAAGACGGTGCAACGTCGGTGCACGATTCAAGAACACTGGATGCTCTTTAATGACCTCGTCCAGGATATCCCACACGACCTCTTTTTGCTTTTCCACCATCTTCTTGGCGCTCTTAATGGTGGTTATATATTTTTGTTTTTCTAATTTGTTGTAGATGAAGGGCTTGAAGAGCTCGATGGCCATTTTCTTCGGCAACCCACACTCGTGCAGCTTCAACTCTGGCCCAATCACAATGACGGAGCGTCCCGAGTAGTCCACTCGCTTTCCAAGCAGGTTTTGACGGAAACGACCTTGCTTGCCCTTAATCATGTCACTCAACGACTTGAGCGGACGCTTGTTCGGGCCTGTGATGACTTTACCCCGTCGACCGTTGTCAAAAAGTGCGTCGACAGCCTCTTGAAGCATGCGGCGCTCATTTCGAATGATGATCTCGGGAGCGTTCAACTCTTGGAGTCGCTTCAAGCGATTGTTTCGATTGATCACTCGCCGATACAGGTCGTTCAAATCACTCGTCGCGAAACGACCACCATCCAGTGGTACCAAGGGACGCAAGTCCGGTGGCAACACAGGAATCGTCGTCAAAACCATCCATTCACACAGGTTGCCGGAGGTCCGCAAGGCATCAGCGACTTTGAGACGCTTGGCGTACTTTTTGCGTTTCGCTTCACTGGTTGCTTCGCGCATGTCGCGCCGAAGCGTAGCGGTCAGCTCTTCGGGATCGGTGGATTCCAGCAGCGAACGAATGGCTTGGGCACCCATGCCTGCTTCAAATGCGGCGTCTCCGAACTCATCCAAGAGCTCTTCGTAGCGGTCTTCACTGATGATTTCACCGCGCTCGACTCCTGCGATACCACCATCCAACACAACGTACGCAACACAGTACAGAACGCGCTCCAAGTCTTTGAGCGTAATGTCCAGCAGGTTGCCAATCCGTGAAGGCAGTGACTTGAGGAACCAAATGTGCGCGACAGGCGTCGCCAATGTAATGTGCCCCAATCGTTCACGTCGGACCTTACTCTGAATGACCTCGACACCGCACTTTTCACAGACGATACCGCGGTGCTTCATGCGCTTGTACTTGCCACAATTGCACTCGTAGTCTTTGACCGGACCAAAAATCTTGGCACAGAACAATCCGTCTCGTTCGGGCTTGAACGTCCGATAATTGATCGTTTCCGGCTTCTTGACTTCGCCGTAGGACCATTCGAGGATCTTCTTGGGCGAAGCAAGGCCTACGCGTACCGCACTAAAATTGATTGGATCTTTGGGCTTCTCAAAAAAGTTGAAAATGTCTTTCAAGGGAAACTCCTATAAGTTCGCAGCTAAGCGATATTTATTTGCCAGACTGTCGGTTTGAATCTTCCCCGGTCTCAATCAACTCAACGTCGAGCGCCAGGCTCTTGAGCTCTTTGATCAACACATGGAAAGATTCCGGCAATCCGGGTTCAAGGGTGTTCTCACCCTTCACAATGGCTTCGTACATACGTGTCCGACCGACCACATCGTCGCTCTTGACGGTAAGGAACTCTTGGAGCGCATATGCCGCTCCATAGGCTTCCATGGCCCAAACTTCCATCTCACCAAGACGTTGCCCACCAAACTGCGCTTTACCACCCAGCGGTTGCTGCGTAACGAGCGAGTAGGGCCCAATGCTTCGAGCATGAATCTTGTCGTCCACCAAATGGTGCAATTTGAGCACATACATGATCCCGACCGTCACATTGTGAGCAAAGCTTTCACCGGTGCGACCATCAAAGAGCACTGTTTGCCCCGTTGTTGACAAGGACTGCCGTTCCAGGAAAGCGTCGATGTCAGTCTCTTTTGCGCCATCAAAGACCGGTGTGGCCACATGCACACCGTTCTTCACGGAGCGACAGAATGCGATCACATCACTATCGTCCAATTCATCGACCCATTTGGACAGAGACTCATCATCGAATCCATCCTTGATCTGCTTTCGAAGCGCATCCGGTGAATAGGCTTCATCGACCAACCGGTCCAATTGTTGTCCAAAGGAGTGTGCTGCCAGACCCAAGTGTGTCTCAAGGATTTGACCCACATTCATTCGTGACGGAACACCCAAGGGATTCAGCACGATGTCCACAGGCGTTCCATCGGGCAAGAATGGCATGTCTTCCTGGGGAAGAATGCGGCTGATCACACCCTTGTTTCCATGACGGCCCGCCATCTTGTCGCCAACCTGAAGCTTTCGCTTGATAGCAACATAGATTTTCACCATTTTGATCACGCCCGGCGGGAGTTCATCACCCCGCTCAAGCTTCGAAACCTTCTCGTCGAAGCGCGCCTTGATGTCGGCAAGAGTCTCGTCCACATCAGACACCATCTGATTCACTCTGTCTTCGATATCATGACCGTCAACCAAATGGAGATCGCGAAGATACTTGTTGGGAATCTCTTCCAGCAACGACTTGGTCAACTTCACGCCCTTGTCCACCAGGGTCTTGCCTCCGTCATTAACCAATTTGGAGAACGTGACATTCTTGGTGAGCAGCTCACGAATCTTGTTGTACGCAGAGTCGCGGATGATCTTGGTTTCAACCGCCTCATCTTTGCGAAGTCGAGCCTTCTCTTCTTCCTCGATTCCGAGCGTGCGATCGTCCTTATCAACACCTTTACGTTGGAACACCTTGGTGTTAATGACCGTACCCACCACACCAGGCGGCACGCGTAAAGACGTATCCCGCACATCGCCTGCTTTCTCACCAAAGATGGCGCGGAGCAGCTTTTCTTCGGGGCTAAGTTGAGTCTCGCCTTTGGGAGTAATCTTTCCACACAGAACGTCGCCAGATTTGACCTCCGCACCGATCCGAATCATGCCCGAGGCGTCGATGTCTTTCATCGCCTCCTCACCCACATTCGGAATGTCGCGCGTGATGTCTTCCTTGCCGAGCTTGGTGTCCCGTGCGATGCACTCGAACTCTTCAATGTGAATGGACGTGTAATAGTCTTCCGTACACAATCGCTCATTCACCAGGATGGAGTCCTCAAAGTTGTAACCACCCCATGGCATAAATGCGACGACCACATTTTGGCCCAACGCCAACTCACCCATGTCAGTCGCTTGACCGTCGGCAATGACAGCTCCTGCTTTCACCGTGTCGCCCACACGGACGATCGGCTTCTGATTGATGCAGGTGTTTTGATTGGAGCGCTGATACTTGACCAAATTATAGATGTCCGGCCTCGCGCTGACACTGTCGTCCGCATCCTTGCTCTTGATGACAATACGATCCGCATCAACGGCTTCCACCACACCATTTCTTCGAGCCACAACGGTCACACCTGAATCGGCCGCGACCACTTGCTCCAAACCCGTTCCCACAATGGGAGCATTGCTCCGAAGGAGTGGTACTGCTTGGCGCTGCATGTTGGAACCCATCAGAGCACGGTTAGCATCGTCATTCTCCAAGAAAGGAATCAATGATGTCGCCACCGAAACGAGTTGATTGGGGGACACATCACACAGATCCACTTCCTCACGCAAAACAGGTACCACATCGCCATACCGGCGAGCCGTCACCATCTTGGCCTGAATCCGGCCCTTGGCGTCTAGGTCTCGAGACACTTCGGCCTGAGCGATGATGTGATTCTCTTCCTCGAGTGCGCTGAAGTACTCAATGTCATCAATCGGCTTGCCGTCTTTGACAAGTCGATAGGGCGTCTCAATGAAGCCAAACTTGTTCACGCGGGCAAATGTTGCCAACGACGCAATCAGACCAATGTTGGGCCCCTCAGGGGTCTCAATGGGACAAATCCGGCCATAATGGGTCGGATGCACATCACGTACTTCAAAGCCCGCACGGTCGCGTGTGAGTCCACCCGGTCCAAGGGCTGAAAGCCGTCGTTTGTGGGTAATCTCCGACAGTGGATTCGTTTGGTCCATGAACTGAGACAACTGGCTGCTGCCGAAATACTCTTTGACGACGGCACTCACCGGTTTTGCGTTGATCAGATCATGCGGCATGAGCGTATCGAGCTCTTGGCTCATACTCATACGCTCCTTGATCGCCCGCTCCATGCGTACGAGACCAATCCGATACTGATTCTCCATCAATTCGCCCACAGCACGCACGCGGCGATTACCGAGGTGATCAATGTCATCAACAGTTCCACGTCCGTTTCGGATGTCGAGAAGATGGTGAAGCACCCTCAAGATGTCCTCTTTGCTAAGGATGCGAAGATCCAATGGATCGTCCGCACCAAACTTGTAGTTCAATTTTAGTCGGCCAACAGCGGACAAATCATATCGTGCGCTGTTGAAAAACAGGTTATTGAAATAGTTTTGCGCTTGTTTGGGGGTGCTCGGATCGCCCGGGCGCAGGCGTCGATAAATCTCTACCACCGCCTCGTCCTGCGTGTCGATGTTGTCGGTGGCCAACGTGTCGCGCAAGTAACTACCCACGGTTACGTTGTCAAAGAAGAGGATTTTGAACTCCTGGATGCCATGCTCTTGGAGCGCGGCGAGGGATTCTTCCGTGATCTCTTCGTTGGTCGAAAGAATGACTTCCCCGGTGGACTCGTCGATCACGTCACCTGAAACAACGCGTCCAATCAACTCCTCCCCTTCCAGGGCGACGCTTTTAATGCCCGCATCTTGCAGCTTCTTGATCGCTTTAGTCGTGAATTTTCGATTCTTGCGAACAATGACGTCGCCTTTCTTGTCAACCATATCATGGGATGCACGCTGACCCGCCAGCTGTCCATAGTCCAACGCCTTGTAATAGACGTCTTTCTTGAACGTAATCTGCTCGGAGTCGTAAAAATACTCCAACAACTCTTCCTGCGAGTATCCCAGCGCACGAAGCAGCACGGTGGCGTGCATCTTACGACGACGGTCAATACGAACGTGCAAGATGTCTTTGTGATCAAACTCAAAGTCGATCCAAGAACCCCGATACGGAATCACCGATGCTCGGTACAGCAGTTTGCCCGACGAGTGAGTCTTGCCACGATCATGCTCGAAGAACACACCGGGAGACCGATGCAGTTGGCTGACAATGACCCGCTCCGTACCGTTGATGATGAAGGTTGCGGTGGATGTCATTAGCGGCAGCTCACCGAAATAGACCTCCTGCTCCTTCACGTCTCGAATCGACTGAACTCCGGTATCTGGATTAACATCCCAGATCACGAGACGAATCGTCACTTTAACCGGCGCAGAGAAGGTCATGCCGCGCTGGCGGCATTCGTACTCGTCGTACTTTGGCTCTTCCAGGTGATAAGACACATACTCCAATGAAGACGTCTTGTTGAAGTCCCGGATTGGAAATACGCTTTTGAAAATCGCCTCAATCCCGACATCCTCTCGTTTGTCGGGTGGAACATCCTTCTGCAGGAAACGCTCGTAGGACTGTCGCTGAAGACTAATCAGATCAGGAATCTGAATTTTCGACAGGATTTTGCCGTAACTCTTACGAACACGTAGTTCCTTCATCGGTCTGGCCATGAGTTCCCTCGTTCGTCACCGGATAAGGCGATCATTCACAGCGCCTATTTGGCGTTATGTTAACTGCTAAGTTCCAGATGCAGTCGCACCTGGACAACCCTCGGGAAAACCGAAAACCGTGCCCCACGAGTCGCGCGGGACACGCCTCTCAAGTTCACCTAATTATTTAACTTCGACAGAGCCACCAGCTTCTTCGATCTGTGTCTTGATCGATTCCGCCTCGTCTTGCGAAGCACCCTCTTTGATGGCGCCTGGCGCAGCATCTACCAACTCTTTAGCCTCTTTCAGACCCAAGCCGGTGATGGCACGAACAGCCTTAATGACTTGAATCTTACTCCCACCAAAGCTCGTCAGAATCACGGCAAACTCAGTTTGCTCTTCGGCTCCAGCACCTGCATCGCCACCGGCGACAGGGGCTGCAACGGCCACGGCAGCTGCCGCGGTAACGTCCCAACGCTCCTCGAGCTCTTTCACCATTTCGGAAAGCTCGAGCACAGTCAGTCCATCGAGATACACGAGTACTTGGTCTTTGGTTACATCACTCATTTCACTATCTCCTTACGTGGAACACGCACAATGCGCTGGCCTACAGCGCGTCCTTACGGGCCGTCAACACGCCGAGAAAATCGCGTGGTAAGGCCGACAAAACTCCAACAAATTTACTGGCAGTGGCATTAAAGACACTCAGGAGTTGGGCACGAAGCTCATCTTTTCCGGGAAGCTTGGACAGCCTTGTGATATCCGTATCGCTCATTACGTTACCATCCAGGTAACCCAACCGAAGCGTCAGATGCTCACACTCCTTGATGAAGTTCGCGAGCACTTTCGCTGGGGCTAGCGCGTCTTCCGAATACGCGATGCCCACGGGTCCTTCGAAGGCATCCGACAACACTTCGTAGTCGGTCCCTGCGATGGCCAGTTTTGCCAACGTATTCTTAATGACGCGGTAAGTCACACCGGCTTCTCTGCACTGTCGCCGTAACGCAAACATGTCTTGCACGGTCATCCCGCGATAGTCAGTAAGCACGACGGCATTACTTCCGAGCATGAACGTCCTAATCTCTTCTACTGTCCGCTCTTTTGTTGCCCTATCCATTGCCTAGATTCTCCTTTAATTGACCTCGTTCAACCGTGGCAGAGATGACGGGGTCGGAGTCGAGCCAGGAAATTGCGAAGTTGTTGGGGAACCAAACTGATCCCCGACGCACATTGGTATCAATCTCTTGCTCTGATACCTTGCCTGTTCCGTCTCCGCAGGTCGTTTCATCCGTGTTAGGGAGCCTGCTTCTCTGACAGTGTTAAAATTGTTCTTCTTGGCAGTGAGTGACCTCCTGGCTCACTCACCCAGTGTCGCCACATCGACCCCGATACCGGGACCCATGGTCGTCGACACAGCCAGTTTCTTCATGTACGTACCCTTCACAGAAGCAGGTCGCTGCTTGATAATCATGTCGACCAATGTCTGTGCATTTTCCGTTAATTTTTCGGCGTCAAACGACACGCGCCCGACGGGCACATGCACGAGACCCGACTTGTCCGCGCGGAACTCAACCCGACCACTCTTGGCCTCTTGAACGGCTGTGCTCACATCCATCGTCACCGTTCCCACTTTGGGATTCGGCATTAGGCCACGTGGACCGAGGATCTTCCCGACCTGCCCCACATAGCGCATCATGTCTGGTGTGGCGATGCACTTGTCGAAGTCAAGCCATCCGCCTTTGATCTTTTCCGTCAAGTCCTCATCGCCAACCACGTCCGCACCTGCATCGCGTGCTTCCTGGGCCTTTTCGCCTTTGGCGAAGACACAGACACGCACGGAACGGCCCAAGCCATTGGGCAACACTGTTGCGCCGCGTATCATCTGGTCGGCGTGGCGAGGATCCACATTCAGGCAGAAAGCCAGGTCGACCGCTTCGTCAAACTTCACAAAGCTCGCATCCTTGGCCAAAACCATCGCTTCAGCGAGGGTATATGTCTTATCTCGGTCCACTTTGGCTCGAGCATTTCGGACGTTCTTACCGTGTCGCATTGTTCAAATCATTCCTTTCCGGTCCAATCGGTCGACACGACGACCTCCCGGAGTCTGTTCAAGTCCTGGTTGTCCCTATAACCCCACAACATCAATGCCCATGGAGCGTGCGGTGCCCGCGATAATTCGAACGGCCCCTTCTTCGTCCACGGAATACAAGTCAGATTCTTTGAGCTTGGCGATCTCAACCAACTGAGCGCGCGTGACCTTCCCGACCTTTTCCCGGTTGGGCTCTGCAGAACCTTTCGGCACACGAGCGGCCTTCTTGAGCAAAGCCGATGCGGGTGGGGATTTCGTAATGAATGAAAAGCTACGATCCGCGTACACCGTAATCACAACAGGAATAATCATCCCCGCCTGCTCTTGAGTTCGTGCGTTAAATTCCTTGCAGAACTCCATGATGTTCACACCGTGTTGACCCAAAGCTGGGCCTACCGGTGGCGATGGGTTCGCCTTCCCAGCAGGACACTGCAGCTTAATGATTCCGATGACTTTCTTCGCCATTTTCTACAACCTCTCAACCTGGATGAAATCCAGTTCCACAGGTGTTGCCCGCCCAAAAATACTGACCAACACACGCAGTTTCTGTTTCTCTGGACGTACTTCTTCCACCGAGCCTGTGAAATTCAAGAACGGACCATCCGTAACCCGAACCTGTGAGCCCTCTTCGAAGGTCTCCTTGAGCTTCGGTTTTTCCGCTCCGTCGGTTATTTGGTCGGTCACTCGCCGGACTTCCGAATCCGGGATGGGGCGTGGCATGCGTGACGTTCCGCCCACAAAGCCCGTGATCTTCTGTGTCGATTTGACCAAATGCCACGTATCCGTCGTCAGCTCCATTTGCACCAGCATGTAGCCGGGGAAGAACTTCCGCGTCGTCGTTCGTTTGGCACCCTTTTTCATTTCGACAACTTCTTCGGTGGGGATCAAGATCTTGCCAAACATCTCCTCAACACCCTCGGCAACAACGCGATCGAGTAAGCATTGCTGGGCGCGATTCTCATACCCAGAATACGTATGAACCACGTACCATTTCATCGCCGGGTTCGACGGGTTGAAGAAATCGTCGACCACTTCAGCGGTGTCGCCATCTTCGTCCGTCTCAGCCGCCTCAGCGCCGTCGTCCGTCGTCTCAGCCAACTCGGCCTCAGCGCCGTCGTCCGTCGTCTCAGCCAACTCGGCCTCAGCGCCGTCGTCCGTCGTCTCAGCCA
>Ga0114996_10000346_pt1 | contig 65028 bp, 67 predicted proteins | sample ArcticOcean_MG_C_4_FD_87039 | JGI IMG/M metagenome (GOLD analysis project Ga0114996, IMG submission 87039) | Marine microbial communities from western Arctic Ocean - ArcticOcean_MG_CB4_134 | ecosystem: Environmental > Aquatic > Marine > Oceanic | place: Arctic Ocean: Canada Basin | collected...
CCGACCAATTGGTCATCACGTTTACCGACATGACCGAGCAAGGCGGAGATTTCACGGTTTGGTTCGACGACCAGCTGGCCGTCGCGCCCTTTACGGTAGCACCGTAACAGTCGGTCTCGTCCGCGGGGAGGGGGCTATTCCGGTGCTACGAGCGAAGAGTAACGCCCCAGTACCCCGCCCCCCCCCTATTTCACCAAGCCCACCGCCTGATCTATAAACAGTGTTTCACTCGTCTTGAGTTGCGGGTCTGAGTGGGGCGGGGCACGTTGGGGGCATGAGGAGAAACCTGCGTGTGACAGCCATGGGGTTTCTGGTTGCATCTGCCGTACTGAGTGGGTGCTCCCCGTTCCGTTTGTTCGGTTTAAGAAATTTTTCTGAGATTTCGCGACAGAACAACACGAGGATCATGACCTTGCAACCGGGCATGACACCTTCAGGGCCTTATTTTTCTATACCGGGATGGAGATGGGGTATGTCACCAGTATCTTCGACAGTGATTTGATGCCGGTTGTCTTCAAGAACGAGCGTCTGGACGGCTGGGGGTGGTCGTACTGGAAGAGTACTGTGACGCAGTACAACATCCGCATCGACAATGAGTGAAACAGAGAGCCCTTTCTTCGTGTTTCCGCGGCACCCAGCCACACCTAGCTATCCAGCACTGTTCTGCTCGTCCTGAGCTGCGGGTCTGAGTGGTGCGGAGCAGGATTAGGGCATGGCTCTAATCGAATGCTACGAATGCGAGAAGGAGATCAGCGATCAGGCATCCGCCTGTCCTCATTGTGGTGCTCCCAAGTGCACTCCGAAGCCAACGAAGACGACAACCGGGAGGGGCGACAAGAAAGACTCCGACCGTTTCAATGACTGGTCGGATGAAACCGTAACTGTCGTAAGGCCGAAAAAAATTTCAGAATAATTTTTGAGATCGCGTTTTGGATTTCAACGGCTCCCGTGAACGTGCGGCCCCATTATAGAGGACCCGGCCGGAGTCCCGCCCCCCTGGGGGGTTGGCCGTCGGATTCGTGCGTGAAGGCGATAGCTCAATCGGGATCCAGCATTACTCCTCCAGCGCATCCTCGTGAGCAGGCGTCAACTGAAGTATCTCGCCGTGTCCGGCGGATGGACCGCCGAGCACGGCACGCGTCTGAGCCAGCACAACGTAGGGGTGCTCACCTGCCTTGATACGGCTCAACTGCTCGTCGGTCATCACGCTGAAATCTAGGCCCTTGAGCGCGCCGCTCACCTCCATCCGCTCTCGGTATTTCTGAGGTGCGGCACCCTTGAGCAAGAAGATCAAGAGTGTGTCACTGTACCTCTTAACGGATCCTCCTGCCTGACCCTTGTACCAGCCGACCGGCTCCTCCCAGCCCTCCACGGCCCTCCGTCGCGCTTCGGCCTCGAGGACATCCACCGCATCCTTCTTGGCTTGCTCGAACTCCTTAGCGTAGTCGGCATCACGCTCCAGCCACCTGTAGTGTGAGCTTCTGCCAACCCGTCCGGCGGCGCACGCCAGCTTGATATTTCCATTCTCGCGGTAGGCTCCGAGGAATGCGGCTTGCTTTGCATTGGTCATGGTGCGCCTCCTTGGGTGTCCCACAGGCAAGTGACCCGGCCGGCTCCAAGGGATCGGTGAGTCAGGAGATTCGCGTGATGCCCCTGCGCAGATTCAGTACGTCGGGTGTCAGTTCGGGTAACACCACTCCGAAATGTCCTGCCGTTGCTGGCCTTTCGCCGGTTGTTAGAACTGGCACACTCGCAGACGACGTGCGTTCGACCACTCGGTGGAGGGTTGGCTAGTCGGTCCGGTGCGAGTGGGGCAGGGGTGTTACCCGAAATGTCACCCGCACAGACGTATTCGCTGGTATCCCACCGGACTGAGCCGGACACCCCACCGCCGAGAGTCCATGTGGTTCGGACTCCTCCGGCCTTACGAGGACTCAGCAGGACAACCTCGTTCCGTCTTGAAAACTGGCGTCCGAAAGGACTCGTGGGTTCGAGCCGAGCGTCGCAGCTGGTGACCGCGCAAGCGGCCTAGCAGACTTCCGCGAGACGAGCGAGGATCGGCGCGCAGCGCCGACCGCAGCTCCATCCCACCCCCTCGGTAGGAATAATCACCACGTTCAGGTGTCGCATCGCAGTCCGTCGATTGGGGTTCGCGAACCACTGCGGTACTCCGAGCCAGCCAACACGCGGTCACTTCTGACGCGGGTAGACATCCAGCTCGCGCGCTTCCCTCTTGATCGGCACATTACCCACGTAGCAGAGACATTGGACGGCCCCAATTGTTGTCATCGTCTGGGGGCACGTCGTCATGGACCGCCGACCCCTCAGAATCTCGGGCTGGCTGCTCCTCAGGCTCGCGCGCTTTGCTTGCGGTCGGCATCTTAGCCGGCTAGAAGAATCGCAAATCGGGTAGGCTGAGTCGTCAGCCTCGCAGGGTGATCTTGAGGAGCCAGATGACACATCGGGGTCCCACTCACCAGAAATGCAGTTTCCAGAATTCATTTTTCGCACCGATGGGAGTGTATATGAAATCGACATCACTTGTTTTGGCTTTAGGTCTCTTGTTCTCCGGTGCGCCGTTCGTACAAGCGCAGAACGCGCCGGCAACGGATGCGGTTGCGACCGCGATCCCTGGCGTGATAGCGGCCGGGTCGAGGATCGAGCTCATCGAGGATGATTTTGAGGGTACGGAAGGCCCGATCGCGCATCCGGACGGCGGGTTGCTCTTCACGGATAACCAAGCAAGCCGCATCATCAAGATTGAGCCGGATGGCAGAACCTCCGTGTTCCTCGAGGACACCAAGGAGGCGAATGGCTTGGCCTTCGACCCTATGGGCCGCTTGATCGCGGTTCAGCGAGCGCCGGGATTTGCAAGGATCGCCGTCATTTATCCAGACGGCGAAGAAACCGTCCTCGCCGATCAGATTGACGGGAGACCGTTCGACCGTCCGAATGATCTCGTCCTGGACAAGAAGGGCGGCGTCTACTTCACCGATCCGAACCCTCAATCGGTGTATTACGCCTCCCCGACCGGAAGCGTTATCAGGGTCGCGGACAACATCAACCGCCCGAACGGAATCCTGTTGAGTCGCGATGAGCGAACCTTATACGTAAACGATTCCGCGGGAGAATACCTCCTCGCCTACGACGTTCAGCCGGACGGCACGGTTCGGAACCGTAGCAACTTCGCCAGATACGTGGGAGTGAGTCGGACGAGCGATGGGATCACCAGCGGAGCGGACGGGCTGGCCGTGGACAGCGAGGGCCGTGTATACACCACTTCCAACGCAGGAGTGGACGTCTTCAGCCCAGAGGGACAGCACCTCGGCACGATCCCGGTAGGGATACCAGGAGGACGTAATCCTCAGAATATCGCCTTCGCCGGCCACGACAAGAAGACGCTCTATATCGTCGGACGCGGCGCAGCTTTTAAGGTGCAGATGCTCGCGCAGGGTTACATGGGCCGCGTCAAGTAATGAGACGAAGTTAACCGAGAGCCCAGGTCGGCTTCGAGCATATTCCACTTCAGGCATCGTTCGCCGACCCCCTTGGGTTCAAGACTTTTTTGACGCTTGAGGGGATCGTTACTGTCGGCCGCGCGGTCGGAGCGGTAAGATCTGCTGGATACCTTGGCGATTTTTGGCGGGGCATGCTGGATTGCTTCGAACTCAACACCCATTTCGAGGAAAGAACACGATGCGAAACACATGGATGGCGATAGCCGTCTCGGCTTTGGTCATCATCGGCTGCGGTCCGGAAGGGAGCGCTGGAGGCGGAGAGGCCGCAGAGGCCAGTGCGGGAACGGGCGAGATACCGACGTACGAGGCGGAGGCCTGGCCCGAGGTGCCCAACGACTGGGTTCTCGGTTTAGTTTCGGGACTGGCCACGGACACGCAAGACCACATCTGGATGATCCACCGCCCGCGCACCATCCCCGACGAAGATCAGGCCCGGGGGGCGCCGGCGGTCCTCGAGTTCGACGCCGACGGTACCTACATCCAGGGCTGGGGTGGGGCGCCGTACCGCGACTCGAACGAGTTCGAGTGGCCCACCAACGAGCACGGGATCGCCGTGGACGCAAACGGATTCGTCTGGGTCGCGGGAAGCGGGCGTGGGGACGACCAGATCCTCAAGTTCACCCGCGAGGGCGACTTTGTCATGCAAATCGGGAGCGCGGGTTCGAGCCAGGGAAACCTGGACACTCTGAACCTCAACCGCCCCGCGGACGTGTTCGTTTACGAGCAGACGGATGAGGTGTTCGTAGCCGACGGATACGGCAACCGGCGCATCATCGTGTTCGACGCGACTACAGGGGCGTTCAAGAGGATGTGGGATGCGTACGGTAACCCGCCCTCGGACCCAACCCCGGATGAAGCCCAGTGGGACCCGCAGCACTTCCACCTCGTGCACGGTGTTCGGATCGCCAACGATGGGCTCGTGTACGTGTCCGATTCCCAGTCGATGCGGCTGCAGGTGTTCACCCCCGACGGCGAGTTTGTGACGGAAAAGACCATCGGCCGGTTCCCCGACCCCGATCCGGCGACCATGGCCGCGCGCGCGAACGACACCTCCTTCGGCGAGCCGACCATCGACCTCATCACCGCGACAGCCGGGGCGCACAGGTCGGTCAACCGGACGGCGTTTTCGCCGGATCCGGACCAGCGTTGGCTGTTCCTCGCCGAACGGAGCGATCACCAGATCGTAGTGCTCGACAGGGAGTCGCTGGAGGAGGTGACCCGGTTCGGGCAGCATGGAGACGAGCTTGGAGAGTTGTACGTTCTCCATGACATGACGACGGACGCGGAGGGGAACCTCTACACGGTGGAAGTCAACGGGATCGGAGGCACGCGGAAACGAGTCCAGAGGTTCACCTTCACGGGAACGGTACCGGCTCGGTGAAGGCGACGTAGTGCACCACGTGAGCGGTAACGGCCACCTCCGTCGTTCGGAGGTGGCCGTCTTCTCGTCCAGGTGGCGAGAGTTGCCGAACCTTCGGTGTCGCTCGAGAAGAATGCCCCTAAAATGCTTGTTTATAACAACATAGGGCGTCGAACGGGTAGGGGCACTCGACCCGACCGATCACAGTGACGGTCCACGGAAAGGTGACCTCCTCCGCTGGTGGACCTATCGCGGGTTGAGCACCGCAGTCTGATCCCGGAGCGTACCATGTCCGATCCAGTTATCCGACAAGCCGACGCGCCTTTCGAGGCAGGGGGGAGTCGTTCGGTTCCGCGCCGTCACTTCTTGGGTGGTGTGGGCGGTCTTGTCGCTGCGCTGGCCGTACCGGGGTGCATATCGCGGGCGACTCGCGTGATGGCAGAGGGGGGTGCAGGCGGCGCGCTTTTCGCTTATGTCGGCTGCTACAGCACGCCGGACCGCGACGGGCACGGCGAGGGCATCAACCTCTACCGAATGGACCCGGCCTCGGGCCGTTGGTCGCACGTGCAACTCGTCGCAAGCCTCGAGAACCCCTCGTTTCTCGCTCTTGACCGGCGCCAGCGCGTTCTCTACTCGGTGCATGGGGGGAGGACACACGCAACGGCGTTCGTCATCGACCCGGAGAGCGGTCGCCTGACCCGGCTCAATCAGCAGGACGTGGGCGGAGAGAATCCCGTGCATCTGGCAGTCGATCCGACCAACCGATTCCTGGTAGTCTCCAACTATGGCTCCGGTTCGATGACGGTGCTTCCCGATCAACGCCGACGGCTCTCTCGCGCCCCGGAGCGATCTCGTCGAGCTGGAGGGCACGCCGGGGCCGCATCCGATCCGGCAGACGAGCTCAAACCCTCATCACAATCCGTTCGACCCCCGCGGGCGCTTCCTGGTCGTGCCGGACTTGGGTCTGGACCGCCTCTTCGTGTTCCGGCTCGACACGGCCACGGGCACTTTGGTGCCGGCCGATCCACCGTTCGTTGCTACCCGGCCGGGCGCCGGCCCACGCCACGTGGATTTTCACCCGAGTCTGCCGTACGCTTACGTCATCAACGAGCTGGATTCCACGGTGGCTACTTACCGCTACGATGCGGACCGCGGGGAGCTGAGCCCGCTACAGGTGTCCTCCACGTTACCGCCTGGTTTCACAGGGCAGAGCACGTGCGCGGAGATCAGTGTGCACCCTGGGGCGCGTTTCTCTATGGCTCGAACCGGGGTCACGACAGCATCGTGATCTTCGCCGTGGACCAAAGCAGCGGCCTGTTGACACCGGTGGGGTGGGAGTCCACTCAGGGCGAACAACCCCGCTACTTCGGGCTCGATCCGACCGGAACGCTGCTCTACGCGTGTAATCAGGGGAGTGACACGGTCGTCACCTTCCGAATCGATCAAGAGACGGGCGAGCTAATGCCGACGGGCCCGGTGGTGGAGACGGGGAGTACTGTGACGATCGTGTTCAAGGAAGGTGGGATCTGACGGGCGTCCGCTTGCGCCTACCAGCCCCCTCTCGGATGTTGACCGCTGTTAGATTTCCCATGCCAGGACGTCACCATGTCCGATCCCGTCACTTGCCTGAACGCACCCCTCGAGGGCCGCTATATCATCGAGCATGAGCAGGGCGAAGCGGTCATCGGCGAGAGGACAACCGATCAGATTGCGAACTCCAGTGCATCCAACAGACAGGGAACCAAAACTATGAAAACTCGCACCGGGCAACCGCTCTCACGACGGGCAGCTCTACGTAGCATGGGGGTCGGGATCGCCCTCATTACGAGCGTCGCGGCTGGCGGATGTGCATCGCAAGGAGACGATCCGGCGCCACGGATCATTATCTCAGGAGCCTCCGGTCAGATCGGTAGCAGGGTGGTGGAGGAGCTGCTCGCTCGAGGAGTTCAACCCGCAGACCTCATCTTGGTGAGCCGATCGCCAGAGCGACTCCAACGATACGCAGAACTCGGGGCCAGCACCCGGTTTGGCGACTTCCTCCAACCGGAATCCCTGGAGGCGGCCTACGAGGGCGGCGACCGGATGCTCCTGATCAGCCTCAACAGCAGCAACCCCGATCCCAGAGTGCCGGCGGAGCGTGTGGAGCTTCAGCTGACCGCGATCAACGCGGCTATCGAGGCCGGTGTAGAGCACATCGTCTATACCTCATTCGTGGACGCGGACAACAACGTGTCCCCGATTGGGGTGTGGCACCGAGCGACGGAGGCAGACCTGCGGGAGAGCGGGATCACTTGGACGGCGCTCAGGAACCAGTGGTATGCGGACGGACTCGTGAACCAGGCCGCTCGCATGGTTGAGAACCGTAGCGTGGTGGTGCTTCCGGACGATCCCGGGACTGCGTTCGTGACCCGTGACGACTGTGCTGTTGCGGCAGCCGTTGCGCTCATGACGGCTGGCCACGAAAACCGAGTTTATGAGATCACGGGTCCGGCGTTGGTTCGAGTGCGCGACGTCGCCGCGATCGCCAGCGAGATCAGCGGCGTCGAAATCGAGGTGATCGAGGCGGGGCCGGGGGACGAAGTTCGGGCACCTCGGCCTTCTGGAACCACCCTGTCAACTCACTTCAGGGACATCACTGGAGAGCCTGGCACCACAGCGCGAGACCTGTTGGAAGCGAATCGAGATGTACTTCTGGAGGCCCGTGGGGGGTGAGACCCGGTAGAGTTGGAGCTCCGCTTGGGTTCACCTCGGGTTCGAACCGGTCGGGGAAAGCACGCCCGCCTTTCTGTGGCTGCGCATCACTCGTTTTGGCCCTCGCCCTGTCGGCTTGTGCTTCGTCTGGAGGCATGTCTTCGGGAGAGGGGCGGCAAACCTCCGCAAGGGGCGCCCGTGGGAACCCGAATCTGATCGTCCGAGCCGAACTCGAAGGGCTAGCCGGCCGAAGCCTCTGGGATGCCGTCCAAACGCTACGTGGGCGCTGACTACAGCCCGAAAGAGTCTCCGCCTCTACGGCTGGACCTGCCTTTGCGCGAGTGGTCGTCAATGGAGTGATCCGTGGTCAGCTCGGCGAACTCCGCGCATTCGATGCTGATGACGTCGAAAACATGCGCTACCTCTCAGCCCCCGACGCCACGACCAAATACGGCACCGGTTATCTCGGCGGAGTCATCGAAGTGTCGATGAGAGGCACGGGCGCCTTACCGACCGGGTCCGGCACCGCGTTTGCCGGCGGGGTAATTTCGGTCGCTACGCAGGGTAGGCTGCCCGTCCCAGGGGACGCTCTTCGCGTCGAGTGCTTTTCGCAGCAATATCAGGATGGGCGCATTGGTGAGGGGTTCTTCGAAGGGGTGGTCGGTGACTTGTTGCTATTCGGGGTCGGCTCACCGAGGCAAAGCGTTGCCGTGCCAGTCGTGAACGTGGGCAGGGTCGAGATCCGGGAACGCCGCACGCACACGGGCTGGGGAAGGGTCGTCGGTGGGCTTCTCGGAGTCGTAGTGGGGGGGATCCAGGGGGGATCGACTCCAGATCCCGAAGGCTCCCTTCACTTCAAAAAGGGATGGTACGTCACTGTCGGCGCGATCCTCGGCGGCGCTGTTGGTGCCACCCTAGGACACGGTGTTGGGGGGGGCATCAAGACCGATGCCTGGCTCAAGGTCCCACCCGACTGGATGGTGCAATACTCGGAATCGGGGCGGCCGATGCCCGAAAGCTTTGTCCAATTCGTGCTGGGATGCCAGAGCCTCAATACCGAAGCGAGCTAGAACCCAGGCGGCGAAGCGCTCCGAGCCCACTTCCCAAGGGTCCGCAACAGGGCCACGATCGAACGATCCTAAAGCGTATAGCCCTCTTCCTGGAAGTGGGCGTCGAACGCAAAGGCTCGGTCGACCCGGTTGGCCCGCATCAGCACGAAAGAGGAAGCGTCGACCAGACTCAGCTTCCTCGAGTCTCGACGCAACAGGTCGTCGAGGGCGCGCTCGTGAGTCGTCTCGTCGACCCAAAACACGCCTAAAAGCGGCGCAAACGCTTCGCGAAAGACGCCCATGGCTCCGATTCCAATCCGGGCCTGAAGGAGCGCGTACGTCTCCACGAGTACGTATGAACTGGTGACCAACGACGCCCCAGTGTAAGCGCAGCGTTACATCACATCAACCTCGTCGAATCGGGAGAGATTTCTCGACCATGGGCTGAACATGTTGCGGCTTGCTCTGAGTCCGAAGCCGGCGCTCAGCTTTTCCGACGGCGCCCTCAACAGGACCTATATGTCGTCCAGAACGCTCGTCCCCTGGGAAGATATTTTGGAGATTAAGAGGACCCGATTCCCCGGGATTATGGCGATCGTCCTGCGTGATCCCGCCGCCGTCAGACCTTGACGGGGAGGTTGATCATGCGGGTGACGACGATCCTCGGTGTTGGTGCTCTACCCGTCCATTTGTGGCAACTCAAGGCGCGGCGGATCGAGGTGGAGAGTCCATTGAAGGACGGCCTCGAGGCGTTCCAACTTCGATTCGTCCAACAGCAGCGACTCCTGGAAGGAGAGCACCAAGGAGGGATCGAGTAGGGAGACGGCCACCCCCATCGTTCGGAGCTGGCCGCTTTTTGGTGGCTTCACAGATGAGACGTCCCCGCATACGGACTTCTAGGGATCGGAACGATGATGGCCTAAGGCGATCGGCGCCCTACTTTGTTTGGTACCATCGGATGGGTCGTAGACTACCAGGAGGCCGCACGCAATGAACCGACGCACTATGCTGTTTACAATCGGTTTGTCTCTTCTCCCGGCGGGCTGTGGCGACTCGACTGGGCCGTCGATTGCTACGCTCGAGATCAGCCCGGCATCGGCGACCCTGGTGGCGATCGGCGGTACGGTTCAGTTTACCGCCGTTCCCCGCGACGTGGCCGGAAATCTGATTCCGAGCGGCGGATTTGTCTGGCTCTCCTCCAACGTGCAGGTCGCGACCGTGAACGAGGCGAGCGGTCTGGCTACGGCGGTGGCAAATGGCAACGCTAGTATCTCCGCCAGCAGCCCGTCACTCCTTGGCCAGTCGGGGTCCGCCACCTTGACTGTGACGATTCCTTGAGGGCAAGCTCGACGCTATCGCTCCGGTTTCGGTGCTCGAGGCCGCAGTTGCGCGGGCCGCTACGTTGCTGCCATGGGAGACGCCGGCAACCGCGAAAAGGGCATGGGATACTTCGCGCGCCGCATCTGGCATGGCCCGGATGAGACCTGCTGGCACGTCTGGCTCGAGGCACCTCCCACGCACCAGTTCCGCAAGGGCCGGGGCGCCACGGTCACGTTCGTCCAGCTGCACGGAACGGGGACGCGGCAGATCGTGAGGATCATTCCGCACGTCGACGAGCAGTACATGACGGACCGAGCGCTACTGAAGCTCTACAGCTCCCCGGAGCCGGAGCAGACGATGGGATTTGGGCTTGCTTGTTCCGTCGCACTCCTGAGGCTACCGTTGTTCCGACCCGTTTTCAGAATCGGCAAAGCCTCCGACGGAGTAAGAACATGCGCCCCAAGCTTCCAGTTGTTGTCCTGACGCTCCTCCTCACCCTTCCCTCGTTTGTGGAGGCACAGACTCCCGATGAGGCCACCGATATCTACGCAGAGCAGGTCAACTCTGTGCTGAAGAACATGATCGGGGTCACGATCGACCGGCAGCTCAAAGTGGCGGATATCGGGGGCGATGAGAACGTAGCGGTGGGGATCTTGCACAGAACCGACCAGCATGACTCCGACGGGGTCCACAGGGGGCTCATCCACGCCTACATCACTGAGGTCTACGTCATGCTCTCAGGGTGGGGGACCCTTCTGACGGGGGGCGAACTTTTCAATGAGGGTGAGATGTCGGACGGCAGCATCGCCATTGGACCCAGCTTCAATGCGGAGTCGAGAGGCGGGGTGATCCGCGAAATCGAGGAGGGCGACATCGTCGTCATCCCCGCCGGCATGATGCACGCCTGGCTCTCCATCCCCGACCACGCCACATACCTGAGCATTCGGGTGGATCCGGATCAGGTCCTGCCGACCGGCTACGTGAATCCGGAGATCAATTAGGACCGACGAACTGAGACCGATCACCGAGAGACCGCTCACCCGCAGGAATCGATCGCGCTGATGGGGTCAGAAACAGGCGAAGACATAGAGATTCACAGGAGGGTCCCATGAGGATCGATCTGGCCGTGGGACTGATTCTTTCGATTCCTTCTGTGCTCCTGGCCCAAGACCGGCCTGAAGCACCGCTTGGCCCCAATCCGAGGGAGGTCGAGTTCGCCGCTTCGCTCGGGATCGATCTGGACGGCATGATCGAGACCGAGAGTGGACTGTCCTATCGAGAAGACTTCGTGGGGACGGGCGAGCCCGCGGTGCTCCTCGACACGGTTTGGCTGACGTATACCGGATATCTCGCGGACGGTACGGTGTTCTATCGTGGTGAGGTAACCGCCACGCTGGGTTCGACGGATCTAATTGCAGGCTTCACCGAAGGATTGGTCGGTATGCGGTTCAAGGGAATGAGAACGCTGGTGATCCCGGCCGATTTGGCGTACGGAGGGCGTGGACGACGGCCTATCCCGCCCAACGCGGTCCTCGTATTCGAAATCGACCTGACCGGTGTCCAGAAGGCTCGGACCTGAACTCATGGACTCCGTTCAGAAATTCTTGATCAAGGGGGCGCACGGCGCAGCGCTCGGTGTGTGGATCGCTACGGCTCTAGGAGCGTTCGTCCTCTTTCCGGCCCATGGTTCGGCACAGGATTCGGTTCAGGATGGGGCTCGGGATTCCCTCTCAGCCTCATGTCCTTCGGCCGATTCCGGCTCATCGCTAGAGGTGCTGACGGGTTGTGCGGAGAAGGGGAACGCCGCGGCCCAGTTCTGGCTAGGAGTGAGGCACGGCACCGGTGGGGGAGGCGTCGTCGAGGACCACGCGGAAGCGGTACGCTGGTATTGGCTGGCTGCCCAACAAGGGTACGCCCCCGCGCAATCCAACCTCGGGTGGATGTACGACAAGGGTGATGGTGTCGTCGAAGACGACGCGGAGGCCGTGCACTGGTATGAATTGGCGGCCGACCAAGGGAACGCCCAGGCCCAGTACAACCTCGGATGGATGTACGACAATGGAGCGGGGGTTCCGGTAGACGACGTGGAAGCCGTGCGCTTGTATCGGCTGGCCGCCGAAGAGGGGTACGCGGATGCGCAGCTCAACCTAGGAAACATGTACGCCAACGGTCAGGGCGTACCACAAGACGACGACGTCGCCTATATGTGGTGGGAGGTGTCCGCCAGCCAGGGGAGCGAGACGGCGAGGGGCCACATGAGCATCATTGAGCAATGGATGGATGGCGAACAGATCGCGGAGGCACAAAGGCGGTCCCGCGAATGGATCGAGGCGCATCCTCAAGAGGTGGGCAACTAAGGCCCGCGTGTGGTCCTGATGGCCACCCCATCGGTTCGAACGTAGCGGTCTTTTTTTGTCCGCGCCCCCTACGTAATCTGCGCTTCCCGACTACGTAATTCGACGTATCTAATCCGAATTCGAATAGACGCATCTTCCCTTACGACTTTTGGCGCGGTTTGCGACTTCCAGAGTCACGAAAGGAGGGAAATCAATTGAACGAGCAGATGCTGTGTCTACTGCGGAATTCTGCCCTGAAGCATCGTCTGCTCTTCGGAATTCTTCTGCTGGTGCACCCGCCCTCGACGGCCTTCGGCCAGCAACTGGTCTCCGGCGACGCGATTCGTGTCAGGCCGTCCGAGTCGACGGAATCGGGGCGCCAGTGGACCGACGGAATTGTTGTTCGAGTGACGTCTGATACGCTTTGGTACCAGGCCAGCTAGGGCGTATCGTGGATTTCGACCGACGATCTCGAACTCCAACGCTCAACCCACGGGAGCCGATGGGCGGCCGGTCTGGGGACGGGGGTCGTTGCCGGTGGGGCCCTCGGGGCCCTAGCAGGTACGTTTAGCTTCAATCCCCGCAGCCATGAGGAAAACCTCGACGGGGCTAAGAGTACGTTGGGCTGCCTCATCACCGCCCTGACGAAATGCGAGTGGGGCCGAACCGCGACCGGCGCCTTCTACGGTGCCCTCATTGGAGGTACGCTGGGATACGTCGTGGGGAGGGGGCTCGGGCGTTGGGAGACGGTCGAGATCGACCAGGTCACGGTTGGAGACGGAGCCCTCTCCTTCAGCTTGAGCATCCGCCGTGAACGGCAACGCGTGTCACCCTTTTTGAGGGGCCTGCTTCTTCTGCGCGTGGGCCGCTGAGGGAGGACGCGTGGCGTCGCCTGCGCTCCCGAGCGACGCATCCAGCGCCAAAGCCAGCGTCACGGTGGCGCGACCCGCTCCGTCGGCGATTTGATGCCGACAACTCACTCCGGCGGCCAGCACCCAAGCATCGGACGGGGCCTTCCGAACGGCCGGAAGTAGATCGAGTTCCCCCATCGCCATCGACACGTCGTAATGCTCGGCTTCGTAGCCGAACGCCCCCGCCATTCCGCAACATCCTGAGCGAATGGTTTTTACCTCGAGCCCCGGGATTCGGCGGAGCACGGCTTCCGTCGCTCCCTCCCGGCCGAGGGCTTTTTGATGGCAATGGGTGTGGACGAGCGCCTGATGTGGCGCCACGGGCCCAAGATCGAGCTGGCCCCGGCCCGCTTCGACCTCTCGCAACAAGAACTCGTCGAGAAGGAACGACGCTGCCGCCACTTTCGCGCTCTCCTCTCCTGGCAGAATGCTCGGAATCTCATCCCGGAGCGTGAGAAGACAGGACGGCTCCAACCCTACGACGGGCACCCCACGTTCGACCCAAGGGGAGAGGGCAGTGAGAAGACGTCGAGCTTCGAAGCGGGCCTCATCGACCAACCCCGCGTTCAAGAACGTACGGCCGCAGCACGCCGGCCGGCCCGGCAGGGAAGGGAAGCGCACTCGGTACCCGGCCGCCTCCAGTACGCGGATCGCGGCGTAGGCGTTTTCGGGCTCGAAGTAGGTGTTGAACGTGTCGACCCAAAGGAGGACTTCGGGCCCGTCGGTCTCGCTAGCTGCGTTCGGGTTCGCCGGAAGCGCTTCCGCGCGAAACCGGTCCCTGCGCCACCTAGGCCGCGCACGGCGTGCGGTGAGGCCGAGCAGCCGTTCTCCGGCGCGCGCGAACAACCCGCCCGGCCGACCGAAATTCATCAGCTTCGGTAGGCGGCTCGCCCAAGGCGCGTACCGGGGAAGCCAAGCCACCAGGCGTTCACGGAGTGGGAGTCCCCGCAGACGGTAGTAGTGATTCAGAAATTCTATTTTCATGCGGGCCATGTCGACGCCCGTGGGACACTCCTTTCCGCACGCTTTGCACCCCACGCACAGCGCGAGCGTGTCGTACATCTCCGGGGCGCCGAGGGCGTCGGGGCCGAGCTGTCCCGTCAGCGCCAACCGTAGTGTGTTGGCCCGGCCCCGCGTCGTGTGGCGTTCGTCTCCGGTGGCGCGAAACGAGGGGCACATGACTCCGGGGTCGGTTTTCCGGCAGGCCCCGTTGTTGTTACACATCTCGGTGGCGCCGGCCCATCCGCCCCACAAGGACCAATCGAGCGCGGTCGTGACGGGGAGCGGACCATAGCCGTCCTGATAGCGCATCAGGGATCGGTCGTCCATCCGGGAGGGGTTCACGATCTTCCCGGGGTTGAGCGTTCCGGATGGATCGAACGCCGATTTGATCTCGCCGAAAGTTTTTACTAGCCGGCTTCCGAGCATCGGTTCGAGGAATTCGGACCGGACCAAACCGTCGCCATGCTCGCCCGAATGTGATCCCCCGAAAGCCCGGATCAGCTCGTGCGACTCCTCGGCGATGGAGCGCATGGCCCGCAGGTCCTGGTCTTGTTTGAGATTCAGAATGGGTCGGACGTGGAGACAACCGACCGACGCGTGCGCGTACCAAGTGCCCGAAGTGCCGTGACGACGAAACACGTCCTCGAGGCGTTCTCCGTACTCGGCGAGGTGCTCGAGCGGAACCGTGCAGTCCTCGATGAAGGAGACGGGCTTGCGATCCCCCTTCATCGACATGACGACGTTCATCGATGCCTTCCGAACCCCCCAGATCCGGCGCTGAAAGTCGTCGGATTCGGCTCGGACGACGACGTCGGGATGGCCGAGATCCCCCAGCAACTCCTCGAGTTTGTTGAGGTCGTTGGAAAGCCGACCACCATCTGGTCCCGAGAACTCGACGATGAGCAAAGCGCGAGGATCACCATGCACGAACTCTCGCACGGCGGAGCCCAGAGTTGGAATGTCACGCGCCAGGTCGAGCAAGGCGCCGTCTACCAGTTCGACCGCGGAAGGATCGAGTTCAAGGATCGCTTCCACGGAGTTGAGCGCAGATCCCAAATCGGGAAAGGCACAGACTCCGAGGACCGTCTTCGAGGGTAGGGGGGTGAGCTGCAGTTCGAGCTCCGTGAAGAAGGCGAGCGTGCCCTCAGAGCCTACCAGCAGCCGTACCATCTCTGCGCCGTCCGGCGAGACCCGATCCAGGTTGTAGCCGGCGACCCGGCGCATGACTTTCGGGATCCGGCGCTCGAGTTCGGCGTCTTCCCGTCTACGGAGCGTCGCGACGGTGGAAGCCAACGCCGACTCGACACCCTCCGCCGGGACCTCCAAGCCGAAGCTCACCGGCGTTCCGTCGGCGAGCGAGCCCGTCACGCTCCGTACGTTGTCGACCATCATTCCGTAGCGGATCGAGCGCGAACCCGCGCTGTTATTGGCCGCCATCCCACCGAGGGTCGCGCGGCTCGCGGTGGCGACGTCGACCGGGAAGAAGAGCCCGTGGGGCTTGAGTTCGCGGTTGAGACGATCCAGGACCACGCCGGGCTGTACGCGGATCGTCGCGGCGTCCCGGTCGAGTTCTCCGATCCCGTTCAGGCGCTTGCTCGTGTCCATCACGAGTCCGGCCCCAATCGCTTGACCCGACTGCGACGTGCCGGATCCGCGGGGTGTCACCGAGAGACCGGTTTCGTGCGCGATCTCGAGCGTTCGGAACACGTCCGACGTAGTTTTCGGGACGATCACGCCGAGCGGTGCGATCTGGTAGATCGAGGCGTCGGTGGAGTACAGGCCACGGCTGAAGGAATCGAAGAGTACTTCTCCTTCGAGTTCGCTCCCGAGGCGGGCGGCGAGGGACGGGTCGGAAGAGGTTGTTGTGAGGCTCGTCATGGCGGGAAAGGTAGCGTCGTGCCATTATTCGCGCCCGACGCCTTGTTATTTTTGGTCCTCGACCACCATAGGGGCACAAAGCCATCCTTTTTCGAGATTGCTAATGGAGTTTCGGTCCGGACGACACTTCCTGCAACTGCCCGGACCCACCAACGTTCCCGACCGGATCTTGAGGGCGATGGCCCGGCCGCCGATCGATCATAGGGGTCCCGCGTTCGCCAAGCTGGGCTTCCGCGTCCTTGCGGGATTGAAAGAGGTGTTTCGGGCGTCCGAACACGTTTTTGTGTACCCCGCGTCGGGAAGCGGATCGTGGGAAGCCGCGCTCGTGAATACGTTGTCGCCTGGCGACCGCGTGGTGCGTTACGACAACGGCCATTTTTCCGAAACGTGGGGCGCGGTGGCGACTGCCGTAGGGCTCGAAGTCGACGTTTTGCCCTGGGATTGGCGGAGGCCAGTCGATCCCGCGGCCATGGAAGAGCACTTGAGCGCCGACACGGCTCATGAAATCAAAGCGGTCCTCTTGACCCACAACGAGACCTCGACGGGCGTGACGAGCGATATTCCCGGTATTCGGGCCGCGATCGACCGAGCCGATCATCCGGCCCTTCTCCTTGTCGATGCCGTGTCTTCGCTGTGCGCCATGGAGTTGCTCCACGACGACTGGGGCGTCGACGTGACCATCTCTGGCTCTCAAAAGGGACTCATGTTGCCGCCGGGCCTAAGCTTCGCCGCGGTAAGCGCGAAGGCGCTGGCGGCCCACCGAGACGCGAAGCTACCGCGCTCGTACTGGGACTGGAGCGCGATGCTCGCTTCCAATGAAGGCGGCTACTTTCCCTACACCCCCGCGACGAACCTGCTGTACGGCCTCGACGAGGCGCTCGCGATGTTGAGCGAAGAAGGCCGGGAGAATACCTTGGCGCGGCACGCCCGCTTGGCGAAGGCCACGCGGGCCGCCGTGGCGGCGTGGGGCCTCGAGAATTTTTGCCTGGAAGAATCGGGTTTCAGCTCCGCTCAGACGACCGTGAAGGTACCCGACGGAACGGACGCCGACGCGCTTCGTAAGATCCTCCTCGAGCGCTTCGATATGTCCCTCGGTAGCGGTTTGGGTAAGCTCAAGGGAACGGTTTTCCGGATCGGTCATCTCGGGGACATCAACGAGTTGACCGTCGCAGGCACGTTGTGTGGTGTCGAGATGGGCTTGGGGCTAGCCGGTGTCCCCCATCGGCCTGGGGGCGTGCGTGCGGCGCTCGATGTCTGGAGTTCGGACGGTGGCGGCGTGTGAAGGAACAAGGTCGGGGTGTGAAGGAGCTAGGGCGGAGGAAACGTGGGACGGAGCAGAGCACAAGAGCGACGACGTGGAGGAATAGTGTGACGGAACGGACGCAGAAACGAAGGCAGTGCAGATGAGCATGAGGACACGACAGACGAGCATGAGAAAGAAGGGACCGACTGTTAGCGAAAGGGGGCCGAGCGTGAAGAGTTCAGGTGGCGCGTCGATGTACGATGGCGGCATCAAGCTTGTCGCGTTGTCCCTACTCCTGTTGTTCGTCGGTGGCTGCGGGGGCGGCTCGGACGACGGCGGGCCCATCGAACTCAGCTTTGGTCACGTCGGTGCGCCCGGATCACTCTTTGCCGCTTCCGCCGAAGAATTCGCGCGCCTAGTGAACGAGGAGTTCGGGGGTCGGGTGCAGGTGAACGTTTTCGGATCGAGCCAGTTGGGCGGAGACGAGGTCATGCTGCAGCGGCTCAAGCTGGGCACTTTAGACTTCGCTCTTCCCTCCACCATCATGTCTTCGACGGTGGATGAGTTCGGACTTTTCGAGATGCCGTATCTGGTCGAGGATCGCGCTCATATGAGGCGAATCGAAGAAGAGATCGTCTGGCCCCTCCTCGTTCCAAAGGCCGAAGAGCGCGACTACACGATTCTGGCGGTCTGGGAAAACGGGTTTCGGCATGTGACCAACAACACGAGGCCCGTGGTCCAGCCCCCGGATCTCGCGGGGATCAAACTCCGGACTCCGCGGGGGATCTGGCGTGTGAAGCTCTTTCAGGCCTTCGGAGCCAACCCCACGCCGATGGCACTCTCCGAAGTTTTCGTAGCGTTGCAGACCGGCGTCATGGACGGGCAGGAGAACCCGTTGGCCCAGATCTACGCCTCGAAGTTTCAAGAAGTCCAGACGTATATCTCCCTGACCGGCCACGTGTACACGCCGGCGTACGTTACGGTCGGAGCGAGTTGGGATCGCTTGCCGGAGGACGTCCGGACGGCCCTGCGACGGATCGCTGCGGAAGCCCAATCTTTCGTGTACGAGACGGCGGCTCAAATGGACGAGGACTTCCTCTTGGAGCTCCGGGCGGCGGGCGTGGAGGTAAACACGGTGGACCGTGAGGCGTTCGTCCGTGCGAGCGCCGACATTTTCGAGGAGTTCGGAAATACGGTGGAGGGTGGCGACGCACTGGTCGCACAAGCCCTGGCCCTCGCAGAGGGAGCGTAACGCCGCCTGAGGCTCCCAATGCGCCAACGTTTCCAAAAGGGCTTCCAGGTCGCTCTCGAGTTCGTCGTCTTGAGTTTGACGACCTCGCTGGCGTTGGTCGTGGTGCTCGGCGTCGTCTTCAGGAAGATGGGGGCCGCGCTCGTGTGGTACGACGAGTTGGCTTCCATCCTTCTGGCATGGCTCACCTTCTACGGTGCCGCCCTGGCTGCGCTGCATCGCGCCCACATCGGCTTCCCGAAGGTGGTCGACGGGCTCGAACCATCGCTTCGTCGTGCCCTCGTGGTGGTCGGAGAGGTCTTCGTTGTGGGGTTTTTCCTGGTCACCGCCTGGGCCGGTTGGCGCGTCTTGGCCATTCTCGGCGGCGAAACGTTGGTCAGCCTTCCGTGGGTCCCTCAGCGTCTGGCTCAGTCGGTGGTGCCCATCGGAGCGATTCTGTTCATCGTGGCCGAGCTCCTCACTTTGCCGGACGTGTGGGCTGGGCCACCCAGTCATGAGGACAGCGCTGCTGAGGGCTCCGACGGCGCTGCTGAGGGCTCCGACGGCGCTGCTGAAGGCTCCGACAGCGATGAGGCGTGGGAGAAGGATGACGGCTCTGGGAGTCGAGCGCTGGGCACCGAGGGTCCTTCGTGATCCTCCTCGTGATGTTCCTCTCCCTGCTGGCTCTCGTTGTCATCAACGTGCCGATTGCCGTCGCGCTCGGTGTCGTGGCCGTCTTCGCGATTGGGTCCAACTCGGGCATGGTCGGGCTTCCGAATACAGCGCTCGTCCTCTACTCGGGCTCCTTGAACTTCGCCCTGATCGCGATCCCGCTTTTTATTCTGGCGGGCGCCATCATGAACGCGTCCGGGATCTCGAAGCGCCTGATCAACCTCGCCAGCGCGCTCGTCGGGTTCGTTCGGGGCGGACTCGCGATGGTCACGGTGAGCGCGTCCCTCTTCTTCGCGGAGATTTCCGGATCGGCGGTCGCAGACGTCGCGGCGTTGGGCTCCATCCTCATCCCCGCCATGAAACGCCGAGGTTATCCAACCGCGTTCGCGGCGGCGGTGACGTCGTCCTCCGCTACCCTGGCGGTCATCATTCCGCCCTCGATCCCCATGATTCTGTACGGAGTCATGTCGGGTAGCTCGGTCGTCGAGCTTTTTGTCGCTGGTATCGTGCCGGGTGTGCTCGGGGGCCTACTCCTGATGGCGGTCGTGTATTACTTGGCCGTCAAGAACGGCTTTCCCGTAGAAGCGGCGTTTGAGATGCGGCGGGTCGCCGCAGCGTTTCGCGATGCCGGTTGGGCGCTTCTTCTGCCCGTGATCATCCTCGGGGGCATCTTTTCGGGCTGGGTCACAGCGACCGAAGGCGCCGGGCTCGCGGTGGTGGCGGCCATCGTCATCGGGGGCGGGATCTACCGAGAGCTGGACTTGAAGGCTCTTCGAAAGGCCACCCTGGAGGGTGGGGTTCAGACCGCCGTCGTCATGCTGCTCGTGGCGGCCTCCGCGTTGCTCGGGGATTATCTGACCGAAGTCCAGGTGCCACAGCGTGTGGCTCAAGGGATCATGGACTTCACCGACAACCGCATCGCGATCCTGGCGCTCCTCAACGTGTTCTTCCTGATGGTGGGGCTGTTCCTTCACTCGGCAGCAGCGATCATCCTGGTCGTGCCGATCGTGATGCCGCTCGTTCTGGCCGCTGGCATCGATCCCGTGCACTTCGGACTCGTGGTCACGCTCAACCTCGGAATCGGCCAACAGACGCCCCCCGTCGCCAGTGTTCTGGTCACCGCCTGCTCCATTGCCAAGGCCGATATTTGGGAAGTGAGCAAGGTCAACCTCTACTTCGTGGCGGTGCTCGTGGCCATGCTCCTGATGGTCACCTACGTGCCCGCGATTCCAATGTGGCCGGTGGAGTGGCTCTACCGTTGAGGGTGTGAGAGCGCCTGACGATCACGACCACAGAACCCTCGATCTTTGGGGAGCGACCGGTGTGGGGGTGGGCGCGATCGTCGGTGGTGGTATACTCGCGCTCGCCGGCGTGGCGTTCGCGACCACCGGACCCAGCGCGATCGTCGCCTTTGCGCTAAACGGCGGCATCGCTTTTCTCACGGCCCTGTCCTTTGCGGAGCTCGCCTCCCGTTTTCCCGAGTCCGGCGGCACGTACACCTACGCACGTAAAGTACTGACCGTCGAAGCGGCCTTCGCGGTGGGTTGGGTGGTGTGGTTCGCATCGGTGGTGGCGGCGGTGCTCTACGCTCTCGGGTTCGCGGTCTTCCTGATCCCTTTCCTCGAGCAGTTCGTGCGAGCCGCCGGGGCCACGCCTCCGGGATGGCTCGGTGGCCGATTTGCCATGCTGTTGTACGCGTTGGCCGCCGTGGGCTACTACGTCTGGAGCCTGACGCGCGCGACGAACCGGGGAGGGCAGTGGGCGACCATCGGAAAGGTGGCGGTGTTCGGCTTCCTCATCGTGGCCGGATTCTGGGTCTTGTTTACGCGCCCTCCCTCCATTGAGGAATTGAAGACGAGCTTCCAGCCATTTCTGGCATCGGGGGGTCAGGGCCTGGTCCAGGCCATGGGTTACACGTTCATCGCTTTGCAGGGGTTCGACCTGATCGCTGCGGTAGGCGGCGAAGTGAAGCGGCCGGAGCGGACGATACCTCGGGCCATGTTCCTCTCCCTCGCCATGGCCCTCGGCATCTACCTTCCTCTGCTGTTCCTGATCGTCGCCGTCGGCTCCCCGGGCCGGCCGATCGCCGCCCTTGCCGGGGAGAACCCGGAAATTTTGGTGGCGGTTTCCGTGGGGAATTTTCTGGGTCCCGCCGGCTATTGGCTCATCGTCGTCGCGGGGGTCCTGTCCATGCTCTCCGCGTTGAATGCGAATCTGTTGGCGGCGTCTCGGTTTGCGAAGACCATGGCGTCGGATCGCACGTTGCCGCGGTGGGTGGACCACGAGACCCCGGGGCGAGGGGCACCCGTGCGCGCCATTCAGCTCACCGGAGTCATCGTGGCGTTTCTTCTGATCGCGGTTCCAAACGTGGCCACGGCGGGCGCGATCTCGGGACTCATCTTCCTTCTCAGCTTCACCCTGGCCCACGGGATCGCGTACCTCGTTCGAAAGCGGGCCGTGGACACGGGGCCCTTTCAAGCTTTCGCGTTTCCTTTGGTTCCAGTCGTCGGCGGCGTGGCTTGTCTTGCTCTGGGGATGTTCCAGGCCCTCGCGGTTCCGTCAGCGGGCGTGCTTGCGGCACTGTGGTTGAGCCTCGGTGCCGTCTTGTACGTCACCCAGTTCGCTCATGGCGCTCGGGTCGTGGATGCTTCTTCGGAAGCCCTGGATCCTCAGCTCATGCGTTACCGGGGCCGTAGTCCCTTGACCCTCGTTCCGATCGCGAATCCGGCCAGCACCTAGACTCTGGTGGACATGGCCCACGCGCTTGCGCCGCGATCCGTGTCACGGGTTCTGCTGCTCTCCGTGGTGAGCCAGCCGACTGAATGGCCCGAAGTAGGCTTGCCGGCCCAACTGGTGGACGCGCAGTCCATATTGGGCGGCGCGCTTGCCAAGGCGCTGTCGGCGGACCTCAGGCCCGAGGCGTTGATCACGGTAAGTAACGAGCCTTGGAAAGAGATTGCTCGGGTGGCCGCGCGGTACCGTCCAGAGAGTCTCCTGTTGGGTCTCGGTAAACTCGACAAGTCGCTCATGGCCGGGCCGTTGGAGCGGCTCGTGGGACGCACTGAAGCGGACGCGGTCATCCTGGCGGCGCCAAGCGATTGGGACCTGTCCAAAGCGAGGAGGATTCTGGTCCCCTCGGGCGGTGGACGGGCCCAGAGCCCGATCCGAGCGCGTCTCCTCGGCCGTCTCTCGCAGAGTGGCGAGCAAGAGGTGACGTTCTTGCGCGTCGTCCCCCGGGGCACGAGTTCCGAAACGCTCCGCCGGGCCGAAAAGGATCTTCGGAAGCTGGCGCAGGATGAGGCTCCTGATGTGAGTGAAGGTGTCGTAGTCGTGAGCGACGACGTGGTCGCCGAAGTCGTGGAGAGGTCGGCCGAGAATCAACTGGTCATCCTCGGCCTCCAACGGATCGGCAGACGGCAGAAAATTTTTGGTGAGAAGATGTTGGAGATCGCGCAAGGGATAAAGTGCCCGCTACTGATGATCAGTCAACGCAAGTGAGGTACGGATCAGCTCGTGGCCGCGCTTTCCGTGGTCGTATACGTTGCCGGAATCGTCATCCTCAGAATAGTCATCCTAGAAAGAGGGTCTAAAAATGTCTTCCTGGCCAGGTTCGCTCGTATCCGTCACGGCTCTGACCATTGTGCTGCTGGCGGGTGCCTGCGCGCCGCAAGAAACAGTCGATGAGCAAGAAGCGGTCGATCAGCAAGAAGCGGTCGACGAGAAGACGTACATCCTCGCAACCGGACGGCGACTTCCCTACCTCTACGCCATTTCGGTCGAAGATGCCGTTGATCCGGCGAACAACGACACGCCCAACGCCATCCTCAGCCGCAACAAGGTCGCGCTGGACCGGTTGGACGGTCAGCTGTTGGGTGATCCGGCCAACCTCGCCGTAAGCGAAGATGGCGGCACGGCCTACGTCGTTAATCATCACGGCGGCATCGACAACGCGGAGTACAGGCAACACGGGGGGCGGGGGCAGATTGCGGTGATGGATCTCGACGAGATGCTCAAGCCCGAGAACGACCGAACGGCCAACGCGCTTCGCTGGCACTTCGATTCGGGCAGCTTCGGTGCGGTGGGAATCCTGTTGTTGCCGGATATGCTCATCATGTCGAACGCTGAGAACAACCAAACGGAAGACGGTGGCAATCGGGTGACTTTCGTCGATCGGCGCACGGGAAGCCTGCGTGGCACCGTGGAGTTGGCGATGGGTTCTCCTGGCTTCGACTGTCCCGAATACCCCGTGCTTTTTGTCTCTCCTCATGGGCCGCCGAGGGGTTTGGCCGTCCTGTCGCCCGACCCCAGCTGGGGCTGTTTTCCCGACAACAACGGGTTGGCGCTCGGCCGGGACAGCGGTGGGAAGGCGTTCATGTTCACGGCGAACGGGGGCACGGACGACGTGTCGGTGATCGACCTCGCGCGTGCGCTCGAGGGCGACCGGCTCGCCGAGGTCCATCGTGTCCCGACCCAGGTAGGCCCCTGGGGTATCGCGAACACCCCGGACGGACGCCACATCATTGCGGCGAATCGGGAGAGCCAACAGGTAGCGTTCGAAGGGAACACGATTTCGATCATCGACGCGGATCTGGCGAGTACCGGTTCGGAGGGAGCCGAAGTGGCCCGTGTGCTCGTGGGCACGGACGATCCCGACGAGCAGACACGTCCGTTCATACCGTCCGTCACCCCGGACGGCCGGGAGGTGATCGTTCCTAACTTTCGCGCGAACAACGTGTCGATCGTGAGTCTCGAGATGGCGCTCGCCGGAGATCCCGGTGCGGAAGTCGCACGGATCCCACTCACCCGCAGCGACGGACTCCCAGCGCGCCCGAAGGGTTCGGCGGTCACGGCAGACGGCAGATACGCGGTGATCAGCGCGGGACCGTCGACGCCCCCGTTCTCAGAGGCTCTCGGTCACGTATATGTGATCGATCTTTTCTCTCGCACCGTCGTGGGCGTGGTCACCGGCGTTGGGAACGATCCTTACGGATTGGCGGTGGTCGACCGGTAGACTAGCACCAGAAACACCAATGATAGGGCGGGCGGTAGTAGGTAATCAGACGACCACAGACGATGACGCCGATCCAGCAGGTCAAAGAAATGGCGGCCGCAACTTTGGCCGCATGAGGTGCGCGGGCGTCGGCGTCCGCCTGCTTCACCGAACCGAACGCGAATCGGTAGAAGAACAACACGTTGATTCCGGCGATTCCCATCAACGCCAGCTTCGTCTGAAAAGCCGGATTGAACAGGTACTGGCCTGGACGGGTAGGTTCTCGACACACCCTGGCCTCTCGGTGACAGATCGCGTCGAACGAAGCCATCCCCACGTCTGTGAGGGCGACGAGCTTACTTCGCGCCTGTGCTGGGTTGGGGAGGAGCTCGACCTAACCCCTCTCGAGGAGAGCGTTCACGAGCACTTGAATGTGCTGACGGCTCGCGGGCCTCGCCCGCGCCATATCGGGTACCGTGCTTGGACGTCAAGGGAGGGAAGGGGCCCACCAAACCATTGGCGCTCACTTCCGTGAGGGATATGTTTTAGGGCTTATCCGCCCCCTCCCTTCGTGGAGGGGCTAAGAAAGAATCCGAACATCTACTACATCGCCTTGGAGTACTTCATTGGCTGACTATATACACGCGGTAATACCGGCGGACGGAGACAATATCACCAACGAAGGTGGCGACTTGGTGGTCCCCGACCGGCCAATCGTCCCCTTCATCGAGGGAGATGGGATCGGCCCCGACATCTGGCGTGCAACGCGCGCCGTTATCGACGCGTCGGTCGAGCACGCGTATCAGGGTGCGCGCCAGATCGCCTGGATGGAGATTTACGCCGGCGAAAAAGCCGACGCCAAAACCGGCGAGTGGATTCCGGAAGAGACCTTCGAGGCGCTTCGGGAGTTCAAGGTGGGCATCAAAGGGCCACTGACCACTCCGGTCGGAGGAGGAATTCGCTCTCTGAATGTGACGCTCCGCCAGGTGTTGGATCTTTATTCCTGCATTCGGCCGGTACGCTGGATCAAAGGCGTTCCATCTCCTATGAAGGAGCCCGAGAAGCTGGACGTCATCATCTTTCGTGAAAACACAGAAGACGTCTACGCTGGAATCGAGTGGGCTTCCGGCACGCCGGAGGCGGATAAAGTGCGCTCGTTTCTCGTGGACGAGCTCGGTGCCAACATCCGCGAAGGTAGTGGGATCGGGATCAAGCCGATCAGCCCCTTCGGCACCAAACGGCATGTGGCAGCAGCGATCCGATATGCTCTGAACCGTAATCGCCTCGTGGCCACGCTCGTACACAAGGGCAACATCATGAAGTTCACCGAGGGCGCCTTCCGTGATTGGGGTTACGAGGCCGCAGCGGACGAATTTCCGGACACGACCATTCCCGAATCCGCCATCTGGGACGGTGCCGATCCGGCGGGTAAACTGGTGATCGGCGACCGCATCGCGGACGCCATGTTCCAACAAGTGCTGCTCCGGCCCGACGAATACGACATCCTGATCACGCCCAACCTGAATGGCGACTACCTCTCGGACGCTTGCGCGGCTCAGGTGGGAGGATTGGGGATGGCGCCCGGGGCCAACGTGGGCGACGAAGTCGCGCTGTTCGAGGCCACGCACGGAACCGCGCCCAAGTATTCGGACCAGGACAAAGTGAACCCGGGCTCGTTGATCCTCTCGGCCGTCATGATGTTGGAACACATGGGGTGGGACGAGGCCGCGGACGCTGTGGTGCGAGGTATGGAGGGGGCGGTGGCCGCTAAGACGGTGACGTACGATCTCGAACGACAGATGGAGGGTGCCCGAGTTCTGAAGACGTCTGAGTTCGGCCAGGCCGTCATCGCCCACATGTAGCTGGGAGCGATCCATGAACCTGCGTTGCGTCTCTTCGGCGGACGCGGTTGACCGCGACACGCCGCTGTTGGTTCTTCCCGTCCACGAGGCGGATGACGAGGCGGTTGTTGTTGCGCCCGCGGATCTCGCCGTCAAGCTCGCTGGTTCCTTTCCGGCGGAGGATCTAAGGCACAAGGCTGGCAAGAGCACCTTCGTCTATCTGGAGACGGAGGACGGACCACGTCGTGTCCTCCTTTTAGGAGCGGGAGACCCGTCCACATTCGACCTCGAGACGATTCGGCGTTTCGCGGGTGATGCCGTCCGGACGACCGAGTCCCTCGGCGTGTCCGGCCTGACTCTATACCTCGGATCCGGGGTGTCGGCGGACGCGGTGCAGGCCGCCACGGAAGGGGCGGTGCTGGCCGCGTGGCGGTTCACGGAGATGAAGAGCCCTGATGCGGCCGACGATTTTGTCGACGTGTCGGACTTCGAGATCATGGTCAATCCCGAGGACTTGGACGTCGGGAAGGCCGGGCTCGAAGCGGGTGGCGCCGTCGGACGCGCGGCCAACTTCGCGAGGGCGCTTCAGTCTCGACCGGGAAACGTCGCCACGCCTTCGCATCTGGCCGACGAGGCGTCTAGGATGGCCGGTGAGCACGGCTTGGAGGTTACGGTCATGGGCCCCGAAGAACTCCGGGCCGAACGCATGCACGCGCTCTTGGCCGTTGCCCAGGGATCGGATGAGGAACCTCGTCTCATCGTGCTGCGCCACAGCGGGGGGCCTAAGGGAGCGCCGCCGTTGGTCCTGGTAGGCAAGGGCCTGACGTTCGACGCGGGTGGAATCTCCATCAAACCCTCCCAGGGTATGGAGGACATGATTTTCGACATGTCCGGGGGTGCCGCCGTCATCGGAGCGATGCAAGCGATCGGGGAGTTGAACGTTCCGATCAACGTGGTCGGAATCGTGCCGTCGTCCGAGAACTTGATCAACGGGCGGGCGATGAAGCCGGGCGACATCATCCAGTCGCGCGAAGGAAAAACCATCGAGGTCGTCAACACCGACGCCGAGGGGCGCTTGATTTTGGCGGACGCGCTGTCCTACGCGCAGAGCCTCAACCCGGCGGCTATCGTAGACTGTGCGACGCTCACCGGGGCCGTGGTCATGGCGTTGGGTCACCATGCGGCGGCGGTCTTCAGCACAGACGAAGACCTGGTGCGGGAGTTGAGGGAGGCCGGATATCGGTCGGGGGAGCGCTGTTGGCCTCTCCCACTCTGGGACGACTACAGGCGTCAGATCGATAGCCGAGTCGCGGACCTGGTCAACATCGGGGGCCGAGCAGGCGGGAGTATTACCGCGGCTTGTTTCCTGAAAGAATTCGTGGGGGATTGCCGCTGGGCACACCTCGATATCGCGGGTACGGCGTACGGCGAGGGTAAGCTCTCGTATCAACGGAAAGGCGCCGCAGGTTTCCCGACGAGGCTTCTCGTTGAATGGGTGCGGACTCGAGCGCGGTGAAACGACCGCTCCGTCGAGGTCTCGCGCCCCGGGCTTTCGAGGCCGGGGCGTTCTCCGTTGTGACACCAGCCAGCACCCGAGCCTTTCTCTTGGCCGGGGCCTTTGTTGCGGCGCCCCTTTCGCTTGGTGGCGTCGTACTTTCAGCGCCTCCGTTCCCCTTTGCCATGGCGGTGCAAACCCAGAGCGTCTCTTGCTTATCCCCGGGTGCCCTCGTGGCCGTAGCGGACTCCCTCTTGGCTGGGGTGGACTCCACGGGACGGGCGATTTTGCTGCCTGCGGCGGATTCGATCGGTGGAGCCTCCCTACCGGCCGGAGCCGACTCGACCGGACTGGGGTCCCGCAGCGCCGACGCGGCCTCCGCCGAGGCGCTCGCCGATTCGGTCCCGGTGGCACGCGCGAGTTTACCTGCGATTTCTTCCGGTCCAGCTCCTTCGTATGGCTTAGGTGTCTGGTGTTGGGATCGCGAGAAACTCCGATCCACGCGCGCGATCACTTTGGCCGAACTCGTCAGCCTCGTCCCGGGCGTGATCGCGCTGAAGGGGGGCGATTACGGCACCCCGTCCACCGTCATGTCGTTCGGCGCTGGCGGTGGGCGCGTGCGGGTCCTATGGGATGGCTTCGAGTGGATGCCGCTCGACGGCGCCGTTCCGGACCTGGCCCGCGTCAGCTTGGCGGGTCTGGATGAGGTCCGGGTGGAACGGCATCCGGGAGAGCTGCTCATCACCTTGAAAACCAGTGAGCCGAGGGGTGCCGACCCCAGCACCCTCGTCCACGTCGGTACCGGCGATTTGGGGACCAACCTCCTCAGAGGGGTCTTCCTCCATCCGAACGCTTTCCGAGGGGCGTTCAGTTTCGCCCTCGATCGTTTGGAGACGCGGGGTCCAGGCCTTGATGCGGCCGGCTCATTGAGCGGCTTCTCGCTTCGATACGCGGTCACCCGCGGGGATCGGGGTGGCATCGTGGCCGAGATGAAGCGATTCGCTCCCCGCACGGAGGTCGCGGACCTCGCCGCCGGCCTCACACGCAACGACTGGAACGTTCGAGCGCGTTGGCTTCTCCTGGAGGGCTTGACCGGAGAGGGCTATTTCGGCGCTTCATCCCTATCGGGGGGGCCTGAGGTACCGGTCTATGGAGGGCTCGACACACGTCGAACACAACTCGGATTCCGGACGCAGTACACGATCGGAGATTTTTGGATGCTCGGCGCCGCGCGTCGATCCGCAGGCCACGGGGTGCCCGGTGAGACGTACGAGATCGCCTCGGGGGGCGCGCATGGCTCGGGAGCCACGCTGGACGGTTCCATGCGGGTGGAGCGGTGGGCCCGTTCGTATGCGGCATCCTGGAGGGTGAGGGTCGAAACGCCACCCGTCCGTGGGTTTTCCTTATTTGCCGCCTACGAAAACGGGGAGATGGGAGCACCGTACGTGTCGGAGCATGAAGCGTACCTTCGCTCGCTCCGGCCCGGCCCGCCGGAGCCGACCGAGCCGCTTGAAAAACCACGAGCGCGCTTCAGTGACCGTACGGGAGTGCGAGCCGGGGGCAGCTTCTCATGGCGAGGGTTAGACCTCTCGGGGGCCTGGTTGTCGCTGGAGGCGGATTTGCTGCGCCCCCTCAGGCTCGGTGTCGATCCGGGCGGGATCACGGTGGCTGGAGGGAAGCGTACGGGTTTCGAGGGGATGGCCAGGATCCCTCTTCCTCTGTCGGGTTTTGTGCTCGAAGGAGCGGTTCAAAGTTGGGATGACGGCTTTGCGTACCTTCCGAAGAGTCTCTGGGATGGTGCGCTTACCTATCATGGGATCTTCAAGGAATCACAAAATCTCGAGTTATGGGGATCACTGGGTGTGACCCACCGGGATCTCATGTCGCTCTCGATTTTGGAAGTGGGGGGCGACCCCACGGTTCCGAATCTCGCCATGGTACCCGTTTCCGAGGAGTGGTACACTCACATTCAAGTACGTATCGTGACGTTGAACTTGTTTGTCCGGTGGGAAAACATGCTAGGCAAGGCCAACAATTTGGACTTCCCTGACCGTACGCAGGCTCGAATCCGGACGATTTACGGTGTAAGCTGGATCATGAACAACTGATGCGCACTTTGAGGAACAACTATGAGCACTTTGAGGAGCGAAGTTGACCAGACTCTCTGATGCCAATTCGGGCTTTCGAATCACAAGGGCAGCCCTGGAAAAAGGAACAAATTCAACTCCCGATGGGTGGACGCGCGGATGATCAGAAGCATGACGGGCTTCGGCGAGGCCGAGGAAGTGACGGCTGTGGGAGTGGTGCGCGTTGAGATCAAAACCGTGAACCATCGGTTTTTCAACGCGAGTTTGAGAACCCCCCCGGGATTCGACCGCTTCGAGGCCGACATCCAGACTTGGGTAAGGCCGTTTCTGAGTCGGGGCCACGTCACCTATGCGTTGACCATCGACCGTGATTCGGGCGAGGCGAATGACACACTCCCCGAGCTCGATTTGGAGCGTGCAAAGCGGTATGCTGAGCTTCTCGAGACGCTCCGGCGTGAATTGGGTATTGAGGCACCAATGAATTTGTCTCACGTCTCCCGTTTCGGGGAAATTTTCCGCGCCCCCGAACCTGGAAACGCTTCAGATCAAGTGAATGCGGAGGTGATCCGCAGGCTGAGTGAGGCCGCGGCCGCAGGGGTCGTCGCGTTGAGGGAAGCGGAAGGGACTCGGCTACAAAGTGACCTCGAAGAACGCTTGGGGGCCATCGAAGAGACGCTTGCCCGAGTCGAGGCACGTGCGCCCGAGCGCCTGATCTCTGAGCGTAATCGGCTGAAGGCCGCCGTGGCCGAACTCACCGAGGCCCACTCCGTCGACGAAGACCGTTTGGCCAGGGAGATCGCGTACCTAGCCGAGAAGTGGGATATCAATGAGGAGCTCGTACGGTTCCGATCCCACGGTGAGTTGTTTCACGAGACGCTACAGGCTGATGCCAGCGAGCCGGTCGGGAAACGGCTCGGTTTTCTGATCCAAGAAATGAACCGAGAGGCCAACACGATCGGATCCAAGGCCAACGATGCGGAGATCGCTCAAGCTGCGGTTGCTCTGAAGGAAGAGGTCGAACGTCTCCGGGAACAGGTGGAAAACGTCGAGTGAGTCTTCTTACGCATCGGACCAGCCCCATCGTACTTTCCGCGCCGAGTGGCGCCGGCAAAACCACCATCGCGAGGGCGCTGATCGAAAGCAGTGAGGACGTCGTTTTTTCGGTCTCCGCGACCACGCGACCGGCGCGGGACCATGAGGTCGACGGCGTCGACTATCACTTCCTGTCGGAGCCCGACTTCCGCGCGATGATCGACGCGGACGAGTTGGTCGAATGGGCTGAGGTGCATGGGCACCTCTACGGAACAACCATGAAAGCGATTCAGGCCTCCTTGGATGAGGGGCGGTTCCTGCTTCTGGACGTGGACGTCCAAGGGGCGATGCAGATGCGCGAGCGGGTCCCGGGGGCGGTTCTCGTATTCGTGCTTCCGCCCTCCGCGGCCGCACTCGTGGACCGACTTCGAGAGCGGGGCACCGAAGGAGAGGACACGTTGACACGTCGCATCCAGAACGCACGGGGCGAGTTGGACCAAGCCTCCGAATTCGACTACGTCGTGGTCAACGAGAACCTCGAGCAAGCGATCGCCGAGGTAAGGGGTATCGTCGTGGCCGAGGGCCGGCGGAGGGATCGGGCCATCGACTTATCGAGCGGGATTCGCCAACTTCAGGATCAGATCGATGAGATTCTCGCGGAGGGTTCCGAGAGAACCACCTGAGGGCTTGGCCCAGGAGCTTTAAATGCGCGTATTTACGCCCGACGAGTCCGCCAAACACACGCAGAGCAAATATCTCGGTGTGCTCGTGGCGGCGAAGTATGCTCGGGAGCTCAACGCCTTGCCGCGAGAGACTCTCCCCCTCGGGGAAGAGAAAAAGCTCACCACCAAGTCCCTCGAGGCGCTCACTTCGGGCCAGATCGAGTTTCGCTTGGTCGGCCGGAGGCGTCGGGAGGGCTAGAAACACGGGCCCAACCAGGAGCGAGTCTTGCCCGGACGTGTACTTCATTCCCAGCGCCCGTGGGAGGGACGGAGGGTCGTTCTCGGCGTCTCGGGAGGCATCGCGGCCTATAAAGTCGTTCAACTCGCCCGCGACCTGACGCGACTCGGTGCCGAAGTCGATGCGATACTTACGGCAGGCGCACAAAATTTCGTCCGACCCCTCTCATTCGAGGGGGTCACAGGCCGCCCCGCGGCCACCGAACTCTTCTCGACCGAAGGGGCCGCACTTCACATCAAGCTCGGATCGGAGGCGGACGTCGTATGTGTAGCGCCGGCGACGGCCGACCTGATTGCCAGGGCGGCTCAGGGCCGAGCCGACGACTTGCTCACCACGACCCTGCTTGCGACCAGAGCCCCAGTGCTTATTTGTCCCGCGATGAACGATCGGATGTATTCACATCCGCAGACGCAGGCCAACCTTCGGCACTTAAGCGAGGCGCTTGCGTATCGCATCGCCGGACCCGGAACGGGCCCGCTTGCGGCTGGGGAAGGAACCGGGCCAGGACGTATGCTCGAATCGGGCGAGATCATCGAGGAGATCGGGCGGGCGCTGTCCGACGGATCGCCGCTGAGCGGCAAGAGGGTGCTGATCACGGCAGGCTCCACCCGTGAGGCGCTCGATCCCGTACGCTTCGTTGGCAACCGTTCCTCCGGCCGCATGGGGTTCGCTTTGGCAGCCGCAGCGTGGCGACGCGGAGCGGACGTGAAAGTTGTTGCTGGCCCAGTGTCTGTCCCCATGCCCTACGGGGTCGAGGTCATCGAAGTCGAGACGGCCCTAGAGATGCTCGATCGGGTATCGGAGCACCTTCCTGAAGCCGACGTTTCGATTTTCGCTGCAGCGGTTGCGGACTACCGCCCATCCGATCCCTCGGAAAAGAAGTTGAAGCGCGCCGACCTCGGAGCCGAAATGACCGTCACGTTCAGCGCGAATCCGGACGTGGCACAGGAGACGCGCTCTATTCGAAAAGCCGGATCGGTTTCGGTCGGGTTCGCACTCGAAACCACGGCCATCTCGGAAAACGCTCGCGCTAAACTAGAATCGAAGGGATTCGACATGATCGTCGCCAACTTGGTCGGTCAGGAGGGCGCAGGATTCGAGGTGGACACGAATCGGGTGTTGCTTTTGCGAGCAAGCGGCGAGCCCGAGGAGCTTCCGCTTCTGGCCAAATCGGAGGTCGCAGAGGAGATTGTCGATCGAATTTCCGGGATCGTCGAGTCCAGAGGATGAGTGCCGATCCGAAAGCCGTCCGAGAGGTCGCCCGCTTCTTGCGACAGCGAGAAGACTTTGGCGTTCGCGAAATTTTCCTCGAGGGACTCACGCGCACGGAAGTACTTAGGGCCGCGCTAGAAGCCCGGAAAGAAGTGTCTCCCCCCCTCGAGGACCGGGGTGGCGCCTCGCCGGCTGGTGCCGCCCGACGACGTGTCCCCGAAGAGCCACTCCGAGCACCGGAGTCGGGGACACAGCGCCCCCCTCCGCGAGACGACGGTGGCGTGAAGATTGGCGGGCCCACGGTCGATCTCGCCGACCTGGACTATTCGGAGGTCAAGGCCATCGCCGAGTCCTGCGAACGGTGCCGGCTCGCAAAAGGAAGGACACAAGTGGTGTTCTCCGATGGGAATCCACGTGCGCGCCTGATGGTGGTCGGGGAGGCGCCCGGCGCCAACGAGGATCGGACCGGGCTGCCATTCGTGGGCCAAGCCGGCAAGTTCTTGGATTTGTTGCTGGCGGCCGTGGATCTGTCTAGGAAGGATTCGGTCTACATCTGTAACGTCCTCAAGTGCCGTCCGCCGGGGAATCGCAACCCAATGCCGGACGAAATCGAGCACTGCTCTCCGTTTTTGAAACGCCAGATTGCCTTGGTCGCGCCAGAGGTTATTCTGGCTGTCGGCACCTTCGCGGCGCAGTTGCTCACGGGCTCGAACCATCCGCTCGGAAAGCTTCGGGGCTCGGTCTACGCGTACGAAGGCGTGCCGCTGGTGGTCACGTACCACCCTGCCGCTTTACTCAGGAATGCCGGCTGGACCCGTTCTACGTGGGACGATTTCCAGCTCCTTCGACAAGTCATGGACGGAAGCGAATAGGTCATGGACGGAAGCTGATGGAGACTGCCTCAATCCCGGCCGCACCGCCGGGCCACGATCGTCAGCCGCCCTACTCGCTGGAGGCCGAAGTCTCGGTCATCGGCGGAATGCTCATCGACAATGACGCGGTCGCGAAGGCGATCGAGGTGGTCGACGACTCCATGTTTTATCGGGAGGCCAATCGGCGCCTCTTTCGAGGCATGGTGCGTCTTTTCGAGCGAGGAGACGTTATCGACGTCATCACGCTGAATGAAGAGCTCAAAAACACAGGTGAGCTTGAATCCGCCGGGGGTGCGCACTACCTCGCCGAGTTGCTCGATGCGGTTCCGACTGCGGCCAACATCGAGTACCACGCTCGCATCGTCCGTGACAAAGCTCTGCTGAGAAGGCTCATCGACGCCGCGTCCGACATCATCCGGGACGTGCATGACCAGGGTGAGCGCTCGGTCGAGGAGGTCATGGATCAAGCGGAGCAGAGAGTGTTCCGGATTGCCGAGAGCCACGACCGCGGGGGCTTCGTCTGGATCAAGGAGATCCTGTGGCCGACGTTCGAGCACATCGAGCGGCTACAGGAGTCCGCGGGCGGCATCACAGGGGTCCCGACGGGCTTCAAAGATCTGGACCGGATGACGACCGGCTTCCAGAAAGGGGACTTGGTCATCGTGGCCGGGCGCCCGTCGATGGGGAAAACGTCCTGGGTGTTGAACGTGGCACAGACCGCTGCGATCGATCACAATACGACGGTGGCCATTTTTTCCTTGGAAATGTCGAAGGAGCAGCTGGTACAACGTTTTCTTTGCGCCGAGGGCCGGGTCGACGCGCAGAAGCTGCGTCGCGGAAAAATGAGCCCTGAGGAATACCAGCGACTCGCGGCGTCCGCAGGCCATTTGAATACCGCTCCGCTCTGGATCGATGACTCGCCGGGGGCCACGGTCCTCGAAATGAGGGCGAAGGCGCGGCGGCTCAAGTCCGATACCGATCTGGGGCTCTTGATCATCGACTACATGCAGCTCATGTCGGGTGGCGCCCGTTCAGAGAACCGCGTTCAGGAAGTGAGCGAGATCTCGAGGGGCCTCAAAGCGCTCGCGAGGGAGTTGGAGGTTCCGGTGGTCGCGCTCAGCCAGCTCAGCCGAGCGCCGGAGCAGCGGCCGGACCGGCGCCCGCAACTCTCGGATCTCAGGGATAGTGGATCCATCGAGCAGGATGCCGATCTGGTCATGTTTCTGTACCGTCCCGAGTACTATTTTGGCCCGGTGGACAAGGATGGGAACTCACTCGACGGGAAGGCGGAGTTGATTGTCAGCAAGCAGAGGAATGGCCCCACAGGAGTCGTCGACCTGTACTTTCATAAGGCCTACACGCGCTTCGACTCTGTGGCCCGGAAGCAGGAGGGAAACGAAGGGCCCGCGCGAGGTGGCAACGGCGGGTCCGGGCCTGACGATTACGGTAGGCCATGAGCCGTGCCTCGGGCGATCTGTCGCAGTCGAGGGAGGGGGAAGCCACCGTCGGCGTAGTGGTGCCGGCCGCGGGATCGGGACAGCGCATGGGAGGGACCAGCAAACCCTTTCTCGAGCTGTGCGGTGAGCCAGTTTTGATGAGGGCCCTACGTCCCTTTCTCGCTCACCCGGGCGTTCGCGAGGTGGTCGTATCTCTTCCGACCGTTCACGCCGAGTCCCCCCCCGAGTGGTTGATCGAAATGGACGACAGAATCCGGGTGGTCGAGGGTGGTAAGACGAGACGAGAATCCGTATGGGCCGGCCTTCAGGCGTTGTCGGACACGATCGACGTCGCGGTTGTGCACGACGGTGCGCGGCCGCTCGTTGAGCCGGAGGTCGTCGGCCGATGCATCGAGTTGGCGAGGAATGGGTTGGGTGGAGTGGCGGGCGTTCCGGCGATCGACACGATAAAAGAGGTCGATGGCGACGGGAACGTGGTGGCCACGCCGGATCGATCTCGCCTCTGGCACGCCCAGACTCCTCAGGCCTTCCCGCTAGCGATGATCATGCACGCCCATCGACGTGCCTTCACGGAGGATTTTCGCGCCACAGACGACGCGGCTCTCGTGGAGAGGGGAGGAGGCCGCGTTGTCATGGTCGAGGCGTCAGGAGAAAATTTGAAGATTACATGGCCAGAAGATCTCGAAGTCGGGGAGTTGGTTTTGTCCCGTCGCAAATGAACGGGCCAAAAGTCATCGATTTTCGAGACCCCGGGGGCGAGCCGAATGCCCTCGATCCGGTACTCGATCACCTGAGGTCGGGGGGACTTTTGGCGTATCCGACCGATACGGTGTACGGCTTCGGCGGTCTTCCCATGGCTTCGGTCATCGAGGGGCTCATGGCTCTCAAGAGTCGTGATCGTTCAAAACCAATGCTGCTCCTCGTTCCGGATCGGGCGGCGGTCCGTTCTTTGATGTGGACGCCCGAGGCGATCGAGTTGGCGGACGTGTTTTGGCCTGGCTCCCTGACGCTTGTGTTGTCGGACCCGGGCGCCCGGTATCTGGAGGGAGTCCGGGGGCCACGGGGGAGCGTCGCGGTCCGTGTGAGCCCGCACCCTTTGGTCAAGAAGTTGGTCGGCGGCGTGGCGGGGGCCATTTTATCGACGAGCGCTAATCTCCCGGACCAAGCTCCGGCACGGGATGCTCAAGGGGCTCTCGACGCGGCACTCGCAGCGGGTGCTGGTGAAGAACTATGGGTGCTCGATGGCGGAGTTCTGGAGCCCTCCGCACCATCCACGATCATCGACTGCTCGGGACCGGAGCCGGTTGTCCTACGGGAAGGAACAATTCCTCTGGGGCGGGTGCGCTGCGTCCTTCCGGAGGTGAGAAACTCATGAGTGACCAGCCCCAATTCAGACTCTTGTTCGTTTGCACGGGAAACACTTGTAGGAGTCCGATGGCTCAGGTGCTGGCTGAACGTTTGCTAGGGCAGCGCGGGTGGAACAACGTGGAAGTCCGGTCGGCTGGCGTATCGGCGGCTGTGGGCGGTGGGGCGAGCGAGGGGGCACGGGCCGCTGCCGAGGCAGACGGGTTATCCCTGGGGGGACACACCAGCACGCACTTGGACCGAGACTTGGTGGCATCGGTCGATCTCATCTTGACGATGGGAGCCCATCACGCGGACACCGCCGAGGCGCTCGGCGGTGAGGGCAAGGTGTGGACGGTGTCTGCTTTCGCCGACGGAGGTGAGCAAACACGCGGTCCTGGGGTGCCTGATCCGTTCGGCGGAGACGCCCGAATCTACCGTGAGTGTTTGGAGGCTCTGCAGCCCTTGGTGGAGGCTGCACTCGTCCGGATCGGCGCTGAATTCCTTGGTCGACACGCGGGGTCTCTGGTTCGGGTCGATGACTCTTCCGGTCGCGTCGCCGAGTCCGCCGATCGGAAACGGGCGGACAATCCGTGAGCCTGCCGACGGCACGTACGAGGGTCTTTGCTGTTCTTGCGGATCCAGTGGAACACTCGCTTTCGCCCATTATTCAGAATGCGGCTTTCCAGGAGGCCGGGGTCGATGGCGCGTACCTCGCCCTCCGTTGTGATGCCGAAGGCATGGTGGGATTGATGTCGGGGCTGGGACGGGCTGGCGGCGGAGGAAACGTCACGCTTCCTCATAAGGAGAGGGCCGTAACTGTGCTCGACAAACCTAGCGATGCGGTCCGTCGGACGGGGGCGTGTAACACGTTTTGGGGCGAAGGCGGAGAGATTTGTGGAGACAACACCGACGTTGAGGGTTTTGGCAGAGCGCTACGGCGCTTCCTCGGGGGTACCGCGGCCGGGTATCGAGTTCTGCTCCTCGGGGCGGGAGGCGCGGCCCGCGCCGTACTGGCCAGCCTGATCGACGATCGCGCGGACGATATACTCGTCCTCAATCGCACCGTAGAACGGGCCCGAACCGTGGCAAAGCGAATGGCTGGGGACGGAGTTCGCGTAGCGGAGAGCCCCACCGATATCGACGGGGGGGACTTTGACCTCGTCGTGAACTCGACCCGCTTGGGGCTCTCCGTTGATGATGAGCTCCCGCTCGATCTCACGCGCCTGTCGCGAGCCGGCGCCGTAATGGACCTGGTGTACGGTCCCCGTGCGACCCCATTTGTGGCGGCATCGCAGAGTCTTGGGATCCCTGCGGTGGACGGCGGGGAAATGTTGGTGCAACAGGGTGCTGTCGCGTTCGAACGCTGGTGGGGTGTGTCGGCCCCGATCGAGGCGATGAGGCGAGCATTGGACACGGCTCGCGCCTCGCATCCAGGGGCTTGAGCGTCCGTGCGCTGGTCACCGAATCCCTGGATTTGTTCCTTCCAGCGGTTTGTCTGGCCTGTCGGGATCACCTTCCGTTGGAGTGTTCGGCAGAGTTGGTTTGTGGGCCGTGCCGCACCCGCCTGCGAGTTCCATCCTGGCCGCGCTGTCGACGATGCGGATTTCCCGTCGGATCGGGCGTCGGGCCCGCCGACCGATGCTTCGAATGCGCCGATTGGGGCACCGAATTATCGGCGGCGCGATTCTCCGTCGTCTTGCGGTCTCCCGCCACCTCCCTGGTACACGGCTTGAAATATGGCGGGTGGAGCGATCTGGCGAATTTCATGGGGGAGCGCATGGTCCGGTCGGCGATCCCTGAGGATTTGGCGTCTGGCCCATACCTCATCGCACCAGTACCGACGACACGCGCACGCGCACGCGCCCGTGGCTACAACTAGGCTCGGCTTCTCGCCGAGGTCGTCTCAGATCGGGTCCAGATGCCCTTGATCGATGCATTGGAGCGGTCTCGCCGAGGGCCGAGCCAGGTCGGGTTGCACCCGGCAGAGCGTCGGGCTAACGTCAAGAACGCTTTCACGGTTCGGGCCGACGCGCGAGCCACACTCACGGGTGCCCGAGTTCTACTGATCGACGACGTGCTGACAACCGGATCCACCGCCATGCAGGCGGCTCGACCACTTGTTCAAGCAGGGGCTGCGCAAGTTTTCCTCTGTACGTTTGCCAGTGCCCAACCGTATGCGGAATAGTCCCCATCAATTGAAATTCGAAGAGGAGGCGTGTGGATGCCCATCCGCGTTGCCATAAATGGATTCGGCCGTATCGGTCGCAATGTTCTCCGAGCAGTTCATCAATCGGACGATTCCGGGGTTGAGATCGTCGCGCTGAACGATCTCACCGACAATAACATGCTGGCCCACCTGTTGAAGTACGATTCGGTGCACGGGATTTTTGATGGAGATGTAGCCGTGAGCCCGTCAGGCCTCCAGGTGGCCGGCCGCGAGATCAAGGTCTTCTCCGAGCGCGATCCCGCGGATCTTCCGTGGGGTGACGTCGGAGTCGACATCGTCGTAGAGGCCACCGGATTTTTCACGCGCAGAGAGCAAGCCGCCAAGCACATCGACGCGGGCGCAAGAAAAGTCATCATCAGTGCTCCCGGTAAGAACGAGGACATTACGATCGTACTGGGCGTCAACCATGAAAAATACGATCCGGCCGTACATCACGTCATCTCAAACGCCAGCTGCACGACCAATTGCCTCGCACCTGTCGTGAAAGTCCTCTTGGAGGAGTTCGGCTTTCGGCGGGGGTTGATGACCACGGTGCACGCGTATACGAACGACCAGGCCCTGTTGGACGTGCCCCACGACGACAAGCGGCGTGCGCGCGCGGCGGCCCTGTCGATGATTCCGACCACGACCGGCGCCGCGAGGGCCACCGCGCTCGTGATCCCGGAGGTGGAAGGCAAACTGGACGGCATGGCCATCCGGGTTCCGACACCCGACGTGTCGGTGGTGGACTTGGTCGCCGAGCTCGAGAGAGAGACCACGGAAGCGGAGGTGAACGAAGCGTTCCGTCGGGCCGCGGCGGGGCCACTGAACGGAATTCTCGACCTCTGTGACGAAGAACTCGTGTCGATCGATTTTACCGGCAACCCGCACAGCTCCATCGTGGACGGTCCGAGCACGAAGATCATCGACGGCGGACTCGTGAAGGTCATCTCCTGGTATGACAACGAGTGGGGTTATTCGCAACGTGTAGTGGACTTGGCACACTACATTGGAGAGCGGTTGTAGGAGCAGAACCCGCATGGCCAAGAAGACGCTTGAAGACTGCCGCCCGGGCACCCTTGCGGGTGAAGTCGTCATCGTTCGGGTAGATTACAACCTGCCTCTCGACGAGGATGGCGCGGTCGCTGACGATACGCGGCTTGTTCGAACAGTGCCGACGATCCAGTATCTGGTTCAGGCAGATGCTAAGACGGTTTTATTGTCTCACCTGGGTCGGCCCGAGGGTCGGCCGGACCCGTCGCTTTCGCTCCGCCCGGTCGCCCTGAAGCTCGAGGAGGTTCTGGCGTCTCCGGTGGGTTTTTGCTCCGAGACGAGCGGTCCGCTCGCTCACCAAGCGGTTCGTTCCATGGAGAGCGGGGGTGTGCTCCTCCTCGAGAACACCCGCTTTTGTCCCGAGGATGCGCAGAACCAAGAGGCGTGGGCCGAGGCGATCTCGTTCGGGGCCAAGCTCTTCGTCAACGACGCATTTGGAACCGCGCATCGGGCTCACGCCTCTACTCAGGGTGTTGCTGACGCAGTGCGGAGACGTGGAGGACAAGCGGTGGCGGGGTTCTTGATGGAAAAGGAGCTCCGCTTTCTACGCGGTGCCGTAGCAGATCCGGAGCGCCCTTTTGTCGCGATCATCGGTGGGGCGAAGATCTCGAGTAAGATCGACGTGATCGAAGCTCTACTTCCGGCCGTGGACCGGCTGCTGATCGGTGGCGCGATGGCGAACACCTTTTTTAAGGCGCGCGGTTATGCCGTCGGCGATTCACTGGTAGAAGACGACCGAATCGATACGGCCATTGCGCTGATAGAATTGGCGGGCGACAAGCTTTTACTGCCCGTGGACGTGGTTGTTGCTCCCGGCATCTCCGCTGCCGCAGATACCCGCGTGGCCGCGTGTGACGAAGTGACGGAGGGAGAACACATCGGGGACATCGGGCCGCGCTCGGTTACGGAGTTCGCCGAGGTCTTGGACGGGGCCCGAACGGTGATATGGAGCGGACCGATGGGCGTTTTCGAGCTCCCCCCGTTCCAGTCCGGCACGTTCGACGTCGCGCGGGCGGCCGCGTCGGTTGCTGATCGAGGTGCGACCGTGATCCTGGGCGGAGGGGACTCCGCCGCCGCCGCGGTGGCTGCCGGAGTCGTCGAGCGTATCACGCACGTGTCCACGGGTGGTAGCGCCTCCCTCGAACTCCTTTCAGGCAAGAAGCTACCGGGGGTCGAGGCGCTCTCGGACCGTTAGTGTCTATTCGTGCCCCCTCGGTCGATTCTACGGCAATGAAGGATTTCGGTGCGAACTTAATGTGTATGATCGGGAGAGGTCGATGGTCTTCAGTCAGGAGAGACCGATGGTTCTCAATTAGGAGGGATCGATGGCGTTCAGGCAGGAGCCCATGACGTGAGGCGCAAAGTAATCGCAGCCAACTGGAAAATGCATCACGGCCCTGCGGCAACTCGTAGGTTTTTCGACGAGTTTTCTCCCCGATTCCCAGGCCCGGAGCCGACCATCGTGATTTTCCCGCCGGCGATTTCCCTTCTCGCCGCCGTAGATTCGCGTGGGGGGCGTCCGGAAATCTCCTTGGGCATCCAGAATATCCACTGGGAGCCCGAGGGGGCCTTTACCGGGGAACACTCGGCCAGGATGGCGTTGTCCGCGGGCGCGCGTTTCGCCCTGGTCGGGCACTCGGAGCGGCGTCACGTGTTCGGTGAGTCGGACTCGGACGTCGCGCTCAAGGTGGCGGCGGCGGTACGTGAGGGCCTCACCCCGGTGGTGTGTGTCGGAGAGACGCTGGACCAGCGCCGGGCGGGGCAGGTCGAAGAAGTCATCGTGCGTCAGCTGGACGCCGCCCTAGTCGACGTTCCCGAACAGACTAAAGAATCGATTATGGTTGCGTACGAACCTGTTTGGGCCATCGGGACCGGCGAGACCGCGACCGCGGATGACGTTGGCCAAGCCCACGGTATTCTTCGGCGACGATTGGTAGAGGCTCGGAGTGATATTTTCGCGCAGGGCGTGTCGCTTCTTTATGGCGGGAGCGTCAAGCCGGACAACGCCGCGGAGCTCCTTTCGGTTCCCGACGTGGACGGCGTACTTGTCGGCGGGGCGAGCCTCAAGCCGGAGAGCTTTGCTGGGATCGTGGAAGCCGCCTGACTACAAGGGTTTGGCGGCTTGACACCCCAAACAGACGCGGCGACGTTTAGCCAATATTCCAATCCCTGAGCGATGGCAACCCATGTACGGTTTTCTGCTGACAGTCTTGATTCTAGACGGTATTTTTTTGATTGTCGTTGTCCTTTTGCAGTCAGGAAAGGGCGGGGGGTTGGCCGCGATGGGTGGTGGCGCCGCCGCTACGGACGGAATCCTGGGTGGACGGCAGGCCACGACCATGCTGACCAGGGCCACGTGGACGGGCGGATCGATCTTCATGGGCCTGTCTTTGGTCCTCTCGATCCTGTCGTCGCGTGCGCAATTACCTCAGTCGATTCTACGCCAGGATCAGGCGCCGCCCGCGGCGGCCGGTCAGTCGATCCTTCCCACGCTCGACCAGACGGGCGGTGCGGGTGACGGATCCGGAGAGCCACTCGAGACGCCCCCGGCCGGCGACGGGAACGACTGATCGGGCCGTATCCGACCCGAGGCGATCGCTCCGTGCCCCAAGCCATAACGTTTTCGAATCGACATTTCGTGCCCGCTAGATCTCACGCCCTGGATATGGAGGGCTGACGTGGCCCGAATCGAAGTTCCTATGCCACAGATGGGTGAATCGATCGCCGAGGGTACGGTGTCGAAGTGGCTGAAAAAGGTCGGTGACTCGGTCGGCAGGGATGAGGCGCTCCTTGAGATCTCGACGGACAAGGTGGACGCGGAGATCCCGTCTCCCGAGGTGGGCGTGCTCGTAGAAGTCCTCGTCCAGGAAGGCGAAACGGTCGACGTCGGTACGGTGGTCGCCTATATCGAGACCGAGGTGGGAGCGGCCATCGCCTCTCCTTCCGGGGATTCCGGACCTGCAGATGCGGATGTCGAGTTCGACGCCGCGGAGCCCGATCCGAGACGCGGAGAGGCGACCGCCGCCCACGACGCCGAACCCGTCCGACGTGGCACTTGGGGCCGCGCCGTTGCGCCTGTCCGGACGGAAACGTCCCCGCTCGCTTCCCATGAAACTGCTGAACCGGTCGGCCAGGAAGTTGCCGGAGCTACTCCTCAGGCAACAGCTCTGCCCACTCCCCAGGCAACGTCTCCCGACGTCCTTAGGGAAACGAATCAGCCAGCTTCCGGAGAAAGTAAGGTCGGAACGGCTGACGAGCGTACGCGAGCCCGATCCACCCTGGTGGTGAGGAAGATTGCCGAGGAGCATGGCGTCGCCATCGCGGATGTTCCGGGGAGCGGCCAGGCAGGGCGGGTGACCAAACAGGATATCCTGGAATTCATCGAAAGTGGGAAGGTGAAAGCGGCGCCAGCGGTCTCGGGCTCACTGTCGGATTTGTGGGAGGCCTTCTACGGGGAGGTGCAGCATCCCGAATTTCCGGTTCGTGAGGGCGATCGCGTCGAACCGATGGACAAAATCCGTCGTCTCACCGCACAACACATGGTTGTGGCGAAGAGGGTCGCTCCTCATGTGCACTCCCTCATCGAGATCGATTTTTCCCGTGTGGACCACATCCGGAAGAAAAACAAGGCGCAATGGGCGGGGCAGGGGGTTCGCGTGAGTTATACGGCCTTCGTGGTGTGGGCATGTTCGCGATTGCTCCGCGAGTATCCACCGATCAACGGCACCGTTTCCGGAAACAACATCATCCATCGCGGCAGCATAAATATCGGGATTGCGGTGGACCTCGATCCCGGCCTCATCGTGCCCGCCATCCACGGCACCGACGAGTTCAGCCTGGTGGGGATCGCCAAGAAGATCATCGACCTCGCCGATCGAGCACGGTCTCGCAAGCTTGCGCCTCAAGAAATCCAAGGAGGCACGTTCTCAATCACGAACCCCGGGGTCCTCGGAACGATGGTTGGTATGCCCATTATCCCCAAAGGCACGTCTGCGATACTTGGCACTGGGGCAATTCAGAAGCGGGCTGTCGTGATCGAAGACCCGCTCACCGATACCGATGCCGTCGCCATTCGTAAGCAGGCGATTTTTTCCCTGGGCTACGACCATCGGCTCGTCGATGGTGCCGACGCAGCCCGCTTTCTGTCTGACTTGAAGGCTCTCTTGGAGGACTTTCCCGAGGACGCGTAGAGGCCTGTTGAAGAAGTACAGTGGGGACGCGCACAGGGGTCTTGCGGAGCTCAGAGTAGGAACGACGAGGAGGCCGATGCTGTCGCATCGGTGACGAGGAGAGACGACCTATGAGACCGCAACCCCCCTGTGCCCTCCGGGTTAGGGCGGCGAGGGCCCTTCGCGGGTGTTGGCGCCCCTCCCCGATACTCAAGCATCGCGTCGTCGCGCCGCCTACGCGCTGGACCCTCGGCGCTCCTAACGCGACCCGCTGTACTTCTTGAACAGGCCTCTAGTGTGGACACCACACTGAATTCCCGTTCGAAGGCATCGACCGCGAGTGCCTCAGGACCAAAGGCGTGGCCCGCGTGAGCGCAACGATGCTCCTCGAAGTGCGGGATCTGGGCTCCATTCCGTATGCCCAAGCGCTGGCTCTACAGTCGGACCTGGTGGGCCGCCGGCGGAGCGGCGAGATATCGGATCAGCTGTTGCTCCTACAACATCCGCACATCATCACTCTCGGCACGTCGTCCTCCCGCTCGCACGTGCTGGCCGATGAAACCAAACGGCGGGAGCTGGGCGTAGACCTCGTCGACGTAGGGCGAGGGGGCGACGTCACGTACCATGGCCCGGGGCAACTCGTGGGGTACCCGGTCCTCGATCTCAAGCCGGATCGAAAGGACGTGCACCGCTACTTGCGGGATCTCGAGGACGTGCTGATCCATGCGCTCCACAGAATGGATATCCCGGCCGTGCGGATTCCTGATCTCACGGGCGTGTGGGTGGATGGCCGTAAAATCGCCGCGATCGGAGTGCGCGTGTCGAGCGGTTGGATCACGTCCCATGGATTCGCGCTGAATGTGTCGAACGACCTTTCATACTTCGACACGATCGTCCCCTGCGGTATTCCGAACGTGTCGGTGACGTCGGTCTCCCAAGAACTGGGGCGGCCGACCGGAGTCGCTGATCTTTTGCCCACGGTTATCGAGGAATTTTCACGGATCTTCGGGCGATCGATCTCCGATGCCCCGCCCCCTTGCGGTCGTGCCGTGACCTTGGCTTAACCGCTTCGTCGTTACGTCGGTGCTTCGAGCTCGAACCAGTCCTGATAACGGCCTCGCGAATTCCGCTGTGCCTCCAACCAGGTCCCGAACGCGCTTTCGACCAGTCCCCCCGACGACGTGCCCTGCTTCGCGGCTGTCGTGGCTAGGTGATCGGCGTATTCGTTCTGAGGATGCTCGTCGTGGCCTCGGACCCAAGCCCACTGGATCCGATGATTGCCTGCCACCCGATCCAACTCCTTCCAAAGTTCGACGTTGAGGATCTCACCACCTTTTCGTTTCCAAGATCGAGCTTTCCACCCTCTGATCCATTCGGTCATGCCTTTGACCAGATACTGGCTGTCCGACACGAACCGAACTTCACATGGGCTCTTACGGAGTAGGCTCAACCCGAGGATTGCACTATGTAGGGCCATTTGGTTGTTGGTCGTGTCGGGTTCGGACATCCAATAGTCCCGTCGTACCCAGTGGTCTCCAGTCCAATATTCCATCATCCCGGCGGCTCCGCCGGGGTTGGCTCGGCCCTTGAACTGATTGCCGAGACAAGATTCGTCGGCGAAGATGGCGACGTTGAGCGAATTGTTCATTCGGGAAAGGTAGTGCGCGGTCCCAAGAGTTCGCGAGTTCGAGTGGTGACAGGGGTCCCATTCGCTTGACTCGCTTCTCCTCGATTCTAGATTCCGCCGGCCGAACCCGTTTCGCCTTCCGTCCACTGGGCGGATCTTGCTGTAACCTCGAAAGCTCTCCAGCGGTGGCTCCCATGCACAAGCGAGACCCAGTCTACCTCCTTCTCGAGGACGGACGCCGCTTCGACGGCTACCGTTTCGGAGCCGACGGGCCGTCGTTGGGAGAAGTTGTCTTCAACACCGCCATGACCGGGTATCAGGAGATCCTCACCGACCCGTCCTACGCGGGACAACACGTCGTGATGACCTACCCCTTAATCGGCAATTACGGCGTCAACGACGAGGATCGCGAGTCGGAGGGTCCACACGTCGCGGGGTTCGTCATCCGCGAGGCGCCACCCCTCCACTCCTCTTGGAGGGCCACGGGGTCGTTGGAGGACTATCTCATCGAGTCTGGCGTGGTGGGAATAGCGGGGATCGATACCAGGGCGCTCACTCTCCACATCCGATCGGAAGGAGCGAAGCGGGGTGCCATCGCACCCGTCGATGTAGAGCAAACGGGCTTGCTCGAGCGTGTGCTTGCGCATCCGCTCATGGAGGGTCTGGACTTGGCCTGCGGCGTCTCAACGGAGCGTTCGTACGAGGTACCGGCCGTCGGCGAAGAGCGGTTCCACGTGCTTGCGTACGACTTCGGCGTCAAAGCCCACTCGCCTCGTCTACTTGCCGAACGGGGTTGCCGGGTCACCGTCATTCCGGCCGAGACGCCGGTCCATGAGATCCTCTCGGGGGCGCCCGACGGCCTGTTCGTATCGAATGGTCCTGGCGATCCGTCGGCTGTCGAGAGAGCTCAGGAGGCGATCCTGGGCCTTTCCGAACGGGGTGTTCCGGTCTTTGGAATCTGTCTCGGCCATCAACTGATTGCCCGGGCGTTCGGAGCCCAGACGTACAAACTTCCGTTCGGCCACCACGGGGCGAACCACCCGGTCCGAAACCTCGATCGAGGCACCGTCGAAATTACATCACAGAACCACGGATTCGCCGTCGTCTCGGGTGATGGGCAAGAGATTCCAGGGGCACCGGATCTGAGATTGACCCACCTCAATCTTTACGACGGCACCACGGAGGGGTTGGTGCATCGGGAGCGTCCGGTCTTCTCCGTGCAATACCATCCGGAGGCCGCTCCCGGACCCCACGACAGCGTCTATCTCTTCGATCAATTCGTCGGGCTGATGGAAGCCCGGCTTTCGTAGGTGCAAGAGTCCCTTGACGTTCCACGCTCGGCACCGTTACCGTGGCTTCCCCGCTGGAGCTACTCATCGCATCTCGGAGGAAATTGCATGACCAAGGCCGACCTCGTCGAACAGGTCGCTGAGGCGATAGGTCCTGGAATTACGAAAAAGGACTGTGCGTTGGTTGTGGATGGTCTTCTGAACGCGGTCAAGCGTGCACTGGCGAACGGGGACAATATCGAGATTCGTGGCTTCGGGACTTTCAAGGTGAGGAAGCGGAAAAGCCGCATGGCCCGGAACCCACGCACGGGCGAAGGCGTGGAGGTTCCATCGCGGAGCGTGCCGGTCTTCAAACCCTCGAAGCATCTTCGCACCCGTGTAAGCCAGCTCGACGGGAAGGCCGGGGGATAATCGGACCGGACTGGGGCCCGCCTCGTTGCTTCGTTCGGCTCCGGAAAACGCGACCACCCCTCCGCCGGGGCCTCGTTCCGCTCATCTAGATCCCATCCAGATTTGCGCGGCCTGCGCGAGAATTTTTCGACGGGCCTTTAACGTTTTTCTGACGAGGGACGTCTGATTCACGATGGTCGAGGACTCGAGCTTGGCGTCGCCTACCGACGAGGAATTGGTGGATCGGGTCCGAAAGGGCGACGACCGTGCCATGAACGTTCTCGTGGATCGCCATCACGGTGTGGTGTTTCGCACCTGTGCGACCATCCTACGAGACGAGGATCTAGCGGCCGATGCGAGCCAAAATAGTTTTCTCAAGGCCTTCAAGGCCATCGACCGCTTTCGCGGAGACGCTGCGTTTCGGACGTGGTCGCTGGCGATCGCGAGCAACGAGGCTCGTGGTCTCCTCCGCAGAATCAAGCAGAGAAGGGAAGATGCGCTCGAGGATGCCGACGTCGTGGGGGCAGAAGAAAAAGATATTTCGGCGGAGGTCATTCATCGATCGGAAGTCGAGCGGGTTCGGGCGGTACTGGCGGACCTCCCCGAGAAGCAGAAGTTATCGGTGAGTTTGAGAATCTTCGATGGTTTGAGTTTCCGCGAAATCGGTGTGATCATCGACTCGACGGAGGGTGCGGCCCGGGTGAATTATCACCATGGGATACGCCGGTTGAGGGAGTTGTTGGAGCCATGACGAAAATCGAATGCGCGGACGTGAAGGATCGCCTGCCTGAGTCGATTCGCCGCGGACTCGAAGATGGCGACCGGGAGGCCGTCGCCGCGCACGTCTCTTCCTGCGCCCCGTGCGCTGAAGAAGTGGCGTTCCTCGAACGGATTCGGGCCGCCGCCGTCAGCCCGCCGCCGTCCCTTTCGTCCGACATCAAAGCTGCCCTGGCCGGAAAGATCGATTCAGAGGCGGGCGTTGTCCGCGGTCGGTCGCGGCGTTTGGTGGGTTGGCGGCTTCCCGCGGCGGCTAGCGTGGTCTTGGCGCTTGGGACGTCCGTGATTTGGCAGCGGTCGCAGGCCCTCCCAGACGTGGGGCCCCTCGGTCAAGAGCCCTTTGCGGTGGTTTGGCCGAGCGACGACGCGGATGTGGCCGGTGTACCAATGTTGGCAGATCTCTCCGATGATGATCTGGCACTCCTACTCGAGGAGCTCGGAGGATGAACGGACGAACTCGGTTTGTACGAACGTCGCTGGGTCTTTTGATCGCGATCCTCATGATGGGTGGTGCCGAGCGGCTCGTCGCGCAGGGTCGCGGGGGCGGCGGACAGCGAGAAGAGATGGAGTTGAGGGTTCAAGCTCGCTTCGACAACATGGTTCGTGAACAGCTTGGACTCAGCGATGAGCAGGTAGAGTCGCTCCAGGACGTGGTTCTCGACTTCCGCCGGCGGCGGGTGGAGTTCTCACAAGACGAACGTGCTGCACGAGCCCGCGTGGCCGGTTTGGGAAGAGGAAATGCTGGAGATCTCACGGACGACGAGGCAAGCGAGATCCTCCGGGACATGCGGGAGCTGAGTGGAGAAGAGGCGAGCCTCTTTCGCGAGGAGCAGGAGGCACTGCTTGAAATCCTGAGTCCGGCTCAGGTGGTGCGTTTTATCGTGATGCGCCAACAACTCGGGGATCGAATCCGAGGCCTGCGTGGCAGAGGCGGCCCACCCCGTGGGCCCCAGGGTGGGCGAGGCCCGGGGATCCGATAGCCGACATGGGTGCCGCTAACGTTGGACCGCACGTTGACGGGAACGGCTGGCTTCCCGTAATCTCCTGGTATGTCCCGCCTAGCTGCCCCGTCCCAGGGATGTACTCGAAATGGAAATACGCACCCTTTTTTTTGCTTCCTATAAAGACCTCCTTGGTACGGGAGAGCTCCAGGTCGATCTTCCCGACGGAGCCACGGTGTCGGATCTGGTCTCCGCGCTACGGTCTCGGGGCGGCGCTTTTACGGTTCTTCCCGCCGCGCCCGCGGTGGCGGTAAATATGACGTACACGGACCCGACCTCGTTGCTGAGACATGGTGACGAAGTCGCTTTGATTCCGCCGGTCGCGGGGGGATGACATGACGTTTGTTGCCATCGTGCGGGAACCCATCGACCCTGCTTATGTGCTTGGCCTGATCGGAGACGACGAGGACGGTGCGAGCTTGCTCTTCCTCGGTGTGGTTCGGGATCACAACGATGGCCGTTCGGTGGGTGGTGTGCGGTACGACGCGTACGAGGAGATGGCCCGCCAAGTGCTCGCGGAAATCGTGGACGAGGCTGCAAGTGCGGCGAGAACCGATCGCGTTGCGGCGCTCCACCGGGTCGGTGAGTTGGCGGTAGGTGAAATTAGCGTGGCGGTCGCCGTCTCCAGTCCTCACCGAGCGGAGTCGTACGAGGCGTCGCGCTACATCATCGAAGAAATCAAGAAGCGCCTCCCAGTCTGGAAAAAAGAGCGCTACAGCGACGGTGCCGAAGAGTGGGTCGAGGGTCAGACACCCTCCACGTCCCCGGCGCCTCAGGCGGACGCATCATGATCGATCAGTTTGGCCGGCGTGTGGAGTATCTGCGTGTCTCCGTCACAGACAAGTGCAATTTACGATGCGTGTATTGTATGCCGCTCAAGGGCTTGGATTGGCTCAAGCGAGAGAGTCTGCTCAGCTACGAGGAGATCGCTTCGGTTCTCCGAACCATGGCCGGAATGGGCCTCAAGAAAGTGCGGATCAGCGGCGGCGAGCCTCTGATCCGGAAAGATCTACATCTCTTGGTGCGTATGGTGGCCGAGATTCCCGGCATCGAGGACATCTCGCTTTCCACCAACGCGGTGCTTTTGGGAGACCAGGCGCAGGATCTCCGAGACGCGGGGGTCAGTCGGGTCAACGTTTCGCTCGATTCACTCCAAGAAGCCCGCGTGGACGCGATCGCCCGGCGACCCGATTCCTTTAGCGGAATCATGAGGGGCCTCGAAGCGGCGGAGGCCGTCGGGTTCGATCCAATCAAGATCAACGTCGTCCTCATCGGTGGTCAGAACGATGACGAGATCGAGGACTTCGCGCTCATCACACGTGATCGGCCTTGGCACGTTCGTTTCATTGAGCTCATGCCGACCGGATCCAACTTGGGGCTGAGCGCCGACAACTTCGTATCGTGCCAAGATGCTTTGGCGAGGATCCGCCGGATGGGAAGTATCGAGCCGGTAGAGGGTCCGGCCGGGAATGGGCCGGCGACCTACTTCCGCTTCCCTGGTGCGGCGGGGACCGTGGGGGTGATCACTCCCATGAGTCACAATTATTGCGACCGCTGTAACCGCATGCGGCTCACGGCGGATGGCCAACTTCGTCCGTGCCTTTTCGGGTCGATTCAGACCAACCTCCGCGACCCCCTGCGGGCGGGTGCCGACCTCGTCCCGCTCATCGAGGACACGCTCCTCATCAAGCCCGAGCGACACTACCTGATCCAGGGAAGTGACGCGGGCTCCGGAGGGCTCGTCGCCCTCTCCCAGACGGGTGGCTGAGCAGGGCCCGCTTGGGTAGACTTCACGGAAATCGAACAACTCCCATCAAAAACTTCGAAGGTTCACATGAGCGCGAATAAGATTACTGTGGTGGGGGCGGGGCACGTGGGCGCGACTTGCGCGCAGCGTCTGGCCGAGAGGGAGCTGGCACGCGAAATCGTTCTCATCGATGTCGTGGAAGGCATTCCCCAAGGCAAAGGTCTCGATCAGTGGGAGAGTGCCCCGGTCGAGGGCTTCGATTCTCACGTGATCGGCTCCAACAACTACGACGAAGCGGCGGGTTCCGACATTTTTATCGTCACCGCCGGGATCGCGCGGAAGCCCGGGATGAGCCGCGACGATCTGCTCAAAACGAATGCTGGCATCGTGAAGTCGGTCTCCACTGAGATCGCGCGCGTGGCGCCCGACTCCATCATCATCATGGTGTCCAATCCGCTAGACGTGATGGCGTACGTTGCGATGAAGACCTCGGGCTTCCCTCGGGAGCGGGTGATCGGTATGGCGGGCGTGCTCGACACGGCGCGGTACCGCTCGTTCATTTCTCTCGAGCTCGGCGTGAGCGTGGAGGACATTCAAGCTCTGGTTCTCGGTGGTCACGGGGATACGATGGTCCCGCTCGTGTCCTACACGACCATCGCCGGAATCCCCCTGACCCAGTTCCTCGACGCCGATCGCATCGAAGCGCTGATCGACCGCACGCGAAAAGGTGGAGCCGAGATCGTCGCCCACCTCAAAACGGGGAGCGCCTACTACGCGCCTTCGTCTGCGGCTGTGCAAATGGCCGAGGCCATCGTCAAGAACAAACGACGCATTCTTCCGTGTGCCGCGTACCTCGAGGGCGAATACGGGCACGAGGGGATTTTCCTTGGTGTGCCGTGTCAGCTCGGAGAAGGAGGGCTCCAGAAAATCATCGAGGTGGAGCTCACCTCCGAAGAGGCGGAGGCGCTAGCGAAAAGCGCCGAAGGTGTACGGGAAACGATCGGCGCGCTCTGATCCGAGCCCCCATGTGAGCCTCGATCGGTTCGTGGGGCGAGCCCACGCATGAGGAACTCGGGGCCCTGCCTTACGAGTAAGGAACCGTCGACGGTAACGCAACGAATCTGATTCGGGGGAATTCGTATGATCAACAGAAGTTCGAGAAGGACGTTGGGTTTGGCCGCGGTGGTCTCTCTCTCACTCGTGGCGTGCGGCGACGACGTATTCGGACCCAATCCCGGCGACGTGGAGTTCGACGACTCGCTCGAGATCGTTCTCGCCGATATGACGGAGACGGAGAGTGGGCTGTTATTTCAGGACGCCGTCGTGGGCACGGGGGAGCCCGCCGCGCTTCTCGACGTTGTCACGCTGACCTATACGGGGTGGCTCGCGAACGGCGAAGAATTCGATAGCGGTGGTTTCGACGCTACGCTGGGTGTGTCGAACTTGATTGAGGGCTTCACCGAGGGTATTGTCGGAATGCGCGTGGGGGGAACGAGAACGATCGTCATCCCGGCCCAACTGGGGTACGGCTCGTCGGGCCAGGGCACGATTCCGGGGAACGCCGTCCTCGTGTTCCAGCTCATGGTAACCGCGCTGGTTGAGGCATAGACCAACGGATGGGGGAGAGGGTTTTCGTGAATAGAAGAGCCATTATCGTGGTTGCTACTCTGTCACTCGGCGGATGCGGAGCGGACAACCCACTCGGGCCCGAAGCGCGCGACGCTGAATACGCTGCGTCGCTTGCGATTGACCTCACCAGCATGACCGAGACGACGAGCGGGTTATTTTTTCGAGACGACGTGGTGGGCACGGGTGCCGTCGCGACGGCGGGCGACCTTGCTACGGTGACGTTCAGCCTGTGGCTCGCAGACGGGACTTCGATTGAAAACGGCGTATTCCCGTTCACGCTCGGAGTCCAGGAAGAGACCGTGGGCTTCGATCAGGCGGTGACAGGTATGGCCGTCGGAGGGCAGCGCACCGTGGTCATCCCGGCGACGCTCGCGTACGGAGTTAGAGGCAATGGGGCGGTTCCTCCGAACGCGGTGCTGGTCTACCAGCTGGTTTTGACGGATCTGGTCAAGGCGCCGTAAAAAATGCGCTTTCGTTCCATCACGATGGCTGTGCCCAGGGCGAGCCGGTAGGACGGCCCCGCCCGTCTGCGCAAACGAAGCAACGCTCGAGCCTGGAAAACGCCCTGAACCGATGTCCCGCTTCGGGTTTCCCGCGCGCGATCCCCACCGACCATGCGCTGAACAACCTTCACGGCGTCGCATGCACCATTTCGCAAGTGTTTGTTGGCGTACTCTTATGGTCGGTTTACACTGTTAACATGGCTACACAAAGAGAAGAAATTTTGCGCTCAGCATGCGAGCTCCTCGTGGCCGGTGGACTCGATGGATTGTCGATGCGAAAGCTGGCGACGCGGCTGGGTGTCACGGCGCCGGCGCTGTATAGGCACTACGAGAGCAAGGAATCCGTGCTCGTCGACGTCGTGGGCGAAGCCTTCAAGGTTTTTGCCCAGTACTTGTACCGTGCCATGGACGGCCGCACACCGGCCGAGCGGTTCCGCTTGACCGGACGCTCGTACCTGGCGTTCGCTCTGGAGCATCCAGAGTACTACGCGATCCTACACGCGTCTCACGAGACCATGGGACACGACAAACTTCCCCATGAAGCGACCGATCACGCGTGTGCGGTGGGGCCAGTTCATGGTGGATCGGGTTCGGGAAGGGATGGAGTGTGGAATGCTGAAACGGGGCCCACCCGAGACCGTGGCGCGCACGATCTGGGCGCACGCTCACGGGTTGGTGTCGATCTACTACCGCGGCTTGTTCAGAATTGAAGAAGAGGAATTTCGGCACCTCTTTCTGGAATCGGGATGGCGCCTCATGGAGGGGCTGGCGGAGGCCGAATTCGCCGATTCGATGGGCGAGACGGTACGGGCCTCATTGGAAACAGTTGGGCGGGGTGAACGTAGGGAGGGCGAGGCGGAACAGCCTACGGCCGATTCCACGCGTTGATCGATAGAAAGAAGACGGGAGACCAGGCGATGACGATAATGCGCATCTATATCTCAATAGCGTGTATGACCGCGCTTTTGGCAGGGGGCGGGGGTGCCGCCGCCCAGGAAGCCTTGACCCTCGAGGGCGCGGTCCGGATGGCACTGGACCAGAACGAGGACCTCGCCGGCGCACGCCTCGGGCTGGAAGTGGCCCAAGAGCAGGCATCCGAAGCCCGGAGCAGCCTATTTCCGAAAATCGACCTCAACACCTCCTACGCACGAAACCTGATGGTTGCCGAGAATTTTCTTCCAGCCTTCATCTTCGATCCCACCGCCGATCCGGATGATCTTATCGCGGTGCGTTTTGGTGCGGACAACGTTTGGACCACCAACATCACGGTCGAGCAAGCCCTGTTCCGGCCGTCTGTGTTCGTCGCACTCGGCGCGGCGGGCCGCTTTGAGAATTTTCAGCAGGAAACCTTACGCGGCCGTACCCAGGGGATCGTGACCCAGGTGCGCCTGTTGTATTACAGGCTTCTTCTCGCGCAAGAGCAGGCCCGCCTCGTGGAAAATTCGGTCGAGCGAGTCCGGAGATCTCTGAAGGAGACCCGTGCGCTCAATGAGGCGGGAGTCGCGGCGGACTATGACGTCCTTCGCCTCGACGTCGAGTTGAGCAATCTCGAACCCAACCTGTTCAGGGCACAGAATGCGGTGGCCCAGGCTCGCCGCGAGCTTGGGGTCGAGCTTGCGGTCGAGAACTTGGACGAAGTCCGGGTAGCCGGGTCACTAGCTGAGATCGACCTCGACAATATGGAGGCCAACTCTCCTGAGAATCGTGAAATCTTGGGCTTTTCGACGTGGGCCACCGAGTCGTTCACCGAGGACATGGTGCGCTCGGCGCTGGAGGGTCGATCCGATCTTCGGCAACTGGACCTCTCCGAGCAGCTCCGCCAGTCGGAGTTGAGCCTGGAGCGAGTACAGTACTTACCGGAGATCGTGCTCTTCGGATCCTACGGCGTCCTGGCTCAAGAAAACGGAAGCCCCACGTTTTTCGGAGGTCCGAACGAGCGGACGACCTCCAGTCAAGCGGGCATTCGCATCACGTGGCCGATTTTCAGCGGCTTCTCGAAAGATGCTCGCGTGGGTCAGAGACAGGCGTCTCTACGCCAAGCGGAGGCCTTGACCCGGGTCGCTCGGGCGAGGGCCGACAGTGAAGTGGAGACCGTGTGGAATCAGATGGTGGAGTCGAGACGCCGTGCCGATGCCCAACGTCGGGCGGTTCGGCAGGCTCAACGTGGTTTTGAGATCGCCAGCGCCCAGTATCGGGAAGGCCTGGGAAGCCAGTTGGAGCTGACCGACGCGGAAGTGGCGCTGCGCGAGAGCGAGTTCAACTACGCGCAAGCCGCGTACGACTTCTTGGTGGCACAGGCGAATCTCGATTTGGCCGTGGGCTCGGTTCCACTGGTGGATTCTGCATTGACGTCCAGCCGCGTTCAGGAATAGAAAAGAGGGAGACGAAGATGACGAAGGTGAAGAAGATCATGACGAATCGCCACGGGGGTTGGATATCGACACTATTGGTCGGTGTCGTGGCTTGTGGCGGGGACGTCGAGGCGGGCGGGGCCCGCGACGTCGGAGTGCTCGTCGAGGGGGCTTCGCGCGTGATCAACGTCGAGATCGAGACGGTGGAGGTGCGTGACTTCGTGGAGCGCATCAACCTTACCGGTACCGTCATCGCGGATCAGGATGTCACGCTTTCTGCACAAGAGTCCGGCGTGATCCGCCAGATCTTGGTGGAGCAAGGCGCTGCGGTCACGGTGGGCCAGCCACTTTTGGAAATTGACGACGCCGTGCTTCGAAGTCAGGTGGAAGAGGCCGCCGCGCAAGCGTCCCTCGCCAGCGAAACCTGGACGCGCCGCAAACGTCTGTACGAAGAGGACCAGGTGGGCTCAGAGCTCGCGTACCTCGAGGCTCGATACGGTGCGGAGCAGGCCGCGGCTCGTCTGACGACGCTCGAGACCCGTCTTGGGCGTACGGTGGTGCGGGCTCCCATCGACGGTGTCCTCGAGACCCGTATGGTGGAAGTCGGAGCCATGGTCAACGTTGGGACAAGCGTGGCGCGGATCGTGTCCCTCGATCCGGTCAAGGTGGTTGCCGGTGTTCCCGAGCGTTATGCTCGTGACGTGATCGTCGGGTCGTCTGCGGCGACCGTGTTTGATGCTTTGGATATTTCCACGCTGGGTAAGGTCAGCTACGTCGGTGCGACGGTGAACCCGCGGAACCGCACGTTTTTGATCGAAATCGAGATGCGCAATCCGGGACGTGTGATCAAGCCGGAGATGGTGGCCAACGTGGGGGTGGTTTTACAGACGATTCCAGGCGCGATCGTCATACGTCAGGAGGCGCTCGTGAGGGTCGAAGACGGATACGTCGCTTTTGTCGTCGAGGGGAACGGGGATGCCGCGGTGGTTGTATCCCGTGAAGTCGAGCTTGGCTCGAGCCAGCAGAACGAGGTCGTGGTAGAGGCGGGTCTGTCATCTGGAGAGAGACTCATCGTGGTCGGCCAGCAGCAGGTGACGGCCGGTGATCGGGTCAACCTCGTCGGGATGAGGTGAGGCGGACATGATCAAACGCACGGACGGACCTTCGGATTCGAACGGCAAATCGCCAGACGGGGGCAACGATGAGCGTGCTCGGGCGGCGGAAGGGCCGGGGGGCGACGCAGGCTTCCTTGAACGTTTCAAGGAATTCCGACCGACCAGCTTGGCGGTCGACCACCAGACGAGTGTGCTCGTTCTCTTCGCGTTCCTCACGGTCGCAGGCCTTTTTGCGTACCGAGTGATCCCTCGGGAGTCCTTCCCTGAGGTCGAAATCCCTATGATCGCGGTGAACACCATCTATCCAGGTGTAACACCGGCCGACATCGAGACTTTGGTCACACGTCCGTTGGAGGACGAGCTATCCACCATCTCGGAACTGAAGGAACTGACGTCGACTTCGGTCGAGGGGTACTCGAGCATTATCGCCGAGTTCGACGCGACGGTGGATCTCGAGGGGGCGCTCCAAAGGGTGCGCGAGAAGGTTGATCTCGCCAAGGCCGACTTGCCGGCTGAAGCCGAGGATCCGTCGATCATCGAGTTCAATTTCTCCGAAATGCCCATCATGCAGGTGAACCTCTCCGGCGAATACGGCTTAGTCCGTCTCAAGGAGCTCGGGGAGGAGATGGAGGACCGGGTCGAACAGATCCCGGGGGTGTTGAGGGTCGACGTCCGTGGAGGATTGGAGCGGGAGGTCAAGGTGGACGTCCACCTCGACCGACTACAGTTCTACGGCCTCGCGATCCAGGACGTTATCGACGCAATTCGTGGCGAGAACGTCAACATACCGGGGGGCTCCATCGACGTAGGGCCGCTGCAGTATCTCGTGCGGGTCGCTGGTGAGTTCGACGACCCGATGATCATTCGGGATCTCGTGATCGCCACCGAAGACGGCCGTCCGATCTATGTGCGGGACATTGCCGATGTGGACTTCGGCTTCCAGGAACGGACGAGCTACGCGCGCCTCGACGATGCTCCGGTGGTCACGCTCGACGTGATCAAACGCTCCGGTGAAAATATCATCGGGACCGCCGAACTAGTGAAGGCCGCGATTCGGGAAATGGAGCCGCTCCTCCCGCCGACCACCGTGGTAAAGATCACATCAGACCAGTCGATCCAGATCGATGATATGGTGAGAAGCCTAGAGAACAACATCATCTCGGGGCTGATTCTGATCATCGCGGTGCTTCTTTTCTTCCTGGGCGCCACGAATGCGGTATTCGTGGCCATTTCGATCCCTACGTCCATGCTGCTTTCCTTCGTGATTCTGCAGTTCCTCGGGATCACACTGAACATGGTGGTGCTCTTCTCGCTGATCCTCGCGCTGGGAATGCTCGTCGACAACGCCATCGTCGTGGTCGAGAACATCTACCGGTACGTGGAAGAGGGTTGGGATCGGCGCACCGCGGCGAAAAAGGCCACGGGTGAAGTGGCCATGCCCGTGATCGCCGCGACGGCGACCACGCTTGCCGCGTTTGCTCCGCTGCTCTTTTGGCCGGGCCAGGTGGGCGAGTTCATGAAGTTCATGCCGTCGACACTCATCGTCGCACTTTCCAGCTCGCTTTTCGTGGCGCTCGTGATCGTTCCGACGTTGTGCGCGATGTTCCTCAGACTTGAGGACGATCCGGCGCCCCCGTTGAGGCCAGCAGCTCGCTGGACCATGATCGGCGCCACCGTGCTGTTGGCGGTGGCCGTAGGGATACGGAATCCGCTCACGGTGCTTCTTCTGGCCGCGACGGTGGTTGGGCTCTATGCTCTACATTCCTTGGTCTTGCGGGGCATCGCGGCCCGTTTCCAGCGTCTTTGGCTTCCCTCGATTCTGACCGTCTACGAACGGCTGCTCCGATGGTCTTTGGAGCACAGGGCGCTTCTGCTGGCGGGCTCGTTCGCGGGCCTCGTCGCGACATTGGGTCTATTCTCCCAGTTCAACGCTGGGGTCGAGTTTTTCTCCGAGGATATGCCGCCTAAGCAGATTCTCGTGGACGTCGATCTGCCCGTCGGCAGCACCCCCGAAGCGACTGATGCGATCTCGCGACGGCTCGAAGAAGACATTCAGGCTTTTCCGGGCATAGTGGAGGTGGAGTCGGTCGTAGCCACGGTGGGTGGCTCGGGGGGCGGCGGGAATCCGATGGGTGGTGGTGCCTCGGGTCCCAACGCCGGGCGCTTGACGCTCAGCATGATGGAATTTGGAAGTCAGGAGCTGGACGCCAAGGACCTTCTGGTCGCGATGCAGGCCTCCGTGGGCCGCGATGTGGCTGGGGCGGACATCAAAGTCGAACAGCTCGCCGATGGACCCGCCCAGGGCAGTCCCGTCAATATCGAGATCGTGGGGGAAGACCCGCCGACGCTGCAAAGGTTGTCGGACCGAGTGCTCGAGATTCTCGAGGGCGATCCGGTCTACGGAAGGCTCGTGGGGTTGGAAAGTGACTTGGACGCCGCTCGACAGGAGTTGTCGGTGTCGGTAGACCGAGAGAAGGCGGCGCTCTACGGGGTGTCTAGCCGGGACGTCGGGATGGCGATCCGTGGTGCGATTCAGGGGATCGAAGCCGCGAAGTATCGGACGGGAAACGATGAGTACGATATCGTGGTCCGTCTCGCCGAGGAGTACCGCGGGGAGCTGGAGAGCCTGCGCGACCTGACCGTGATGAACGAGGGGACCCAGATTCCCCTCCTTTCCGTGGCGACTTGGGGCGTCCGGGAGGGATACGGCAGCATCCGCCGGAAGGATCAGAACCGCATGGCCACGATCAGTTCCGATGTGCGCGCCGGGCTGAACAACAACGGCGTTCTGATGGAGGTGCAGGAGGTCCTAGAAGACTTCGTGACGAACGAGCTGCCGGTTGGCTATCAACTACAGTATACGGGGCAGTCGGAGGAGCAGGCGGAGGCACAGGCGTTCCTTCAGACGGCATTCCTCGGGGCGATCATGCTGATCGGACTCATTTTGGTGAGCCAGTTCAACTCCGTGGTCACACCGGTGATCATTCTCACGTCCGTGTTCATGTCCACGGGGGGCGTGCTTCTCGGCCTGCTCGTGTTCCGGATGCCATTCGGCATCATCATGACGGGTGTCGGCGTCATTTCGCTCGCGGGCATCGTGGTGAACAACGCCATCGTCTTGCTCGACTACGTTGGCATCCTGCGAAAAAGGGACGGCCTAGGGCGCCGAGAGGCGTTGGTGCGTGCTGGGGACGTGCGCTTCCGGCCGGTGGTACTGACGGCGGTCACCACCGCATTGGGGCTGATCCCGCTGGCCGTCGGCCTGAACTTCGATTTTTTCGGCCTGTATACGAGGCTCGACCCGAACCTGTATTGGGGAGGCGAGCAAGCTGCTTGGTGGGGTCCGATGGCTATTGCCGTGATCATCGGAATCCTATTTGCGACGTTCCTCACGCTCATCCTCGTGCCGGTACTCTACTCGGTGGTCGATGACGCTTCAGACCTGTTCAAGCGTTACTTCACACACGATGGAGTGTCGATGACGGGGGCGGGGGAGGAAGGGACGACGCCCGATACCGGGAGCACACGTTTGGAAGTTCCGGCCCAACCCGCGGGTGTAGGATCCGGCGGCACGTGAAGGTCACGGGACGGTGGACCGCGAACGGAGCCGCGTTCGGCGGGGGGTTGTTCTTGGCCATGAGTCTATACCGCTCCCTTGCGGGCGGGGGACTCGAGTGGAGCCATCTCAACCCGATGGCGGTGATGACCGTGATTGGAGCGACGGTCGGAGCACTGGTGGGGCCGCTTATCGGCGCGATCGCCTACCGCCGAAGGGCCGTCCGGGCGGTCCAGAACCAGACGAATCGTGAGTCGACCTGACCGCGCTGGCCTTTTCGCCACCTATCTGCTGGCTACACCAGCGTTCGTCGTAGCGGATGTAGCGTTCGATATGCCGATTCGGGTGGCGGCGCTCGAGGGGTCCAACTTGCGATTCCTTTACTACCTTGGCGCGATGCTGCTGGGTGTGGGTTCGGTCCGCCGCCCCGCCTTCGCGCCCTGGGCCGGGATGGCCGAGAGTTCCGTCAATCTTCTGTTCCTCCTCCTCTCGATCCTCCTGCCGATCTGGAACTTGCCTGATGTGGTCCTGAGCGGGGGCTCCGTGGAGGGCCTTCTCGACGGGACCCGGTTGGCCAACGTCGTTCTCTCGGGCTCGGTACTCACTTATGGGTTTTATCGGCACCAAGCGTCGGCTGGCCTGGGGCCATTGGCTCGCCGCGGCAGGGTGCCGCGGCAATGAGTGCCGCCAGGACCGGTGGATCGAACAACGAAACGCGTTTGAAGTCCATCAACGAACGGGTCGTGGCGTGCGCGCAGTGTCCACGCTTGGTGGAGTGGCGTACGACCGTGGCTCGGGAAAAGAGGGCCGCATACGCAGAAGATGCCTACTGGGGGCGTGCGGTTCCGTCTTTTGGGGACCCAGATGCCCAGCTTCTGATCGTGGGCCTCGCCCCAGGGGCGCACGGCTCGAATCGAACCGGGCGCATGTTCACCGGCGATCGCTCCGGGGAAATGTTGTTCCGCGCGCTACACCGGGCGGGGTTTGCCAATCAGCCCGAAGGGCGCAAGGCCGACGACGGGTTGCGGCTGTCGCGGGCTTACATCACGGCGGCGGTGCGGTGCGCTCCGCCCGCGAACCGTCCGAGCCCCGCAGAGCGCGACAATTGCAAGCCCTATCTCGAAGACGAATTCTCCGTTTTTGGACCCGTTCCGGTTGTTGTTGCGCTCGGCGGGTTCGCTTTCGATCAAGTCCTTCGAATTCTTACAGATCAGGGTGAGGCGGTCCCTCGTCCCCGCCCTCGATTCTCGCACGGTGTCGAAGTGAATCTCGAAAGCACCGTGGTGATCGGCTGCTACCATCCCAGCCAACAAAATACGTTCACGGGCCGACTGACTGAGTCGATGTTCGACACGATCTGGCAAAGGGCGCAAAGCCTTACCTCGGGGTAGTTTCCCGACCCGCCGTCGGTAATTTCTCTGGCGTTCACGGAAGCCCTCACCAAACATTGTAAAATGGCGAATCAACCACCGGCGAAGGGCGAAGCCGGACCTCTCGTGGCCCAGGCGGTCGAGCGCATGGCCGCCGGAAGAATTGCCGTAGGCCTTCCTCCGCTTGTGGTCCTCGCCCTGTATGGCCTCGTGCAGTCCGTTCGGCGCGGATTCGAACTGCCCGATGACCTGGTGTTATTGGTGGGTTCACTCCTCTCGATCGTAACAATGGTCGCCTACGGGCTGCAGGCGGTCTCCAGGGTCTTGGAAAAGCCCGCCCGTTTGGGTGGACTGATTTTCGCGGGCAGTTTCATACCCGTGCTGTACGGTGGGTACGTAATCGTGACTCGAATCCTGCTCCTCGTGCGGCTTGGAGGAACGGTAGGGCCCGGACCCATCCTGGGGAATCTGGGACTCATTTTACTCGCCACCATGTGCTTACGGGCACAATGGAAACTCGTCGAGGTTCACTTGTTGGCGAGGGAGATGGCCGGGGTGGGCAGGATGGGATTGGATCGGGGTGTTTCTTGAGGGCGGGTCCGGGGCGCTACGATGCGGCTGGGGACTGAAGTAGAGGATTCCGCGGTCGGCGAGCCTTCCCGCGAGGTGCGCCGAATAGCGGCCAGACTTGCCACCCTCCTCGAGCGCTGCTCCCCGGCTGGTGGGACCCGCATAGCCGGGGTTTTGGTCATTGCGGCGGTTATCATCGAGGTGGTGTCCCGCCTCGATGTCTCGCTTCTGTTCTTATACGTCGCCCCGGTCGCTCTCGCGGCGTGGGTGGCCACGCCACGCACCGCGTACGCACTCGTGTTCATCGCGGTTTCACTCCCGTCGCTGTTCTCCGTGCTGGCAGGCCGGCCCCTGGGTTGGGGCCTGCTTTGGAGCACTTCATCGGACCTCGCGCTGCTCGGGGTCATCGTGCTCCTGCTCACCGTGCTGAAGCGTCGTCTTAGTGACGAGGCGGCCTTCGCGGCTACGGACGCTCTGACTGGGCTCCCCAATCGTGGTTCGTTCATGGCGCGCCTCGACGCCGAAATTGCCCGCGCCTCACGGTACGGAGGAACGTTCGCTCTCGCCTATGTCGATCTCGATAACTTCAAGGCAGTTAATGACTTGGAGGGACACGATACGGGAGACGAACTCCTGCGCAGGACTGCCCATGCGCTTCAGCCCAGCACCCGGCAGACGGACGTTCTAGGCCGACTGGGAGGGGGTGAATTCGCTGTGATTCTGCCCGAGACGCAAGGCGGCGCCACGAGTTCCGTACTCGGCAATCTGCTCAAACAATTAATCCGGGCCATGGCTGCGGGCGGGTGGCCGGTGACGTTCAGTATCGGGGCCGTGACGTTCGAGGGCCCGATCAGCACAAGCCGTGAAGCACTACAAGTCGCCGATGAGGCAATGTATTCGGTAAAACGTTCCGGGAAGGACGGGATCCTGCACGTCGTATGGGACGGCGATCCCTTGCCCATCGTCAGACGCGACGGTCGGTAGCTCCGAACCATCGAGCTCGCCCGCTTCGGGTTTCTCCGCCGATCCCTAGTTGATATTATGACGCACTGACGTTGCCGTTTCGTGCGGCGCCGGCCCCGGACGATGCCGGCTCGTGAGCCCCTCCCACCTTGGAGCGTTTTCGCATGCGTTTGACTTCCGCTGAAGTCCTAGCGGGCTTTCTTCTCCTGATGGCTACGCTTTGTGGGGCCCCGGCGCATCCGGTCGATGCCCAGGGTCTTGGCGTCGAGGAATATGAGCCCCGCAAGACGTTGGTCGTTCCTGAAAACTTCGTGACCAGTGCGCGCTTTCCGTTCGTGGACGTACACGGTCATCAGCGGGGAGCCCGGATGTCGTCTGGAGAAGTTGACCAACTCGTCCGCGAGATGGATGAGCTCAACATGGCGGTCATGGTCAACCTCTCGGGTGGAAGTGGGGCGAGCTTGGCCACGGGGCTCCAAAACATGACGCGTGATCACCCCGGACGTTTCGTTTTCTTCGCCAATGTCGACTTTGCCGGCGTGGGTCAGCCGGGGTGGGGACAGCGGGCCGCGGCGCAACTCGAAGCGGATCTCGCGGCGGGGGCTTCGGGCCTGAAAATTTTTAAGAACCTGGGCTTGACCGCTCTCGATTCGGATGGGAACCGAATCCCGGTGGACGATCCCAGACTCGACCCCGTTTGGGAGAAGGCCGGCGAACTGGGGATCACTGTGTTGATCCACTCGGCCGACCCGGCGGAATTCTGGCAACCCTACGACCGCTTCAACGAGCGCTGGCTCGAGTTGACGCTTCGTCCAAACCGGGTTCAGCCTCCGGGCCGGAGCGCGCCGTTCGAACAGATCATCGGTGAACAGCACAACCTCTTTCGAAGACATAGAAATACCAAATTCATCTCGGCTCACCTCGGGTGGCTGGGCCACGATCTGGCGCGGTTGGGGGGGCTCCTGGACGAGCTTCCCAACATGTACCTAGGTCTCGGCGCGGTCATCTATGAATTGGGGAGACAGCCCCGATTTGCGAGAGACTGGCTCGTCGAATACCAGGATCGGGTGTTGATGGGTAAGGACTCCTACAATCAAGAGGAGTTTCATACGTACTTCCGTGTCTTCGAGACGGCAGACGACTATTTCGACTACTACCGGAAGTACCACGCTTTCTGGCAGATGTATGGCTTAGACCTACCGGACGATGTACTCCGGAAGATCTACTATAAAAACGCCCTTGAGCTGGTCCCGGACATTGACCGCTCCCTCTTTCCAAATTAAGGAGACGATTCATGAAAGGTGAGAACAGGTGAGCGATCAGATCGAGACCACAATTGTGGCCCGTTACCACTATCGCCACGAAGGGGAGTTGGCTCACGGGTATCTGAAAAGCGCCGGCATCGACGCGGCCTTACACATCGACGACGCTGGTGGAATGGACGTGGGCTTGGCCTTCGTCAATCCCGCACGACTGGTCGTGCGTACCGAGGACGAGGAGCGAGCTCGGCAGACGCTTGCGGACGCCGGTATGCTGGAGGATCAATAGCCTTGAGCCAGCAGCTTGCCCCCGATGAGCAAGCCGATCCTTCTCGCAGTTGATGATGACTCCGACGTCCTGAACGCGATTGCCCGCGACCTACGCTCCAAATACGGTCGGGATTTCCGCGTGTTACGTGCTGAATCCGGCATGGTTGCCCTGGAGCTTCTCCGTGAATTGAAGGAGAGGGGCACACCCGTGGCCCTGCTTCTATCGGATCAACGAATGCCGGGGATGGACGGGGTGACCCTCCTCTCCCAGGCCGCAGAATATTTTCCGAAAGCCAAGCGCGTCGTGATCACGGCCTATGCGGACACAGAGGCGGCGATCGCCGCAATCAATCAATCGAAAGTCCATTACTACTTGGTGAAGCCGTGGGATCCTCCGGAAGAGAAGCTCTTCCCGGTCCTCGACGACATGCTGGAGGAGTGGCAGGCGTCCTATCGGCCCGGGTACGGCGGCCTGCGCGTAGTGGGGGATCGGTGGTCCGCACGCTGCCATGTCCTGAGGGATTTTCTCGCCCGCAATCAGGTTCCATATCAATTCCTCGACTGGCGTGACCCCCTGAAAGGAGACCAGAGCGGATGTTAGGATCTGAGCTGGTCGGAGATTCAGCGAGGAGGTCAGCAATGAGCAGGAGACGACACACGCCGGAGCAGATCATCACGGCAC
>Ga0114996_10000350_pt1 | contig 64745 bp, 41 predicted proteins | sample ArcticOcean_MG_C_4_FD_87039 | JGI IMG/M metagenome (GOLD analysis project Ga0114996, IMG submission 87039) | Marine microbial communities from western Arctic Ocean - ArcticOcean_MG_CB4_134 | ecosystem: Environmental > Aquatic > Marine > Oceanic | place: Arctic Ocean: Canada Basin | collected...
CGCCATTCCAAAGACTATGAAAAGACCACCGCATCCAGCGAAGCCATGATCTACATCGCCATGATCAACCTGATGTCCCGACGATTAGCTAACCAGTAAAGACCGTTTGAAGACACGTTCTTAAGAGATTCCATCTCTGCGTCACCAACACCTGTGACCCCGAGGTCAAGGTATTTCAGGCTCAACAATCCTTCGAGGTGCAGGAGACCTTCTCGACCCAGCGACGATCTGCTGATGTCGAGACGCGTCAGTTTCGTCAGCCCCTCAAGATGTTGGATGCCGCCGCTTGTCACCTTTCGGTTGTCGACCAAACCAACCGACACGACCTGAAAAGGCCCGGTCGGCAATTGATCAACGTCTTTGAATTCCCGTACATCCGTCTCAACACTTCCCCCGATGCTTAACACCCACTCGGCCGCAGTCCGGTTGGGATCAGCCGTTGGCGCTGACGATCCAATTGTCATCGCCAGCCGGAAGCCGTTGTTCGCGTACTGGTACCCGACATGTTTACTGTCACGAGAGGCCGAACGGCTGGCCGAAGCCGCTTCACGCCACGACCCGCCACGCAACACGCGATCGGATCCGTTTGCGGGGCCGGTGGGATCGTTGGTCGGAGAGTATTGGTAGTAGTCGGCATCGCTCAGGTCGGCGCACCACTCGCGCACATTGCCGTGCATGTCGTACAGATTCCAGTTGTTGGGCATCAGTTCGCCCACCGGATGCGTCTCTTGATTCGCGTTGCTACCGCACCATGCGTAGTCCAGCAGAAAGGCATAGCTGTCACCGCAGTGCCAGGTTGTCGTTGTTCCGGCGCGGCAGGCATATTCCCACTGCGCCTCCGTCGGCAGTTTGAATGCCCCTTGCTCCTGCTGCGAATTCTGATTCAGCTTCTTCAGCAACGACTGAATCATTGCCCAACTCACTTTTTCCACGGGATGCGAGAGTGACTCTTGGTTCGCAGACGGATTGTCATTCATTACCGACTGCCACTGCGACTGGGTGACTTCGTACTTTCCCATGTAGAACGGTCTGGTGATCCGAACTTGATGCTGCGATCCTTCACTTCGAATCAAGTCAATGACCCGCTGGTCGCGCGAATCCGATTCCCTCAGCAGTCGGTCCAGCTCCCGTTTGCTCGAACCCATCTGAAACTCGCCCGGTGGGATCAGCATGAAGGTCATCTTCGCACCGCCGGGCAAGTTGATTTCTTTTTCAACCGGCAGACCAAGGTGTTTGGCCCATGCCTCTTGTGAGATTTTGGCTTGCTCGGCATCCAGCGGAGCAACGGCGAGCGAAGGCGCGCCGGACGTCTTCGGTTTCGAGGCCGAGTTCGATGCGCTCTTGTTTGCATCGTTTTCGCGGCCACTGAAAGCCCAAATCAACAGCCCCAGCAACATCACGCCGACCACTCCTGCGCCGATAACGAGTTGTCCGCGTTGCGGCTTCTTCAGTGGAGTTTTGACCGCGGTCGTCCGTTTGATGGCGGGACGCGTTGAGTCGCCGACCGAGTTTGCCATTGTTTCCGGTGGTGCATCTGCCGTTTTCGGCGGCATAAACTCAGTCGAATCGGGTGTGGCAGTGCTCGTATTCAAATTATTCAAGAACGACTGCATTGCCGAATCATTACTTCGGCCCGCTGCTAACGGGCTAATCCCCGCCGTCGATGTGGAAGTCGGCGCAGAAGTCGATGCACCGCGTGTCTTGAGCGCTTCCAGGTCGGCAATCACCTCCGTCATCGACCGATAACGGTCATTCATGTCGAACGCGGTCATCTTGCCAAAAATGGCGTCGAGTTCAGCCGGGACACTCGAACGCGCCGAACAGATCGAATCGGGAAGCCCCACGCCGGTCAACAACACCCTGAGCTTCTTGCCAAGTGTGTCACCTTTGATCATCGGTTTGCCGACGAGCAGGAAATACAGCGATGCGCCCAGGCTGTAGATGTCGGCTTGCGGTCCGGCGCGTTTGCTGTCGTCGGCCTGTTCGGGCGACATGTAGTCGATGGTCCCCATTATTGTGCCGGTACCGGTCAGCCCGGCTTGCGTGGCAGCATCGGTACTGCTGTCTTCAAAACGAGCCAGCCCCATGTCGAGTACCTTGACTGTCCCCGATTTGTCCATCAACAGGTTGGCCGGCTTGATGTCTCGGTGAATCACCCCCTGCCGGTGAGCGAATTCCAGACCCCGGGCTGCTTGCAGAATACAGTCAACCGCTTGGTCGATTTTCGCTGGTCCTTGCTTTTTTACGATGATCGAAAGATCCCGACCTTCGACGAACTCCATGATGAGATAGTACGTGCCGCTTGCCTGGTCGGCATCGAGGGCGGCTACAATGTTCGGATGCGTGAGCTTGGCAGCCGCTTCGACTTCACGCAGGAAACGCTTGACGGCGTTTTTGTCCTTGATGACCGATGGCGAAAGCACCTTCAGCGCGACATCACGCTTCAACACCTTGTGGGATGCGCGAAAGACCATCCCCATTCCGCCTTCTCCAATTTTCTCGGAGATGACGTAATTGCCCAGCACCAGATGCTTCGCTTTGCCCTTCCAGATTTGTTGCGCCTGAAACGGCGTCAACTTTTTGGCGGCGATTAACAGCCTGGCAAGCGCCTCGGCATCATTCGGTTTCTGATTCGCGGGTAGGCCATCGGTGAACGCCCCCAGATCATCGGCGGTCATAAGACCGCTGGCCGTGAGTTGATCGACGAATTGTTCAAACGAAACGGTGGTCATCCAGCGAGCATCTCTCAAGAACCGGTCACCCAGGCGTGTACACCGTGTTTATACAGCGACCGCCCCGGCCGTGCAATCTGCTGGATTCTTTGACGAACGCTATCTGCCAATCACTCGTGCGCTTCAGCGACGAGCGACAACGACCTGGTAAACGCCGCGCGGTTTTCCGGTGTGGCTCAACACCGCGCGCAGCTTTGTGTCACCTGCGGGAAGCCGGACTCCTTTGAATTCGACGGAACTTGCTTCGCTTGCCAACACCGCATTTTTTGTGACCCCCGCGATCTTCAATTCTGCAGTGCCTTTTGTCGCGTTGGCGTCGAACTCCAAGCGAATGTCATACATTCCCGCCGTCGCGACGTGGAGTTTCCAGTGGCCGATTGAATCGCGTGCCCAGGTTCCGCCGCGCCAGTCCTGCCGCGTGAGAACGGATGGATTCTCGTGCGGCGTGCCGACGTGAATTCGTGGCGGTGCGTAGTTGTTCGGCCGCGTGCTGGAGACGTCGTCGAACCAACTGTCATACTCTTTCTTGAGCCGAGCGAAGACTTCGGGTTGATCGTCGATTTGATTTTTCGACTCGCGCGGATCGTTGAGGATGTCGTACAACTCAAACTTGGGTTGGCCCGGGAAGTTCTCGCGGCCGAATCCGCTTGCATGTAGCAACTTCCAACGCGCGTCACGGATCATGAAGTGGTGATACCGCGTCGGCTTATTACCACGATGCGATTGAATGACGAGCGATCGATCGGGCCATGCAACTCGTTCGCCTTTCAACAACGGTAACAGGCTACGACCATCGAGTTTGACGCCTGTTGGCGGCTGAACTCCGCAGGCGTCGAGAATTGTCGGCATCAAATCGATATGGGCCGCAACTTGAGTCCCGGTTTGTCCCGGCTTGAGTTGTGCAGGCCACTGAACCCACAGCGGCGCCCGAACGCCACCTTCGTGAACGTGACTTTTCATGCCGTGTTTGTTCCCTACATACCGCATCGTGTTCGGACCGTTATCGACGAGGAAAATGACGACGGTGTTTTCGGTGAGACCGAGTCGATCGAGCTTCTTCAACAGCCGGCCGACATTCTGATCGACATTGGTAATCATCGCCGAGATACGTGCCAGCTTGTCGATCTCCGCAGTCAATCGTTGTCCCTTCGGTTTGCGGATCATCAGGCTGGCGAGATCCTTTGTCATATAGTGCTTTCGCAAATCTTCCGGCACATCGTGATACGGTCCATGCGGAGCATTGGTTGGCAAGTACACAAAGAAATTGCGTTTTGCCTTGTGTGTCTTGTCGATGAATTTCATGGCCGCGTCGAAGTACACGTCGGTGCAATACCCTTTGGTCTGCACCTGTTTGCCGTTGTGAAACAGGATCGGATCGGTGTAGCGGCGATTGTTCTCGCGCGGCTCCGACGGCTGCGCGAGTCCGCCACCGCGCAGCACGAGTGCTTCGTCGAAACCCTGATCGATGGCCCGCAAAGGATAGTTGTCGCCGAGATGCCACTTGCCGAAAATGCCGGTCGCATATCCCGAAGCCGCCAACGTTTCCGCAACGGTCACTTCTTCCGATTCCATCATCGAACGGCCGAGATAGGTGTCGATGCACCGCGTCCGGTAGTTATACCGACCCGTCATCAGGCAGGCCCGCGTTGGCGAACAAACCGGACTGACATAAAACGTCTTCATCGTCGCACTGCGTTTTGCCAGAGCGTCGATGTTGGGTGTTTCGATCACTTTGTTGCCCGTCGCACCAAAGTCACCAATCCCCTGATCGTCAGTCATCACCAACACAACATTGGGCCGATCGGCGGATATTGCATCGTTTGTGACAGACAGAAAAGTAAATCCCAGGAGGAAGAGAGCTGGTCTTGCGAATGACATCGGCGGTCCTTGTTCAACTGAATATTATTGATGCTGAATATTATTGATGAAGTTCGAAGCAGGCCGCCTCACGGTCGTTGCGGACCAGGAGGTGGCGTCCGGCTAAGACGGGGTGATTCCAAGTGCGCCCATCGAGCGCGCCAAAGCGTGCCAACTCTTGATGCGATTGGGACGTTGCATTGACCAAGGCAATTTCGCCGGATTCGAGTTGGATGAGCAATGTTGAACCGACGAGACTCAATTGTCCATAACCATAGCGGCCCGCTTTCCAATGGCGCCGGCCGGAATTCAAATCGATACACGTCAGGATGCTTCCGTCGAGACCATAAACGCAACCTTCGTGTATTACAACAGAACTGAATTTTGCCTTCAAATTGCGGTTGCCCCAACGTTTGTGAAACGACAACCGACCGTTGAGTCGCCTGATTTCAAGCAAGGCACACCCTTTACCGTATCCCGATGAAATAAAGACACAGTCAATTCTCTCACGACCAAAATCGGGCAACGGGACCGGCTGGCAGACGTTGTTTCTCTCCGACGGATTGCTTACCCAAGGATAGCGACAAGCCTCCTGACCCGTTTGGGGATCGTGGACCGACAGACCTTCGGCGTTGAATGAGAGTACCTGGTGTCCGTCAGCGAACGGTGCCAACTGTGGAGAACTGTACGATGCTGCGGCATCGCCGCCCTTCCACACTGCTCGTCCAGATTTCAAGTCGTACGCAGCGAGAGAACTTCCCATTCCACCGGGGCTGACGACAACGAGGGGGCCAACGACCAGCGGCGATCCGGCCATGCCGAAGAGCCGATTGTCGATCTTGTTATCCTTGAGGATGTCAACCGACCAGATCCGCTTTCCGGTACCGCCGTCCAGACAATTGAGAACTCCGGTTGCTCCGACCGTGTACACAAAGCCGTTGTGAATAGTGGGAGTTGCTCGTGGGCCTGCGCCACCTGTCGTCTCGTCGAAACGCGCCGGATCGCGATGCACCCACACCTCGCGTCCTGTGCGCAGTTCATAGCAAACGACGACTTCATCCTCGCGGCGTTGTTCCTGTGTGACACAATAGTTGCCGACGACAGCAAACGATGACCAACCTCGGCCGATGGGTTGTTTCCATAGCTGCTTCGGTGGAAGCCCGCCCCAATCCGTCGCAACTTGAAACGGCTTCATTCGGCCTGATCGATCTGCACCTCGAAATGCTGGACAATCCCACTCCGTTGTCTTTGTCAGATCGACTGCGATGGAATCGCGGTCAGCTGATGCGCGTCTTGTGCGACTCTTGTCGAAAAGTTGTTCCGGTGTGGGTGACCATCGCCAGACGAGGATGGGCCTTCCGTCCCCGGTGAAACCGTCGAGGCGCGCCATTAGGAATGCGCACGATTGTAATCCGACAAAAAGAATCAGCGTCAATGCCTGATGCGCGAGACGCATGCTGGAGAAGACTCGAATCCACACATAGAACGCTAACTCAGTAGCGCCAATGAGAAGCAGAATATCCCGAGACGGTTTGCCGGTTAAAGAAACGACATCCGCTTGAACGGCATACAACGCCAACAAACTGACCGAGATTAGCAGCACGGCCGGGTACCATCGCCGCAACACCGACATTGACTTTTCATCGCGCGTTGATTCTGTTGAAAACGTAAGGTTCATTCACAACTCAACGAAAAAACCGTCGTCGCTTTCGTAGTACGCGGAAACTGGCCGACCGGTCTAGTCTCCTCACGTTTGCATTGTAACAGTTCGTGGACCAGCGAGCCTGTTGGATTGAGCCAATCCCCTCCATTGTACGCCATTGTCGGGAATGGGCGGTCGGCAAAGCGTGAGGGTTTTGACAGAACTTTATGAGATGCGCAGCCGCAACTTCACCCGTCGGACGCCGCCGGCTACTCGTCTTCAACAGTAATCGTAATGTCGCGCGTCAGTTCGTCTTCCACGCCGGGCAATTCGATGCGGAAGCGGATGATGAACTGCGCCGCCCCCTTGGGCATGTGGCGTTTGCCTTGTGCATAGTGGGCGGGTTCGTCTTCGGTTTTCGGCTCGTAGATGGTGGGGACTTCCTCGCGGATGACTTCCTCGCCATCGGCTGACACCAAACTGTTGAAGACCTTGGCATCGGCGACGGCTGTCCCGTCGCGCGTGATGGAAACGGCCGGTTCTACGTTCGTCAACGCATGCAAGTGTTTGCCATGATGCCCCAGCGCCAGCACGAACCCCTCGTGTTCAATGTCATCTTCCACCCACACCAACGCGTCGCCCCCTTCGTGTGAATGCGGATGCCCGGCCGCTGGTTGTTCCACCGCCGCTTGATCTCCCGTCCCATCGTCTGTCGGCGGGTCACTCTCACCGCACCCACCAACGAACGCAGCGACGAGAATAAGCAGCACGGTCATCGGCAGTGTGAAACGCATGGGGGTTTTCCTTAACCAACAGGACGCATGGTCGCCGCCGCCGTGAACCAAGCGGGCGACACGTAACTACCGGTGGATTGTATGTTGCCTCACCTGTCGATCAAAGAGCGAACTCGATTTGTGCAGCGACAAATGCGTTGGGGTGGCGTTACCAAGGACGTCCGACAACGGCAACTTCGATCCAAGGTGATACTGGATCATCGGTCGCTATGCGAAACGGCATCCGGACGTCTTCGTTTGGTGAGGAAGATCGGAATCGCAATGCGACAGAAATATTTCCGGTTTTTCCGGGGGCAATCGTTTGCACGTCAAAATCAATATACGTGCCGGGGCATGGCGACGTATATGGCTTAATACGCAAATGACGGTGACCGATATTTTTGAAACGGAACGTGGCATATTGTGTCGTCCCTTTCGCAACTGGTCCGACATCGACGGTGGGATTCTGCGCAACAACAATCGGCGTGGAATACCAACGGACGAACCCAAAGCAACATCCGAGAACCACAACGAAAATGAGCGAGAAAGATATGGCGACTTGCGGCTTCCATCGCATGGGATTCGTCCGCCCAATAAAACTCTTGATTGCACAGTGTCACAACGAGAGAGCGTTCCTGGGCATTATCGCACAGGCCGCCGTGATTTACAGAAAAATTATCGAACAAACCGAAACGCGAAACAATCATCGCACTCGCGGAGCGTTGCCCCGCCGCTAAACGGCAACACCAGCATCTACGCCTCCAGCGGCCCATGCATGACCACAATTCACCCACTCACCGTGCGCTGCCGACGTGCTTCGTAGAGCAGAATGCCGGCAGCGACGGCGGCGTTGAGTGACTCGACGTGGCCGAATTGGGGGATGGAGACGCGCTCGTCCGAGAGTTCGAGCAGCGCCTCGTTCACGCCGGTCCCTTCGTTGCCGATGATGAGGGCTGTTGCTTGCGTCCAGTCGTAATCGACACACGCGATTGCCGCCCCGCCGGTGGCGGCAACAATGCGAACGCCGTTGCCTTGCAGTTTCGCAACGACGCCGGCCAGATTATCCGCCTGCACAATGCGGATGTGATTGACCGCACCGACGGACGTGCGGGCGACGAGACTGGTGACGCCAACCTGACCCGTCTCGCCGATGAAAACCGCATCGGCGGCCATCACGTCGGCCGATCGCAATATCGCGCCGAAATTGTACGGGTCCTGAATCGAATCGAGAACAACATACAACGGCGACTCGGAAGCGTCGGCCAAAACGTCTTCAACCTGTTCGTAAGGAAACGGGGCCATCTTCGCCAGAAAACCCTGATGCTCTCCCGAACGGCAACGGTTGGTGAGTTCGTCGGGCGTTTCGACGATCACCGGCACATCGAGATCGGCCGCCGTTTCTCGCGATGTTTGTATCACATCACTCGGCAGCGTGTCACTCAACCGCAATTCGTGAATGTGCCAACGACCGGCGCGCAGCGTTTCCCCGACGGCATTCTTCCCCCAGATCCAACACTTCTGGTGGTTGCCGAGCAGTTCCTGCTTTCCCTTGCCCCGCCGATATCGTTCAACCATGTGCTTGTGCTTCAAATCTCATTGTCTGATTCCCATTACCTGTTTATTCTCCCGGCGAAGCGAGATTGAAACAAGAGAGGGGTAGAGGGACAAAGTGACAGAGCCACAAAGGCCGCCAAAGCAATCCCTTTGCCACTTTGCTCCTTCCAAAGCATACGTGATCGTACGCACTTTGCCAGTTTTGGTTGATTCTCACGGCGTTGGCAATCACAATCGTTGTTTCAATCCGTAATGAAAACCCACCGATGAAAGCGCGGGACCAACGGCACCTCTGTTACCAGATTAGCCGACTCGCCTCGTTGCTTCGATCTACATCCCACTGTACCGGCACTCAATGACCTTGCGTGACATTGAGCTTCTTTACCACGGAGTCACGGAGCTTTCTATTTTCATCGGTCGCCGCGTTTGTCTTCGCCTGGATTCTTGATTCTTTTCTCCGTGTCTCTGTATCTCCGTGGTTTAATTCAACGTGATACTTGGTTCGGCCAGTTTTTTCATCCCTCAGTTTCATCCTCTAGTTTCGGCGGCAGCACATTGGCTCGACAGGCACCCATCTACAGCAAGGACAAGGACCGCGACGGACTGCGCAGGGCGTCGCGTTTCAATGCCCAGATGATGGATCACATCCGCCCCTATTTGCAGCCCGGTGTGACGACGGGCGAAATCGATCGGCTGGTTTACGGCTACACCATGGAGCACGGCCACACGCCGGCCTGCTTGGGTTACCAGGGATATCCCAAGAGCATTTGCACCAGCATCAACGAAGTCGTTTGCCACGGCATCCCCGGCGATCGAAGGCTCAAAGACGGCGACATCGTCAACGTCGATCTGACGACCGTCGTCAACGGCTGGTACGGCGACTCGTCGGAAACATTCCTCATCGGCGAGGTCTCCGACGAAGCGCGTCGACTGGTGCAGGTCACCTTCGATGCCATGTGGGTCGGCATTCACAGCATCAAACCCAACGGCCGCGTGATCGACATCGGCCAGGCGATTTACAAATTCGCCCGTCCGCACGGTCTGGAAGTCGTCCGCGAATACCAGGGGCACGGCATCGGCCGCGAGTTTCACCAGGAACCGGGTGTGCCGCATTACCCCACGCCCAAAAGCGCCCGCGACATTGTGAAGCCGGGCGTGTGTTTCACCATCGAGCCGATGCTCAATCTGGGCGTGTGGCGAACGGTGAAGGACAAAGCCGACGGCTGGACGGTCCGCACCACCGACGGCAAACTCTCGGCCCAGTTTGAACACACCATCCTAATGACCGACACCGGCCCCGAAGTCCTCACGCTGACCGAAACCGGTCCGCAAGAGGGACATCGGTTTTAGCGCGATTCGCCGTGTAGGGTTTGACTTGCGGGCCGCGAAACCGCAAGCGAAGGTGCGTCCGATTGAGTTGATCGCTGATGTCGTCCGGCCTTGGTCAGGCCAACTCAGGCGGTTGCCGGCGCGTTGGCGAGTTCCGCGAGCCTTGCCAACGTCTCGTCGGAAATCGAAGGAGTCCCGTATCCGAATACTGCACCTGCGTTTTGAATGTCCGCCACACAGGCATCGATGAAAGCAGCGGGGCTTTCGGGCGTGGCGTCGAACGCCTCGGCGAGGAATGTCGAGAGTGTCTCCCATCTTTCCTCACTGGGATCGCCCAACAATTCCGCCACCAGATTGCCGGCGCGAACCGCACGGGAGACGAGATTCTGATCTGGCATGTGCGAATGGTGCCCTAACACCGCTTCATCCACCCACGGCGGAAATTCCCAGCTCCGCAGAAGTTGAGATCCCAGTTCCGCGTGGGTGAATCCAAACATTTGCTCTTCGGCGTTTGTGAGTTCGTCGCTGTGAAAGCAGGACTTATAGAGTTCGACATAGGGCTCCCCCGCGTCTTGGGCAAAGACCAGCAGCCCCAAGTCTGCGAGCAGTCCGGCGGTATACGCGTCGTCAAAGTGTTTTCGATCATGAAGTGTCGCAATCCGCGACGCTCCGGAAGCGATCAACGACGCCCGGAGCCAGTAGTCGGCGAACAGCTTTTCGGCCGGCCCCTTTGCCAGCGTGTCCACCAGTGCGAACGTCACCACGAACATCCGCAACGAACGCTGTCCGATGATCGAGGCGGCGTGTTTGATGCTGGCGACCTGGCGTGACAGTCCATAATGTGACGAATTGACCACGCGCAGAATCTTAGCGGCCAGAGCGGGGTCGTGTTCGAGACAGCTGACCACTTCCTGCATGTCAAAATCGGCCGTTTTGGTCAACGACATGATTTTCCGGGCGACCGTCGGCGATGACTGCAAACTTGTCGTTCGTTCAATCATCGACTGGACTGCGTTGGCTTTGTCGCTTGCATTCATGATTGAGTCCGTTAGGGCATACATGTCTGGGCGTGCAGTTCGACCTGGTTCGGAGCCAGGTCACCTTGGAGCCTCCTATTACTTACGCCAAGCTTTCGAGCCTGTCGCTGACAAATGTGAAAACGCCGCAGGGTTGGCTCAACTTGAAGGACAATTCGGACGAAAATGCCGATTTGGGGAATTCGTGAGTTCTTGCAACAAAATCATGAGCTATGTTTGTCATGCGCCAGGAGAATTCCCAAAACGTTTTTCTGGTACGTGTGTTTGAATTGGATGGATGTCATTGCTTATAGGCAACTCTTGAGATGCCAGTTCTTCCAACCGGTAATGACCTGAAACGACTTCCGCTTCGCGGGCTGATTGCTTACTCCGCTCGAAGCGCGCTGCGCGTCCAGCCGTTGTTTTGGGTTGACGAGGAACATCCCGAGGCCCAGGAGTGCTGCGCGGCAGTTGACAATGCCATACGCATGGCGCTCGACTTTGCCGACGGTAAGGAGATCGCCCCTGACAAGGCCGCCGACATCGAAGACGCGGCAGCCCGCGCCGTTGTCGTCGCCTGCGACGAGAAATCGTCAGATCGGCGAGCCGCATTCAGTTCCAACGCCGCGTACGCCGCCATCAATGCCGTCACCGCTGCGATAGCTTCCAGATCGGCCGGCAGCCGCCGATCCAACGATGCCATGCGGGCGGTGATGGCTTCGGTAACGACCGTTGATTCTGCGGTCGCGGCCGACCCCGCCATTCGCCACGCGGTGATCTCGGACTTCAAACGGCTCAGTCGCATGTCTCTGGGAAGTTTTCCCAATTTCGGCAAGCCAGTGGGGCCGACCGGTAAAGGAGTTCTCGGACCGGTCAATCCGTCGCGACAGAAGACGCAACCATTGCCGAAACCTGAAGCGGAAGCAAGCGATGATCTCAGCAAGGAGCTGCAGGAAACGAAACCGCTGCGCGAGGCACTCCAAGCGGACCGTGCGGACCCTGAAGAACAGCGCCGGCTTGTAGCGGACCCGGAATCCAAACTCGCTACCGAACGTGCCGAACTCGAGCGGCTGCGGGAACAGATTGTCGAATGTGCCAACAAAATCAAAATAGAACGAGAACAACTCCAACTTGAATGCGACCGACTCACACTGGAACGCGTGTCGCTGGAACGGGCCCAGTCCGATTTCAGCGAGCAACAAGCGGCGTTTGACGAGGACCGTCGGCAATTCGAGGCGAACAACGCGGCTGCCCAGTTTTTTTCGTGAACATTGACGACGAGGCCGCCAACCTGAACTGCTGTTTTCGCGGAGTGAGTTGGCGTCCGTTCGAGAACTCTGTCACTTCCCTGACATTCGTCCGTCGGGCCGAAGGCAGCTGTTTCAATCGATGTCCGACTGTCGTTCATTTCTAAGAACCTCCGTCAGTTCCTCGAACCGTTTATCGAGGCGTTGGTGGGAGATTTTTGCGTTGATTTTGTCGCTGAGGGCGTGGGACATTTCCAGGAAACTGTCGGCGGCGCGGTCCTCGTTGAGTTCGTGGGCGGTTAGTTCGGCAAGCGCTTCTTGCCTGAGACCGGTCAATTCATCCAACAGCGTTTGTAGAGGTTCGAGGTCGGATGAACCGTCGTGCTGATCGAGGTCGAGTTGCTTGCGTTCGATTTCGAGGATCGTGCGAATGTATTGGTCGAGCCGATGTTCTTTGCCGCGGATGCGATATTTCCGATACCATCGCAGCAAAAGAAATCCGGCAATGAAGAATGACACAACAAACGATCGGATTCCCTCAGTCGCTTCGACGAATTCGGTATCCAGCAGCGGTCGCAGGTGCGGGTCGAAGACGTCGGCAGTTGCCGCGTGGGGCGTAAACTCCGGCTTGTCGCGCGCGAACTCATGTCCTCCGGCGAACAATTCGGTCAATCCTTGATGTTTCTCGAATCGTTTACTGAGAACGATGTCGGTCACTTCTCTTACCAATCCGTCCGGCGTGTCGCTGCGGGTCAGCAGTTGCGCTCGCAGTGTGATGGTAGGAATGTCCTGCTGCGGGACGGTGGGGGCGTGTGACCGGTACAAGCCGGCCGGAATCACATGAGGCGATACGGCGAGGCGGCGCACCGCAAGGACGTCGGCATGCGGTATCTCCAGCAGCCGACACTGTCGTTCGGCAAGCAGACGCTCAAGAACCGGAGCACGGATTCCAGCGGTAATGAACGCGGCATCGAGTGACCCGTCTTGTAGGCCTTTCTCGATATCAAGGTAGTCGAATCGACACACTTCGATGTCCTTCTCTTTCAGACCGAAGTGTTCGAGCAAGACTCGACTCGTCGCATAATCGCCGGACTTCGGCTGTCCGATTGCCACATTGCGACCGCGAAGATCACTGGGGCCATTGATGCCGCTGTCGTTGCGAACGATAAAGTGAACGACTTCGGAATAGGCGTTCGACACGAACGCTATCTCATCGTGTTTGGCCGTCGGCCCACTTTTCAGAATGGACTCGGAGTCGGTTTGGTAGAGCGCAAAATCGACAGCCCCGCTTTGCAGCAACTGCAGGTTTTCCAGCGATCCTTCCGTCTCTTTCAGCGTAACGGTCATGCCGGGATTCCGACGGAGCAACTCGGCCTTCAGCGCTTTGCCGAATTCTCGATATCTGCCGTCGGGTGGTCCCGTTGCCACGGTGACCTCGACCGGTAGCGCCGTCAGTTGGACGTACAGAAAATGGACGCCGAACGGTACCAACGCCAATACGATGGCCGCAGCCACTCGAATCAGCTTCTTGCGCATGGTTGTTGCCCTCCTGCAAACGCCCTGTGTCGCGGCAATCGTCAAACTGCCCGTTACTCGAAAGCCAGGTGTTATGTAGAACGACAATCGGGTGAAGTTGGTTCATTTCCGGCCGCCGAATCCAGCTGCTGCCGAGTATAACGGAACATCGCGAAGAGGCGACACGTTGCTCAGAATAGCGACGTGGGCGCACAAAAACACGGCGTTCGCATGCGATGGCATAGCAAACGCCGGTTATGGCAAATTGCGAAAATCGAATCGGTCAAAACGCACCGAGAACGTCGCCGTCGTTTCGCTGTCCCAGGTTTTGCCAGGTGACACGGTTGATATTTTCGCTAATGCTGCGAACCGAACCGTCCATCAGCAGCGAATGGACCATGCCGACGTGGAAGCTTCTGGACGTGACCGCTGCATAGGTGGGGCCGGTGCAGGATTTCTCTTCACGGCAACTCGTATAATCGACATCGTAGGTGGTGTCGCCATCAACGTGCGGCACAAAGGTGTTTGGGCCGTATGTTGTGGTGCATCCGGTCTGGTGCACGCGGCCGTCCACGCCTTCAGTGTGTCCCGAATTTATTTTGAACGACCCGCCCAGCGCGCTGATGCCGCCTTCCGGGGGCGGTACCGCCCCTGCAGCACCACCGTCGCGCAAATACGGCGTGAAAGCCTTAACCTCGGAGAAGGCGAGCGTATTGGAGACACCGTCGGTGAAGTCTCGCATGCGGAACGAGGTGTTTGGTGCGAAGGCACCGTTACCCGTCTGTCCGGTCGAATTATTCCAGACGTGCCAGGTACCGCCGTTGAATCCGTAATTGATTGGGTAATGCGTGATTGCGCCGTCGGGTCGTGCTTGGTCATTGACCTCGCTGGGGCAAAGGTAAATGGGGATGCGTTGGGCGGCGATGTTGGCGTTGACAGGGTCGGAGTATCCAAGAGAAAGGTTGGCCTGATTATAAAGGTTGGCCTGATCGACGAACGGCAGAATGCGGGTGTGGACCGACCATTCACCGCCGGTGTTGGGAATTCCATCGACAACGAAACTGGGCGGGAAAGCTGAGTACGTCCCGTGGTAATTATGCAGAGCCAGACCGATCTGCTTAAGGTTGTTCTTGCAGCTGGCGCGGCGTGCCGCTTCACGTGCCTGCTGAACAGCGGGCAGCAGCAGGGCGATGAGAATCGCGATGATCGCGATCACCACCAGCAACTCAATCAGAGTGAACGCGCGGCGTCTGGGGCGGGCTAATGATCGATGCATTTGAGGTCATCCTTCATCGACGGTGTGAGCAAATGTGTGGGGCGGCTTCAATGTCAGGAGCCGTGTGGGGTTGGAAGTTGGTCAGCTTCGGGCCGGAGGGCCACATCAAGTTGTCGGAAACGCTTAATTCATGAACCGCATTCAGCCGGCAGCAGTTAGTTGAGACTGAGTCTCAATATCAGTATATGTTAGCGGGCGATTAGAGACGGTACAAGCGCAATAGCAGCAATTTCAGGTCACTTTTTGAAATTGCCTGTTAAGCCATAAGGCGACAAGGCCATGCGACAAGAATCGCATTTCCCTGAGACTCGATTGCAATTCACCGAGAGTGGCCGTTGCAAAGGCAGTCGAAAGGGGATGACATCGCGGAACGCCGGGGACGGCGTTCGCTCGATTTCGCCCTTCATTCGTTTTTCTGCAACGCTCGAAAACTCCCGAATCGATCGCGAATGGCCGCAGATGAAGACAGCATCGCGTTTTGGGCAGTTCCACCGAAGATTACCGTCCGACAAACAGCCCGCGGCAGCGCAACAAAAAAGCCCGCACAGCGTCAAGTGACGTTGTGCGGGCGGGGCGAGAAACGGAGCCGTTGTTGACAAGCGGTGATCCGTGAAGGTCGCTACGATCAGTCTAATGAAGTTCTGTCATAACCCTCTGTTGGCTCACAACACCCTTGGTATTCAAGCGCAGGGTTCGCCCACAACCGGGTTTTGACGGAGCCTCATGTCATCGATTAGCGGAACAGGTTCAGTGCCGTGTCATCCTGATCCTTTGGTGCGGGCGGCGGATTTTCCGTTTCTGCGGGAGAGTCGGCGGCCTTCGGAATCGGTCGCAAAGCTGGAGTGGCCCCGTACACTGGCTGGCCGTATGCGCCAAATCCGCATTGGTTCGTTTGGCATTCGCGCCGATGCCAGTTGCCCGGCCAGGGAACGGGGGGCGTCATGTTCGAGTTGGGACGCCAAAACGGGACGCCCTGGTAGTAGTAGCCGAGCTGGGTCGTGTCAGTTGGCGAGTAGACCATCGGATAGTAGTTCTTCCCCGCAGGAGCATAGCCTGCTCCCTGCTGCCCGTTCCAAGCGTTTGGCCAATACCGCTGGTAAAGTACCGGCAGGCGATTGATGGGCCGTTTGACAGGTCGTCCCCAACCGTGGTCGGGAGAGTTGGAGCAGAGGCAGTGTGACTTCAACAGGTTACACAGGCTGCAGCGACCTTGTCCGCAGGAATTGCAACCATTGCCTCCGCAGTTCTGACACCCCGCGTGTCCGTAGCTGATGTGCGATGCCGACGTCGGAAACGCTTCTGTTTGAACCGAGGCCGTTGCGCCGTTGGGGGAGTCGCTGATCCGGACGATACCCGGTTCGCCAGCGGAGACACTTTCGGCCGACGCGGCAAAAAGCCCGGCGACGGCAATGGCCGCCAACATGATCTGTTTATTTTTTCGCATAGCGCTGGTCCTGATTGATGTCGCGATTGTCGAGTCAACGATTCGACACAGTTCGAGCGGCGAGACAACGTCCCGCGTACCTCCGGCCTGGCATCGCAATCGGTTGATCCCCCGTTTGGAACGGGGCAGGGGTTTAGAACGGAGCAGGGGTGGAAATTGGTGTGAGACGGCTGGAAGGAATCCCGTGTCCGTAGTTGTATGTGTGCCTGACATTCGGCGCCAGCGGCACTGCCATTGGAACACCGTATCCTTGGGCCGCATACACCCGGCCGTCGCGCTGGTCAAAGTGGTTTGGATTTGCCGAGTAAAGCAAGTTGTAGTGTCCCTTCGGTGCACAGCCCTGCCCACAGCATCCGTCCGGCATGAAGTAGCCAAACAGGCAACGTTTGCATTTGTGTTCAAAGGCGAAGTACCTGTCGAGGAGGTGATCGACTTTGTCTAACCCCCGTCCGACAGAATTCCCGCCACACGAGCCATCCGAGCAGCCCTGCTCGCAAGAGTTACATTTCTGACCAGAGTTGCATTTCTGACCAGAGTCACACTGCTGACCAGAGTCGCACTGCTGACAAGAAGCTTCCTGCTGACAAGAAGAGCAATCCTGGCCAGACCATGCCGGTTGACATGAGGAGCGACCACTTCCAAATGCGGGTGACGCTAACCAATTATTCGTCGCCGTTATGAAACGGCTCGAGGGCGTGGGCGGTTTCGAACAGCAGCGCTGCGCATCGACCTGCTGGCCTCTGGTCAGCGACGTTTGTCGAACCTGCCGACTTGGTGAATACGAGCGCCGTGGTCGGTCGCTGATCCGCACAATACCCACTGCTGCAGGCGACTGCGCGAACAAGCTCGCCGTCATCAGACAGGCTGCCAAGCCGCTCATCAATCTCGTTCCAACGCGTTTCCAACAATAAGTTTGCATGGGTACTTTCCCGAAAAGCGAATCGACGAACGAATCGCAGCTACCAAAAATGAGTTCAGTATTAAGGAGGCTTCCGACCTCACAGTAATTTCGGCTAACGCGATCGCATACTTCCGCTTGGCGGGAAGAACGCTTTGAAGAAGCTGATGCGGGACTTGTACTTGACGCTGACCTCGGTTCCCTGGAGCTTCCAATGCTCGTTCGACCAGACGCCCAGCGGAGTCACAAACCAGTCACCTTGAACTCTGTACGAAAACGGGCCGTACATGGCACGGTAAGTGTGCGGATACAGCATCTCGTGCGGCGCGAAAGCCTGGTTGGAAATCACTGTTCCGCCTACCTGGTGGGGAATGTTCGGCTGCGGCGAGGAATACAACGGCGCGTTCAAGTACGGGTATTGTTGCCGCTGCGGTGTATGCGCATACGATCCCGGTTGCGGGGGTACGTTGTCGTAATGTGTGTATTGGTGCCGGTGAAGCCCGTGATGCCCTGGTTGATAAGGAATCGGGTAGAGAGCCATGTTGACCGGAGCGCGCTGCGGAGCCGGCCCGTAGGCCACACCGCCCGGCTGCTGCGCGTTCGACGCGGCTTGCAACCCAGCCAACAACAGCGTTGTCGCCACAATTACGCTCAATTGAATCCGTTTCATCGTGTTCCCTCCGTGGTTTGTTTCTCACCCCAAACCAGCATGCAGGTATTTCGGTATTCCTACTGACGGTGGGCGATCCACCATCTGTGGTGTATGTCGCCATATCAATTTGACCCGCCCCAGAGCAGGTGCCCACAGCATTTTTGCCGGAGCAATTCAACCACGTCACCGCGACGTGCCGTAGTAGAAGTTCGGTCGGTATCGATCAGGGCGATGAATCAATCTTTCCCTCTCGTGACGATTCTCGCTGCTTTCCCGAACGAGTTGCTGCTGCAAACGTTACAGGTCTTACAGACTGTCCGATGACTGCTAGAACAGCTACAATCGGCCGAATCGATTGGTCTTGAAAAACCGTGAGAATCCTTAAGACTTAACACCCGCTGAAATGTGGAAGAATCCTCAGGCATCAGGAATCGGACGGCAGAAATCAAAGGCCAGAAACCCTCTGCCCTGCCTGATCTCTGACCTTCGGATTTCTGATCTCTGAAATGGCCGACAGGAGATAGACTTGGCCGGTAATCGAAAACGAACACCCGGAAAACGTGGCAAGAACGGCAGTTCCGATGACGCAAACGGGGCTGACTCGAACGATCGCATCGAATATGTCTCCATCAGTCAGGAGACCCGCCGCCGGTATTTGAATTACGCAATGTCGGTCGTCACCTCCCGGGCGCTGCCGGATGTCCGCGACGGCCTGAAACCGGTCCAGCGGCGGATTATGTACGTCATGTACCACGGGCTGCATCTCACCGCCGACAGCAGACGCCGCAAATCGATGAAAGTTTGTGGCGACACCACCGGCGACTTCCATCCGCACGGCGAAGGCGCGGTTTACGAAACGCTTGTTCGGATGGCACAGGACTTCACGCTGCGCTGCCCCCTCGTCGATGGACAGGGCAATTTCGGTTCGTTACTCGGACTGCCTCACGCGGCCGCTCGATATACCGAAGTCAAATTGACGGCGATTGCCGAAGAGTTGATGAGCGAGTTACGGTATGAAACCGTCGATACGCGTCCGACGTACGACGGTTCCAAAACCGAACCGGTGGTACTGCCGGCCCGTTACCCCAACCTGCTGGTGAACGGCACGCAGGGAATTGCCGTCGGCATGGCGACCAACATTCCACCCCACAATCTGGGGGAAGTAATAGACGCCTGCGTGCATCTCATCAAGGACCGCAACGCAACCGTTGCCCAATTGATGAAGTTCATCAAAGGCCCCGATTTTCCGCTCGGTGGCCGCGTCGTCACTGATAAGCGTTCGCTCACCGCGACGTACAAAGAAGGCCGGGGTTCGATCAAGGCTCGCGCAGAGTGGAAGATCGACAGGCAGCATCGCAAGAACGCTCCGCACGCCATCGTCATCTATTCCGTCCCCTACGGCGTCTCGACCGGGCCGTTGATCTCGGAGTTGGGTGACGTCGCCGAAGGGACGGAATTGCCTCAACTGATCGCAGTCGGAGACGAGACCGACTCCAAACACGGGCTACGAATTGTGCTGGAATTGAAGCCCGACGCCGACCCGGATGCCGTGATGGCGTACCTCTATAAACGCACTGCGCTGGAACAGAATTTCGCGTACAACGCCACTTGCCTTATTCCCGATGAGCGCGGCAACGTCGTTCCGGCCCGTGTCAGTCTGGTCGAGATGTTGCTGCATTTTCTCGACTTCCGCTTTCAAACGGTGCGGAGAAGATTCGAATTCCAGTTGCGGCAACTCGAACGGCGAATTCACATTCTCAAGGGATTCGCCATCATCTTCAAGGGGCTGGATAAGGCCCTCCGCATTATTCGCAACAGTTCAGGCAAGCAAGATGCCGCCGCGAAACTGATGAAAGCGTTTCCCCTCGACGAGGAGCAGACGTACGCAATTCTGGAGCTGCAGCTTTACCGAATATCGAAGCTGGAAATCGACCAGATCACAAAGGAACTGCGGGAGAAGCGGGCAAAAGCAAAAGAGATTCGTACGATTCTCAATTCCGACCGGCGGTTGTGGAGCTTTGTGCGAAATGAGTTGAAGGAGATCGCCGAGAAGTTTGCCGACAAACGACGCACCGCCATCGGCTCATCGGGCGAGATCGTCGAGTTCGACGCACAAACATACATTGTGCGTGAAAATACGAACGTCGTCGTCACCCGCGATGGTTGGGTCAAACGCGTCGGCCGATTGCAAAAGGTGAAAAGTACCCGCGTCCGCGAAGGCGACAGCGTACTCGATGTGGTTCCGGGGAACACGCTCGAACACGTCGCCATTTTTTCCAGTGACGGCGTGGCCTATACCCTGCCGATCAAGCAGATTCCCGCTTCGACCGGTTACGGCGATCCCCTCTCGAAACACGTGCGGTTTGGGGACGGCGTGCAGATGGTTGCCGCGATTTCGACCGATGCCCGCTTCACGGCAGAAGACAAGAAAGTTCGCCGCCAGCCAACGCCCGCCCCCTATCTGCTCATCGCCACCGAGCAGGGACAGGTCATGCGACTTTCTTTCAGCCCATTCCGTCTGCCGTCCACTAAAGTGGGCCGTAAGTTCTGCCGACTTCGCAAAGGGGATCGCGTGGTGTTCGCCGAAATGATCACCGACGCCGACAGCATGTTTCTGGCAACGAAGAACGCCCGCGTGTTGCACTTCATGATTGAAGACGTGCCGATCCTGGCATCGGCGGGCATCGGCGTCAAAGGAATCAAACTGGAAAAGGACGACCGCGTTCTCAGCGCCGTGCAACTGGCACGCGTCAGCGATTGCCTGCGGGTCATCAACACCAACGGCAAACAGTTGAACTTCGGACAGATGAAGTACGAAGTGACGTCGCGCGGCGGCAAAGGCATAAAAACCAACCAACGCAGCGGCTTCGAGACGATCATTCACCCACCGATTCAGCTCATCGACTGGGCCGAGATTGAAGATGAATAAAACACGCTTGCGGTTTCGCAGTTCCGTAATCGCCAGCCGATTTTGAGCCGCTAAACCGCAAGCATTTATTGAAATATTATCAACAACGATCACAATCGAAATATGGCAACAAAAACGAAACGTCAGGCCAAATCGCCGAAGGCCGCATCGAACAAATCGACCGGGAGTTACACCGGCGCCGATATCGAAGTTCTCGAAGGCTTGGAGGCGGTTCGTCGCCGGCCGGCGATGTATATCGGCGCGACCGACAATCGCGGCCTGCATCATCTGCTGTGGGAAATTCTCGACAACTCCGTCGATGAGTTTCTGGCCAACGAAGCCGACCGTATCGTCGTCACGCTGCACAAGGATGGAAAATCGCTGACGGTCCAGGATAACGGCCGCGGCATTCCCGTCGATAAGCATCCGAAGATGAAGAAATCGGCGTTGGAAGTCATCATGACGACCCTGCATGCCGGCGGAAAATTCTCGAACAAGAACTATGCCCGCAGCGGCGGATTGCACGGCGTTGGCTCGTCGGTCGTCAACGCGCTTTCGACAGAAATGGTTGTCACCGTTCATCGTGACGGCCACGAATGGGTCCAGCGATACAAACGGGGCAAGCCGACAACACCGGTCAAGAAAGTGAAGCCATTTCGTGGCCGCGGCACGCGAATTCTGTTTCGGCCCGACGATTCAATCTTTCGCCGCGTGCAGTTCAATTCCGACACGATTCGCCAGCATCTGGAAGACATTTCCTACATTCACGGCGGGTTGAAGATTGTTTTTCACGACGAGACCAGGAAAGAGACAACGGAGTTCTCGCATCCCGAAGGAATTTCTGCGTTCCTCGAAAAGTTGATCGGCGACGAAAAGAAGCAGCCGATTCACGAACAGATGTTTGCAACCGACAAGGATGACCGGCAGGTGAAGATCGAAGTCGTGCTGCGTTGGACCGAGGCAACCGACGAGGAAATACGCAGTTACGTCAACGGCATTCGTACCCATGCCGGCGGCACACACGAGGGCGGCTTGCGGACGGGAATCGCCAAGGCGGTCAAAAATCACATCGACGTTCACGACATCAAACACAAAGGCATCTCAATCTCGGCGGATGATATTCGCGAGGGTGTGGTGGCGGTGCTATCGGTCTTTCACGCCGACCCCATGTTTCAGGGGCAGACCAAAGAAAAACTGAACAACCCGGAAATGACCAGCCAAGTCGATGGATTGGTTCGCCCCGCGCTGGAGACGTGGCTGAATAACAATCCCTCGATTGCCGATGCCGTCATCGGCCGCATTGTTCTGGCCGCGCGTGCTCGCGAAGCAAGCCGGCAAGCCCAAAGCGAAGTGCGCCGCAAGACCCCCGGTTCGCGCAAGAACAACCTGCCGGGTAAGTTGGTCGATTGCCGCTCGAACGATCCGGGCAAGTCGGAACTGTTCATCGTCGAAGGCGATTCGGCCGGCGGAACGGCAGTCCTCGGCCGCAACAGCCTAACGCAAGCTGTCCTGCCGTTGAAAGGGAAAATCCTCAACACCGAATCGCTTGCGATCCCGAAGATTCTCGGCAATCAGGAAATCAAAGCGCTGGTGGAAACGTTGGGAACCGGCATCGGACCGCAGTTCGACATTCGCCAACTGCGGTACGACCGTATTATCCTGTTGATGGATGCCGACAGCGACGGATACCACATCAGCACGCTGCTGCTCACGTTTTTCTTTCGGCACATGATCGACCTGGTTCGCCAGGGGAAGGTCTACATCGGCCAGCCGCCGTTGTATAAAATCACGGTCGGCACCACCGTGCATTATGCGCAGGATGATGCGCACCGCGAAGAAATTCTCTCGTCGCTGCCGACCAATCGCAAAGCAGAAATTGATCGTTTCAAAGGTCTCGGCGAAATGAACGCCGACCAGTTGAAGCAGACGACACTCGATCCCAGCACGCGAACTCTGGTGCGGATTGACATTGAAAGCCAGATCGACGCCGACAGAACATTTCAGCAATTGCTGGGAAAAGACCCGTCAGAGCGTTACCGGGTCATTATGGAGGAAGCGAGCTTCGCCGACGATTTGGATTTGTGAGGCCCGCTCAGGAGAGCTTCACGGAAGAATCGACTCGCACCACGGCGAACCTGGCGTCGTGGACCTCTCAATCGACGGGTTCCGGTGGCACCCAGTCCGTTTGGGGTGCGCCCCCATTAACGCCTCGGCTCCACCGCCATCTGCCGTTGGTCGAGCAGGTATCGTAGCAGATGGTAGAAGTCCTGCTCCGAAATCTTCTCGGCCACGTTGCCCGGCATGGATGAAATCGGCGAGAGTTTGCGCAGATCAATCTCGCCAGTCGAAATCTGAGAGGGTTTTCCCTCGGCACCGACCAGCGCAATTGCATCGCCCTCCTCAGCAGTGACAAGCCCGGTCAACACGCGGCCATTTTTCAAAGTAAAAGTACTGCGGCGAAAACTTCTGGCGACGTTTCGGTTCGGGTCGAGCAGATCTTCCAGTAGACGGTCAACTCCCCGATGACCAATTCCGTCCAGATTGGGGCCGACCTTCTTTCCTTTGCCTGCCAGTTGATGGCAAACGCTGCAATGTTTTGTGAATACTCTCAAGCCTTGTTGGACGTCGGTCTTGGCCGCAGTGAATCCGGCGCGCCGCTTGAAAATCAACCGGGCAAGCTGTCTTTCCGGTGGTGGTAGACCCTTCGTCAACCGCGCGAGACGTTCATCAATTGCCTGTACACGAAATAGTCGGACTCGCTGATCGACGACCGGGTCTTGCAGCAAATGGGCAGACGCTTTCCCCTGCTCGACGGCGTCCATCAACAGCTTGGTTCCTTCGCGACTGTGGGTCAGTTGCTGTGCAATCACGGTGGCGACACGAGCGGGCGCAGCGGCAAAGTAGCCGGCGAGACTTTCGCGGCTGCGTTTGCTGTTGATCTTCCCCAGCGAGTCGGCCGCCTTCTGACGAATTGAAACCGGCTCCGAGGTATCGGACAGAATGCCGCCCAAGTCATCGTAGGCCCGCTCTGCATCGACGACCGCCAAAGCGTCAATCGCGAATGTCCGCAGTGCCGGTTGCGGCGACGATTTGTCTGCCAGTTTCGCCAGTTCACTTCCCAATTTCTCCAACTTCAAATCCCATGCGAGTTCGATGCCCACAAACACCTCAGGCTCTTCTTGGCTCTCAATCAATTTCTGGGCAGTTGCCAAACCCCAAGCAGCAATTTCTGGTGGTGGCTGCGTTCCCCGTTCCAGAAGGGCCCGATACAACGAACGCAAGACCCGCCGTTCGAGGGAACCTCCGGTGTTACGAAACGTCAGGGCGTGGGTATAGAGCCTCGGCAGCGAATCGGCTGCGAGATATCGAGTCGCGTGTTGCAGGTACGCAGTCATTCGTTGAGACTTGGCTCCTTCCTTCCTGACGAAAGCAAACAGAAATCGGGCCGCCTGCTTTTTCGGCAAGCCGAGACAAACGTCGGCCAATCTGGCCATGTCATCGGGACGGTCGCTGATGTTTCGCGTTGCGATTGCAAACACGTTTGAGTTCCGCAAGTTGTCGCGCAACGCCATGCGGACGGTGTGAATCAGTTGTGTGTCTTCAGCGGGAGTCGCCGACCATAGTTTGAGTAACGGGCCGATGTTCTCTGCGGCTGCATTTCGTCGCAGCGTTTCCGCCGCTGCACGCCGCACGAAAGCGTCGGAGTCGGCCAATTTGCTGATGACAATCTCGCGCAGACCATCCCCGCCTCTGCGTAAGTCGGCCCGTTCGGTCAACGCTTTCAACAAATGCACGCGTACGGCACGATCGGAATCGTTGGCCAGTCGGCCAATCAGTTCCTCATCGAGCGAACCGAGTCGCTCCAGCGCCCACAAACCATGCGCCCGCTGCCGTGGCTGCGATTCGCCTGCAAATAACCGATTTAACGGCGCGATCGAAGACTTGCCGATTCGTTCGACCAGTTGGTGAGTGGCATGAGTGCGGATGAGCAAGTTGGAATTGTCGAGGTGACGGAGAAGTTCGCCAAGGGTTGCTTGCGACAAATCGGGTACTCGCGGCAAACGGGCTGGCTTTCCCTTTGTCCCTTTGTAGACGATGCGCCAGATGCGACCGCGCTGGTGATCCCGCTGCGCGTGCCCCAGCGGAATAAGCGAATGCGCAATCACGCGGTTGTAGAAGTCGGCAATGTAGAGTGCGCCATCGGGACCTAGTTGCACATCGACGGGCCGGAACCACGGGTCATCACACGTGAGAAAATCGGGCTGCTCGATTGCTTCGTATGTCGAGCCGTGAGCTTCGAGTTTGTCGTGATTGATCCGTCCGGTGACCGGGTTGCCGAGGAATAGCGTGTTGCGATATTCGGCCGGAAATTGTTCGGCGGCATAAAACGCAATGCCTGCGATGCCGGTCGAGCCGTGACGATGCCGCATCATTGGCGGGCCGAAACCAAGCCCATCGTGTGTCGTTGCCAGTCCGGGATATCGCGCTCCGTGCAACAACAGGTAAGCCGGTCGCGAATGGGAGTCGGCCGAAAACAGATTGCCCAGCGGATCGAAGCACAACCCAAAGGGGTTAACCTGGCCGTGCGCGAATATTTCAAAATGCAAACCGTCCGGTCGCATGCGGAATGTGGCACCGCCGCTGAGCTTCACTTTCGCGCCGCTTCTGTCCGACACCGTTGCGACATTGCTTTCCCCCTGACATCCGTAAACCCAACCGTCGATCCACCACGTGAACGAACTGGGCATGCCATGCGTGTCGGCCGAGTCGAAGCCGTGAAACAGAGGCTTGCGTCGAACTGCTCCGCCGTTTCTGTCGGCGGGAACAATCGTCTCGATGCGCGGAATGCTGTATGCCAACACGCCACCCGGAACCGGAGAGACACCGATGGGAATATTCAAACCGTCGGCCAGTGTTTCCACTTTGTCGTACCGACCGTCGCCGTTGCTGTCGGTCAATCGCTTGACCGAGTCACGCGCCTTGCGTCCCTTCTCGACGGCAAATGGATACTCCACCGACCCGCTCACCAGCAGTCGGCCACTCCCATCGAAATTGAGGTTGATTGGTTTGCGAATTTCCGGCTCGGACGCAACCAGTTCGATTTCAAATCCGGGCGGCAAATGAAACTTCTGTTGTTGGGCAGCGGGCGAGAGCGGTTCGGTCTCGGCGATGAAACGTGAGTACCGATCATCGTCGGCGGTGACTTGTCCGCCTTGAACTACTATCAACAACAGCATCAACAACAAGCGCACGGCATTCCTCCGCAGTTCACATCTCAACCGGCCATTTTTATTCCCATCTTACTCAATCTGTACGGGCGATGCCCGCGTCTGCGCGGAAGGAATGGTCTTATCTGTGGTTGTGCGCCAAAACCCTTGCTTGCGCTGCGGGCTGGTATTCGCGGAATTGAACGAATTGGAGCGATTGAAGGGCCTGACACTCGCCGAAATAACCTTTGGCGACGACAACAGGGGTGGAATCGGGCTGCCGACCGTTTAGAATGGAATGACCAGCAGAGTTTGCTCTGCCTGTTCCTTCAGTCCCGCCAGTTTCCGCACGCCCGAACGCGAACTTGCCTTCGTCGCGTCGATTTGGAGAAACCCCATGCCACTTCGCAGCACGCATTTTCGATCAATTCTCTTTGTCATCCTCGCTGTTTCACTCTGTCCGCTGGCATCGGCCGCCGAGAAACCGGCGTTGAAGCCGTTGAAGAAGAAGCCGGCCGGGTTGTCGGAAAAAATCGCCGGCATGCTCAATCCAGCCGGTTACCACATCGACGGTCCCGATGGTGCGGCTGTCGATTTCTGGCTGGTGAAGGATGTCGGCGTGAATGGCAAATTCAAACCGACACTGAACGTGAAGTATCCGTTCACGCCGGGGCAACTGGTTGGTGCGATGCGGATTCCCGAGAAGTCGCAGTTCACCGATTTTCGCGGCCAGAATATTGCTGTCGGCGTTTATACCATTCGTTACGGTCAACAGCCCGAAGACGGCAATCACATCGGCACCAGTGAGACAGCCGACTTTTTGATGGCGCTGCCCGCTAAAGTCGATACCGATCCAAAACCGATTTTCGGCCCCGACCAACTATCAGAATCGAGTGCCAAGTCGGTTCGGTCAACACATCCGGCCATCTTCTCGCTGCTCGCTGTGGAGAAGCCGACCGACAAGCCAACCCTCACGCACGACGAAGACAACGAATTCTGGATTGTCAGTTTGACCGTTGATGCAAAGGCGAAGAAGAAGGCGGTTAAACTGCCATTGCGATTTGTCATCTTCGGCCATGCGTTGGAATAGCCGTTCGTGGGCGGGTCTGATTTGTCCGTTACGCGTTGTGAGAATCGAGTCCCCCATGCGAAAAATATTGTTCGCCATCATGCTGTGCTGCGGGTTCGTTTCTGCGGTTTCGCGGGCCGATGATGCGCCGACGTCCGAGACCAAGTCGTCGGATGTGACGACGGCTAAGAAGAAGACACCGCCTCAAAAGTTATTCACCGGCAAGGTGGTGCTCTTGCGTGAAGCGTTGAAGCGCAAGGGGATTAAATCGTTTTCTGAATTCGACAAGCAAGTCGCGTTGGAAACACCCGACGGCGAATTGATCCCCATCATTCCCGACTGGCGCGGCCGTGCGTTCTATCAGGACAAGCGGCTGCAAAATCGCAAGGTCGATCTGGTGGGTTATCGACGAAAAGGCATACCCTACCTGCAGGTGTTGATGGTGTTTGCCTACAATGAAAAAGGCGAGCGGCAGTACATGGACTATTGGTGCGACATTTGTGCCATCCCCATGTATGAAATCAAACCGTGTGATTGCTGCCAGGCCCCAATCGAATTGCGTTTTCAAACCCGCGACCTGCCGGACTATCTCAACAAGAAGCCGGATACGACGTGGTGGTTTTTCAAAGGCCGGGGCAAGGCGTCCTCGACCAACACGGATCAATGAACGATCCATCGAAGCCTGAAGCGCAAGTGAAGGATGATTCCAGGGCGATGCCAGCAAGCTCCTTCGCTTGCGCTTCAGGCCTAAATGCTTGGGGTTTTGTTTCCCGTCAAGCCAAGTGCGCAACATGCGATTCAGGCTTTGATCGCGTCGTTGATTCTTAGTTAGCGAATTGAAGCACTCTCACATTTCAGGTCATTCCAAAATGTTAAATCACTGCCGCATTTTTGCTTTGCCATCGAGTGCGATCCTGCTGTTTGTCTCCGAAATACTGGTCGCACCTTGCACCTTCGCAGAAGCTGCCGACCCGACGCCTGACTACACTCGGCAAATTCGGCCGCTGCTGGCAAATCGCTGTCTGGGCTGTCATGGAGCGGACCCCAAAACACGTAAAGCCGGGTTGCGGCTCGACGATCTGGCATCTGCCACATCAAAACTCGAGAGCGGCAGCCGTGCCATTTCGCCCGGCAAACCGGACACAAGCGAGTTGATCGCACGGATTGCGACGGACGATGAATTCACCCGCATGCCGCCGCCCGAGTCGGGCAAGCCGTTGTCGGCCGAAGAACAGAACCTGCTGAAGCGATGGATTGCCGACGGCGCAAAATACCAGCGGCATTGGGCCTTCGACGCGCCAAAACAGTCCGCGTTGCCTATAAAACTCTCCAAGCCTCGATGGGTGCGTCATCCGATCGACCGGTTCGTGATGGCGCGGCTCGATCACGAAGGATTGCAGCCAGCTCCCGAAGCCGACCGCTACACGATCATCCGGCGGCTGTCGCTCGACTTGACGGGGTTGCCTCCTTCGATTGATGAAGTTGACCGCTTCGTGGCGGACAAAAGTCCGAAGGCGTATGAAAACATGGTTGATCGTTTGCTCGAATCGACCGCCTATGGCGAACGCTGGGCGCGCGTCTGGCTGGATCTGGCCCGCTATGCCGATTCGGCCGGCTATGCGCAGGACCCGGCCCGAACCATCTGGCGGTTTCGCGATTGGGTCATTCAATCATTGAACGCCAACCTGCCGTTTGATGAGTTTACGGTTCAACAAATCGCCGGTGACATGCTACCCAATCCCACCGAGAATCAATTGTTGGCGACCGCCTTTCATCGCAACACGATGACCAACAGTGAAGGGGGGACCGACGACGAGGAGTTTCGCAACGCGGCCATCGTCGATCGCGTTGATACAACCATGCAGGTTTGGATGGGAATGACAATGGGCTGCGCACGCTGCCATTCGCACAAGTTCGATCCCATTTCCCAGAACGAGTATTTTCAGTTCTTCGCGATTTTGAACAACACCGAAGACGCTGACCGCCCCAACGAATCGCCGACACTGCTCACAATGACCAGCGAACAGGACAAACAGAAGGCGGCGCTGCAAGTAAGTATTTCCGAGCTCGAGATCGAACTCAAGAAAGAGGCGAAGACACAGAAGACCACGCCGACAAAACAGGCCGGTCCGCTTTCCGTGCGGTTTATCCGTGTCGAGTTGCCGGGCAAGCAGGTGTTCTTGTCGCTGGCGGAAGTCGAAGTGTTTGTTGGCAAGAAGAACGTCGCCCGCACCGGCGCGGCGACACAAATTAGCGTGGACTTTAATGGCCCCGCAAAACTCGCCATCGACGGCAACACCAGCGGAGAATTCGCTGAGGCGAAATCGACGACGCACACGGCAGCCGGTGACAATCCCTGGTGGGAGGTTGATCTTGGTAAGTCACAGAACGTGGACCGAGTGCAAATCTGGAATCGGACCGACGGCGAGGTCGGCGTGCGGCTCAAGAACTTCCGCGTGATCGCGCTGGACGAAAAACGTCGCCCGTTGTGGGTGACGACTGTTGCCGCGCCACCAAGCCCCAACGTGCCGCTCACTCTGCCGAAGAAATCGGAAGACCTTACGGCGAAACAGCAGACCGAACTGGCCGCCTACTCGAACGCAAACTCTCCCGAGAAATCGGCCGCTCAAAAACGTCTCGCTGCATTGAAAAAGAAATTGGCAGGAATCAAAGGAATCCCCACGCCCATCATGCGTGAACTGCTGGGCGATAAGCGACGGACAACGCGGATTCAACTTCGCGGCAATTTTAAAGTAACTGCCGAAGTGGTCGAGCCGGGCGTCCCGAGCGAGTTTCATCCGTTACCCGACGGGGCCGCAGCAAACCGGCTCACATTGGCCCGTTGGCTCGTCGACAAAAAAAATCCGCTGACGGCTCGCGTTGTCGTGAACCGTTATTGGGAGCAATTGTTCGGCATCGGCATTGTCGAAACCAGTGAGGATTTCGGCACGCAAGGTGAATTGCCGTCGCATCCCGAGTTGCTCGACTATCTCGCCGTTGAGTTGATGAAAAATGGCTGGGACGTTAAGCAATTGATCCGCGAAATCGTCTCGTCGGCCACGTATCGGCAGTCGTCACGTATGACATCGGAGCTGCGCGAGCGCGATCCGCACAATCGGTTATTGGCACATGGACCGCGTTTTCGACTGTCGGCGGAGATGATTCGCGATCAATCGTTGGCAGTCAGCGGGTTGCTGAGCCGCAAGATGTACGGCCCATCGGTCAGACCGCCACGACCGAATCTCGGCTTGCGAGCGGCCTTCGGCGGATCGACCGATTGGAAGCCAAGTCCCGGTGATGACAAGTTCCGTCGCGGATTGTATACAAGCTGGCGACGGACAACTCCGTATCCGTCGATGGCGACATTCGATGCCCCCAGTCGCGAAGTCTGCACTATTCGCCGCATTCGCACGAACACGCCCTTGCAAGCGTTGGTCACGCTGAACGATCCGGCGTTTATCGAAGCAGCGCAGGCTTTAGCGCGCAGGATGGTTTCGGAGGGTGGTCAATCAGCCCGTGAGCGAGCTTCCTACGGTTTTCGTTTGAGCCTCGCCCGTTCGCCGAGTCATGCCGAGCTTGACGTCCTCGTCAAGTTGTACGAACAATCGCTCGCCCGGTTTGATAAGGACCGCGAACAAGCAACAGCACTTGCCACCACTCCAATTGGGCCTTTGCCCAAGGGAATGGACGCCGCCGAACTGGCCGCGTGGACGGTGGTGAGTAACATTTTGATGAACCTGGACGAATTTGTGGCGCGACCGTAACTGGAAACATTTAGCTGCGAGCCAACGGCTCGCTGACTGCGGTGCGTTGCACCTCAGCTAATTATTATCTCGTTTTCGAGCAGAGCGAGAAGGAACCAATAGCATGAACGCCAACTTACAAAACGCCCAGCTTGTGACCCGCCGCCATTTTCTGCGCGATTGCCAGATGGGATTGGGCGGGATGGCGTTGGCCTCGTTGTCGGCCCAAGGTGCCGCAGCTGCGCCATTGGACTCGGTCGTCAATCCACTGGCACCGCGGCAGCCGCACTTCGAGCCGAAGGCGAAGAATGTCATTTTTTTGCACATGGCCGGTTCGCCGCCGCATCTGGATTTGCTCGACTACAAACCGGAACTCGTCAAACGGAACGACCAGCCCTGCCCCGATGAGTTCATCAAGGGCAAGCGGTTCGCTTTCACCAGCGGCACGCCGAAGCTCCTTGGCAGTCCGCACAAATTTGCGCAGCACGGAAAGTCCGGTGCCTGGGTTTCCGACGCGCTGCCGCATATTTCCGGCGTCGTCGATGACATTGCCGTCATTCGTTCAATGAACACCGAACAATTCAACCATGCGCCGGCCCAGTTGATGCTTTATACCGGCAGTCCCCGAATGGGCCGTCCTGCGATCGGCGCGTGGGCAACCTACGGACTTGGTTCGGAGAACAAGAACCTGCCTGGTTACGTCGTGCTGATTTCCGGCGGGACGAATCCGAGTGCAGGCAAGAGTGCGTGGGGTAGCGGGTTTCTGCCCTCGGTTTATCAGGGGGTGCAATGTCGCTCGCAGGGCGATCCGGTGCTATTTCTTTCAAACCCAAAAGGAATGGACCGTCCTCTTCGGCGGATCAGTCTCGACGCGCTGAGAGATTTAAATCAACTGCAGGAACAAAAACTCGGGAGTCCGGAGACGCTGACGCGAATTGCCCAATACGAGTTGGCGTTCCGCATGCAGGTGACCGCGCCGGAAGCGATGAACATCGGCGGGGAAACCAAGCAGACGCTCGAATCGTACGGCGCTCAGCCGGGCACGGGCAGCTTCGCCAACAATTGCCTGTTGGCTCGGCGATTGGTCGAAAAGGGTGTCCGCTACGTGCAGTTGTTCGACTGGGGCTGGGATTTTCACGGGACCGGGGCAAGTACCGGCATTCGCGACGGGCTGACCAATCGTTGCAAAGCGATGGATCGCCCGGTCGCTGCACTTCTCAAAGACCTCAAAGCGAGAGGGCTGTTCGACGAGACGCTGGTCATTTGGAGTGGCGAGTTCGGTCGCACGCCGTTCCGTGAAGGACGCACGAGCAAAAGCAAAGTTCTCGGCCGCGACCACTACCCCGATTGCTACACCATGTTTATGGCGGGTGGCGGCGTTAAACCGGGAATCAGCTATGGCAAGTCGGACGAACTCGGATTCTTCGTGGCCGAAGACAAAGTCCACGTTCACGACCTGCAGGCGACAATAATGCATCTGCTCGGATTCGACCACGAGAAACTCAGCTACCGCTACCAGGGCCGCGATTTCCGTTTGACCGACGTTCATGGAAACGTGGTCAAGGGATTGCTTGCATGATCGAGTGCGGCCGGTGTTAACCGATCAGCAATTCGGAAGACCCAACGGTTAACAACCCCGGCTCGCCTTCAGCGTTGCTGCCGAAGTAGCACACATCACACAGTTTGGAATCGTGCTCTGCTGCCGTCCCGCCACAATCTGGATTGTTTGCCGCTGGTGTGTTAAAAAAGAACTCGCGGGGCGTATTCGGTGAAGCGCGATGCGGGAGACGCGACAATGGTGATCAATAAGCGACGACGGCGAAATCGGCTATTGGAAGCCGCACGCGGTTATCTCGAACTCGACATGCCTCGCTACGCATTGAGGCAGATTGACGCCACCGACGATCCGGAACAGTGCGCATTCGATGCCTTCCAACTGCGCGGAGAGGCACTGCGGCAGTAGAAAAAGTACGAAGAGGCGGTGAAGGCATTCCGGCGTGCCCTGGTGGAAAACCCAAACAGCATCGATGTGCTGCTGGGCATGGCTTGGTGTTTCAAACGCACCGATCAGCTGCAGCGGGCGATCAACTCCATGCAGCGGGCATACAAGGTCGCACCGCACGAACCGATTGTTCTATATAATCTGTCGTGTTACTTTTCGCTTGCCGGTGACAAAGAGCAAGCCCTCTCGTGGTTGGGACGGTCGCTGCGGATGGAGAAATCCCTGCGTAAACTGATTCCCGATGAAAGTGATTTTGACCCACTTCGCGACGACCCTGATTTTCAATTCATCGTGGGGATCAAGAAACGATCGGACGCGACCTGATCGACGGCGAACCCTGGCCCCGCTCTAACCGAAGGCGTCGTAACCCGTCCTATTTCAATTGCGCCTGCGGAGTCGCCGGTGTTCCCTCCCGCTGAGGATTGACTCGCCACTGCCATCTATCGACAATTGAGATCGGCCGACCAGTGATTCACGCGGCACTGCTGATCGATGCGTCTGGAACATGCCACGTCTCGTCAATCAGACTTTTTCAACAGTTTTCCAACAGAGAGTTGCACGAATGTCTTCGCAACAGCCTCCCTTTCGACGGCGATTGAGAAACACGATCGCGATATTGAGTTTATTGGCCACAGTGACTTTGCTGGTTGCCGGTTGCGGCCGCGCTAAATATGAAAAGCGCCTGTTGAAGACGGTTGAGCTGGCCAAATATCGAGAGAAGCTCAACAAAAATTTGAGTGCCAACTGGAATTCCAAGAAGGGCGTGCAAATTCGCGTGCCGCGGCAGTTTTCGGAAATTCGCTTACCGAGGGCAAAGGAACTTAAAGAGGGCGAGGAGCCGCCGGAAGAGGAAGTTGTCGATCCGCGCCAACCGACATTCATGAGCAAAACGTTACCGGGATTGGTGGGAGCCTGGACGGCCGAAGTCAATTTGATGGTTGGGGAAGGCGAGCCACCGCGCAAAGCACCGGCCTACCTCTACGTTCTCAGCAACTACGAAATGTGGACGCAGCCGGGCGAAGGCGAGGAAGCACTGAAATTCAATACGAGTATCGCCCCGATTGCCATCGTCGATGGGTTAGACGCCAAGCTACCCGAGCAGGCCGAATGGGTCAGCGAAACACATCCTCGTGGTGAAGGATTTGTAGAAAAGAAACGTCTGACAGCAGCGATCGTCAAGTCGACGGTGCTACTGACGTTGCCGGCTGAGGAAAGTCCGGAAGAGAGCGAGCCCGGCAGCGATTCGGACAATCCTGAAAGCGAAATCCTCACGCCTGCGAACGCCGCACCGCAGCCTGTGGAAGTGCCGGTCAATTGCAAAATGTATCTTGCAGGAAAAAAAGATATCCAGGTCATGGTGCTGTTGATCGTTCCCGAGCAGATGGATCCGCGCGAAAACCTGTCGCTCGACACATCGTCGGAAAAGGGGTCACGCATTACCATGTGCCTCGAAACGCTCGCGGTTTCCAGCAGAAAACCGAAAGTCAAATCGAGCGGCGATGCGAAGGAATCGAGCGGCGGCGGCAGGGCCGAGGGATTCTGAGGAAACTCGTCGATAACAGATCGCCACAACGGTGAACCACCGGCTTTCAGCGGTCGGCCACCGGAACACTTCGATCAACGCCAATCAGATGCTGCCCGCTGGTCGCATGCGAAGACCTGATGTTTCTGCAGTTCGTACCGACGCTGCGGGTGGATGTTGACAGTCTTGAATTTTCGAGCAGAGTGAAAGGTTGAGATGAACGAAGGCACGCAGACACCGATGCCGCCGATCGATCCAGAAGAGGAAATCGGTTTCATGAATATCGACGAGACCGATTTTGCGTCGATGAACCGCGCCGAGCAAATTCGTCATCTCGAGGTTGAAGGCTATCTGGTGTTGCCGGGCATTCTACCGACCGAAGTGGTCACAAGAATCAAGAGCGAACTGGCTGATGTCGAAATGTCGCACACCAACTACAGCGTTTGCCAAACGCGGGCGGAAACTCCGCCGCAATGGTCGAGCCAAGCCGTGGCGGAGTTGATTGGATTTCCGCCGATGGTCGATTTCCTGAACGACCTGATGGGGCCGGGCATCGTTTTTACGCGTGGTTTTTTTCAGCGTTCGCTGCCGGGATGTCCCGGCATCTCGATGCACACCGACGGCCAACCGCACGGTTCCAATCTGTTCGGCTACGAGGGGAGTTGTCCGCGCTTGTTGCGGGTTCTTTACTACCTCGACGACTTGACTCCCGAGCGGGCACCGTTTCGCATCATCCCGCGGTCACACCTTTCGTTCCACGCCGAGGCCAGTCCGTACGTGCGCTACAAGTCGCATCCGGAAGAGATTTCTTTAGTCGTTCCGGCAGGTTCTGCCGTGCTGATACCGTCGATGCTGTTACACGGCAGTCACCCGAACAGAAGTCCGCATCCGCGCGAACTGTTGCAACTGGGTTACCGCCCCGCATGGGCCGGTCCCGTTCAGCCGGTCGAAGAATGGGATGCCGAACTCGTCGCCGCCGCCCCGGAGATTGCCAAGCCGTTCCTCCAAAGCCTCAATACCAGCAGCCAGGAATGGGAACAGCAGCACAAGCCGACTGGCATGAAGACCGAAGCGCCCGGCATCAACCCCAGCCGTTGGGGTGACCGGTAAGTCCGGTTGTCGGATTAGTAATCGCGAGTGCTGCTTTAGTCATTCCTTCGCCGAAGCAACCGATGGTCGCCACGGCTTCGGCGCGTCGGCGGGTGAATTCTTCTTCGGGCTGAGGAACTTGGCATCAACCTGCTTGTACCAGGCGTGCAGCTTTTGGCGCATGGCGGCCACTCGCTGCGGATGCTTTGCGGCCAAGTCGTTCGTCTCGCCGATGTCTTCGCCGAGATGGTACAGATGGACGCGACCATCCTCGTAACGCTCCAGCAGTTTCCAATCACCCATGCGAATCGCACCGCCCGGAAAGCCACCCTGGTTTCCGTAATGCGGATAGTGCCAGTACAAAGCATCGCGATCGAGCGTTTTTTCGCCTTTCAGTAACGACACCAGCGAGACGCCGTCTTTGTGCTGATCGGGACGCGACCGCTGCCCGGCCATTTCGAGCATCGTCGGATAGAAGTCGGTACTGAGAACCGGTACGTCGCAAGTCGAACCCGCTGAAGTCACCCCCGGCCAACGGACGAGAAACGGCTCGCGAATCCCGCCTTCGTACAACCACCCCTTCCCACCCCGTAGCGGCAGGTTCGACGTCGGCGAACCTTCGCTCGTTGAAAGCCCGCCGTTGTCGGATGTGAAAAAGACAACCGTGTTCTCCGCCAAACCCAACTCATCGAGCTTATCGAGTACTTTGCCAACCGCGTGGTCCATCGCCTCGACCATGCCGCCGTAGACCGCATGACTCTGCACGATGCGCACCTTGCGGGGCCGCTTCGTCAGAAAGTTCTGTTCTTCATCGGCAAACCGTGGTTTGTCGAGCAAGCCCTGCTTCTGGGCTTTGGCTTGGTACTTCTGCTTCAAGTCGTTTCGCGAAACCAATGGGGTGTGTACCGAATAAAAAGAAAGGTACGCAAGAAATGGCTCCTGCTTGTTCGCTTCGATAAAGCTGCAGGTTTCGCTGGCAAGGCGATCCGGCAAGTGTTCGCCTTTGGGGCCGTCTTTCAGACGCGGGTTGCCGTACGGAACGAAATATTTTCCCGGACCATACGGGCCGCCGCGCAGCCAGCCACCCATGTTTACGTCGAAGCCCTGATGTTCCGGCCAGAATTCCTCAGTCGGCCCCAAATGCCACTTTCCCGCAAAGAACGTTGCAAAACCATGCGCCTTGAGCGCTTCGGCCAGCGTCGTCTCCTTCAAGTCCATCCGATTGTGAAGCGGTGCAGGGGCAAAACGCTCGGCCCGACGGCCCGAAAACCAATTCGTTGCATCCGTGCGGCTGGGATACTTCCCTGTCAGAATGCTCAACCGCGTTGGCGAGCAAACCGGGCAGGCGGCGTAACCGTTGGCGAACCGCATGCCGCTGCGCGACAGCTTGTCGATATTCGGCGTGTCGTAAAAACACTTCGGGTTATTCGCCCCGATGTCCATGTAGCCGAGATCATCGACGAGGAAGAATACAAAGTTGAGCGGTTTTTTGGCGCGTTGTTGTGCAGCCTGGCAATGTGTGATGCAAGCCGCAAACAGGGCAACGAACGTCAGACAAGAAAACAATCGCGTTTTCATGATGTGTCTTTCAATGAGGCATCAGGGCGTCTATGCGTTCCTTCACAGTTTGCCACTGATGGAATGATCGTCGGGGGCGATAGCGAATTGGACGAGACATGTACGCTAACGAAGACATCGTAACCGATCGAACGAGTGCCTGCACGTTTCGCAATCCGATTGTCCAACGGCTCGAACAGCCAGCGGTGAATTACTGTCGGTGTACGAGAAAGCCCGGCACGGTCACGCGAACCGAAAACAGCGTTTTTCCGGCGGTTATGTACAACGTTCGTAAATCATCGCCGCCAAACGTGATGTTGGTCAGCACGTCTTCGGGAATGGGAATCCGTCCGCGCAATTCACCCGCCGGTGAAACGATCCAGATGCCGGGAGGCACGTCGGCCGTCTCGTGCGGACCACGCGGACGTGCGATCCCCGCGGCAATGTACAGGGTGCCTTGTTGATCGACCGCCATACCATCGCCGCCGCGTCCCGGCGCGAAGTCGAAGACGACACGCTGGTTCGACACAGCGCCATCGTCGGACAAATCGAACGCCCAGATTTTTCTGTTGCCGCCGATGGTGGGGCAACTATCGACGAGATAGAGGACCTTCTCATCGGGACTGAGCGCGATGCCGTTGGGCCGCTGGATATCGGGCTGAGAAATAGCCCGCGTGACTTCGCCATCTGGAGAAATGCGATAGACCGACTCGTGTTCCATCTCCATTCTATTGCGGTCGTGGTAACAGGGGTCGGTGAAGAAGATGAACCCGTTGCTGCAGGCTGCCACATCGTTGGGCGCGTTGTAGCGCGCACCGTCGAAGCGATCGGTGAGGACGGTACATTCACCATTTGATAAATCGGTGCGGGTAAGTCGGCGGTTGCCGTCGTCGTCGCCCCATTCATTGCCTTCGCAGGCAAGCAGCCGTCCTTGTGAATCAAAGAGCAACCCGTTGGCACGGCCGCTCGGTTCGCGAAAGACTTCCAGGCCGCCGTTGGCCGTATCAAATCGCATGATGCGATTGTTGGCGATGTCGGAAAAGTAAACGTGTCCCTCTGCGTTGGCGGCCGGCCCTTCAGTGAATGCAATCGATGCCGCCGGCTCGACGGCGGCATCGTTCTCGACGACACCGGGCGGCAACGAAACGGCGTGGAAATCGGTACTCATGGTGTGGCTCGGGATGCTTATTGAAGAGATTTGATGACACGTAATTCACACAACACCAGCCCGCAGCGCAAGCAAGGGTTTTCGGCGAGAACCGCTGTGCAGACCCTTGCTTGCGCGGCGGGCTGGTTAAAACGATTGTCGAAAACTCAGCTACAAATTCTCGTCGTCTTCAGCCAGGCTGCCTTCAGTCAAGATTTTCAAACCACCCTCGGACAGCGCCTTGAGGCCGGCGTCGATGTCATCGACATAGACCGCCACCGCGCCCTGTCCGCCGCGGCGGAACAACAACGGGTAGCTGTAATGAATTCCCACTTCGGCTTGCAACAGGGCGGTGCAAATTCGCACCAGCGGTTGCGGCTCGTCGGGCAATTCGACGCCGATGATGTCGGTTTCAAACACGGTGAAGTTGGAGAGGTCGAACCGCTCGCGGGCGCGTTCGTAGTCGTTGACAATCAGCCGAATGAGGGCACTGTCGATCGTATCGACAATGCTCAGCCCCATCACGCGCAGGTCTTCACTTTCCAGATGCCTGAGCAAGTCGTTCAGCACACCGACGCGGTTCTCCAGAAACACACCAAACTGCCGCAAACAGGGCCAATCGCGGCCCCGCATTGTCGAGGAGTCGGTCAGTGCGCCGTCTCCGTATTGCATAGGCATGTTGTCGCCTCGTCGTCCGTGAAACAAAGTGAGCGGGGGAGTTCGTTGTCCGCGTCGAAACCTGCGAGAGATCGCAAATCGATTGTGACCGTCAGGCCACTCTAGGCAACCAACGATTGAACGTCAACGAGTACCAACGATCGACGCCAACTGGCGAAGCCCACGGGCCGCGTCCGGTGGGGTCTGCGCGATCACTCTTTCTTCTTTCCCGCCCATTCATTTAATCGCAGCACGTAGACGGTCCCGTTGGCGTTGGCGGTGACGAGGTGGCAATCGCCGGAAGAGAAGTTGGAAGGAACAGTCACCATCAACGGACCGCAAAGATTCAGCATCCAACTCACCGACGGCCCCAAACTGGCGATCACCCGCTGAACGCTTGAAAGTCATTCATAACCACAAACTCAAATAACCGCTCGGAATCGCTTTGATTCCGAGCGGTTGTTTTTTTGAAATGGTGAGGTACTTGTGCGATTCTCGCTGGGCCACGTTTTTACATAATCGAAGCTGACTCAGCTGTCGTCCCACAGCCTGCGCAGATTGGCATCCGAAGCCAGCCACTCGTCAGGATTTTGAATTCCCGAACTGCTCAGAGGGGGAGACCGATTACCGGTTGGATGAATTCCTGGGTTTCGGTTTAGGAAACAGGTTGCCGTTGATCTGCTTGACCTCCGTCGCCGATCGGGCGATCGTCACTTTGCCGGTCAGTTTGGCGGTTTTGGGAGGCAGGCATTTCGCGTCGCTGCAGGGTTGATAGCGGACGAGGATTTCGATCTCGTCGGTCTTGCCGACGGCGCTAGACGGGATTTCCAACATGCCGCGGATCGCCGTTTTCTCTTCGTAGACGTGCAGTGTGGGTGAACCGGGGACTTCGACTTTCTTGCCCGGTTCGTAACTGATGTTGGTCAACTTGCAGCCGAGTTTCGACTTGACCGACAGCACGGTGGGAATCAGAAAGTTGGGTTTGGCGGGATTGGCGTTGATGTGCCAGCCCGGTTTGATATCGACGTAGACGACGATCTTGCAGCGACCGCCGGGGGGAAGTTTGTCGACCGACAGGAAAGCCCGTGTGGTCGCGAATGCAGGTTTCTTCGCGGGCTTTTTCTCCGCTTCGCCTGCCGTCAACTGGATCGGGCTGGGTTGCGATTTTATTGGAGATTCCGCGGCCCTGCCAGGTCCGTTCTGCTTGTTCTCTGTTGGTGCGGCCTTGCTGTCGGTGGCCGATGTCTTCTGCGTCGCGCCAAAGTTTGGCTTGTCGAGATACTCTCCCAGCGCGATGGCCATGGTGACCATTCCTTGCGGCGCACGATCGATGGCGGGCGCGAACGCTTCAAGTGTTTCCTTTGCGTAGTTGCGGTACTTTTCTTCGCCCGTCAATGAGGCGAGACGAATCAAATTGCGGACGCTGACACCGTTCCCTGAGGGAACGGCCGAGTCGTTGGCACCTTTGGTGCGGACGATCAAGTGTTCGTGATCGCGTGCGGTGAAGAAAAATCCTTTTCCGGTCTTGTCCCAGAACAGGTCGATCTGCTGGTCAGTCAGTCGGCGGGCCGCGTTGAGCCATTTCTCATCTGCGGTCGCTTCGTGAATTGCGAGCAGCCCTTCGACAAGCAACGCATAGTCATCGACGTAGGCGTTCAACTTTGCCGTTCCACCACGATAAGTCCGCTGCAGCCGTTGTTCTTTGTCGCGCATGCGGCCGAGGACAAACATCGCTGCCTTCTCGGCCGTTTTAATGTGTTCTTTGTCGTCAAACACCAATCCGGCGCGAGCATACGCGCGAATCATCATGCCGTTCCAACTGGTGAGCGACTTGTCATCCTTCAGCAGCGGTGCTCGTTTCGCACGCACGGTCAACAATTGCTGCCGCATTAGGTTCAATCGTTGTTCGGCTTGTGCCGGCGGAATTTTGAGTTTCTCGGCCGCATCGGCGATCGTCGTTGGCAGATGCAGCACGTAACCGTGTTCAAACGGGTTCGCTTCTTCCATGCCGTAAACCGACTGAAAGAGTTGAGCATCCTCGGCGCCGAGAATCTTGACGATTTCTTTTTTTGACCAGACATAGAATTCCCCTTCGACGCCGTCGGTCTCCGCATCGAGCGCGGAATAAAACCCGCCGGTCGTGTCGGTCATTTCACCGGCAACGTAGCGGAAGATGTCCTGGGCGATGTCGCGGTATTTCGGTTCGCCGGTCTGACGAAAGGCCTCGACGTAGACGGTGGCCAGTTGTGCCTGGTCGTACAACATTTTCTCAAAGTGCGGTACGTGCCAGAAACGGTCGGTGCTGTACCGATGGAACCCGCCACCGAGATGGTCGCGAATTCCGCCGGCCGCCATCTGGTCCAGAGTCTCTTGAACGATTTTCGCCGAACGTTCGTCGCCGTTACGTCGGCTGTCGTACTGCAACAGCGCGAGCTTTGCCGGCGTGGGAAACTTCGGGCTGTTGGGGTTGGCGGGATTGAAGCCGACCCCGCCATGTTCTTCGTCGAAGGTGGCCGCGACCGCTTCGGTCACTCGGCCGACGAGGCTGCGGTCCAGTTCAACCGGGGTGAGCACCAGGCGTGGTTTCATTGCACGCTGCACAGAATTCGTAATCAACTCCGCGTTCTGCTCGACTTGCTTTTGTTCATTCTTCCAGAGATCGGCGATTTGCTTCAGTACCGTCCCGAAACCTGGACGGCCGCGATCTTCCTCGGGAGGAAAATACGTTCCGCCGGCAAAGGGTTTTCCTTTGGGAGTGAGGAACATCGACAACGGCCAGCCGCCTCCCTGACGTGAGCCGACGGCCCTGAGGTAAACATACAACGACGTCATGTAGATGTCGTCGATGTCGGGACGTTCTTCACGATCGACTTTGATGTTGACGAAATGCTCGTTCATGTAGGCGGCGATCTTCTCGTTTTCGAAGACCAGCCGCTCCATGACGTGACACCAGTAACAACTGCTGTATCCCACCGAAAGAAAAATCGGCTTCTTCTCCTTGCGAGCCTTCTCGAACGCCTCGGGGCCCCAGGGATACCAATCGACGGGATTGTGCGCGTGCAGCAACAGGTACGGGCTTGATTCGCGTGCCAGATGATTGGCCGGATGTTTCTTGGAAGGTTGTTTCCCCGGCGGTTGCTGCTTTGAAGCGTCTTTCTGCGGTTCAGTTTCCGCCCCGGCGTCGGTAGCTTGAGTGTTACAGCCCAGCGACAAACAGACTGCGAGTAATATGATCGACGGCAACGTCGATTTTCCGGTCTTCATGTTCGACTTCCTCAATTTGTCTGGCCGATTTCGCAACCTGAAGATCGTGGGGCTGCCAGCCCCCGATCATCCTGGAAATTGTAGCAGGAATTGCCGGTCGCGTCCCCGGCAATTTGCATCGTGTGAGCGGGATGGCGCAGGACACAACTTGCACTGGTGACTGGGACAGCTGAGGAATAATCGGGAGCGGATCAACTTTCTGGCCCACCGCTGCCAGGAACGACCAGCACGCTCATGGAATATCTGACCAACGAAATGAACTACCGTGTCAGAGGTAGCGAGATTTCTGGATCATTCCAGCCAGAGCCAATCACATCCCCAGCCGTCAATGCCGCCTAATCCAGCAATGACAACCGGCACTTTCCCAGCGTTAACGGCATCTCCATGTCCTGCAGCCACTGTCTCATCGCCCGGCCAATCGCAACCAAAACAACCGCTGAAGTCAACCCCGAAGAAACGAGCGGCGGCGGCAGACGGGAAAACTTTTTGCATAGGGTTACCCGTGTCGCAATGAATCGCTTGACAAGCATCGGAATCTTTTAGTATTGAGAATTCCGATACGGGGCTTTTCGGGTCTTAAACGTCGTAGCCTTCTCAAAGTGACGGGGATTGCGGCTGGTATTATTTCGGGAAACGAAAGACAACACAGACACCCCACCCCGATCGCCGAGATTGGTCATCCAGAATTCAATCAGACAACGCAGTTTCAGACAACGCAGTTGAGGTAGACACAAATGCTATTTGCGCGGAACGGAATTGAAGCGAATCAAACCAGCGACACGCTTGATCACTTCACGTCTTCAACGGCGGTCGAAGATCCGGACTTTGTAGGCGATCGCGAGGAACGCTCGATCTGGTTACAGCACGAGGAAACCCCCGAAACCGATAAGCCGAAAGATGACGGTGACCCGGATAAAGACCCGGATAAAGACTTCGAGGATGAAGAATTTGATGAAGAATTCGAAGAAGATCTCGACGACCTCGAAGAGGACGACGACGACGATTTCGAAGATGAGGACGACGATTTCGTCGAGGACGACGATTTCTAATCACCTATAGCCATGTGCCGTCCGCCGGGGGTGGTCGGCGTTTGAATTTCCGCGGGATCGTCGCCATCGCCGAATTCCGGCGGGCTTCGTACTCCGAGTCCTACCGAATCTCAGTAAAACCTAATCTCCGTTAAAGAGCTGCGCATGACAAACCTTGCCGAACGAATTTCTGAAGCGGCCGATTGTGTTCGCGGGCAATGGTCGGGTGAACCGCGCGTCGGGCTGATTCTGGGTACGGGACTGGGCGGTCTGGCGGAACAAATCGACACCGATGCCCGTATCGCCTACGAAGACATCCCCCACTTCCCCCACTCCACGGTCGAGTCGCACGCCGGCCGAATGGTCTGCGGAAGTCTCGCGGGCGTTCCGCTGCTTGCGATGGAAGGGCGCTTTCACTACTACGAAGGATACTCGCTGGAGCAGGTCACCTTTCCCGTACGCGTGATGAAGGAGTTGGGGGCTGAAATCCTCATCATCACCAACGCGGCCGGCGGCATGAATCCGCAATTCGCGTTAGCCGACTTGATGATTATCGAAGACCACATCGACTTCATGCCCGAGAATCCACTTCGCGGCGTCAACGATGATTCACTAGGCCCGCGATTTCCGGATATGGCCGAACCATACGACCAGAAGCTGATTGCCACGGCGCAGCAGGCCGCGCTCGAAATGGGTATTCCCTGCCAGAAGGGGGTGTTCGTCGCCGTCGCCGGCCCGAATCTCGAAACGCGGGCTGAATACCGCATGCTGCGGGCGATGGGAGCCGACGTGGTCGGCATGTCGACCGTGCCGGAGGCAATCGTTGCCAAGCACGCGGGGCTTCGTACTCTGGCATTTTCCGTCGTCACCGACATGTGCCTGCCCGACGCGTTAGAGCCGGTCAACATCGAGAAGATTCTCGCAGTCGCCGCCCGCGGCGGAGACCGGCTGGCAAAGCTGATTCCGCGAGTCGTTGCAGACATCGCCTGAATTCAGACGATTGTGGAAATTGTCGACATCACTTCACAGCCCGTCCACGAAACGATTTCCCGCGGGCTTTGTAACGCCAGTCGTACACTTCGTATTTCCCCACCGCGACCGGTTCCCCTTGGCGGATTTGGGGACTCAGACGGGAGTCGGTTGAGAATTCGCCAGTGAATGTCCAATTGCCATAGCGGCCCCGTTCAAATTTATGAACGGAAATCCAATGTGCCTCGCGCGCGAATCCCGCGTCCACGTTCACTCGAACCGCAAATTCTTCTCCCGCCTCTTTTTCCTCGAAGGCGCTAACAAATTCCTTCAGACGCCGCCGCCGCATACTCGCGTTTGCGTCCTCATCGATATCGGGAGAATACTGCAACCAGACCTGTTCACCGAATTTCAGTAGCGCCTGTTGCGGTTTCTCGTCGCGCAGAAGTTTCTGTAGTTCGGCATCGTTGGCCGCCAGTCGACCACCGGAAGTGAAGTAGACCGCCGAGCAGTCGTCGCCGAGAAATACCGACGTCAGCCGGTAGGCCGGGGCAATTTGAGAAACATCCTGCCAATCGGTACCGAAAGTCGTCACCGCCAGCCACGCGCGATGTTCGGTCACGGCTTGGGTCAGCTCGGCGTCCTTCAACTTCGGCTCTTGACCTGTGTAGCGGTCGTTGCTCAAGGTCATGACGAACCGTTCGTTGTCGGCCTGAATTAAGAAGCTTGTGAGTGATTGGCTCAGCTCGCCGGACAACAGCTGCTCGACCTTCACCTTCTCACCCAGCACGGGAACCAACTTCGACTGCAGCTGGGAAGCGTCGAGTTGTCGCGGCGCAGTCAATAGCAGCACAGTCTGTGTGCGATTGAAATTCGACGGAACTCCGGGGGGATATTTCTTCCGCAGCGGCAGGTAATCGGCGCCGCGTAAGATCGGGCCGACATCGGTGTCGGAATAGACCGACGAGAACCAATGTGTCCGATCAATTGCGGCCTGCTCGTCCATGAAACGGGCGACATCGTCCCGCTTTCCCGCCGCAGCGTGAGCAATCATCAACTTTTGTGGTTGGCCGTATTCTTCGAAACGCTGCCGGGCAAAGCGAAGCGCTTCCGGAAAACGTTTCAGCCGTAAATAGCTGCGCAACAGTTTGTCGGCAAGTTGGCGGGTCTGCCAGCGATCGATGTCCGTCGGGTGGACGCGGCTTTCCCAGGGAGTGAGTGTACTCACGACCGATTTGTAGTCTTTCTGCTTCCAGTGCATCTCGGCCGTCCACGTCAACACGGCAGAATCGCGGCGGTGTTGTAGCCGGTGGATGTTAATCAGCGTCTGCAGATTGCCCCAGTCTTCATTCGTCGCGAATTTGCGTGCGAGAATCGGAAATGTCTCTTCGTCCGGTTTGATTTCACCGTAAGCGGTCAGCGGGCGGCCCATTTTGAAGCGGTTTTCAATCCACTCGTTGCGATACGTGTACCGGCGATAGTCCTCGTCGATATTGCGGTAACCGCGGGCGAACAATCGGTCGGCGGAGACATACTCTTTGCGATGCATTGCAACGATGCCGGAGTACAGGTCGAGCTGCTTGTCGTTTGGCTGCAGCGCTCGATGTTGCTCGACGAGTTTCTCCAGCTTGTCGATCTCATCATTCCGGCGGTAATGTTCAGCGATCTGTTGAAATGTTTCATCCGGCGGGGCAATCTTCTCGTAGGCTTCTTCACCGCGACCGGCTTGAACCAGCGATGAAATTCGCTGAAACTGAATCGATGACAGCAAATCGTCGTCTTCTGTCACCGCCACACAGGCCGCAAATTCCCGCTCGGCTTCTTCGTACTTCTGTTGTTTGGTAAACAGGTCTGCCGCGTAGTAGTGAATCCAGGGATCGTCTGGCATGCGTATGCGATGGGCTTCCATCAAACGCTGCCTGTCGTCATCGTCTTCGATGAGAAATTCTTCATCGTCGTCATCGTAGCCCATCAAGTATTGGAACGCCTCAGATGCGTCCGGTGCGGCTGCATAGGCCTCGATGTACTTTTCACCCTCCACCATCACGTCGAGAAAATGGTAACCGTACTGGGACCGATCGACTTTGTTCGTTTCACCTGTCATCGCTTGCTTGAAGTGTTCGGCTGCGGCGGCGTAATCGTCATTCGCTTGCGCTGCCAGTCCCTCCAAATATTCCAGCTTTGACGAGTCGGCTGCCTCTTCTTTCAAGAACCCGATGATCCACTTGAGAGCGTCCGGTTCGGAATAAGCGAGCCGTTCGGCAAGCGACACCGCCGTCGTCACCGGGTCATCCAGTTTGGCCAGATGATCCAACAACGGCTGCTGCTCGTCGTCGTCCAGCGTGCCTGCCAGTTGTTGCAGCGGCTGCACGTCGTCCGGTTCAAACCGCAGCCAACGCCACAGGTCGCCCGTCGTTTCGTCATCCCGTCCTAATGCCGTCAGTGCATTACATTTAATCTCCAGTATGTCGGGACCACCTCCCACATGCTCCATGTATTTTGATGCAAATTCGATCGCTTTTCTGTGATTTCCTCTGTCGCGGTACGCAAATGCCTGGGCGTCGTATGCCCCGGGGACTTTGTCCGGGGAACCGATACGGCGAGCAGCGGCAATCGCTTCGCGCTGCCGCCCCATTGTTCCCCATGCATAGGCGATTCGCAGTGTGACGTCGTCCGCAAGTTGAGAAAAAACACGGCGGCCTGCCGCGCGTCGAAGTGAGGCGGCGGCCTGTTCGCGATTCCCGTCGGCCGATGCCGTCATGGCCTTATCGATATCGCCTGTTGCTTTGACGAACTCGTCGATTCCCGGATCGTCGGCGTACTCCTGGTATATCGCTTCTGTGATCGATTCCGGCATGCCAAAATCAAGATACTCCAGGTCGAAGAATCGAAATGTCCCGCCATTTCGAACCACCCACCAACGCATCTCGTGGCCAGCGTATTCCTCGTCCCACAGGTAAGCATACACAACGAACTCCCGGCGACCCGCATGAGGATCGACGTGAATGACCGAGTGTTTCCGCATCATTGACACGTTTGCCGTCGACTGCACCAGCGACTCTCTCAACTGCGATTCTTCAGAGACCGTCATGTCTTTGATGACGCCGGTCTTTTTCGTCTGCAACAGAAACCGGTCGATATCGAACGTTGCAGCGATCCCATCGTAATTGTCGCCGTCACACCCCTCGAGCAATTCGTCGAAAAGCTTCTCGATCGCCTTCAATGTGGCGTCGTCCACGCCCACATCCTCAGCGCGAAATGCAGCAACGACTTTACGTTGTTTCTCGTCTGGAGATTCCACCTCGGCCGACGGCATTTCGACGGGCGTATTGTCAACAAACAGGTCCTCAAGAACCAGACCCTGTCCGGGGTTGTTAAACTCATTCACCATGGCGGCAATAAAAACTCCGCCGCAAATGAGCATCAGCAGCACACCGCCGCCCGCCAACCCCAGCACAATCCACAGCGTCTTCGATCCACTCGATTTCTGCCGACGGTCGAATTCGTCGTCGTCCTGTTCCCAATCGTCGTCATCCCAGTCGGCCATGGCATGCTGTCCGTCGTGTGTGAGTTGTGCATCGTGCCTGAATTCTCTGCCGCCTTCGAGTACCCGAAAACCGCCCCGGCCATCCTACCCGACTTCAACCAGTAGTTCAAAACATTTGTCAATCACAACCAACGGTTACCCGCGACTCGAAAACGCACGGCGACTCGCCTTTCCATCCTCTGGGCGGGCTCCTAGAATTGCCTCTTCCATTGGATGCCATGCCGACAATTTCCGGTGTGGAACGAACGATGTCTTCCATCAGAGCGGCTGCGATTTATGTTCGACAAGGTTTCTGACGCCAACTTCGTCCGCGGCGAGCACGACATGCTGCGGTTCTGGGATAAAAACGGCATCTTCGACAAGCTTCGCCAGAAGAACGCCGGCGGTCCCCGTTGGAGTTTCATCGACGGCCCGATCACCGCCAACAACCCCATGGGCGTGCACCATGCGTGGGGGCGGACCTACAAAGACGCCTACCAGCGCTACTTCGCCATGACCGGCCACGAACAGCGATACCAGAACGGCTTCGATTGCCAGGGGCTATGGGTTGAAGTGGAAGTCGAACGCGAATTGGGCTACGCCACAAAGAACGCGATTGAAGAGCAGGGCATCGACACGTTCGTCAACCAATGTAAAAAACGCGTACTCCGCTTCGCCGCCCGACAGACAGAGCAATCAATCCGGCTCGGCTACTGGACCGACTGGGACGATCCCGAGCAGTTGCGCCAACTCTCCGAGGCCATCGGCACGGCCGAGCAAATCGATTTCACCGCCCCCAGCGGCGTCCAGGAAACCGGCACGGCCGACGAACTCGTCGCCCGCCTGGGCAACCCCGAATGGGGCGGCAGCTACTTTACCTTCTCCACCGAAAACAACGAGACAATCTGGACCTTCCTCAAGAAGTGTTTCGAGCGCGGCAAAATCTACCGTGGCCACGACGTCATGCCCTGGTCGGGACGCGGCGGCAGCGCGTACAGCCAGATGGAAGTGGCCGACGGCAGGAAGCTAACAACGCATGAGTCAGTGTTCGTGCGGTTTCCCATCATCGAAAAGGCGAGCGGCCGGTGTAAGCCGGCTGATACGTCCGATGAAGCACCGACAACCGACATCGCAGCAGATCGGGGGGCTGACGCCCCCCGATCGCCATCAAACGAATTCCTACTCGTTTGGACGACGACCCCATGGACGTTGACGTCGAATGTGGCCTGTGCGGTGAATCCCGATCTCGACTACGTCAAACTTCGCAGCAAACGCGACGATGCCGTTTACTATTTCGCCGCCGACAACCTCAACTTCCAACGTCTCGGCAGCGAATTCAAAGACGGCTTCGGCCGCCCCGAATGGCGTTGGCCGGACGGCGTTCCCAAGCTGAAAACGATCGCCCAGTTGTTCAAGGAACAGGGCGGTTTTGAGGTCGAAGGAACGATCAAAGGCGCCGACATGGTCGGCTGGAAATACCGTGGGCCATTCGATGATCTGCCCGCACAACAACAACCCGGCGGTTTTCCGGAAGATCAGGCGAGCGGCCGGCGTGAGCCGGCTGATGGGTCCGATGAATCGCACGCGGAAGAAACCGGGTTTCTGGAACGCAAGTCCGCAGTCGAATGTCATCAGGTAATCGACGGCGGTCGCGACTCGCGTGGCAAGGCACATGTGGTTGCCGGAGAGGGAACAGGCATTGTGCATATCGCCCCCGGCTGCGGCGACATCGATCATAAGCTGGGCGCACAGTTGGGGCTGGTCGGCATTGCGCCGTTGGAAGAGGACGGCCGCTTCAGTGAAGGCTTCGGCGACTTCACCGGGCGTGAAGCGATTGATCCGGATACCGCACAACTCGTTTTTGAAAATCTGCGAGGCAAGGAACTGCTCGTTGCGACGGAGGTTTACCCGCACGTCTATCCGCACTGTTGGCGGACCGGCGATGAACTCGTCTTTCGGCTGGTCGATGAGTGGTTCATCAATATGGATTGGCGGGAGGAAATCCAGGATGTCGTGAAGCAGATCAAATGGTTGCCGCCGGAGATGCAGGGGCAGGATCGCGAGGTCGAATGGCTGGGCAACATGGGCGACTGGATGATCTCCAAGAAACGCTTCTGGGGATTGGCGCTGCCCATTTGGGTCCAGGATGACGATCCAAGTAAGTTCGAGGTCTTTGGATCAATCGCCGAATTGAAGGCATGGTACGACAGATACGGCGGTGAAGGATGGGATGAGTTTGAAGGACACACGCCACACCGCCCGTGGATTGACAAGGTGCGAGTTCGCGACAAATCCGAAACCAAAAACGGACCTTGGATGACGCGAATTCCCGATGTCGGCAACCCCTGGCTCGACGCGGGCATCGTTCCGTTTTCGACGATGCATTACAACACCGATCCCGACGAGTGGAAGAAGTGGTATCCGGCCGACTTCGTCACCGAGTGTTTCCCCGGGCAGTTCCGTAACTGGTTCTATTCGCTGCTCTCGCTGAGCACGATGATGCGGCACGACGAGACAGACGACCCGGTAGAGAAACGGCCTTTCACGACGCTGCTCGGCCACCGGTTGGTGCGTAACGAAGAAGGGCAGGAAATGCACAAGGCCGACGGGACCGCCATCTGGTTTGAAGAGGCGGCCGAGCAGATTGGCGTTGATACGCTGCGCTGGCTTTACCTCGCGCAGAATCCGTCGCACGATCTTCGCTTCGGCACGCGTCACCCCGACCAACCGTTGACCATCGAAACTCCCGAAGGGCCAATCGACAAAACAAAAGAGGGCTTGCCGATTTGTAAGGTGACGAGCCAACCGTCGGATGAAGTCCGTCGGCAGATTCTGATTCCGCTGTGGAACTCGTACGCGTTCTTCGTCAACTACGCCCGGCTCGATGAGTTCGACTCGGCTGCCGAACGGCTGCCGGTTGCCGATCGTCCGGAGATCGATCGCTGGGTTCTCTCGAATCTGCAGGCGCTCATCGGCACCATGAATCAGAGTTTCCAGGAGTTTGATTCCCCGGCAGCCTGTAGCGCGGCCGCGGAGTTCATCGACGATCTGTCGAACTGGTACATCCGCCGCAACCGCCGCCGCTTCTGGCGGTCGCGGAAGGAAACCCAAGCCGACGATTCATCGTCGGACACAAGCTGGGATGCGGACAAGCTGGCCGCGTATCAGACGTTGTACGAAGTGTTGGTGACGCTAACGAAATTGTTGGCTCCGTGTATTCCGTTTCTGTCCGAGCGGATGTATCGCAACCTGTGCGCCGACGCGGAATCGCCCGAGAGTGTTCACCTCTGCGATTATCCACGAGCCGACGAGTCGCTGCTCGATGCCGATTTAAACGAGCGGATGGCGCTCGCGCAACAGATCGTGAAATTGGGTCACAAGCTACGCGAAGGTTCCAGCCAGCGTGTTCGCCAACCGTTGGCCGAACTCCGTTACACATTGTCCAACGCTTGCGCCCTCTCTTTATCACAACAAGGGGCGAATCCACAGGCAGCAGTTGAATCCTTGAGCGAAGTCATCCGCGAAGAACTCAACGTCAAACAACTCTCCGGCTGTGACAACCTCGACGACCTCGTCAGCTATAGTTACAAGCCGAACCTGAAGACCCTCGGCCCCAAATACGGCAAACTGCTCGGCATCATTCGCAAACAGTTACCCGAACTGCCGCCCGAATTACTTGCCCCATTACGAGCGGGAGAATCGGTCACCGTCGATTTCGACGGCAACGAAGTCACGCTTGCGCCCGACGATGTGCTCATCGGCACGGAACAATCCACCGACTGGTTCAGCGGCGACGACGCAGGCATTCAACTTGCGCTGAACACTGAACTCACCGACGAGTTGCGACACGAAGGAATGCGCAACGACTTCATCCGACTGGTGCAAAGCTTACGCAAGGAAGCCGATCTCGAAATTCAGGATCGCATCTGTATCCACTATTCGACCGCCAGTTATCATGATGACGAAGAGAAGCCTCTTAACGACACGATAAAGAAATGGGGCGATTACATCTGCAAAGAGACGCTGGCGGAGGGAATTATCAGGCAGGTTGGTGGACTTCCTCACGAACAAAAGGGCTACGTCGGTGGAGACATTCAGATTGTTGTCTGGATTGGCAAAGCTTGAGATTGCACAGTGTCGTCCAAGCGTTGCTCCATCAAACTTCCAACACAATCTTCCCACACAACGTTCCCGCTTGCTCCAGGGTGTTTTCTTCCTGCAGGCGGTGTGCGGCGGCGGCTTCTGAGAGGGGGAAGGTGCGGCCGATGTTTGGTTTCCATTGGCCGGCGGCAAATGCTGCGTTGATCGCATCGGCGGAGGCACGTTGTTCGTCGGCCGAGGCGTTGAACATGGCGAAGCCGGCCAGACGCAGATCGTTCACATAAAACGGCCCGACTGGGAATTCCGGTCGCGCGTTGCGGCCCGCCATAAGAATCAGGCGACCGCGTTTGGCCATTAAATCAACGGTGCGGTCGAAGGTTGCTTCGCGCAGCGTTTCAAACCAGACGTTGATGCCGCCGGTTGGTTCGGCGAATACGCGGATGTCGTCGTCGAGTGTGTCGCTGTGATAGTCGAGTGCGAGGTCGGCCCCCAATTGCTCGCACAACTCTTTTTTCTCCGGACTGCCAACAGTCGCGACAACACGAGCGCCGGCCGCTTTGGCGAGTTGCACGACGGAAGATCCGACACCGCCGGTGCCGCCATTGATCAGCAGTGTCTCACCCTGTGACAGACCGGCGTGCAGGAAGACTCCCAGATGCGCGGTGATGCCCACCAGTGCGCCGGCCGCCGCTTGTGCGTCTGTTTCTTCGGCGGGCGTGGGGTAGAGCCATTGTTCATCGACGGCGGCCAACTCGGCGAATGTCCCTTTGCGGCCAAACAGACTTTGATTGCTACCCCAGACGCGGTCGCCCGGCGGAAACCGCGTGACGTCATTCCCGCAGGCTTCGACCGTTCCAGCCAAATCGCAGCCGATGATATATGGAAACTCAATGGGAATCGCGACCGCCCCGCTGCGGATGTAAGTGTCGATTGGGTTAAGTGCGACTGCTCCCACTTTGACCAGCACTTCGGTTGGCCCTGGCTGTGGGTCGGGCAAATCGCCGAATTGAATCACATCGGGGCTACCAGTTTCGGTGATGAATGCAGCTTTCACAGTGTTTGTTCCTGTTGATTCGATAACGGGGTCAGGCCTGCTCACAAACGGAAATTCGTTGAGAGAGACTCGGTTTGTTTGATGTCACGACTCAGATTGAAAGCGATCATCGCTCAGCTTGCAACGGTTCGCCTGTGTGCAATATCGCGAACCTGCTCCTTAAACTCAATGTCCTGGACCGTACCACGGCGTCAATCCGCATGGATGTCCTTGTATAACGCGCCGCGGGAGAGATAATATCGAACGGCTCCACGGCCTGCCGTCGGTCTCGGCCCTCAGAACAGCGTGGTCACCTTGCCCTCGTAGCTCAGTCGGATAGAGCAGCGCATTCCTAATGCGCAGGTCGCAGGTTCGAATCCTGCCGGGGGTACCTTTTCCATGGGAAACTTCTCTTGCTTCTGTCGTTGTCGTGAAGATGACGCCGCAGGCATTCTGTTGTCGTGATCAATGCGCGACAGGATTCGCGTGGAGGGATTCCCCTTCCCGCATTTCCCTGCTGGTTTGTTGGACGTAGTGGCACTACCGAATAATTTCTCATTGCTAATTACCGACTCTTTCTGCCCGTGAATTGCGGCGTATTCGTCCCAATGTGTCCGTGGTCCTTTCGAGTGGATACAACCGGCAGGACGCCATCTCAAAGTTTGCCGACAAAGGATTGGCTGGATCCATCCAGAAGCCGTATGGACCGGCCAAATTCATTCCGGTGATGCGGCAAGCACTGTGGCAATCGCCTTTTGATGCTCAAACCGATTCGATTCCCGATTGAAATCGATTGCGCCTGACGTGAAAGCCGTCTTTATAAGCGGGCACTACGAGTGTGCTCGAACATCGGGCAGTGAAGTGGGAGAGGCTGCGGGCCTTCTGCCGAAACCTCCGCCGCCGGACGATTTCTGGCGCGTGCTGCACGACATTTCCGACTAGAAATCAATCGAGTACTTGAGTCGGGCATTGCCGTCGGCATTCACGACGCAACACACGTCGGCCGAACGGCTAGATGGGTTTCGATTCCATCACAACGCACAATGTCAACGACCGACCAGTACGTGTCTGGAACCGGGCGATCGACTCGTCCTCGGGAATCGCGTCGAAATTGAAGTGGAATCGATCCCCGGCGGCTTGCAGAGCTTTCGGCACGCCTTCAACCATAAACCACTGATGCGATTGCGGGACTGTGGAAAATAATTCAAACGACAAATAACACTGGCCGCCCGGTGAAAGAATCCGCTGGATTTCATCCAAATGGCGCTCGACCTGATACGTAAACAATGCCATTCGCAGCTTTTCCATCGCAGGCAAAAGACGTGCTTCGTGTTCGGCTGTCGGCGCGCCGAGCCGCTCTGCTGTCCGTGCGGCAAAAAAGTTGTACGGTTCGTGGGAGAACTGCGACACCAGCATGGATGATGTCACCAGATCCACGCTCGCATCGTCAATCGAGAGACGTCCCGTTGGTTTGATGCGTCCCGCCAGTTTAGTCGCCTTTGAGAAAGCCAGCTCCCACGTCCTTGCGTTGCGCAATTCGCGCGACAACCTGTGTCCGAATTCGCTTGCGTATCCGCCTGTCACATCTTCATAGTGAACTGACGGGGAGTCCCCTTTGGCGAATGCCTTGCACATCGGCGGGTCAACATGAGCCAACTCAAAATTTTCGCAGACGTTGTCGGCTGACTCACTCGAACGCTGGAAGTTGAGACAAAACTCTTCCGGGCAGTCATTCGACGCGTCGCAATACACGCATTGAGGCTGACCGTCGTCGTCCATTTCAATCAGCGAAAGCGAGATACCGACTTCGCTGGAGCCGGCCAGCCAATCGACCAGATGCACGGTGGCGCCCGATCTGACCAGCGTGCGATACGGAATATCGTTCAGTACACCGGCGCCAAGACAGGCAACCGTAGCGGGAGATGTCTTCTCCACCAAGGTACGGATATTCTCGCGATGCCGTTCGAAAGCACCGCGGCACCGCTGAAAGCACTCAACGAACCTGGCCTTGGATTCCGGTACGGTCAGGTACTCTTCCCATGTCACCGACATTTACAGACTCCATTCTCTGGCCGCATCCTCGCCCCTCGTAAGGTCAGGCAGGGGCGGCAGCGTCCGTTGATTCCGTCCTGTTGGCAATGGCAATGATCGCCCCGACTATACCCATCGGCATTGCAAGCAACAACGCCAATCGCCGGGCCAAACCGATATGGCACACGACTTCGTGCCATTTCAGGCAGCTTCGTAAAGGGAAAGAAAAACGGGTCCGGCCGAAAGGCATCTTCGGCCGGACCCGGTTCGTATTGATCGTCATCGCCGCCGGCTGTCATTCGTTGTTAACCGGCGATTCGATTTCAAGTCACTTTTTCTTCACGGTGGCGTTGAAGCCGGCCTTGTTCAACGCGGCCACGGCGGCTGAAATGTCGATGCCACTGCCCGTCAACGTAACGGTCCCTGCTTTTTTGTCGCATGCTTTCTCAGCATCGATGTCTGTGAGTGCTTTCGCAACCCCTTTGACGCATGCACCGCAGCAAAGATGCACGTTGGTGAAGACGACCTTGTCGGCCTTGTCTCCCTTTTTCGCGCCGGATGCGGGGAATTTCAACAGCTTGTCGCCGTGCGCTGCCGCCCCGTGGAAGCCCGCTTTACCCAGCGCCTTAATTGCGGCTGCTGCGTTCTTGTCGCTGGCTGCGGTGAAGGTCACCGTCTTTGCCGTTCTGTCGCACGCTGCATCGGAAATGCCATCGACACTACCGAGCGTTTTGGCCACACCTTTCACACACTGGCCGCAACAAAGATGCACGCCCTTAATCGTCACATCGCCTGCCTGCGCGGCGCCAACAGTGAGCAGCAAAGCCAACAATGAAAGTGATGTCGTCAATACTTTACGCATGGCTGTCTTCTCCTTGGTCAAAATGGTTTTGCACGCCGACACGACGTGACCGATACGCCACTTCACCATAGCGCACCGATTAGAATCCGTTAGCTACCTCACACAGTCCGACCATTCACGAAATTCCAATTCAAATTTCAAAAGCCGTTGATGGATCAATCGTCAAGCCGTCAACGATTTGCGCAGCCTGCGTCGTCTCTTCACCCTGCGCCAAGTGACAACAACAAGCTCCGATGCGTTGAGTATGCTGCTGCCATTTGAGAATGTCAAGCAGTTAGTCGGAGATTTGAGGAAACTCGAAAAACCGTCTGGCTGGGACAATTTTCCGCGCAACCGGCAGTCGTTGTGTTATGTGTGCGGACAGGCTGCCATTTGGCCGGATTCCTTTGGCTGCAACGTTGGGAGTTCGGCTGCACACTCCGATTTTGCGATGGGACAGCGGGGATGGAAGCTGCATCCGGTGGGCTTGTTCAACGGCGATGGGATCTCGCCGTTTAGTGCGATGCGTTTCTCGCGGGCTGCCGTCGGGTTCGGCTGTGGCACGGCCGACAACAGCGCGCGAGAATACGGATGAGCCGGCGCTCGATAGACGTTCTCGGCGGTACCGACTTCAACGATGTTTCCCAAATACATGACGGCGATTCGGTTGCTGATGTGGTAAACGATCGACAGATCGTGCGCGATAAAAAGGTAGGTCAGGCCGAACTCTTCCTGCAAGTCCTGCAGAAGGTTGATCACTTGGCTTTGGACCGAGACATCGAGAGCGGACACCGGCTCGTCGGCGATGATGATTTGCGGCCTGACCGCCAGCGCCCGCGCGATGCCGATTCGCTGCCGCTGCCCGCCGGAGAATTCGTGCGGATAGCGCGTCGCATATTCGGGTTGCAGGCCAACGCGATCGAGCAGCGAAGCAACTCGCTGCCGCCGTTCTTTGCGATTGTCTTTCGTGTGAATCTTCAGCGGCCGTTCGACAATTTCCTGGACCGTCATGCGCGGGTTGAGAGACGAAAAGGGGTCCTGGAAAATCACCTGAACTTCCGAGCGATACGGTCGCATTGCACGTCGGCTCAATGCCAACAGATCGACAGCACCGTTCTTGGTGTGAAAGAGGACCTTGCCCTCCACATGCACGCCCGGAGCGGTATCTCGCAACAGGTTACAAATTGCCTTGCCGACCGTCGTCTTACCGCAGCCCGATTCGCCGACCAAGCCCAGTGTTTCTCCCTGATGAACGGTAAACGACACGCCGTCCACCGCGTGAACTTCGGCCACCTTATGACGCAGCACACCGCCCCAAATGGGATAGCGGACCACCAGATCTTGCACTTCGAGCAACGGCTCACCCACCGGCTGCCTCCTCCAGTAAATGGCAACGCACGAGCTGACCGCTGCTGAGTTCATGCAGCGAAGGTTCTTCGGCGCGGCAGCGATCTGTCACGTCGGCGCATCGCGTACAAAACTTGCAGCCGACGGGCAATTCCATAATCGACGGCACGTTGCCGGGAATCGTGTAGAGCCGCTTTTGCTTGGTCGCTTGTTCGGCACTGGCGGGAAGCGATGCCAACAGTCCCTTGGTATAGGGGTGTTGAGGCGCGTGGAACAATTGCTCGACCGTACCCACTTCCTGGACTTTTCCGCCGTACATCACAATCACGCGCTGGCATGTTTCCGCGACGACGGCCAGATCGTGTGTAATCAAAATGATCGAGGCCCCTGCTTGCTTCTCCTTCAGTTCCAGCATCAATTCCAGAATCTGAGCCTGAGTCGTCACATCGAGCGCGGTTGTCGGTTCGTCGGCGATGAGAATTGTGGGGTGGCAGACAAGCGCCATCGCGATCATCACGCGCTGCCGCATTCCTCCAGAGAATTGATGCGGATAATCGCCCAACCGTTTCGCGGCGTCGGGAATCCCGACGGCGTCCAACATGCTGATCGCCCGCGCCCGCGCTTCAGTGCGGGTGACTTTCTCGTGTGTCAGCACCGTTTCCATCACCTGCATCCCGATGGTGAAAACGGGATTCAACGCAGTCATTGGCTCCTGAAAGATCATCGCGATTTGATTGCCGCGCACATCGCGCATTTTGTCGTAGGGCAATTCGAGCAGGTTGGTTCCCTGCAGGATGATTTCACCGGCGGCAATTTTTCCGGGCGGGTCGGGAATCAGCCGCAGCAGCGATAACGCGGTGACCGACTTCCCCGATCCCGATTCGCCGACGATGCCGAGCACTTCGCCAGGAAACACATCGAAGGAAACGCCACCGACGGCTGTTGCGGTTCCGCCTTCCACACGAAAGTTGACCTCGAGGCCACGCACGCTCAGCGTCGGCTGAGGGGACTCCGTTGTCGGCGCAGGTTTTTCTTGCTGTGCGGTATCCATCAACGTAACCTGCTGAAGACTTTGGGGTCAAACGCTTCGCGAACCGCTTCACCGATGAAAACGACGAGCTGCAACGTGACGAACATCGCCCCCAACGGAAAGACCACCATATGCCAGACCTTCACGTCGGCCTTGGCCTGCTTGAGCAGTTCCCCCCAACTGGCGGTTGGTGCCGGCAGGCCAAATCCCAGAAAGTCGAGGGAGACCAACGACACAATGGTGGCGACAATCGCAAACGGGGCAAACGTAATGACGGGGGTCAGCGCGTTCGGCAGAATGTGTCGCACGATAATTGTCAGATTGTTCTCGCCCGTCGCAATCGCGGCGGCAACGTAGTCTTTCGACTTCTCGCGGTAGAATTCACCGCGAATGTAATAGGTAATTCCCATCCAGCCGAAGGCCGACAAAATGCTGCTCAACAGCAGAAAGCTGGGACTGAAAATCGCCGACAGAATAATGACCGTGTACAGAAACGGAATGGCTCCCCAGATTTCTACGAGCCGCTGGCCGATGATGTCGATCCACCGTCCGTAAAAACCGAGTATTGCCCCCGCCAGAATGCCGAATGTATAGGCCACGCCGGTGACCATCAGCGCAAAGCTGATGGAGATGCGATAACCGTAAGCCAGCCGCACGAGGATATCGCGTGCGCGGTCGTCGGTTCCGAACCAATGTTCGGCTGATGGGGAATGCGGCGGTGCGCCTTCCAGTTTCAGAAAGCCCTCGTTGGGGTGGTAAGGGATGGGCGGCAGAATTGCGAAGTTTCCCGTATCGGTCTGTTCCGCAAGCTCACGTTTCAACTGCCGATAATCGGCTTCCCCCTGTCGTGGCAAACCGTCGTCGGCCAACTGATTGAACACAGTCGAAAGGTGTATATTTTCGCTGCCGAAGCCGAATGTATCATAGAAGTACGTTTTGGCTGCCGGAAAGTAGTACGAACCCTCATGCCGAACGATGATCGCCCGGTTGCTCATAATGAACGGCAGAAAGAACGACAGCAGATACGTGCCAATGAGCAGCACAAAGCTATAGTATCCGCGCTTCATACGACGAAATCGCCGCAGCCGCAATCGAAATGGAGAGAGGTGCTTTTCTGGTTTCATGGTTCTTCGGAAGGATAATTGCGGAGTTGGAAACGCTTAAGCTCGTGGCTGTTTTTGGGGTGCCACTGGCGTGTCGCCAGTGTTCCTCGCATCGCACTGGCGACACGCCAATTGCACCCATCGTGAGATCATTCAAAACGAATGCGCGGATCGATCATTGCATACAGGATGTCGGAAAAAATATTGCCCATCAGAATGAGGACGGTGTTGATGGCGAGAACGCCCATCACGACGGTGTAATCGACACCGACGAGCGAGGTGTACCCGAGATAGCCGATGCCGTCGATGTTGAAGACCCATTCGATGAGATACGAGCCGGCCATAATATAGCTGAGCGCGTGCCCCAAGCCGGTTGCCAGCGGAATCAGCGAGTTGCGTAGCGTGTGCAAAAATATGACGCGCCGCGGCGCGAGACCTTTTGCAAATGCCGTCCGTACGTAATCCTGCCCCAGGTTCTCCATCAGCGAGTTCTTGGTCAGAATGGTCAGCGAGGCGAAGCTTCCCATCATGTAACAGAAGACCGGCAGGAACATGTGATAGAGCCTGTCGATGAATTTGGCTGCCGGAGAGAGCCGGTCCCATTCCATCGCTCCGTATTCATCGCTCACAGCATCCTGATCGTCGTCGATCATCCTGGCCAGCGCCGGTAATCCGTCGTAGGAGTTCGTCTTCATGTCGCCCAATGGAAACACATCGAAGAAGCGTCCGCTCGCCAGAAATAACAGCAGCAGCACTCCCAATGCCCAACCTGGAATTGAGTAGCCGACAAACACGACCGCCGACGAGGCAAAATCAAATCCCGAACCATGACGTAAGGCTTTGAATATCCCCAATGGAACGGAAATCAAATAGGCGCACAAGAACCCGGTAATGCCGAATGTCATGCTGACCGGTAAACGTTGGATGATGAGATCCCACACCGGCTCGCGGTACGCGTACGACTCGCCCAGATCGAGCCGCACGATGCGGCCCAGCCAATGGAAATAAGCGATGTAGCCCGGCTTGTCGAGATCGAACTGTTTCTTGAGTTGTTCGAGCGATTCTCTGGGAATGGCGGCCGTGGGATCGGTGATGCTGGCCGCTGCGGCACCTCCTTCACCGCCGGCCGACGCCTGACGAATGCGCATAATCTCCCGCTCCATCGGCCCGCCGGGTAGCAGGCGAGTGATGGTGAACGCGATGATGGTCACGCCCAGAAATGTCGGGATGATCAACAGCAGGCGTCGGGTAAAATACGCCGTCATAGTACGCTTTCCGTAGCGAATGTAGCGGAGCGAATCGCTCCGCTACGAAGACTTCGCATCGCGGCTAACCGAGTTATTTCAGTCCACGCGCGCCGCTAGTTCAATGCGGCCGTCTTGCCGGTATCTCCATCCCAGGGCCGCAATTCCTTCGGCGGTATTGGCAATAACTTCGCTCCACTTTTTCGCGCTGCCTTGAGGGCTTTCTCCTTCGAAGGATCGACCCACCAAACGGCAAAAACGGTTCGCCAATCGGAATACTTCGGCAGCACCGTTTCCGGCGTGCCAAACTTGTTCCAGTACAACAGCCGTTCACACGGAAGATACCACGCCAATGCGTAGGGGTGTTCGTTAAAGACGATCGCATCGATGTCTCGGAGCATCGCCGTCCGTTTTTCGAGGTCGAATTCCGCGTTGTACTTCTCAATAATTTTATCAACTTCGGGATTGGCAAATCCGGTAATGTTCGTGCTTCCCTCGGCGTCGGCCATTTTGCTGTGCCAGCTCGACTCCGGTGACGGGAACAGAATCGCTCCCCACGCCTGACTGACGATCTCGAAATTGCGTTCCTGTGTGTTCTTCCATTGCGTTTCGGGAGTCGTCAGGCTCAGTTTGAATTCAACGCCCGCTTTCTTGGCATCTTCCTTTAATGTGGTGAAGTACTTTTCCAAACCGGGTGTGCGGTAGGTGAGTGTGAAGCTCAGACGCTTGCCGTCCTTCTCAAGAATGCCATCCGTGCCGCGTTTGCTCCAACCCGCCTCTTCCAGCAACTTCGCGGCCGCGCGGGGATCGTACCCGACCGTCTTGTTGTCGGGATTTTCGGCGTCGCCACCGGGATAATAGGACTTCAGCGGATCGTATTGGTTGTATGCAAACTTCTCCAACATTGTCTTGCGGTCGTACAGGTGGGCTATTGCTTTGCGAACGCGAATGTCGTCCAGCGGCGGCTTGTGCATGTTGAACGCCAGCCCCTGAATGCCCTGCGGGTACTTCGTATAAATCTTCTGCGGAACGAGATGGCCGTTTTCGACTGCTTCCAATCCCGGGATATCTTCGACCCACCACTTAGCGGTATAGACCACGGCAAAATCGAGTTCGCCTTTGCACGCCTTATCGAACGATAACCGCTGATCGCGAATCACCTGAAAACGAATCTTGTCGATATTGTTAACCCCCTCGTTCCGCGGCAGACTGGCCCCCCAGTAATCTTTGCGGCGGGTCAACGTCAGCGATTCGTTTTCTTTGATGTCGGCTTGGTGAACGATATATGGGCCGCTGCCGGCCGTGTATTTGAAGTTGTACTTATCGAGGTAGTCGCTTCCCTTGAGGTCCTTGATTTCGTGAGATGGAAGAATTGCCATGCCGCCCATTGAGATGAAGTTGCGCCAATTCTTCTCTTTGCATTTCACCTCAAAAATGTATTTCGACTTGGCGACCGGTTCTTCCATTTTTGCGACAATGGCTTCGCGACTTGCCGGATCGACCAGAGTCTCGTCGGCGATCAGCCGGTACGTTGCAATCACATCGTCACTGGTCACCGGTTTTCCGTCGCTCCAATGGGCGCGGGGATCGATTCGGTAGGTGAAGGTCATCTGGTCTTCGGAAACCTTCCAGTGACTCGCCAGGCTGGGAACGAACTTCTGCGTATTCGGATCGAGTTCCAACAACGCCTCGTAGCAGAGTTCCTGCATGATCGAGTTGAGAAACGTATTCGAACCGGTCCCGTAAACTCGCAGGTTCTCCGGCCAGTTGGGCATGCTGGTCAGCATCGTCCCGCCTTTGACCGCTTTCGGATCGCCCAACGGTGCCGGTTCGACGGTCGTCCATCCTTCGCCCGTAAAGCCGGGGCCGCCATCCTCGGCAGAAACCGACGCATCGCCCTCGGGATCCACGACCTTGGCGGTCACTGCTTCGTCACCGCCGCTTGAGCCTTGATTGCTCGACGACGAACCAAAACAACCGGTAAACAATGTGAGGCTGGCAAGAAGAGCAGCGAAGTACGTCACTCGTTTCGCTTGGATGATCATTGGAGATTCCCTTCTTCGATGCGGCGTAGCCCTCAACGCAACGACGCTCAATCGGCAAACAGCCAATCTTGTAATCGTGCGCGTTTGAGGTGTTCCAATTTCTCGTTCAACATTCCCTGTGCGCGTTGATTCTGGCAAGTTGTATTCATTGCGGCAAGGCCAGCTAGTTGGGGCCAGGTGATGACCGAGGCAATTCACGGCTTGCGATTACTCGTGGATTTGCGAAGATGATGATTGAATATTCGAATCGATCTGCGACAGGGGAGCAACCTGATGGCGAAGACGTATCGAGTGGGCATCATCGGGCGGACCGGCAAGGGCAACTACGGCCACGGTCTCGACACCGTCTGGAGCCACCTGCCGCAGTGCGAAGTGGTTGCAGTCGCCGACGACCACGATGGCGGTCGCGCCAAGGCGAAAGAAAAGACTGGCGCGAAACGTGCCTACGCCGATTACCGCAAGATGCTCGATGTCGAAAAGCTGGACATCATCGCCATTGGTCAGCGTTGGATCGACAAACACCATGAGATGGCGATGGCGGCCGCCGACCACGGTTGCCACATGTATATGGAAAAACCGTTCACGCCGACTCTGAAGGAGGCCGACGAGATCATTCACGCCTGCGAGATGCGGCACCTCAAACTTCAAATCGCGCACGGCAACCGATTCACACCGCAGTTGGAAATTGCGAAGAAATTGATCGCTCAGGGTGAAATCGGCGACGTGCTGGAAATCCGTGCCCGCGGAAAAGAAGACGCGCGACGCGGCGGCGGCGAAGACCTGTGGGTTCTCGGCACACACATGCTCGACCTGATGCGGGCGTTGGCCGGCGGGTTTGTGCCGATGAAGGCGGAACCAAGGGCCGGGGATGTGCTTGAGTGTTTTGCCACGGTGACCGAGAAGGGGAAACCGGTGACGGCTGCCCATGTCGTTGACGGCAACGAAGGCATCGGCCCGCTGGCCGGTGATGGTATCGATGCAGTGTATCGGTTCGGTAACGGCATCAACGGTTTTTTTGCGTCCCACCGGGGAATGGGTGGCAGCCCGTCGCGATTCGGCCTGACGGTCTACGGTTCCAAAGGAGCGATCGCATTTCAGTCGGGATACCTGCGGACGGCCTATTTGCTGCGCGACCCGTCGTGGTCTCCCGGCCGTAGCGGCAAGAAATGGCTGCCCATTTCCTCGGCCGGAGTCAATAAGCCCGAACCGATCAAGGCCGAAAGCCACGCAGGCGCTAATCTGGCTGCTGTCCACGATTTGATCGACGCCATCGAAAAAGATCGACAGCCCGAAAGCAGCATGTACGATGCCCGCGCGGCGACCGAAATGATTGTCGGTGTATTCGAATCACACCGCCTCGGCGGCCCGGTCTCCTTCCCACTAAAGAACCGACGCAATCCACTGACAATGCTAGAAAACTGAGGCGAGCGGGGGGTGTAAGCCCCCTGATATTCTGATCGATCCAACACGCTCGCCGCTGAATTCACATCAACCGCGTTTGCGCGCCTCGACGCGGTACCATTTCTTCTTGACCTCCAACAGTACGTCGCCAAGCGCGAGGTACTTGGCCAGCCGCGGATCGTCTTTGAGCAATTTGAGATATTCGTCTGAGCCGATTTCGATTGTTTTGATCGACTTGTCCTTCGACGAATCGAAAGTCCCCTGTTCCCATTGCTTGCCACGTTTGTAGAACGTTCGCGAACCGATGTAGCGGATGGCTTCCAACGACGAACGTTTCTTCTCCCCCTTTTGCGACAGGGCCAATTGCTCTTCAACGGCCGCGCCAAATGCAGCGACCCCTCCGCTGCGTGAGCTTTCACTCCGGGCTTTTGCCAGCTTCTTCGAATCCCGAACGCGACTCTCGCGAACAGCACCATCCGCCGCCGGCTTCGATTCGTCCGCCAGCCGCCCCAGAAGTTGTCGCCGCCCAAATCCCGGTCGCGTCGCCGCCGCTGGCTGACCGTTCTGTCCTCCGGCAGCTAAGTCATCGGCCATCAAATAACTGGTGTAGGGGGTGATGATGCCGTAGCGTTTTGCCAGATACGTGACCTCATCGACCAGTTCCTGGTTCATGTCGCCGGGGGATGATTTTCTTAGTTCGTTCAACAAGAAATCGACTTTCTTGCCGGCCCACAATCTTGGCACGAAGCTGCTTTTGTCGTCTTCGGAGAGTTCGGGGAAGGTCAGTTTGTACTCGAAGGTTTTCGTTTCGCCGGCGACGGTGCCGGTGACTTTGATTGTCTTCTCGCCGTGGCCCGTGTAGCGGCCGTAGAGAATCACCTGCTCGCCGCGGAACACATCGGGAATGGCCGGCGGGTAGACATCTTTGACTTCCAGACCGTCGAAG
>Ga0114996_10000359_pt1 | contig 63897 bp, 61 predicted proteins | sample ArcticOcean_MG_C_4_FD_87039 | JGI IMG/M metagenome (GOLD analysis project Ga0114996, IMG submission 87039) | Marine microbial communities from western Arctic Ocean - ArcticOcean_MG_CB4_134 | ecosystem: Environmental > Aquatic > Marine > Oceanic | place: Arctic Ocean: Canada Basin | collected...
ACCTCCAGTTGGAGGTCCTTCGCTCGTCTTCCATTTCTATCCCTTGGCGTGCTAGGTACGCGAGTCCCTCCACTCTTGTTCATCATTACAACAACATAAACAGAGACAATCGACAAAAGAAGCCTGATACATACCTAAGCGATCTATATTTTCGAAGACTTTATATTTATCAAACATGCTATTGAATCATATCCTACTAACAATCTCTGAATACACGGGGAAAGTGTGCACTGTTTCACATAATGTGTCAACACCAGATAGAGATACACTTCTCTTTACCATCATCTCTTCCACACAGCAGTTGCCTTCTCAGCCCTATGATCATGTAGCCCTTTGGACAATCAAGTTCACAACGAATAGAACTCCAAGTATCGCCATCGTAACTTTCCAAAGTGTTTCCTTATTCATGTTGCAACCTTACCTTAAGTCCTTAGTAGCGCTGTCTCTCCGGAATAACCCCCTAACACCACCACTCGAGTTCGAAGTATAACCAAGCCCTGAAGGGAATGCGCTGTATGTGACAACAGGGAATAGTCTGACCAGCATCCCCTTCTGAGTTAACCCCGTTGTTGAACCTAGTGCCATTTCTGTCCGATTTATCAGCCAGACACATACGCCACCCTTAATTTCGGAAATTCAGAGTAAGCCATTTAGCAAAATCAACTTGATGGGTCCTTAACTTTTCTTAGGTAAGGCTTAACTGTCTGCCAGCCTTCTGGAAACAACTCCTTAGCCGCATCATTATCAACAGCTGGCACGATGATGACGTCTTCCCCCTGCTTCCAGTTAGCAGGAGTGGCTACTTTATAACGGCTGGTCAGCTGGCAAGAATCAATAACTCGCAGGAGTTCATAAAAATTACGTCCGGTGCTCATCGGGTACGCTAAATTCATCTTTATCCTCTTATCTGGACCTACGAGAAAGACAACCCGCACAGTTTGGTTATCGGCAGCAGTTCTGCCTACTGAGCTGTCACCCTGATCAGAGGGGAGCATGTCATAGAGTTTCGCTACCTTGAGCTCATCATCCGCAATGATAGGGAAATTGAGAGGAATTCCAGAGATATCAGCAATGTCTGCCGCCCATTTATTATGATCTCCTACCTGATCAACACTAAGGCCAATGACTTTACAATCTCTCGTTGCAAACTCCTCCTTCAACTGTGCGACTGAACCTAATTCGGTAGCACACACAGGTGTAAAATCTTTAGGATGCGAGAACAACATAGCCCATCCATCCCCGATCCAATCATGAAAATTGATCTTACCATCCGTAGTACTAGCATCAAAATCGGGCGCCGTATCGTTTATTCTTAGTGACATAATTATTCCTCCAATAGATTTAATGTGTAATCCTTTATGCAATTTCCTATTCTGGCCAGCTGCTATCAACTAACTGCGACAACCTCCTTTAAAAACAATCTCGTCCTAGCTAAAGCTAGGACGAGATGCGCATTCTGTCTTTGAAACTACAATTCAGTCAAAATCCAACGCACGCCACTCCCGCCCTAGGAACGGGCGAGTACAAGAGCAGATTTTGTGTTGGCGACTTATCATGCTAAATTGTGCTCCACGAACGGATTCTCAGTTACTAGACAGTCGCACTCTAGCTTATCCCTGACCACCCGTCAATTGTCTCAAAAACCGTTGGTGCAACCCCATCCGAGTTCGACTCTCGGCTTCGGCACCAAATATCAGGCACGAAATTTCCGGTTTGCCCTCTATGTGATCCTTAAGGTCATCCTTTGTTATAGTTTTGACCACCATTTGTTTTACACATAATGGTCCTCTTTTGTTTCTAACGTTCTCTCGCCAGTGGAACCCGTTGACTTGCGGGTACCCCTACATAGTATAGGGTGGTCGATCAGGCGATAATCTCATCAAATTCACTTCAGTGTTTATATCTAACCCATTGACCGAGCCGACACTTAACCAGTCTGGCACTATTCCTTCGTACGTCATTGTTATAAAGAGATTCAAAGAAATTGAAACCTTTTCATCACCACAGAGAATCGCATACAGGAAACGACGGCAGCCAGCAGGGAGATCTTATTTTCCCTATTGTGGCTTTACTCGAGAAGGCCTCAGACAAACGGAAATTTGACTTCGAAAGATGATCCAACCCCCAAACGGCTAGTAGCTTTGATGGTTCCACTCTGTGCTTCTACCAACTGCTTAGTGATGGCCAATCCTAAGCCAGATCCTCCAGTTGATCGATTGCGAGATTGATCTTCCCTATAAAATCTATCAAAAATTCTTTCCAACCCTTCTGCTGAGATTCCTTCTCCAGTATCTGACACCACAATTTCAATCCAGCTCCCACTTAGACCAGCAGAAACTGAAACCTTCCCTCCTGTTTGAGTGTAAGTGGCAGCATTATCAATAAGGTTGGAGAAAATTTGAGTTAACCTCAGCCTATCAGCATAAACTATTGGAATCTCTTCTGTTATAACTAAAGAAAAACCCACTGCCTTCGATTCCATCACAGGGCGAAAGCTATCAGCAAGTTCCCTCAATATTTCATCAACACGTACATAATCTAAATTCAATACAAGATTGCCAGAATCAACCTGGGCGAGAATACGCAAATCTTCTACCAACCCCGTCAATTGAAGCGTTTGTTCATGAAGTGTCCTCATAGTCGATGAGTTTGGGTCAAGCAATCCATCCCGAACAGCCTCTACGTATCCTTGCATATTGGACAAAGGAGTTCTGAGCTCATGAGCAACATCAGAAATCAAATTTCGTCGTTGATCTTCTGACACCTGAAGAGCCTGAGCCATCGAATTGAAAGTCATACCCAACTGACCAATTTCATCTCGCCCTGTTACATTGACTCTCTGGGTCAAATCACCTTGTCCTAGCTTTACCGCTGCATTGGTAAGATCGTGAATGGGAGCAAGCAACTTTCGCGCCATAAGCAGCACACCGACTACACCAAACGCCCCAGCTATCAAACCAACGACTAAGAGAGTTCGGTTAGTAGCTTGGACCAAACTTGAAATCGAAGGGTCGTCAAATTGAGTCTGCTGTTGCAGTGGGATTAACTCCATGGAACCTAACCCCGATTCGGATGAACTATTACGTTGATCAGCAGTATAGGCAGTCACCACTAAAGATTTATCCCTAGGTAAATTGGATTGTCCCCCCCAGTCAGGCAAGGGAGGTAAATCAGAAGACCTAGCAATCTTGGGTTGTGAGTCTGCCAGAACCTCCCCAGTATCCTGATTGACCACAACCCTCCAACCATACAAGTCCCCAACCTGCTCAATCGCCTCTTGGAGCGACGTACCATCCGCTTGCTGATCGTAATGAATATTAATAAGCTGACGAACCCGAGCTGCTTGCACTAATTCAAGTTCCTCTGTATACAGCCTAGCCTCCTTTTGAGCAGACAAGACCACATAAGTGCTCACCACACCCAAGGCCAAAATAAGTACAACAGCAAATCCAAGAACCAATCTAAATCCAAGACTGAAAAACCAAGAACTAATCAGCAAGTTTATATCCTACTCCATAGATAGTTTTGATATATGTACCTGATGTCACACCCTCCTCGACCTTTTTTCTCAAATTCGACATATGTGCATCTACTGATCGATCAAACCCCTCGAAATCATACCCGAAGACTTGATCTATAACCTGCCCTCGAGTAAAAACTCTGCCCGGTCTTCTCATAAATAAAACCAATATATTAAATTCGGTAGGAGTTAAATCAATCTCCTTCCCCCCCACATTCACTGAGTGCTTCTGTTGATCCACACATATACCATTCCAGGTGAGTTCACCTGTATCTGTACCTTCCCCATTATTACGCTTTGCTCTACGCAAAACTGCTCTTATCCGAGCAGTTAATTCCCGAGGACTGAATGGTTTAGTTACATAATCATCGGCCCCTAAATTAAGTCCCATCAATCTATCTTCTTCCTCTACTCGAGCTGTAACCATAATTATAGGTATGTCAGATTCTCCTCTGATCGTCTGACATACCTCCTTCCCGTCCATACCTGGAAGACTTAGATCTAAGACGATCAAATTGGGATTAGCATCACGTGCCATACGAAGGCCTTCAATACCGTCATAGGCCGCTATGACCTTATAACCATCTCTCTTGAGATACATATCAATCAAATCAGATGTCGTGCGATCATCCTCAACAATGAGTACTGTTTCAACCATAAAAACCTCTTAACTTCTAAAAGAGTTGTTTGCTATTCCACAAACCCCTGTATACCACAAGATATAATCTACAACGTTATATTATGAATTATATAAGAAATTATGAAGTTTCCGTGATGTAGAAGTATCAGCTTACACTCCCTCAGCAATAGAGCGAACTACTTCCTCAAGAATTTTTGAAGGTACACTGGTGAGGTGTCTCAGTTACATTATCTCGGTGCCAATCACCGTATTGCTAAGGCTCCTGTTTATTTAGGAATCTTCTAAGTCAGTGATTGGCATGGTGCCTTATAGGTAAGCATTTTGTATCTGCTTTCGGTGCTGCCTCTATCAATATTGTTGGGGATCGCCATACCATTAATGCTCCATATCGGAGCGATCCAAGTCAGGGAGGAGATACTGGGAAAAATCCTAACACCTCCTATACTGGTCTGTAGCATATGTAACAACCAGAGTACAGACCTATGGAAATTTTTCGATCTTCATTGAAGAATGCCCAAACAGTCAAATAGCCAGAATCCTATCTATTGACCGGGCTCAAAAGAAAACCCAGTTCGTCTTGTTACCCAGCACTGGAAAGCCTACGATCTTCCTCTTTGGCAGCTTCCACCCCTTCTTCAACATTAACCCGGACTAGCAACAAAGTACCCACTACTATGATAGACAGCAGTGCAAATATTGCTACTCTCGTATCGTAAACACCTGTCACCACCACATACACCATCGGACCGAATACCGATGAGGCCTTGCCTACCAAGCCAAAAAACCCGAAAAATTCTCCACTTTTAGTAAGTGGAGTCATAACAGCAAACAAGCTCCTGGCGAGTGCCTGACTGCCCCCCATTACCAACCCGAGCACAACCCCAAGCACAAGCCACTGTAAATCCACAGACATACTCAATGGCTCCCACAGCTTTGACCGTACTAGAATGGGCCACCAATCTATCGGCCCGTCCCCAAGAGAAGATTTATGGGCATCTCCAACCACGATCTCGCCATCTCTAGCTCCCCCTGAAATCATAAGACTCAATTCAGCGCTCTTATCCTGTTCCCAATCACGTATTTCCCGTTCGGAAACTTTCTGATCCAAAGATACTGCAGCCCAAAGGGAATCTGATTTTATAGCTTCAACCTCAACATTGATTTGGCTGACAACAAAAGTTCCTGCATAGTTGTGACTAACAACTAGATCGACTTCTTTTTCCGTACTTGGAATCAATGGGGCAAAAGCAAGCGCAAACGTTATTACCAAAACCCAACCAACAAGGCAATATGTGAGAGCACGCTTCGCACCTAATAACCTGGCAAACCAAGCGAACAAAGCTGCCCCACCAGCAGCTACAAATTGGACTACCAGTATAGTGACAATATTACCGATTATGGTAACCCCAAGAACGTCTGGTCCATACGCACCAGCAACAGCAATAACCGTCTGAATTGCATCGTTAAACAACAAGTACGTCAAGAGATAGAAAGCTAGGGCCCTAAACCTCGTTATATCCCTTAGGGTTCTTACAACTTGTGCCCCTGCTACTTTCACCGCACTGCTGACAAGTTTTCTGTCCTTTAAGTGTCCACCAGGCTCTGGTACTAATTTGTAACTAATAATAGCCCATCCAAACCACCACAATCCTATTGACGCTATACAAGCTCTAGTTGCGAAATCTTCAAAATCAGACCCACTGTAATAGAAGAGAATGGCTAAATGTATCGCTAAGAGTAACCCTCCCCCAACATATCCATATGCAAACCCCTTACTGCTAACTGAGTCCATATCCTCATTAGAGACCAAATGAGGAAGCAAGGAATTATAAAATACATTGCCCCCTGCAAACCCAATGTTGGCTAGCAAGAAACATCCAGCAATCCACATCCATGAAGATCCGGTATAAGCAGAAAAAAACAACAGGAACGTGAACCCAGCACCTGCGAGCGTATAAACAGTAACCAAGGCTTTACGGATCATTAACCTGTCTGCAATGACTCCTAGCACCGGGCTAGTCAACGCCACAACCATAGTGGAAAGGGCAATCAGTAAACTCCAAACGGAACTGGCAGTTACATTGAATCCAAGAATTTCAGTTTGCTGACCATATTCCGCTTGGAAAAGAAGCACAAAATACACAGGTATTATTGCAACTGTACCACTCGTAGCAAAGGCAGAGTTAGCCCAGTCGTAAAAGCACCACCCTAGAATGGCCCTCTTATTGGTTATAGATGTATCCCCACTACGCACTGACAATTGCGACACCCTTTGTTAGCGTCATATACTAGTTCGCGCTACCCGGCTCAACGGCATCATACTACACTTAATCCACTCAGCTTAGCTCCGCTTGCTGAGTGACAAACCCCCAAATCAACTCTTCAACCTCTTCTGCACTTTGCCGCAAACCATGCCCAGTATCAGGTAACAAAATGAGTTGCTTAGGGTGTAGAGCACTTTCGTAAATGACCTCAGAGCATCTGTGCGGTAAATTTCGATCATTCATCCCATGAATCAAAAGCAGCGGACGAGGGAACAGAAGGTCTGGACGTTCCGCCCCGAGAGTCTGGCTTGATAAAGCTATAACGGACTTCACTTCAGTAGCCATTGCCCCTGCGCTGATTACCACAGCGCCTCCAAAAGAGTGACCTACAAGACAAATATTCTTGTAACCTGCCGACACCAAGAATTCTATTGAAACCAAAACGTCAAGAATACATTCAACTAAGTCACCTGGCCTACGATAATCTACCCTGAGCGAGTCAATATCCAAAGAGACAAGCCGTTCAGCAAGTCTCACATATAAGCCATTTGCTGGACCTTCAAACCCTCCCGTTACTCCCCAAGCCCAAACTACTGCCGTTGTTCCTCCCTCAGAGCTATGTAATAGGCACGGGATACCACCTCGATCTGTTTCCAAGTGCACTGGCTCTCCAATTTGACTATCTTTTATCCAAGTATTGACAGCCACAAAATTTATAATAGTGCTCTGGTAAGACAATTTGGTCAATTGCTATCTCCACTACTCTAATAATGCTCAATGTGCTCGGTACAACAGGATCTGCTTGACAGCGAATACTCACCATGGGAACATGTTTCTACTGTCAAGCATTTACCAATCCTTTAGAGTACTCATGGCTGTTTCTACAATGACTAATGTGTCAAGCGTAACATTGAATCCAGTAGGATCTATCCTCTCCATAATACTAGAGAATACTGGTAACGGGGATCGCATCGGGCAGCAAACTGCAGCCTCTCTCCGAGAGGCTTTTGACTTTTTCGAGACAAACGACTCATTGCACGCACTTGTCATCACAGGATCCAATGGCAACTTCTCGGAAGGCAGTACCTTATCCCCCATCGAAATCTCAACCTTCACAGGCCTGAAGACCGATTTAATAATCCAACACCAAGTAGCAAGTCACTTATCTCGCATCACGAAACCCACCATCGCGGCTGTAGACGGCAAAGCACATGGACAAGGATTGGAAATTGCCTTGGCGTGCGATATACGGATCGCCTCTACGAACTCCTCATTCGGTTTCCCTGAATCACAACTTGGGCTCATACCCTGGGATGGGGGAACGCAACGACTTCCACGCCTTATAGGACTTGGGCTTGCTACCCAAATGCTCTTTACAGGCAAACCTATCACAGCAGAAAAAGCGTTGAATGCAGGGCTGGTAACAGAAATTATGCCATCCAAAGAATTAGCTCGAACCGCCAGTGAAATAAGCGAACGTATAGTAAGCAGTGGTTCAATTGCAGCAAAATATATAAAAGAAGCCATTAAAAGTTCAGGAGATTTACCGCTCAGAGAAGGTTTTAGGTTAGAGGCAGATTTGAACATGCTGCTCTTCTCTACGAAAGATCGATCTGAAGGCATATCATCTTTTCTAGAAAAACGAGCTCCAAACTTCAATGGGTCCTAAACGATATGCAAATGCAACTGTTCCCTTATGGAATACCACTAAAAGGAACCTCTAAGAAAATGGCTGGCAATGAAAGAACTGTAGCTGATCACCTGCTAACTAATATAGGAAACTTACGATTAGACCATATTGGATTAGTTCAAAAAATTGAGAATCCTTCTTCATTCGGGAACTTACAATCTTTGTGGGCAAGTGAATCTCTCAGTACAGAAAACTCAAGTAAGAAAACTGATGTATTTGTCAATGGTTATAGCGTATCCATTAAACAATCTGGCAGTAGTTTCTCATTCAATCGCCTTCAATGCAAAAAATTTATGGGAATTATTTAAAATGTGGATTAGATCAATTGATCTATAATATGCATGAAGGAAAATTTAATTCAAGAGACAGGAAATGGCACGAAGCTTTTAGTGATGATGAAAGGGAGTCCAAACTTAGGCGTTTCAAATTATCAAGCAGATTATATACTTACTGCTCCATCAGTTGATTTATCAACCAACAATATATCCCTTGAGACATTTACGTAACATTTTAAAAATAATTTGGACAATTATTATGTTAATTTAAGGCGACAATGGATTGGACAAAACAGTAACAGTGAACATAGTCGGGCTTTAACTATTTCAAAGCACCACTTGAATGCCAAATGGTGTTTCAACACCATCGTAGGAGAACCAAGGTCAGGTTGGAGAACTGACGATTTATTTCCTATAGCTAATAGAAAAACTATTCATATGATCTATAATAACAAAAAATTGGGTTGCATTACCCAATAATAGTAAACTCACAAAAGTGTTATAGAGAATCATTTAAGCTAATAATAAAAACTAACCTTGTATAAGATGAGCGTATGGAAACCGGATATACCACAGTAAATTTTGATAAATATGGCGGGAGGGCAAACGTTGTATTAAATCGTCCGGAAGTCATAAATGCATATAATGTGCAAATGCGTGACGATTTATTTGAGATACTGCAAGCCTGCCAAATCGATCCCGACATTAAAGTTGTGGTACTTCAAGGGGCAGGCCCCAGAGGGTTCTGTGCTGGAGCAGATCTTACCGAATTTGGATCTGCTCCCTCAGTGGCAATAGCTCGCGAAGTGAGATGGCAAAGGGATGTCTGGGCAACGTTTTTAGATCTCGACAAGCCAATAATATGTGCCTTACATGGCCACACAATAGGCTCGGGTATTGAAATGGCCCTGCTCTGCGATATAAGAATCGCCGCCGCATCCACTACGTTTCGTATGCCAGAGGCATTCCTAGGGTTGCTCCCAGCCGCAGGTGGTTCACAGACACTCCCCCGATATGTAAGAGAACCCCGAGCTCTTGATATGCTCCTGAGAAATCTTCCTTGGACTGCGGAGCAAGCACTGGCATCAGGCATGGTTTCTGAGGTTGTTCCAGACAACGACCTCAATATCCGTGTTAGCCACTATGCTGAATATTTGGAATCTTTGGACCCAACCTTTACAAAACTCCTCAAACAGTCACTGCGTGCGAATTTTCAGTTATCACTTGATCAAGGGCTATCTTTGGAGATACACTGCGCATCACAAGGAATGGTAAATCTGGCAAAGCAAAGTTAGAATCTAACCTTGCCAAGTCAATAAAAGAACCAATGCAACGATAGTGCCGTAGCACGGCGAACTAAGCAAACAGGAAGGAAACTATCATATGAATACAACGGAATTTCTAACAGTAACTGCTGCAATCGTGCCTGATAGAGTCGCACTAGTATTCGACGACAAGCGAATTACGTACGGAGAGTTGGCTGACAGAGTAGCTCGTCTCGCCAATGCTTTATTCGAGCTAGGTGTGGGATCAGGCGATAGAGTAGCAGTAATGCAGGTTAACTGTAACGAATATATAGAGAGTTACTTCGCTTGTGCAACCATTGATGCTGTATTCGTCCCAGTTAACTTTCGTGCCCGTGCTGAAGAACTTACGTTCATGCTCAACGACTCTGGAACGAAAGCAATTATAGCTGGTCAACGATATCACGAAATGATTAACACCATCAGACCTGATCTCACCTCTATAGAACAAGTCATAGGGCTAGAACAGGGTGGTGAAGGAATACATTCATTCGACGACCTCATAGCAAACACATCTAATGATGAGAGATCCCCAGAATATCAGGACGATGACCTTTCGATAATCATGTTTACTGCGGGCACAACTGGCACGCCTAAAGGCGTTATGCTAAGCCATGACAGCTTTACATCCTACATATTAGCTAACGTAGACCCTGTAGATATGGACTCGGAAGAAAAAAATATCCTAACAGTTCCCCTACATCACATAGCAGGAATACAAGCTGTAATGGCAGCTGTATATGGCGGTAGAACAATCATTCTTCAAAGACAATTCGACGAAGAGGGTTGGATGGCGTTAGTTCAGAAAGAAAAAGCTAATCGCGCTATGATGGTACCCACAATGCTAAAGCGACTCATGGATCACGACGCATTCGGCAAATATGACTTGACTAGCTTAAACGTAATTACCTATGGAGCAGCCCCAATGCCTCTCGTTGTAATCAGACAGGCTATCAAAGAATTTCCTGGCACGAAATTTATAAACGCTTTCGGCCAAACTGAAACTGCCTCGACCATCACGATGCTTCCCCCTGAAGACCATATGTTAGATGAAAGTGCCCCTGATTTTGAAAAGAAACTCCAGCGATTGGCATCAATTGGGAAACCGCTCCCAGATGTTGAGATCAAGATAGTAAACGAAGATGGAGCAGATGTCACAGCAGGTGAATCAGGAGAAATAGTTGCACGAGGACAAAGGCTTATGAAAGGGTACTGGAACCGTGAAGAAGCAACTCGAGAAACACTTCGCGGGGGATGGCTGTATACGGGAGATCTGGGTTACTTTGATCCAGATGGCTATATTTTCTTATCGGGCAGAGCCAAAGATTTCATCAAACGCGGTGGAGAAATGATTGCTCCTGAAGAAGTAGAGCAAATTCTGATGGCCCATCCAGCAGTGGATGAAGCAGCAATAATTGGCATTGAAGATATCGAATGGGGAGAGAGAGTCCGCGCAATAGTAGTGATTCGCCCCAATATGGAGCTTACACAAAAAGAGCTTATTGATCACTGCAGACCATTAATGGCAGGGTTTAAACGACCTGAACATGTTGTCTTCACTGACGAGCTACCTAGGAACCCAATGGGCAAAGTACTCAAGAGAGTACTTCGCGAGCAATACCCTGAGACGATAACTGACTAATCCCATCTATGGTTACGACTGGATCGGATATAAGAACGCCAACTCCTGGGGGTTGGCGTTCTTATATCCGCAATCTGTTTAGCGCATGAATGCAATACCTGATAAGATTAGTCCAGTATAAATTCTGGGCTATCCCCATAATACACACAGAATTCGAGGGAAAGTGATGCCCCAACGTGGAGATGAATTAATCGAACGGCGCAAAGAAAAGCTCGAGACACTTCTAAGTACCGCAATCGATCCCTATCCAGCCTCATATAAACGGTCACATACAACATCTGAGGCCATAACCTTACTCCTTAATAACGAGGCAATTGCCACTGAAGATGAACTGGAACACTTGAGGACTGAAAGTGTAGATATTGCTGGGCGCATCATGACTATGCGCCGTATGGGAAAAGTCACATTCATCCACATCCGAGACCAGGAAAACCAGCTTCAACTCCATGTGCGTCGAGATATCCTAGGTGAAGACAACTATACGATGATCCGTAACCTTGATCTTGGAGATTTCATCGGAGGATCTGGCCCATTATTCAGAACAAAATCAGGGGAAGCCTCACAAGAAACACAAACTCTTACAATCTTAAGCAAATCGCTTAGGCCACCCCCTGAAAAATGGCACGGGCTTCAAGATACAGAAATCCGATACCGCCAACGCTACCTAGATTTCATTTCTAACCCGGATGGGATGAAAATTTTCACCATGCGCAGTCAAATTGTGCAAGCTATTCGGAATTTCATGATTGACCGCGGATTCTTAGAAGCTGAAACCCCCGTACTTGTACCTGTAGCCGCAGGAGCCATGGCCCATCCATTTGAAACTCGTCACTTAGCTTTAGACCGGACCTTGTACTTACGAATAGCAACGGAGTTATATCTAAAACGCCTTATCATCGGTGGTTTTGACAAAGTATTTGAAATAGGGCGAGTATTTCGTAACGAGGGAATTGACCACGACCACAATCCTGATTTCACTCTTTTTGAAAGTTACGAAGCCTATGCAGATTATACAGATGTAATGAAAATGCTTGAACAAATGATCTTCAGTGTGACAGAAAATGTCACGGGCAAAACAACTGTCACTCGTGGCGACACGAAGATTGATTTTACTCCACCTTGGAACAGAGTATCCCTAATTGAAGCAATCCATGACAGAAGCGGTATTTACGTGCAAGATTACTCTGAGACAGAGCTTCTTGCTGAAAAACTTACAGGAATGGGAATACCACTCGACCTCCCATCTACTCACATGCGTCTTCTCGACAAACTCATCTCGACATTCGTGGAACCTCATCTAATACAACCAACATTTCTCATCGATTACCCGGTGGAAATGAGTCCGCTTGCTAAAAAAAAGAAAAACGACCCGGCACTAACCGAACGATTTGAGGCATTTGTAGCGGGAATCGAATTGGCGAATGCCTTCTCAGAACTAAATGACCCTATTGATCAAAGACAACGTTTGGAAAAACAGGAATCACTACTTGAGTTAGTCCGTGACGAGGAGACTGACAGGCTTGATGAAGATTTCCTCGTTGCCATGGAGCACGGTATGCCACCCACTGGTGGACTAGGTGTAGGAATTGACCGGCTGGTAATGTTATTAGCAGAACAGCAGAATCTACGCGATGTGATTCTCTTCCCGCAAATGCGCTCCAGATAGCTACAGAATCTAACTACCTGGTACTTCTTTAGCCTCGACATAATCCAAGGCCAACACTACAACTATTATGTTGACTGTGCACATAATCGCAAAGCCTAAAGTGAATCCGAACCATACTTCATTAAACCGCACTAAATCAGTCCACACATAGGTAGTCAACCAGGCTATAAGGAACCCTGAACCAATCAAAGCCGCATTTACGATACAATACCGCAATGCTACAAAGAAAGGGTACCCCTCAAACAAAAACTTATACGGTCGTACTCTCCAACCCATTTCTCTAACTCCTTGCACTCATACCTTGAAAAACAATATCATTGATTATCCCTCTTTGCCCTATTTCAGTCAACAGGGTATGACGTCCATAGCCCATTACCATAGGTAACATTTCTTCAAATCCCAGCTTGATATTGACAACATTGGGATATGCCACTAAAATAGAACACATGTTCTTATTAAATTAACCCGATCACCTCAGCCGGTCGCAACGCACTTACTGTTTCATTGTGCTAATATCCGGCTAGGCAGGGTTGCAGCACATATAGCTAGGGAGGTCATACAAATGGTTGCTGAAAAGCAAAAAGCTGAAAAGCAAAAAGCACTTGAACTAGCACTTGATAACATTGAGCGTGACTTCGGTAAGGGCGCTATTATGCTCCTTGGAGATGCAGCAAGAGCCCAAGGAGACTATGAAGCCCTATCAACAGGATCACTGTCGCTCGACATAGCACTAGGCATAGGGGGGGTTCCCCGGGGACGCGTAACAGAGATATTTGGAGCAGAATCTGCTGGGAAAACCACCTTAGCCTTTCACGTAGTGGCATCAGCCCAGAGAGCCGGAGGGAACGTTGCCTACATAGACGCTGAACATGCCCTTGACCCCGAGTACGCTGCAAAATGTGGGGTGGATATAGACTCCATGCTCATATCTCAGCCAGACACCGCAGAGCAAGCTTTAGAAATTGTCGAATATTTAGTACGAAGCGCAGCAATTGACGTTGCAGTCATTGACAGTGTAGCTGCCCTCACACCAAAAGCAGAGCTTGAAGGAGATATGGGAGATCTTCATATTGGATTGCAGGCCCGCTTAATGTCACAAGCATTGAGAAAGCTAACTGCAGTCATAAGTAGATCTCATACCTCCGTTATATTTATTAACCAACTCAGAGAAAAAGTCGGTGTCTTTTTCGGGAGCCCTGAAGTAACGCCTGGCGGAAGAGCATTGAAATTTTACAGTTCGGTGAGAATTGATATTAGAAGAATAGAATCCATTAAGCAGGGTGGAGAGATCCTAGGTAACCGTGTACGCGCTCGAGTAGTGAAAAATAAAGTTGCTCCTCCGTTCCGAGTTGCTGAGTTCGATATCATGTTCAACGAGGGCATCAGCAAAACAGGGGATATACTAGATTTAGCAACAAACGCAGGAATAATCCGAAAAAGTGGTGCCTTCTATTCATATGAAGATACTCGTCTAGGGCAAGGTAGAGAAAACGCAAAGCAATACTTAAAAGACAACCAAGAAATTTCCACACAAATTGAAAATTTATTAAGAGGTAAAGATACAACTACTGCCAAAGACGAAAAAGAGGACTTGAATCCTTCAGATGATTCTCAACCAATATCGGGGGAAGAACCCAACAACGACTCAGCAGTGAACACTGAGACAAAAATTCCAGCAGCTACTGATTTCCAATAACCAGTAATGGGATGAATCCAGCTCTCAACGTTTACGGAGACGAGATCATGTCTTTCTAGCAAAAACACATAGATAAAGACGTCAAAGTGAAAGCTATATGGGCAATTTATGCATACGGACCAGCAGATATACTCAGTTAAAAATAACTGAGTATATCTGCTATATGCCCCCTCACTATCTAGCCCAACTAGTTTAATAACGCATGGGAATCTCTTGGTGTTTTGCAAACGATTAACCTAAAATACTAGGAGTATCATCTATTCCATCACCCCAAGGAGTTCATGTGTTTTCCCATCTCCACGTACACACTGAATACAGCCTCTTAGATGGTCTGAGCCGGATTTCAAGTTTGGTGAAATCTGCTAAAGACCAAGGGATGTCTAGCATAGCGATGACCGATCACGGAGGTCTTTATGGAGCTGTCGATTTTTACTCTGAGGCTAAAGCAGCAGGATTAAACCCAATCATTGGCTGCGAACTATACTTAGCACAAGATAGTCGCCACTCCAAAACCCCCAACGATAGAAGCCCCTACCATTTGTTACTCCTAGCAAAAAATAATACTGGCTACTCCAATTTGACAAAATTAGTGACTGCCGCTCATCTTGAAGGGTTCTACTATAAACCTAGAGTAGATAAAGAACTTCTTGAAAAACACAGTGACGGCCTTATCGTTCTCTCAGGTTGTCCCAATGGAGAAATCCCTAGAATGATTACAAACGGAGACCGATCACGCATACCTGATGCAGTTGACTGGTACCAAAAGACCTTCGGCCCAGGTAATTTTTACTTTGAACTACAACGTCACGCTGATGTGCCGAACCTAGAAACAATCAATCAGGAATTAATTTTACTCTCGAAATCTCTAGATGTCCCTCTCGTTGCAACGAATGACCTGCATTATGTTGATAAAGATGATGCTGACCTACAAGATGTTCTGTTATGTATACACACTAATACCAACCTAAATGACCCAAAACGCCTTAAACTATCTGATGACTCCTACTATCTGAAGAGTTCAGAAGAGATGACAGAGCTATTCAAGGACATCCCTGAGGCCATAACGAATACCGAGCGTATAGCACAACAATGCAAGGTAGAGATGGATTTCACCTCAATGCATTTACCCAGTTTCGATGTGCCGACAGGAGCAAGTGCTCAAGAATACCTCATGCAGATCTGCTGGGAAGGTGCAACTAAACGCTTCGGATCAGATTTGCCAACAAGAGTGCAGGAGCAAATTAACTACGAACTTGATGTAGTATTATCAACCAATTTTTCAGATTATTTTCTAGTAGTCTGGGACATAGCCGCATTTGCTAGAAGCCAAGATATATTATTCGGAGTGCGCGGAAGTGCTGCTTCGAGTCTTATCCTATATTGTCTCGGTGTCACAGATATCAACCCCCTAGATTATAATTTGGTATTTGAACGGTTCCTCAACCCTGAGCGCAAGGAAATGCCTGACATAGATATGGACATCCAAGACGATCGCAGAGAAGAAGTTATCGAATATGTAGTTAGAAAGCACGGCCATGACAAAGTGGCACAAATCATCACATTTGGCACACTAGGCGCACGTGCAGCAATAAGAGATGTAGGAAGAGCCATGGCTAGAGCTTATGCAGAAATCGATGAAATTGCCCGCCTGATTCCTTTGGGAACTCCAACCTTAAATTCACTGCTCGATTCAGATTCAGATCTTCAGCAATACTATAAGAAACACCCAGAAAATCGCACAGTCATTGATACTGCAGCCCGACTAGAAGGTTCTGTAAGACATGTCAGTACACATGCAGCAGCAGTTGTGGTCTCCGATGAACCACTACTGAACTACATCCCTCTACAGAGAGCAACAAAGGGAACTAGTGAAACTGCTGTAACCCAATACCCGATGGATCCTATTGGGAAATTAGGATTGCTGAAAATCGACTTTCTTGGACTGACTAACCTAACTATCCTAGACAAAACAGTCAAACTCATAAATCAACAAACCGATTCCGATTCTCTAGAATTACCCAAAATCCCGCTAGACAATAGCAATGCCTTCGATTTGCTAGCTTCTGGAGAAACAACGAGTATATTCCAGCTGGAAAGTTCTGGGATGCGAAGGTACATAAAAGAACTACGCCCCACATCCATCGCAGAAATTTCAGCCATGATAGCACTGTACCGACCAGGGCCTATGGAACATATACAAACATTCATTGAAGCAAAACACGGACGGGCCCCGATTACCTATCCACACGAAGATCTAATGGAATTACTACATGAAACCTATGGAGTTATCGTCTACCAGGACCAAGTGCTTCACATTGTCCGCAAGCTTGCAGGCTACTCACTAGGGCAAGCAGACGTAGTACGAAAAGCTATGGGTAAGAAAATCCCTGAAATCATGGAGAAAGAAAAGGAGAACTTCATAGCAGGGGCAACTGCCCGGGGCTATTCACTTGATACAATTGAAGCAGTGTTTTCACTGCTTGAACCGTTCGCCGGTTATGCATTTAACAAGGCTCATAGTGTCAGTTACGCATTAATTGCATATTGGACTGCCTATATGAAGGCGAATTATCCTGTTGAATATATGTGCTCAGTACTTAACGCTAGTCTTAATAATAATGACCGACTAGCAACAATCACCTCCGAATGCAAGCGAATGGGCATTAGCATTCTCCCCCCGAGCATTAACAGCAGCATGCCAGATTATTCGGTAGCGCCCAGAGAATCTGACGTTCTGAGAATCCGAACAGGATTGGAAGCCATTAAGAACGTAGGAAGAACAGCCATTGAACCGCTAGTTAAAGAACGAACAGAAAATGGCCATTACACCTCTGTAGAAGATCTTTGCGAACGGACAGGGAAAGATATGCCCAACAAGAGAACTCTAGAGAGCATGATTAAAGTAGGGACTTTTGACGAATTAGGTTACCGTCAAAACCTGCTCAATAAGCTAGATACTGCCATCGCAACCGCACAACGAGCAGCCCATCTAAAGGCAATAGGTCAAACAACTTTCTTCAACATGTTCACCGAAACAGAAAATTCTCCACAAAAGATGCACGAACTCGAACCACTATCAGGACAAAATGAAACTTCACTGATTGAACAACTCAATTGGGAGCGAGAACTGCTCGGAATGCACATCTCTATAACACCGGTGGATCATGCGGTAACCAAGTACCGTGGCTCACTGGTAACATTAATCAGTGATATCAACGCTGAAACTGAAACGAAAATAACCATCGGGGGAATAGTATCAACCACGCAGTCCCGGGTTACCCAAAATGGAAAACCTTTCATCACCGCCACTATCGAATTACAAGATGGCCCCTTTGAAATAGTGCTCTGGGATCAAAAGAAGATCGTAAATACAAGTACTTTACTAAGCCCCGGCCAGTTCATTTGCATAGTGGGACAACCCAGGATATGGCGTAGTTCACTTTCCATGACGGCAGAAACCATATACCCTATCGGGCTTGATGGAACCATTGATGATTCGGCTTTTTTCGTTGAAAAATACAGTACCCCAGAAAATAGGAACCCCACTCTTAGCCCAATAACTGCTTCAAAAGAGTTATCAACAACTGCGAAGGAAACTAAAACTGTAGTGATAACAATACCAGAAACGCAAGACCAAGCATCTGACAAGAAACTCCTTTATCAGGTACTTGAACTCCTTATCGAATTTGAGGGAGATGACAAAGTTCAACTTGAGATTCAGACATCCTTGAAACTTTCTACTGTTGTATTTGATCAAATCGAAACAACTCACTGCCCAGGCCTAGTTGAAAAGATGCAAATGCTTCTAGGACCTCATTCACTCAAATTGAAAATTTCTGGCTCTCAAAACAATCCCCTTGTAGAGCATGGAGTCAAAGATTTGACTCCTATCAGTCCGTAATATGGCAAGCAGTTCATTCCCAGGGTTTGCTGCCCCTCAAGAAGACTCCTCATAATCCTGCTAGCTCCACTGCCCAGTGAGCCAACAGAACAAGAAGGGTTTTTGTCGGAGACCAATCGGCAAGAATTTCAATGCATGTGTTAAAATATTTGGATTTGCGAATCAGGAAGTTTCTGCGAATCTCAATGACGGACTACACACCGCATATATAACTTGTGCAGTCAAATACGTGCCGACCGAACATAAGCCAACTAATCACGAACAATTACAATATCAGAGTTATCTAAAACATGAAATTGCAGAACTGAATAATATAGAGTTCCTATTGCCCTTCTCGGCTTACTATAAAAAAGTAGTGATAGGGGCCGGTTAACGGGGAGAGAACCGAATTTCAGCTACGTTTAACTCTACAGACCGGAATAGAACCACGGACAGACCTAGCAACACTGAGAACCTGACTGAGCTATCACTCACTAAGGTTCTCAATACATATAGCGGGAATTAGCAGCATCTTAATTTGAGTGCGTGGGAACCAAACGATGACTGCTTTATGGAGTGCGCCTTCTACGACGCCTCTCTGCTCTCTGTGCTGCCATCCGTTCTTTTTCACCCTTGGATCGAAAGAATCTCTTATCTTTGTATGCCTTGAGCACTCCCGACCGAGCAACTGCTGACCTAAACCTGCCAACTATTGCCTCAGGACTTTCCCCTTCTCGAAGAACCACATACGCCATAAGATATTCCTCACTCTTTGTTCTGCTTGTCCCCAACGTTTAAAATGCTATCACAAGAATGCAAACTCAGCAATCACATTGGATCTCCTGGCAATCATATTATCACCACTTTAATGCACTTAATCAGATCTCCAACGAAGATCAGGGCTGCGGGCAGCTAGGACTTCATCCAATCGAGTATTGGGAGTGTTATGGGGAGCCTCATGCAATATCTGTGGCTCATCATGAATCTCTTTGAAAATAGCCAGCATAGCTTGAATAAAAAAATCTAAAGTCTCTTTAGTTTCTGTTTCTGTTGGTTCAATCATCAAAGCTTCTTCAACGATCAAGGGGAAATACATTGTTGGAGGGTGAATGCCATAATCAATCAATCGCTTTGCAATATCCATTGCTCTAACTCCGTACTCTTTTAGGTTGCGAGAAGATATTACTACTTCGTGCATGCAGGTACGGTGATATGGAATTTCAAAAGTATCTTCTAATTGTTTCATAATGTAATTTGCATTAAGCACCGCATTTTCACTAACCGCTCGCAACCCATCAGCCCCATTAGACTTTATATACGCCATCGCCCTAACCAGAACCCCAAAATTTCCATGAAATGCTCCCACAGAGCCTATAGAGAGATCTGGAGTCGCCAGTTGATAGGAAACGTTGTCTTCCTGGTCTGATGGACTAGCTATCACGATTGGAGATGGCAAAAACGGAGCGAGCTCTGATGTCACTGTGATCGGCCCAGCTCCTGGGCCACCACCGCCGTGGGGTGTACTCATCGTTTTATGCAAATTCAGATGAACGATATCAAACCCAAGTGATGCCAACTGCACCTGCCCGAGCAACGCGTTCATATTAGCTCCATCACCGTAGACAAGTCCGCCCACTCCATGTACCAAATCACATATCTGCTCAATATTTGGATCGAACAAACCTAAAGTGTTGGGCAGTGTAATCATCAACCCCACGACACTTTCATTTAACCTAGCTTGCAATGCATCCATATCCATGTTCCCTTGGCTGTCAGAAGGCACCGAAACAACCTGATATCCTGCCATAGCAGCTGAGGCTGGATTAGTTCCATGAGCACTATCTGGGATTAAGACCGTTTTTCTGTGATTCAACTGTCCTTTATAATTGTGGTAGGCGCGCATCAGCAACATCCCTACCAGCTCGCCATGAGCCCCAGCAACCGATGCAAGGGACGCAGATGGCATCCCCGTGATTTGGCATAACGATTCTTGGAGCTGATACATAAGCTGTAATGCCCCTTGGACCGTAGTGTAAGGTTGTAAGGGATGGATACCGGAGAACCCAGAAAATGATGCTATTTCGTCATTGACCTTCGGATTATATTTCATAGTACAACTGCCAAGTGGGTAAAAGGATGTATCAATCCCAAAATTCATTTGACTTAGACGGGTGAAATAGCGTACTACCTCGAGTTCTCCAACTTCAGGCAACGGTAATTCACCTCTTTGCAGATGCGCTGGCAGTTGCACTTGTACCGGTACGTCCAATTTAGGCAAGCGTATACCACGCCTCCCAGGTCTACTACGCTGCATTAGCAATGCCCTATCAGTGGCGTTATTCATAGCACTATCCACGTGAGTTGCCTCCCCAACGACTTAACACTTCAACAAATTTATGGATTTCCTCTTTGGTATTCATCTCAGTGACTGAAATCAAAATTCCCTTACTAACAATGTCACTAATATCTAAGCCACCGATTATTTTATTAGCCTCTAAGTCCTCAAGTATTTCTTTGGAAGACGCTGGGACACAAATAACAAACTCGTTGAAAAACTCTCCATCAAATGGTAATTCAAAGTCAGGTAAGGATTGAATCAAAGACGCAAGGTAATGTGCCTTATGAAAGCAATGTAGACCAACCTCAGCAAACCCACTCTTGCCCATCAAAGCCAGATATATCGTTGCTCTAAGAGCAATTAACGCCTCGCTGGTGCATATATTGGACGTGGCTCTTTCTCGACGAATATGCTGCTCCCGTGTTTGCAGAGTCAACACATACCCCGCTCGCCCCTGGGTATCCATGGTTTTCCCTACGATCCTCCCAGGCATTTGCCGTACATATTCATCTTTGCTGGCAAAAAAACCAACGTAAGGTCCTCCAAAACTAAGCGGGATACCAAGTGGCTGACACTCACCAGTGACTATATCCGCTCCATAGTCTCCGGGAGGTTTCAAGATACTCAAGGACATTACATTAGTAGAAACCACGAGCAAAGCTCCATTAGCATGAGCTTCATTTACCATGCCGCCCATGTCCTCATCAATGTAGCCAAAATAGTTAGGGCTAGCAATAACAACACATGCAATATCCCCATTAACTGCAATCTCTTCACGGCTCTGAATTTCCACAGCAATACCTTGGGATTTAGTGTAGGTACGGATAACTAATTGGTGCCTAGGAGGAACTGAGTCAGCTACTATCACCCGAGATCGACGTGTTACTCTGCATGCCATCAACACTCCTTCAGCAAGAGCCGTTGCTCCGTCATACATACCAGAATTACAATTATCCATACCCGTTAGCAATGAAATCAGGCTCTGAAACTCATACGTAGCTTGCAGCGTTCCCTGACTTATTTCAGGCTGATATGGTGTATAAGACGTCAAGAATTCCCCACGGCTAGCAAGCGGAGCTATTGCACTAGGAATAAAGTGATTATAGACACCAGCGCCAAGAAACATCGCATAGTCCCCAGGAACTGCATTCTTATCAGCCAATCCCTGAAACTCACGCTTAAGCGCGAGTTCTGACATGCTTTGAGGAAGATTGATAGAATCTATTCTTTTTTCAGGAGGAATGTCGGCAAACAAATCGCTTATGCTATCCACTCCGATTGCAGCGAGCATCTCAGTTTGATCATTTTTAGTATTTGGAATATAAGGACTGCCAAAAACTTCTTCAACCATCGGTACTCCTCCAATCGACTTTCCGCTTAGTACACATTTTTATTGACCGCCTACTGAGCAACAGCTCCACCGTCTACGGGAACAATCGCTCCAGTTACAAGGGATGCAGCGTCAGAACACAACCAAACAGCCACACTAGCCACTTCACTCGCACTTCCCATCCTACCGATAGGTACTCCTTTAAATTCTACAGTATCGGTATCGTCATCTGCTATAGGGAATCCAGTCATAGGAGTCTGAATAAACCCGGGACAAACGGCGTTAACTCGAATTCCTTTCCGCGCGTAATCTAAGGCAGCAGCTTTTGTAAGACCCACCACTCCATGCTTACTCGCGGTGTATGCAGCAGCCCCCCGAATGCCAACCAAACCAGCTCCTGATGACGTGTTAACGATAGCCCCACCACCAGTTTTTAACATTAAAGGGATTTCATGCTTAATGGAAAGCCATATGCCAGTCAAATTAATATTCATCACGTTGGCCCAATCGTCCAACGTGATCTGATGTGTGATCCTACCCTGACCGGTGATCCCCACGTTATTATGGGCGAAGTCCAATCTCCCATATGAATTCATAATTGCTGGTTCCAGCGCATCAAACTGAACAGGATCGCCAACATCCAACTGCAGAAACATTGCCTCGCCTCCACGATGTGTTACTTGTCTCACTGTTTCTTGCCCATTACTCTTAGAAATATCTATAACCAGTACCTTAGCGCCCAAAGCAGAAAATTCCAGAGCAGAAGCTCGACCAATCCCCGATCCCCCACCAGTGACTAAAGCAACCTTGCACTCCATCAAAACAGACATGGATCCTCCAATTCACTGATTTACGCTACTGCCTTTACAAGAACTAACAACAAAGAGGCAAGAGTACACCCGAAAACCAAAGGACCTAGGGAATCAGGTTCCAGAGTCCCTCCATACTTAGCTCTTATGCATCATGAAGAAATGCGTCATACTGCTCACTTGTAAGCAATGCATCAAGTTCACTTACATTGGATAAGCCGACAACAACCATCCATCCCTTACCAAATGGATCTTCATTCACCCACTGAGGGTTATCCTGAAGGTCAGTATTCACCAGAGTAACAGTACCAGATACCGGGGAATAGATATCAGATACCGCTTTTACAGACTCAACTTCCCCTATAATACCCATCGCAGTTATCTCTTGCCCTGGCTCGGGTAAGTTGACAAATACCACATCTCCTAATTGCTCCTGCGCAAAAGCAGTGATGCCCAGCCTACCTTCTGATTGGTCCGTTAATACCCATTCATGTTCTTTGCTATATTTCCTGTCCTTTGGATTTTCTATCATATTTGTTACCTTCCTGGCGCGAAGATGCGTCTATAATAAGGTTTGCAGTCCCCGTATTGCTGTAATTTTTTTCATATATCTTTACCTGAAATATATACATTCATTCCAAGTCAATTACCATAAAAAGGCAAAGCTACAACCCTCGCGTTAACCCACTGTCCCCGTATATCCACTAAAAGTTCTTGGCCTAAGTCGGCGAACCCAACAGCAACATAAGCAAGCCCAATACTTTTCCCTATGTTTGCTCCGTACCCTCCACTCGTCACGATCCCAACCTGTTCATCTGAATGGTATAAAACACATCCCGACCTAGGAATTCCCCTTGAGGTAAGTTCAATTCCCACAAACTTACGATGCACACCGATTTCTTGTATAGAATTCAAGGCCTCCTTGCCAATAAATGATTCTTTATCAAAATCCACGAAACGTTCCAGCCCAGCCTCTATCGGATTGGTAGATTCATCAATGTCTGAACCATGAAGCGGGAAAGCAGCCTCTAGCCGCAAATTATCTCGACTCCCCAATCCAGAGGGCATAGCTCCTGCAAGAATCAAGGCATCCCATATCTTAGAAGTATCTCCTGCATGACACACCAACTCATACCCATTTTCACCAGTGTATCCCGTGCGACTCACCATGACTAAGTTATCAGCAAAGAAATAGTCCTGTACTCGAAACTTACCCAAATGAGTAACGTCAATATCAAAAGCATGCAATATAGTTTCAGTTGCAGTAGGCCCTTGAACCGCTATCATCCCAGTATCATACGTCAAGTCCACCATTTCAACATTTTCAATACCATCAGCCCAATGCTTAATCCAGTCATCCACACGACTTCTATTACCTGAATTACACACCAAATTAAATTCGCTCTTACTTATTCGCGACACTACCACATCATCAATAATGCCACCATTTTCAGTGCAAAGAAAACCATAGCGCGCCCTGCCATCGCGAAAGCTTCGGACATTTCTAGTGAAAATCATATCAAGTAATACCTCTGCTCCAGCACCGGTGAACCGCAACCTACCCATGTGAGAGACATCAAATACACCAGTGCCACTTCTGACTCCACGAGCTTCCGCTAAGATGCCTGTTGGATACTGAATTGGCATAGCCCAACCTGCAAAGTCAACAATTTTCGCCTTAAGCGTCTCATGCTGTTCATAAAGAGCTGTATATTGCAACACAATCTACCTCCAACTTTAGATGAAATCCCTCTAGCTCCTAGCTCAGTGATATTAATGCTAAACTCGCTAGAGGTTGAGTGTCAACAAACCTCAGATTTAAACCCCAATACCCCCCAAAGTCTTGATATCACCAAACTGTCATAACCAAAAAAATCACTGTGCTATACTTCCACAAACTGAAAATTTCCGGAGTGTGAATGCCCCCCTTCCGTGTAGCTATAGCCCAAATAAATCCAACTGTTGGTGATCTCACTGGCAACACAAGAAAAATAGTGAACGCAATCCATCAGGCACAAGAACGGAAAGCAAACATAATTGCTATCCCTGAACTGGCTGTAACCGGGTATCCACCGGAAGACCTCGTCTATAAATCCCACTTCATAAAGGAAAACCTAGATTGCACCCAGCAGATAGCCCGTGAAACGCAAGGCATCACTGCGATCTATGGGTTCATAGACGCAGATCAAACAATTTTCAACGCTGCAGCGGTTGCGAGCGAGGGTAAGATTATTGGTGTATACCACAAGCAACGCCTCCCCAATTACGGAGTTTTCGACGAGGCAAGGTATTTTACCCCGGGGATTGGATCGGATATATACCTTGTGGATGGCGTAAATATCGGGGTAAGCATTTGTGAGGATATTTGGTATCCCGAACCAATAGCAGAACAAACGTCCCAAGGAGCTCAATTGATAGTGAATATCAATGGCTCTCCTTACAGTGTCCACAAACATGAAATCCGCAGAAACCTACTCACAACTCGAGCATTGGAAAATACAGTGTCTATATGCTATGCCAATCTAGTTGGAGGTCAAGACGAACTTGTGTTTGATGGGCGAAGCATGGTCATTGACAACCAAGGGAACATCATAGTTGAGGCGCCATCTTTTAAAGAGGACTTAATTATCGTAGATTTACCACCTCAAATCAGGCGGAACTCTCTGCGCCCTCCTTCATCTGCTAAGGCAATTCAGCACGAACCCTCCCAGAATATCCGAGACCCTCATATCCCGAGCCGCTTGTTAGAAAACAATATCCCAAGCCACTTGCTGGAAAATGACTACGACCTTGAACTGCTGTATATGGCCTTAGTCACTGGCACACGAGATTACGTACACAAAACTGGCTTTAGCAAGATAACTCTCGGTCTATCGGGAGGCATAGATTCTGCCCTGGTTGCATGTATAGCGAAAGACGCCCTAGGTAGCGACAATGTGACAGCAATAGCAATGCCTTCAATGCATAGTAGCCCAGATAGTAATGAAGACGCGCAGTTGTTATCTTCGAATCTAAATATCAATTTCCTTTCCATACCCATCACCAACTTGTATGAATCATTTATGTCAATCCTTACAGACAAGTTTGAGGGTCGGCCTATTGACACAACTGAAGAGAACCTCCAGGCCCGTATACGAAGCAACCTACTGATGGCGTTTTCAAATAAGTTCAATTGGATGGTTCTTGCCACAGGAAATAAAAGCGAACTCGCTACCGGATACACCACCCTCTACGGAGATTTATCGGGAGGCTTTGCAGTTATCAAAGATGTACCAAAAACTCTTGTATATAAACTTTCAAAATGGAGAAATCAACAGAACACCAGCATAAATGAAATTCCTGAGAGAATTATCTCCAAGGCACCAACTGCAGAATTGCGGCCTAACCAGATTGACCAAGACTCCCTGCCCCCCTACCACATCCTTGACCTTATACTCGCATACTATGTAGAGCAAGACGTAAGTATAGCCCTTCTGGTAAACATGGGATTCGATAAGGAAACTGTTGAGTTCGTAGCTCGACTCGTTGATCGCAACGAGTACAAGAGACGCCAGGGCCCTCTGGGCGTCAAAATTACCGATCGGGCATTTGGCAAAGATCGCCGCCTCCCACTAGTCAACAACTACACCGAACCACGATTGCCAAACATACTTGAGGATACCCCGCAATCTATTTCTTAGCTCTCTTAATATGGGGGCCAAGGCATGTTACGATATACGTCAAGCATCGGATGCCTCCCAATCTCTATAATTGCTGCTACCCTTTGCTGAAGCGAAAACACCTCATCAGAACTGATAAGTGATTGTAACTCTCTAATCTCCAGACTATCCTTGGACAAAGTTGTTCGAAGAGTTTCAAGCTTTTTCAACATACACTCTGGAATATCTTCTCCCCAAAACTCTGATATTACCGTTCTAACTTTGAAATCAGAATGGAAGGTAAGGCCATGATCAATGCTCCACACTTTGCCATTTTCATCAAGAAGACAGTGTCCTCCCTTTCTATCAGCATTATTAGCAATAAGGTCAAAAACGGCTATAGGCCATAACTGATTCGTATGGGACGCCTCTAGATCAAAATAGCCATAGGGAGATTGAAAGGAAATCATCGCTTGGACCGAACCTGTCCCATAAGGCCCCTCTCTAATAATGGTCAAGGGAATGAATTCCCATCCTGCAACAATGGCTAGTAGATAAGCGGCCCTTTCTCTCATATATAAAGAGCCGTTTGGAAAATCCCACAGTGGCCTCTCGCCTCTATGCGGTTTGTAAACCCCATAGTGAACCTGCCCAGTGTTATCAACGATGCTTACCTTGAAAGCATTGTTTGAACCAGACAAAATCGGAACGCACTCAGTAATTGTTCCAGACTCTAGCGGAGATAAAGAATCATTACTTCTTACCATTAGTCACCAATCAGTCGGTAGACCCCCCTATCAAACAGTTTGAGTGGCAAAACTCGAAACATATTACCATTCAAATGCTGACTCCGGCTACTCTGAAGACTCCCAACTGACACCCGGGAAGTGCCCATTGTATCTCTCACAAATATGGTCATCACCAGGATCAATCGGGCTGCCACAAAGAATGCACCGAGGGCGACCTGCTACACACACATCAAACGCAGTATCTGCACAATTATCTATCTGATCCCTATCCACATCAAAGGAAAACCATAAGGTCGCATCATCACCTACATCCATACCTTCCACGATAATTGAAAATTGCGATCCCTGAACATCAAACCCCGCAGTCATGCTCACCAAATATAACTCCCACCGGTCTGGAGAGGCTGTACTGGTATCCGTGGAATCTGGAACCTCCCATTCTTGGGGAGAACTCAACGACCCTTTGAGACTTTGTTTCAAATAAGCACCCACCTGCAATAATTGTTCTTTCTCCAACCACATTCGTACTGATCCCACATTAGAGTCCACATCTACGTAGAAAAAGCGACTACCAGGATTGCCTATAGAGTCCGGAACAAACATTGTAGCACTACCTAGATATCGATGATTTTCGTACATTCCATTCATTCCTCAAAGGTTCAATATTGCAATGCTAGCTATTCAAAAATATCATAAACAAGCCAGTGGTCGGGGTGGCCAGGATCGAACTGGCGACCTCTTCGTCCCGAACGAAGCGCGCTACCGCTGCGCTACACCCCGTTTTGATGTCTTGTATGATGACAGACAATACCAGAAAAATGGCTACTATGACATACTTTCCCCTCCAAGAACTCAACCAATCTAATTCCAGAGTAAACAGGGCACACATAGCAAACGCTAAACCGAATTGCAGACCTAAGGGTTCTTGCAGTTGCATCACATTGCAGATAATTGGCAAAGACTCGTATACTTGTCTAACGTAGATGTATAAAAACAGGATTACAGTAACAGTTCCAGCTAGCACAGCCAACATTGGATCAGGGTTCGACGCAATCGGGTTGGCATTAGAGCTTCGCTGCTCAGTGACAGTAGAATTGGGGTCTCCCAGTTTTCAACTGATAGGAGAAGGGGCAGGGGTGGTCGTGCCATCAGAGGAAAACATAATACTGAACGCCATGCAGCAAGTGTTCACACAAGCAAACTTTGCAATGCCACATATGCAAGTAACCTGCAACAACGGCATACCTCTCGCCCGAGGGCTTGGCAGTAGTTCAGCAGCCATCGTCGCTGGACTTGTTGCTGCTAATGAAATATGCAGGAGCCCATTTTCAAAATCCCATCTGTTAAACATGGCAACTGCCATCGAAGGACATCCAGATAACGTCGCTCCTGCTTTACTAGGAGGATGCCAAATTGCTATAAGGGACAATGAGAACGTGATTACATCTAGGATCAGGTTCCCTCGCTCCCTGTCATTAGTCGCATTTATTCCAGATTTTCTTAGTGAAACTGCTCAAAGCCGTGCTTTGCTTACGCCGTCAGTACCTCGTGGCGATGCCATTTTCAATCTTTCCCGAGCAGCTTTACTTGTGAATGCGCTTACCACCGGAAATTTTTCACTGCTACGTGTAGCCACCCAAGATGCATTGCACCAAAATGCCCGTGAGAAGAATTTCCGTCCTCTTTCTGCTACCATTCAGGCCGCCCTAAATGCAGGAGCATATGGAGCTTTCTTGTCAGGTGCCGGACCAACTGTAATGGCTATCACCTCAGAAAGACAAATGACTATCGGTTATGAAATGAGCGAAGCAGCCTCTAGATTCGGAGTCAATGGTGAAATTCGAATGTTCAGGCCAGCACTACATGGATATAAGATTATTCACTCCCGGTGAGCACACATATTATTACCTAGGGAAGACACTATAAGCATGACAATAGTAGTCCAGAAATACGGCGGCTCATCTGTGGCGGATACTAGCCACATACGAGAAATAGCTGAAAGAATATCAAGAACCTCCAAGGGTGGTTCGGGAATGGCTATTGTGGTATCAGCAATGGGGAAAACTACTAATGATCTCATCACACTCGCAAGTCAAATTTCTGATATCCCTGAAGCAAGGGAGCTTGACGCTCTTCTTTCAACAGGTGAAATAGTGACGGCCAGTCTTATGGCAATGTCCTTAAACGCATTGGGCTCACCAGCTATAAGCCTTACTGGTGCACAAGCTGGAATCCAGACAGATGAAACTTTTGGTAAGGCACGTATAGCAAGCATCGATCCTACTAGAATTAAACAAGAATTCGAAAATGGCAGGATTGTTGTAGTTGCAGGATTCCAAGGAATTACAGAGGAATCAGAAATTACCACCTTAGGAAGAGGCGGCTCTGACACTACGGCTGTAGCACTTGCGATTAGTCTTGGAGCAGACCGTTGCGAAATATATACTGATGTTGATGGGATATATACCGCGGATCCCCGTATTGTACCGAATGCCCAAAAAGTGGATGAAATAATATATGAAGAAATGCTTGAATTCGCGAGTTACGGGGCAAAGATGCACCCAAGATCCATCGAACTTGGAGCCGTGTACAATATGCCCATACTCGTTGCATCTTCTTTCGGTGATAAAGCTGGCACACTAATACATGGGGGAACCAAAATGGAATTGCGAAACAAAGTCCGCGGGATCGCATCGGACCTAGATATAGCTCGAGTAACCGTTTTGGGAATTGCAGATCAACCAGGGATAGCAGCAAAAATATTCGACCCTTTGGCTGATACGGGCATCAGCGTAGATGTAATTGTGCAAAATGCTAGCGAAAACAATCTTACTGACCTTAGCTTTACCATCGCTGACGCAGATCTAGATCAAGCACTAAACACAGTCAATAATGTAGCCCAAGAGATTAATGCTCGAGGAGTGGTCAGCGATAGTAACCTAGCAAAAGTAACCATAGTAGGTACAGGAATGCAAAATTCTCCAGGTTATGCTTCTAGAATGTTCCGGTGCCTCTATGAATCAAAAGTAAACATTGAAATGATCACGACATCAGAAATTCGAATAACCTGTATCATCAACAAGAATCAGGTTGACATAGCCGTTGCGGCACTTCATACAGCTTTTGAACTGAATAATTAAAGCATTTACCGTCCAAAGGATCTTATATCCAAAGTTGATCCTACAATGCACTACCTTATCGACAGATAGACCTAAATCGTAACTTATAACGGAATAACAACTCGCATGACTCCTCTTCTTTCAGTCGTAATTCCTACCTACAACGAAGCTAATAGGATTGAAAAAACCCTATTGGCACTAAAAACTTTCCTAAATGATCAGCAACTTGAGTGGGAACTAATAATTTCTGATGACGGCAGTACAGATTCAACACGTACACTAGTAAATGAGCTCACACAGGCTATACCCCAAGCTAAATTAATAACTGCTGAACACAAAGGTAAGGGGAACGCTCTCAAAAGCGGGGTGTCTCAATCTTTAGGAGAATATATATTCCTGTTCGATGCTGATATGTCAATGCCAGTGAACCAATTACTACGATTCCTACCGCCAAGCTTGGGCAGCTTTGATATCGCGATTGGCTCCCGAAACATACCTGGATCCAGGAAATTCATGGAACCCATGAAACGTAGCATACAGGGACGTGTTTTTAATAAACTAGTACAAATATTTGCCCTCCGTGGCATTTCCGATACCCAATGCGGGTTCAAATGTCTACGCGCAGTCACCGTTAAACCTATTATAGAAACCCTTCAGATTGATGGCTTTGCCTTTGACGTAGAGCTCCTAATGTCAGCGCAACAACACCAATTAAGAATCGTTGAGGTTCCTATAGACTGGGTCCATACCAGTGGAAGTCGAGTCCGTCCGTTTATAGACCCATTGATAATGCTGTGTGATCTCATACGGTTACGCTACCGTCGGTTCACAATCAAAGGCAACCACGATCAACCTCACAAGTGATACACTTGAATACCCCAAGGAGAGCTCGAGTGGAACCAATCATACGAGCCAGGAACATAGCAAAATCATATGGCGATGATATAGCAGTACGAGATGTCGATTTCGAAATTTCATCTGGAGAGTGCTTTGGTCTACTAGGGCCTAATGGGGCAGGGAAAAGTACAACCATTAACCTCCTTGCGTGTCAATTCCCTCTAACTAGCGGCCAACTGACTATAAGCGGACTGGCCGTTGGTAAGGAGAATCGGAAAATCCGGTCTCAATTGGGTGTGGTTTCCCAAAGTGATAACCTTGACGATGCTCTGTCGGTGCTACAAAATTTGAGAGTTCAAGGCCGCTACTACAACCTAGACAAGCACACCGTCAACCAAAGGTCCCAGGAATTACTAGATCTCTTTGATTTGTCACATGTAGGAGAAAAGTCTATAGACACTCTATCAGGAGGCATGAAACGCCGGCTAGTAATCGCCCGGGCACTTATTCATCAACCGACAATCCTCATACTAGATGAACCTACTACGGGTTTGGATCCACAGGTACGCCAATTGGTCTGGCAAAGAATTAGAATGATGAAAGAAAAGGGTGTCACAGTAGTATTATCAACGCACTATATGGATGAAGCGTTTCAATTATGTGACAGGGTAGCAATAATGGACTTGGGCAGTATTGTCGCTATAGGAACACCTAGTTTCCTGATTTCCAAGTATGCTGGTGACCAAATAATTGATATAAACCAGTCCGCCCACACTCCTTCATTCCAACATCTAGTCAACAGGCTACAAAAGATGAATATCCTTTTTTTTGCGCGATCAGGGCAATCCATATCAGTTACATACACTGGAGAAGAGATGGACTGGATCGTGGACTTAGCAAATTCCGCTCCTCGGCCTGCAACCTTGGAAGATGTGTTCTTACGACTCACAGGACGGGAATTCAAGAATTAGATGGCTAGCACCGACCACAAACATTTCAGTAAAAGTATTTTCGGGCATACCCTAACGAATCGAATCCTTGCCATCATGGTGTTTTCCTTTCGAGTATGGCAACGAAACCTCGACAGCTTCAAACGCCAGTGGAGAGCCGAAGCTGGAGGGTTCATAATTGAACCTATAGTCATGCTGTCGGCGATGACTTTTGGATTAGGTGGATTTGTAGGTTCAATAGATGGCATATCGTACGGAAGCTTTGTAACTCCTGGGATCATCGTTGCTTACGCAATGTTCCACTCGGCCTTTGAAGCAACATATGGGGCATATATGCGAATGGAAACCCACCACCTATACGATGGAATATTAACCACCCCAGTCGCTGTGGAAGAGTTGATACTCGGCGAAGTGGTCTGGGCTGCTACTCGATCCATCGCCGCAGGCATTTGTGTGTTGACAACCGGATTTGCATTGGGTCTCGTTCATTCATGGTTTTCCTTGCTAACAGTTATTGTCGCCTTTTTTGTCGGAATAATCTTCGCAAGTTTGGCATTAACCTTAGTCAGCAAAGCTGGTAGCCTAGGAACCCTAAATAATTTTTTTACTGTTTTCATCACTCCGATGTTTTTCTTCAGTGGTATTTTTTTCCCGTTGACCCAGATGCCTCAAATCGTTCAGACGGTAGTTTCCTGGTTGCCCCTAGCTCAGGCAACTACATTAACGAGACATTTAACAACTGGCCAGTTGACCTCAGGCACTCTGATTCCATTGCTAGGATTGCTTTTATGGACCGCCATTACGGTGCCAATAGCGATTATAATGATGCGTCGAAGGATCATTCGATAATACTCTATAGGTAACCATCTCGTGAGGAGTACTATTGCCGAAGAAAGGAAAATCCGATGCCAAAAATTGGAGTTATTGCTTCCACTGAACGTTCAGCCCGGCGGTACATCGAAAGCATTGAAAAAAGAGGTGGCTCAACTCTTCTCATCACCCCGGAGGAGTTGCAGCCAGATTCAGACATGATCATGGAGTCAATTGGTGGCCTCATGCTGACAGGAGGTGAAGATATTGACCCAACCGAGTACGATGAACTACCTGATTCTGAAGCGGGACTCCAACTCAGTAAAGAACGAGATGCTATTGAATTACCATTGCTGCGAGAGGGGCTACAACGAGATCTCCCGATCCTTGCGATATGCAGAGGCATGCAAGCCCTTAACGTAGTCATGGGCGGTAAGCTTATACAGGATCTACCTAACCACAGAACCGTGCCTAATGAGGACGGGCGTATGGTCCCAAGCTCGCATCGGATTTTCGTAAGCCCCGGCAGTAAGCTAGCTGCAACCACAGGGTCAGCAGGGTTCGTCCGGGTAAACAGCATACACCACCAAGGAGTAGTCGAGAGTTGCAAGGCTACTAATTTGCTAGCCACGGCATATGGTATCGATGATGGAATCATAGAGGGGCTCGAAAGTCCCCAACACAGCTGGGTTGTAGGAGTCCAGTGCCACCCAGAGAGGGAGGAAGAAGTCCCTTCCAACTGGGGATTTCTCTTCGACGCCCTCATTGAAAGATCCGAATAACCACTGTTGAGAAATATCAATAAAATTCAGTAGTGCCCATTACTTAAATACTACATATTGTGTTGCCCAATCATTGCATTCAAATAAGTTGTGCTTCTGTATTGATTAAAGTAAAATGTGGTTAGTAAATTGATATTAATTAAGTTGTACATATTAGTCGTGGATAACCCACGGACAGGGGTGATTTGACCATGGTCGGAAGAATCGGCAACATACTTCCGGTGAACATTGAAGAAGAGATGCGCAACTCTTATCTGGATTACGCTATGAGCGTCATTGTATCAAGAGCTTTACCAGATGTTAGAGACGGATTAAAGCCTGTGCAGAGACGCATCCTGCATGCAATGCAAGAAATGGGCATAGGGCCTAACACACAATACAGGAAAAGTGCTCGTATCGTGGGTGAGGTTATGGGAAAATACCATCCTCATGGAGATGCCCCCGTTTATGAGGCAATGGTACGATTAGCCCAAGACTGGAGTCTCCGTTATCCTCTAGTCGATGGACAAGGCAACTTCGGCAGCGTTGACAATGATCCTGCCGCTGCGATGCGCTACACTGAAGCACGTCTTCGAACAATTGCGATGCAACTAATCATCGACATTGATCAGGATACCGTACCGTTTATCGGGAATTTTGATAATTCAATGCAGGAACCTACGGTATTGCCGTCTCGCATACCAAACCTTCTGATAAATGGAGCATCTGGCATAGCAGTTGGGATGGCTACAAACATCCCCCCGCATAACCTTTCAGAGGTTTGTTCTGGCATTGACTATTTGATAAAGAATCCAGCAGCTACGATGGATGACCTTCTAAAGTATGTCAAAGGTCCAGATTTTCCAACAAGTGGCTCAATTATAGGAAGCCGAGATGGTATAAGAAGTGCCTACGCGACTGGTCGAGGCAAAGTCGTCGTACGCGCAACTACTGATATCGAAGAGTTGCGCAATAACCGCTATGCCGTTGTTGTTAGCGAGTTACCTTACCAAATAAACAAGGCAGATCTTGTTTCAAGAATAGCTGGGTTAATAAAAGACCACAGACTAGAAGGCGCTTCCGAAATTAGAGATGAATCTGATCGTGATGGGATGCGAATAGTAATTGAGTTAAGAAGAGATGCCCAACCCCAAAAAGTCATTAGTAATCTCTATAAACATACTGCCATGCAATCTGCTTTCCACATCAATATGATCGCACTTGTGGACGGACAACCACAAATCATAACCCTGAAACAAGCCCTACAACATTACATAGATTTCCGAGTCGAAGTTATCAGACGACGATCGGAATATCAGCTTACCCGCGCCAAGGATAGAGCTCACTTACTTGAGGGACTACTAATAGCATTACAGGATATAGATACAGTTATATCCCTAATCAGAAATGCCGATGACGCAGAAGCTGCAAGAGAAAGCTTAATGACCTCATTAACCCTAAGCAGAGAACAAGCCCAAGGCATATTAGATATGCAATTACGTCGTCTAGCAGCCTTGGAGAGCCAACGCATCATAGACGAACATAAAGAGCTTATTAAGACTATTCAAGCATTGGAATCTCTACTAGCCAGCCAAGAACAAGTTTTGGAAACAGTCTCAGCAGAAACTAATGCTCTTAAAAAACAGTTCGGAGATAAAAGGCGCACGAAAATTATTGAAGGAGCAATCGAACAAACCCGCGAAGACTTGGAAATACATCAGGAAATTGTAGTTACATTAAGTCGACGCCAGTATATAAAAAGAATACCAGGGGATACCTATCACCAACAGAGGCGTGGTGGTAAAGGAGTCAGAGGTATGACAACCCGTGATGATGATATTGTAGAACAACTCATTGTTGCAGACACTCATGACACTTTGCTGTTTTTCACTAACCTGGGAAGAGTATATGCTCTGCGCGCATTCGATTTACCCCCTGATGTCTCGCGCACCACAAGAGGCGTACCCCTCGTGAATCTTATTGCTATGAACGGACAAGAACGCGTACAAGCCCTACTAGCAGTTTCCTCTCTAGAGGAATCCGGCAATTTGTTACTTGCGACTCGCAAAGGCCAAATCAAGCGAATGCCACTAAGTAACTTGCAGAACATCCGAAAATCCGGGCTAATTGCGATGAAAATTAAAGCTGATGACGAGCTCGTATCAGCCCAATATGCTTCCCCCGATCAAGATGCATTGATGGTCAGTCGGAACGGACAGGCACTGCGTTTCCGAATTGATTCGCTCCCATTACGGTCCCGAACCGCTGGCAGTATACGTGGTCTGCGCCTCAAGCCAAACGATGAACTTGTAAGCATGGTCGTAATATTACCTGAAGGTAGTCTTCTACTCTTGAGTGAAAAAGGATACGGCAAACTAACCAAACTTAAAGCTTTTCCAACCCATAACCGTGGAGGTCAAGGAATTCGTGCATTTTCAGTGAACACTAAAACTGGTCCACTTGCAGCCGTTCGTATTATGAATGGGGACGAAAAAGAAATTATGGTTGGTTCCGCTCAAGCTCAAGTGATACGACTAGACACTCACGAAATCCCAACACTAGGCAGAGCAACACAGGGAGTCATACTTTGGAGACCTGCTCCACGAGACAAAGTAATTTCCGTTGCTTTCGTATCTGAACCCCCAGAGGACATTGGCAAATCAAATGGTACCTCAACATCCTCTAGTAAAAGTAAGAATACTTCTGATAATAAGAAAAACTCTTCCACCAATGACCCTACAGATTTATCTTTTGAGGATGAGGAGCAAACAGAAGATGCCCTTATCGATGAACCCCAGGATTCATTTGAGGATGACAATGATATGAATGAGACAAACCAACTATCATTAGACTTGGATTAGCCCGATAACGTTGAGTACCTGGAATCGTCTACAATAACTGGGTTTGCATATCTTCCTCAGGAAGTTCTTTATCTTTCCCAAGATGAAGATATGCATTTCTTGTGGCTACGCGACCTCGCGGTGTTCTTTCTAGAAATCCTAACTGCAGAAGATACGGTTCATAAACATCCATAACCGTGTCAGACTCTTCACTGATCGATGCTGCTATTGTATCTAATCCTACGGGACCACCGCCAAATTTCTCAATTATTGACAGCAAAATCTTGTGATCTGTATCGTCTAGTCCTTTTTGGTCGATATCCATAAGAGCAAGGGCTTGATTACTTGCAGCAACAGAAACAATCCCATCACCTGATACCGTTGCATAATCTCTCACCCGGCGCAATAGTCGATTAGCTATCCTCGGGGTTCCCCTAGCCCTGCGGGCTATTTCCACTAACCCTTGATCTTCTGCAGGTATATTCAAAATCTTCGCTGAACGCCTTAATAGTCCAACTAAAGCATCTTCGTTATAGAAATCTAAGCGATAAACAGCCCCAAACCTATCTCTCATAGGTGCACTGATCATTGCGAATCTCGTCGTTGCCCCAATCAATGTGAATGGAGCTACTTTCAAATTAAGGCTTTGTGCCTTTACCCCCTTGCCCACTGTCCATGTCAGGGTAAAATCCTCCATTACTGAATAAAGGACTTCTTCAACCGCAGGATGGAGTCTATGTATCTCATCGATAAATAATACGTCATCGGGACGAAGATTAGTGACAATAGAAGCTATGTTCCCAGGATGCCCAATGGCGGGGCCAGAGGTTATCCTCAGATTCACCCCCATTTCGGCAGCCAGAATACCAGCCAAAGTAGTCTTTCCCAAACCAGGAGGACCATACAGCAATATATGATCAAGTGGCTCACTCCTCGTTTTCGCTGCCTGTATGGCAATATTGAGGTTTCGCTTAACACGTTCCTGCCCCTGATAGTCATCCAACCGTTTCGGTCTTAGGCTAGAATCAACCACGTAATCTTCTTGAGCAGATGTATTAGCCACTACTAATCCTCCTTCCACCCATTATATGTCACTTTTCTCCACTGGAATTTACTACTATTTTAAGTTGATCAAAAAGCAGCGTCAACAAGATTCAACGTTGAGCAGAATGAATATCGGCTGTAGAATAACATTCTAAAGCTCAAACTTGGAAATAAACTTTGTTAACAAGAGGGCCACTACCATGAGTCACAACAGATCTGATTGGGAAGCCAATATCCTGGGGCCAACTACTCAGCGTAGTAACGAACGAAAACCTGAATTCGTTACTGAGTCAGACTTGAAGATACAGACACTATATACCCCAGAAGATAGTCCTGACTTCAAATACCATGATAATTTAGGCTATCCTGGAGAATACCCATTCACACGTGGTGTGCAGCCCAACATGTACAGAGGGCGTCTGTGGACAATGCGCCAATATTCAGGATATGCCTCTGCTGCCGAAACAAATCAGCGATTCCGCTATCTTTTGGATGAAGGCCAAACTGGCTTATCGGTTGCCTTCGATCTTCCAACACAAAATGGATTTGATTCCGACCATGATCTAGCCAAGGGAGAAATTGGTAAAGTTGGAGTACCGATAGACACACTAGATGACATGGAGACTCTATTTAATGGAATACCATTAGATAAGGTAACCACTTCGATGACAATAAATGCTACCGCCTCCATTCTTCTTGCCATGTATCTTTCAGTCGCAAAAAAACAACAGATACCTCTTCAATCTGTAGGGGGAACGTTACAAAATGATATTCTAAAGGAATATATAGCAAGGGGTACTTACATTTACCCACCCACTCCTTCACTGCGTTTAATAACTGACGTATTCGAATACTGTAGCAAGAATGTACCCCAATGGAATACCATTAGCATCAGTGGCTACCACATGCGTGAAGCAGGAGCTAATGCAATCCAGGAGTTAGCATTCACCTTCACTAACGCTATAGCCTACATTGAAGCTGCGTTAGATGCTGGGCTACAAATTGACTCCTTTGCGCCTCGGTTATCGTTCTTCTTCGTTGCTCATAATAATTTGTTTGAAGAAGTTGCTAAATACAGGGCAGCCCGGAGAATTTGGGCAAAAATCATGAAGAAAAGATTCCATGCAAAGAATCCCCGGTCAATGATGCTAAGATTCCACACACAAACTGCTGGTGTGACCTTAACTGCTCAACAACCTGATAACAATGTCGTTCGGACAACAATTCAAGCTCTCGCAGGAATTCTTGGGGGAACCCAATCGCTCCATGTAAATTCCAAAGATGAAGCTTTGGCACTACCATCTGAAGAGTCAGTTTTACTATCTCTAAGAACCCAACAAATTTTAGCTCATGAAAGTGGCATAGCAGATACTGTTGACCCCCTTGCAGGTTCATACTATGTTGAGTCTCTCACGGACGAACTTGAGAGTGCAGCAGAATCACTCATTGAAGAAGTGCTATCATCAGGAGGCGCTCTGCAAGGACTTGAAGACGGATTGCAGGTAATGGCCATTAATGAAAGCGCTTGGATTCACCAGAAATCTGTGGAAACAGGTGATAAAATTGTAGTTGGGGTTAACAAATTTCAATCCGATAGCGCTCAAATCGGCAACCTCTTAAAGATCGACCCAGAGGAACAGGTGACTCAAATTGCAAAGCTCCAACGCATCAAAAAAGAGCGTAACAACACCAGAGTACAATCTGTGTTGAAGCAACTTCATGAAGTTGCTTCAGGGGAAACAAACACCGTTCCAACGCTGATAGCATGTGCTGAATCATATGCTTCTCTAGGTGAAATGTGCGATGTGTTACGTGAAGTTTTTGGAGAGCAACAACAATACTCATTTTTCTAGAACTACTGCTCATTATTATAAGTTAATGGAGATATTTCATGACTTCCAGCCCGATATGCGACACGAAAAACATCCATCACACTGCCATTGCGGTTAACGATTTAGACGCTTCGATACAATTTTATCAAACCACCTTTGGGGCAATACCAGGCCCTATAGAAATAATTGAAGATCAACAGGTTCGAGCGGTCCTACTCTCAATCGGTCATTCAAATTTAGAACTCATCGAACCAACCGCAGAAACAAGTGGAGTAGCCAAATTCATTGAACGCCGAGGAGAAGGTATCCACCACATCTGTTTCGAAGTCCCCAATATCAACAACCAACTAAAACTATTAGATACAGCAGGGTTAACACTAATAGACCAAAAATCTCGACCTGGCCTCTCTGGTATGATTGGGTTCATCCACCCCAAATCATCCGGAGGAGTACTCATAGAGCTTGCTGAACCTTAGAAGTTAACGGTAACACGCTACCCCCTATTATTCCCCCTGCAAATTGCAAAATAGAATTAAGAATAGTGAGAGAAGTAATGAAAGAGAAGAAATCACCTATAAGAATTCTAGTCGCAAAACCTGGACTAGATGGCCACGATCGAGGTGCCAAAATCATCGCTAGAGCTTTGCGAGATGCTGGCATGGAGGTGATATATACTGGGATTCGGCAAACCCCAGAAATGATCGCAGCAGCAGCTGATCAAGAAGATGTCGATGCAATTGGACTCAGTATTCTCTCAGGGGCCCATTTAGAATTGCTACCATCAGTCATAACTGCCTTACGCTCTCGTGGACTTGAGAATATGCCGGTGATAGCCGGAGGTATCATACCGCAACCAGACGTGGAAACACTGAAAGTTGCTGGTATTGCTGAGATTTTTGGCCCCGGAACACCGACACAAACTATAGTTGATTACATTGTTACAAATATCAGACCAAGCTAGCGACCTAAAAATACTGGCACCCTTTTTTCAACAAACGACATAACAGATTCCTTGCGATCCTGAGTTCCAAATGAAGGGCCATTTGCCATGTGCTCATGTGTCAAAATCTGCTCCATAGTTGGATCGAAAGAATACATCAACTGTTTTATTTCCCGAACGCATAAGGGCGGATTGTTAGCAATCTCCTCAGCTAGCGTCTCTGCCTCGGTCATTAGGTCTTCAGCAGCCACAACTTTGTTAACCAAATGTTTTTCTAAGGCCCATGAAGCATCATAAACCCGGCCAGTCAGGGCCATCTCCATAGCAATACCACGCCCGACTGCGCTTGAGAGGGTGTAGGCCGACCCGGTATCCGGAACCAGTGACCTTTTTACAAATATTTCAGAGAACCGTGCCGCTTCAGATGCGATCCTAATATCTGATGCAAGCGAGATAGAGATTCCAGCTCCAACTGCAACCCCATTTACCGCAGCGATAACAGGTTGAGCAATATTTCGAATATGTTCAGCTAAAGTAGGTATATTGGTATACGGAACTTTTCCAAGGCTCACCGGATCACTGGGTGCGGGAGCATACCTATATTCCTCTTCATCCTGCTGAAGCGTTTGGGCTTGTCCGAGAACATCTGCCCCTGCACAAAACCCCCTGCCAGCGCCTGTTATTATGACTACTCTTATTGCAGGAAATTCTACATGCACTTCATCTAAAGCCTCATGGAACTCTCTAGTTAAGTCTTTATTCAGGGCATTAAGCCTATCAGGCCGATTCAACGTGATTGTTGCAATGTATCCCTTGCGTTCTATAGTCAAATATTCATAACTCACTGTAATAGCCATATAGTACCTCCTTAGAAAACCCAAGTTATTCCAATTAGAATCATATGCACCGCCGAAACGCACTGTCAATGTTATCTGATATCCAGTGCAATGAATGCTAGAATACCAGTTCTGGATCATATATCAAAGATTATGCTTATACCAAGAAAACTTGGCGATATTGCACCCAAAGGTAGTAACCTTATGAATGGTCATTCAATCATACTCGCTATAAGCATTTTAACATGCATTCTCGTGTCCACTGGCACCCAATCGGTTTCAGCTAACGAAGAAAATCAAATTTTAATAACTAGTAATTTTCCCAATGATTTCACAGCATCGTTGGAGTACCAATCAGACATTCCTGTAAAAGATATTTCTTTTGTGTTCCACGTATTTGGGCAAGAGGTTGAGAGGTACTATAGAGAGCCATTAAACTCGGCAACCATGATCGATATCAACTATCGTATACGGACTGACACAACTCACCGCTACATCCCCCCAGGGAGTAGAGTTAATTACCACTTCGAAATCACATATGAAGACGGGAGAACCGTTAGGACATCAACCAAGAACTTCATGTACCTAGACACCGAGCACACCTGGCGGTCAAAAACATCAAATAATCTAAGCGTTATATTTTATGGGAACACTGATACTAGGGCCTCAGAGATATTAGAGACCGCTATAGCTACAACCAAATCTGTAGGAGAATTATTTGGAATGTTTTCTGAATCTCCTATCACCATAGTAATCTATGAATCTTGGAAAGACATGCTTCCAGCAATACGCTTTAGTTCAAAAACTCTGCAAGAAGAGTTAGTCACACTTGGACAGGCTCACCCAACGTCAGGAATAATAATGCTCATTGGGGGGGACAAGGATGTACTTCCAAGTACCCGCCACGAAATAATTCACATGTTAGTCTATAGCCGATTAAAGGATTCCGAATCGATAATCCCTTTTTGGTTTAACGAAGGGATAGCCGAGTTCAATAACTCTACTCATGTGGCCAGTTACTCGCACGCAATTTCTGAAGCTATTCGAGTTTCGTCCCTTCCAAGTTTAGAATATTTTACAGATAGGCCCAATACCCCTCAAGAGATTTGGCTAATGTACGCGGTGGGATCAAGTTTTACGGAATTTCTCATAACCTCCAAGGGAACAAACAAGATGCGCCTATTTTTGGAAGGGATAGCAGCCGGAATGCCATTTAATGCCAGTTTTGAAAAAGCGTATTCCTTAGCATTAATCGATGCTGAAAACGAGTGGCGTTCCAATATTGGGGCCCCCCTTATCAATCCAAGCCAACCGGAATCCTCTGAAACAGAACCTCAAGTCCCCACCCCTAGCACAAGCCTCACCGAAGTTGTCACCACCCCCCGGTTCTTTAGCTGCGGAGGTACCACAAGAACCCAAGGCAACGTACTCCCAGAAAATATGATAATAGCACTAGCGCCTGCCGTACTATCTCTGCTGCGAAGAAGAAAGCCCAATTGACTATTCTACCCAAACATATCTCAAAATCTGCATTGGTATTCTCGGAACAAAATACCCCTGAATCCTCGGTTTCACTAGAAACCCTCCCTCTAAGGGAAACCACAAAGGAATTATCGGTGATTCCTCCAATATAATTACCTCTGCCTGCTGATAAAGATCTAACCGCAACTCGGGATCTTGTTCCACTCTCGCTTTCTCTAGTATCGCGTCCAAATCGGTATTTTGATAAGCACTGTGGTTCATGGGACTATCAGAATGAAAAAGTGTATCAAGGAAATTATGAGGATCAACATAATCTGCGTTCCACGAAATTCCTCCGAATATCTGTAATGATCTATTATTCAGGTCATCTAAATAAACCTGCCACTCAGTCTGCTGAACCTTTACCTTGACCCCTAACTCCTGCTCCCAAGTATCTATAATAAATCTGAAACTTTCCAACAGCTTTCCATCAGTCCCAGGCAAGGTCATCACAACATGAGGAACATCCTTTGAACTCCCCAGATAACCTGACTTTTCCAAGAATTCCTTAGCTAGCTCAAGGTCATACCCTAGCCCACTTAGATCATCATTGTGTGCAGGAAATCCAGGAGGAAGGATTCTGTGTGCAGCAACAACTGTGCGCTGTTTAATCCTAGTTGCTATGTGTTCCGTATCAACCGCATGGAATAATGCACGCCTCAGGTGCAAGCTGTTGAATGGGGGTTGTCCTGTACTAAACCCAATATAAGCAACCTGGAAAGCGGGTTCCCCAACAACCATTTCTCCTTGCAACGCATTTTCATTCTCCCCCATCATCTTTATACGACCTGCCGAGAGTTCCATAATATCAATCTCATTATTTTCATACATAGCCATACCATCACCATCGAAAACGTAAACAGCCTCATCAATGAATGGCCCATCATTAATATAGTATTGATTACGAATTAGGCGAATATACTGCTCAGGAACCCACTCAGCTAACTTAAAAGGACCTGTCCCATTTAACGACTCTAAAGGCACACTCAAGTCCTCCAGAGGGCTATTGGCGGTGTCAACAACTGCTGCGACAGGGTTAGTTAGTTTACCCAGAAAATAAGGCTTCGGTTGGTCTAGCGTAAACTTAATTCTCCGTTCATCAACAACCTCAACCCCCATTACATGCAATTGATCTCCACGAATCTTCTCTCGCACCCCAACAATATCATCCAAATAAGTCAATGCAGTGGGAGATTGCAAGACGGGATCCGTTGCCCTTTCTATTGACATCTTTATATCATGAGCAGTAAGCACCCTGCCATCATGGAAAGTGACACCATCTTTAAGCGAGAAAATGTACTCTGTACCACCACCCCCAATCTCCCAGCTCGAAGCTAATTCAGGTCTAATACTCATATCACTTCCATAAGCAACAAGTCCATTGAAAATTTCAAGCACGATTTGTGCAGATCGGACATCTTGGACTAGATGCGGGTCTAGGGTAGTAATATCAGACCACAGAAATGTAACCACTCCGCCTTCTGAGTTAAGTTGAGCGGAAGGTAATTCTTGATTCATTGGGGATTGGGTCATCGGGGCACTTCTTATATCTTGATCCGTGCATCCCGATAACAAAGCCAACACACCCCCTAAAACTACCACAGACAAAAATATACCAACTTGACTATAACGAAATGGTCGAAACTCTATATCTATTCCCAAGAGAACAAATCACCTAAGCTTAAATCTACTTTAACCTTTTTGCAGCATCCGATATGAGAAATGCATCAATAAAAGAGTCTATCTCCCCATCCATAACCGATTCAACTGCAGCAGTTTCATAGTCAGTACGATGATCTTTTACCATCTGGTAGGGATGCATAACGTAGCTCCGAATTTGATTACCGAACTCAGGGGGCACATGCCCACCTTTGAGCCGCTCCTGCTCTTCATTCCGCTTCCGCGTCTGCAAATCAAACAACCGGGCCCTAAGAATCTTAAAAGCCATATCTTTATTCTGAACTTGAGAGCGCTCATTTTGGCAAGTGCTAACAATTCCAGATTCAAGATGGGTAATTCGCACCGCTGTGGCATTTTTTTGTACACTCTGCCCCCCATGCCCACTGGCATGGAACGTCTCAATATTCACATCTTCAGGACGTATAACTAAGTCAATCTGATCTTCTGCTTCGGGTAACACTTCAACTAAAGCGAAAGAAGTATGCCGTGTTGGAGTACTAGAGAATGGAGACATTCGAACCAAACGGTGTACACCTCTTTCCGCTTTTAGAAAGCCATATGCATAGTCTCCTTTTGAGTTCAATACAACTCGCTTGACCCCAGCTTCGTCTCCAGGTGACAAATCTATAATGTCCGTTACATACCCGTGCCGTTCGCTCCACCGTACGTACATTCTAAGAAGCATCTCCGCCCAGTCCTGTGCATCAGTCCCTCCAGCGCCTGCATGAATAGCCAAAATCGCTGGTCTGTTATCGTTTTCACCAGATAAGGTAGACTGAAATTCTTGTGAGATGATCGATGCCGATAGGGATTCGACTTCCTGAAGTAACTCTGGGATCAACTCACGTTCGCCTTCTTCAATAGCCATATCCAACAAATCACGTAATTCAATCCCTTGGGCCTGGACAATTTCCCAACCCTGCACTTGGCCTTTGAGACGCGAAAGACGACGCATCATGTCTTGCGCTCTTATATGATCATCCCATATCTCTGGTTTCGCTGCCTCACTTTCAAGAACACTGATTTGTAGACGCTTGTCTGGAATGTCAAAGATACACCCCTAACCGATCAGATCTCTGAATTAATTCGTTTATTCTGCTCACAGCTTCTTGCACAAACACACCTCATAATATCCAAAGTACACAAGTCTTCGTGGTTACTATATCATGCGCATAGGAAAGCTAACCTACTGTTTAAGCTAGCACTAAAAGGGATGTGAATGACAGCCATTGAAGAGACCCTAGCATGTATATTTTGCTCATTACTACAAAGTTTACAACCTAACGAATTCCTGTACACAGATGATTTAGTATTTGCCATCAACGATATCGCTCCAGTTGCACCTGCACATGCCCTTATTATTCCTAAAAACCACAGTATAGTAATTGGGGACCCTCGTTCAGGTACCACAATTACACATCTCACTATGGTAGCCAGTCACCTAGCAAAAGACTTGAAGATAGACGAAACTGGATACCGGATCGTGATAAACCAAGGATCTGATTCAGGGCAGCAAGTTGCTCATCTCCACATGCACTTGATCGGGGGGACTGCACTAGGAGCAATAGGTTAATGGCTACTGACAATGAAAATTGACGAATTTTACAAAGAACTACCTATATCACTCATTGAGCACACCAATCGAGTTATTAGGATAGCTATAAAAATTGGCAAGGCCCATGCACTTGATCTAGAAAAAATTGCTTTCGCTGCCAAGTACCATGACTTAGCCCGGATAACCCCTGATGAAATTTTGCTTTCTGAATGCAAAAAACTTGATATCCCAGTCAGCAATTTCGACAAACAACTACCTATGTTATTACACGGGCCTGTGGCTGCATCTTGGGTTCGTACCTCCAATAATGTGATGGCAGTTCCTGAAGTCATCGAAGCAGTTCAGAATCACTCTATTGCAACCCCAAACATGGGACAGATAGCTAAAGTAGTTTTTTTAGCTGACAAGCTTGATCCTAATAAAGCCCAGCGATACCCTTTCCAATCCAAGGTTCATGCCGCATCTGAACATGATTTAGACAAGGCTCTATTAATATTCACACACCATGAAATAGCGATGCGGCTCAAATTGAATCAGCACATACATCCACAATCTATAGCAACCCGACACTACCTCTTACAACAATTTGGAGATTCATATTCCTAACTAAGCAGTAAACGCTACCCTCAATAGGCCATACTCACTCCTACATCAATCGCATCTGCCACAATCATTCATATAGACAGTCTACAGTGGCAAGGCAATGAATCGGAACTTGGTTAATTCATCATTCTTAGAGTATAATTACTCACCCAAGTAGTATGTAACCTGTTTCGTTTAGTAATGCCCACAGAAGGTTACTATTATCAGTAAATTCTTATCACCACTTTCTAATAAATGTAAAGAGTATTGCCGATGGAAAAAATTGCTATAGCAAAATACCATGAGATCGCCCTGAAGGGGAAGAACCGACCGACATTCACCCGAGCCCTGATGCAAGCACTACGAGCTACACCGGAGGGCATTGGAATCACAGCAATCAAACACCTCAACTCAAGGATAATTATTGAGCTGAATCCAGATTTCAAATGGACAGAGGTTGCCCATCACCTAGGTAGGATTTTCGGGCTCGAAAAATTTTCCCTCGCAACGCGACTGCCTGCTGAACTCGAAACCATAAAACATGCGATAGCAGAAGAGATAACACTCCATAAAAATGTCGCCAACTTTCGTATAAGGGTAACAAGAGCCGACAAAGCATTCCCGATGGAATCAAAGGATATCGAAATTGCCCTAGGTGCGTTTGTTCAAGAAATAACGGAACTGCCAGTGAACTTGAAACATGCTGAACTCACTATCACGATAGAAATCGTCCCTGGAGAAGCTTACTTATATTTCGATCAAACCCCTGGTCTCGGTGGGCTACCACCTGGAGTGAGTGGAAAATTGGTGTGTTTAATGTCTGGAGGTATTGATTCTCCGGTGGCCGCTTTTCGAATGATGAAACGAGGGGCACAAATTGTATTTGTCCATTTCCATGCATTCCCTTTACTATGGGGAGTATCAAGAGACAAAGTTGATGCTATGCTCCAAATTCTGTCTCCCTATCAACAACGGACTAAACTATATCTCGTACCTTTCGCATCTTTACAACAATCCATAGCCCTCTCGGTGAACCCCAGATTTCGCGTCATTGCTTACCGAAGAATGATGGTAAGAATAGCAGAAGCAATTGCAGCAAAAGAACGTGCTTTCGGACTTGTAACCGGCGATAGCCTCGGACAAGTGGCTTCACAAACCTTGGAAAACCTCGCTACTGTTGGAGACGTTGCCACAATGCCAATACTTCGCCCATTAATTGGGATGACGAAAACCGAGATTATCAAAGAATCACAGGCCATTGGGACATATGATATTTCCATCGAGCCAGATGAAGACTGCTGCACCCTGTTTGTCCCAAAGCATCCTGTAACTAGGTCAACACCAGAACAACTGAACACCATTGAAAAAGAATTCGATGTGGCCTCCTTAATTGAAGCAGGGGTAAACAGTGCTGAACTCAAGACCTACCCTAGACTCTAAAACAAACTTGGCATACAGGACCCGACGTTATCAAGCTAACAAAGGAGCATAGTAACAATGGCCAACGGTAAAGAAACTCGTATTGAATCAGATTCTATGGGGGAAATGGAAGTTCCCGCTGAGGCCTACTACGGAGCATCTACCATGAGAGCATCGCTCAACTTTCCAATTAGTGACCTTCGGCTACAGCCGTATTTCATTCAAGCCCTTTCAAATATAAAAGGAAACGCAGCAAAAGTGAATCAAGATTTAGGTCGTCTTGACCCAACACTTGCTGCTGCAATTATTCAAGCAGCCACAGAGGTCGCTCAAGGGCAACTTCATGATCACTTTGTTGTTGATGTCTTTCAAACAGGTTCTGGAACTTCCACAAACACAAATGCCAACGAGGTCATAGCAAATCGCGCTAATGAAATTCTTTCTGGCTCACGAAATTCTAAAACCATTCACCCCAACGATCACGTCAATATGGGACAATCCTCTAATGACGTTATCCCATCAGCAACCCACATCGCTGCGTTACTTGCGATCAAAAGAGACTTAATCCCAAGCTTTGAAACACTTAATCAAAGTCTTCTATCAAAATCAAAACAATTTTGGGACATAGTAAAGACCGGAAGAACACACCTTCAGGATGCAACTCCTATACGACTCGGACAAGTATTTTTAGGATACGCAGGGCAGATTGAACGAGGAATTTCTCGCTTAAGACATGCTGAAAACGAACTGTCTGAACTCGCCATTGGCGGAACTGCTGTTGGTACAGGCATAAATACTCACCCTGAATTTGCTTCGCAGCTTTGTGTTCTGATCTCTAAAGATCTCGATATAACAGTCAAAGAAACCACAAATCACTTCCAAGCCCAGAATTCTCTTGACGGGATTGTAGAGGCTAGCGGATCTGTGCGTACTATAGCTATAAGTCTCTATAAAATCGCCAACGACATCCGATGGATGGGTTCTGGCCCACGCGCTGGGTTGAGTGAAATTTCATTACCTGAGGTACAACCAGGAAGCTCCATTATGCCCGGGAAGGTCAATCCAGTTATAGCCGAATCTCTGATTCAAGTAACTGCACAAGTTATAGGAAATGATACAACTATTTCCCTAGCTGGCCACGGTGGTTATTTCGAACTTAACATGATGATGCCAGTTGCTGCCTATAACTTGCTCCAATCCATTGAACTTATCAGCACCTCATCTGCTAATTTCACTGTGCAATGCGTGAATGGTATTCAAGCTACGAGCAGAGCCGCTGGCCTAGTAGAACAGGGATTGATGCTCGGCACCGCTCTCGCCCCCGCAATTGGCTATGACGCAGCCGCATCCATAGCCAAGGAGGCAGCCAAGACCGGAAAGACAATCCGGGAAGTTGCATCAGAGCAAACATCACTATCTGAGGATGACCTTTCAACGATCTTGGATCCAGTAAAGATGGTTGAGCCAACTAGTTCTTGATTATTTATCAGCCGAAACCCACACATCGCCCCAAAATACTTATCCTGTTTGGAGGAGCATCAGTTGCCCAGTCGTAGATTATTTTTAATATGGCCCAGATACGTTGCATCATTTGGGAAGCCAATACTAGACCTATCTTGGATCACGTCAAACATCGCTGTATCTGGATCAATACCGATCGGTAAGCATAAAAAATTACAGCATGAAGGAATACGTGCTGTAGTGGACCTCAGGGAAGAAGCTATGGATAACGCTGACTCTCTTGCCACTCACGGAATTGAATTCCACCACATCGCAGTAAAAAACTACCATGCACCTTCCCCCCAAGAACTGGATCAGGAAAGCGATTGGGTAATTTCAAGGTTGGATGAGACTCTAACCAATTCAAAAGTGCTAATTCACTGCCAAGAAGGAGTCGGTCGCAGCATAACTCTGACCTGCTGCGTATTAATGAAACAGGGAAACACCTTGCAGAAATCGTTGGCCATCGTTCGTAATCACAGATGGGGGATTGCGCTTAGAAAAGTACAGATGCGAGCACTAATTGATTTCGAAGAAAAATTACATGGTAATGACAGAATTATCGGCTCTTAATTCCACAGTTACTAATCAAGTCAACAATGGTTATGGTGGGCGGTGGAGGATTCGAACCTCCGACCTCAGTCTTATCAGGACTGCGCTCTAACCAGCTGAGCTAACCGCCCCCGCAGAAATACACTATAAAGTACATATCATTCTACCAGAAGAGTTCCCACGCCCCAAAACCCACTTTTACCTGCAATTAATAACTTGTCTTATTCACTCTTGAAACGCCCCTAATATAATGCAAGCATTCTGACCACCAAACCCAAAACTATTTGACAATACATACCTGAGATTCTTTTCCCGGGAAACATTGGGCACATAATCCAAGTCGCAATCAGGATCTGGTTCCATGAGATTAATCGTAGGGTGAATAATACCTTCAATTATAGAATTCACACAAGCAATAGCTTCCACAGCTCCCGCAGCTCCCAAGGTATGTCCGATCATAGATTTTGTGGAGCTAATTGGAATTCTATAGGCAGCATCTCCAAAAGCCTTTTTTATGGCAAGCGTCTCAGACGCATCGTTCAGTGGAGTTGATGTACCATGGGCGTTTATATAGTCAATATCTTCGGGATTTAAACTAGCATTCTGTAAGCTCAATCGAATAGCCCGAGCAGCCCCACTGCCGGTTTCTTCAGGCTGAACAGGATGGTAGGCATCTGAGGTGACACCATACCCCATTACTTCAGCCAACGGAGTTGCACCGCGTGTTATGGCGTGCTCTAAACTTTCTAAGATCAAGATACCCGCTCCCTCAGACGGGACAAATCCATCTCGCCGTTGATCAAACGGCTTAGATGCAGTTGCTGCTGTACCTTCCCAGCCCGTCAAGGCACGCATCGTTGAAAATCCAGCTAAGCCTAAATCGCATAGACCTGCCTCTGTTCCTCCTGTAACCATAACATCCGCAGCTCCCCTACGTATCACCTCTGCTGCCTCACCTATAGCTTGCGTGCCTGCGGCACAGGCGGTAGTAACTGTATTAGTATAGCCCATCAACCCAAAAATCCTACTAACCGTTCCGGCAGCCATATTCGGAAGAATCATCGGAATAAAGTAAGGACTAACACGCATCGGTCCTTTATCAAACACCACTTTCGCAGCCTCTTGTATCGTTGGAAATCCTCCATTGCCATTACCTAGCAAGATACCAATACGCTCAGTATTCTCTGAAGAGAGATTTAACTCTGCATGTTCGATCGCTTGCTGAGCAGCGGCAATCGGTAACTGTGTAAAGCGAGCCAGTCTCCTCGATTCTCGAGGACTAATGTACTTCCCAGGATCAAAATCAGTTACTTCTCCCGCAAATTTACACGAAAAGGCATCGATATTCGCCTGAGTCATAGGAACAATACCTGATTTACCAGCTTTCAGGGCTTTCCAATATTCCTCCACGCTATCCCCACCTAGTGGAGCAACGATACCCATTCCAGTGATAACAACTCTTACTCTCCCACTCATTATTACATTCACCCGTAACAAATTTACTAACAATACTTTATAATTCAGCTAACAGTAAGTATACTACCTTGTTGCCAATCTAAGCTCAATTTCATTTATTCATATTCAAAAACCATTAACTCCAATGGAATTGATCGGTTTGCTAAGGTGACCATAGATGCATATAACACCAGAAAAATTAACACTCGGGTATTAATCACTATAATTTGACCCAAAGTTTGCTTGACCATGCAATTACTAATTCTTAGAATGGTATTCATTCTAAGATAATGAAGAAGCCATAAGGGGACCCCTACCTCTATTTCAAATCCCAGAGAGGCACGTATTGTCAGCAAAGACGAAATATATATTCGTCACAGGTGGAGTGATAAGTGGTATAGGTAAAGGGATAAGTGTCGCCTCAATCGGACAATTACTCAAGAGCCAAGGCATAAGTGTTTCCCTCCAGAAACTGGATCCCTATCTCAATGTGGATCCAGGAACAATGTCACCGTACCAGCATGGCGAAGTATTCGTAACCCACGATGGAGGAGAGACAGACCTTGACCTTGGTCATTACGAACGATTCGTTGACGTGGAACTCACCCGAGCTTCTAATGTTACTGCAGGCCAAATATACAGTGAGGTAATAGCTAAAGAGCGACGAGGAGAATTTCTCGGAGGGACCATCCAAATAGTGCCGCATGTTACCAACGCTATCAAGGAACGGATCAAGGCTCTAACAAGCGATCAAGATATTGATGTAGTGGTAGTTGAAGTGGGGGGTACGGTCGGAGATATTGAAGGGCAACCCTTTATTGAAGCCATACGACAAATGAGAAAAGATGTTGGACGAGACAATGTATTTTACATTCATGTAACCCTACTACCTGATATACGGGCTACTGGAGAAATCAAGACTAAACCGACTCAACAAAGTGTACGGGAACTCCGAGGTATGGGCATACAACCAGATGCCATAATTTGCAGAAGTGACAAGACTGTAAGTGATTCAATAAAAGAAAAAATTGCTTTCTTCTGCGATGTAGAACCTTCTGCCGTGATAGCCTTGCCTACAGTAGACACAATATACGAAGTTCCCTTAATATTACAAGAGCAAGGGCTAGCTGTACTCCTTGCAGAACGGCTCGACCTTCCCATTAAACATAATCAACTGAAAGAATGGGAACAACTCGTTGAAACAGCCAAAACTCCTTCTGAGTCTATTCTAATAGCCGTAGTCGGAAAGTACGCTGATCTTCCTGAAGCATATCTTTCAGTTAAAGAGGCGATTTTCCACGCAGGCCTTCACCACCGTAGAAATGTTCAAATCGAATGGATACCGTCCGAAAGCATAGAATCAGAAGGAGCAAGTACCCTCCTGAGTAAAGCGAGCGGAATTATTGTTCCTGGCGGGTTTGGTCCCAGAGGTATCAATGGAATGATTCAAACCGCAACATATGCCCGGGAAAACCTGATCCCGTACTTAGGATTATGCCTAGGTATGCAGATAATGGTGGTAGAATTCGCACGATCGGTATTAGGACTACTACAAGCAAATTCCACCGAATTTGCTCCTGCCACACCAGACCCAGTAATTGATTTGCTTCCTGATCAGCATGGAATTACCGATATGGGGGGAACAATGCGCTTGGGATCGTACCCCTGCCAATTACAAGCAAACACAAAAGCACAAGCAGCATACGGATCCACCATGGTAGAAGAAAGGCACAGACACAGGTTTGAGGTCAATAATAACTATAGAGAGTCATTAGAAAAACATGGGCTGTTAGCATCGGGGGTATCGCCTGACGGTACTCTTGTCGAAATAGGAGAAATTATGAATCATCCATTTATGGTCGGTTCACAATTTCATCCAGAATTTCGCTCACGCCCCGGTGTTCCACATCCACTTTTCAGGGAATTTCTAAACGTTGCGTTACAGGTAGTACACGAAGGCACCCAACATCCATTTCCAATTAGTTGACATCACATAACTACCCTATAATTAAACCGCTTGTAGGCAACATTTTTGTAGATAGACGAAGTTGATCTGCTATGTTAGCATAACTACCGTTAGCATGAAAATATTCCTAGACACAGCAAATATTGAGGAAATAAGACATGCGAGTCGCCTTGGCCTCATTCAGGGCGTAACTACCAACCCCAGCCTTGCAGCAAAAGAAGGCATTGCTGATTTGGAAGATTACCGGAGCTGCGTGAAACAGGTGACTGATATGGTTGATGGACCTGTGTCCGTAGAAGTGGTAAGCAATAACCCTGCTGAGATGATTGAACAAGGGAGAGCGTTCTCCACCTGGGCCAAGAACGTCGTAGTAAAACTTCCCAGCACTCCCAGTGGATTCGAAGCAATGGCTACAATATCCCGAGAAGGTATACCAGTAAATCAAACTCTTTGCTTCTCAGCCAACCAAGCTTTACTTGGAGCACAGGCAGGTGCTTCATTCGTAAGCCCCTTCGTAGGTCGACTTGATGATGAAGGGCAAGACGGCATGGAGTTGGTCAAGCTCATCGCAGATATATTCAAGAGACATAACATTAAAACTGCGGTACTTGCAGCGAGTATAAGACATCCGTTACACTGCGTCATGGCCGCACAAGCAGGAGCTGACATCGCCACCGTTCCTTACAAGGTCCTCATGCAAATGATGAACCATTCGCTGACTGACGCTGGAATGGAACGCTTCACAAAAGACTGGATTCAAGCATCTCAATAACATCTAAGCTTGGTTGAAACAAATAATCACAAAACCAAGTTACACCCATCGTCATGATTGCACTTTACGCCTAACACAAACAGGACCTTGCGGAACGGCAAGATATTAACAACAAACGACTCATTCCATCCCCACTGCTCTTTTCAACAAGCCAGCTACCTTCACAATATACAAAATTTCAAGGAGATAATAATGACAGGTACCACACTCGCAATGACTGCGCTAGAAAAGCTAACAACTGAAGAACTACTAAGAATAGCGCAAGAATTGGAGATCACTGGCACTGAGGACTTTGATCGAGCCGAGTTAATTTTGACCATACTGCGAACCCATGCAGAAAAACAAGGACAATTGACCGGAAGTGGGGTCTTGGAAATAGTTAACGGGGGGTATGGCATACTTCGACAAAATGAGTTCCGTCAAGGGCAAGGTGATGTTTACGTATCTCAATCACAGATACGAAGATTTAATCTTCGTACTGGGGACCATATATCTGGACACGTCAGAGCTCCTAAAGAAGGAGAGCGCTATTTCGGACTTATACGCGTTGAAGCTGTCAATGAACTCAATCCCGAAACAACGAGGAAACGTCCTAATTTCGATGCGCTGACTCCTATTTTCCCTGAAGAAATGATCAACCTGGAAATGACAGCTGACAATCTTACCACACGAGTCATCGATTTAGTGGCGCCAGTTGGGAGAGGACAACGAGGGCTCATTGTCTCACCACCCAAAGCAGGTAAAACCCTGATATTAAAGCAAATTGCCAACTCCACAAGTTTATTACACCCCGACATACATGTCATGTTATTACTTATTGGTGAACGGCCTGAAGAAGTCACCGATATGCGACGCTCCATCGATGGGGAAGTATATAGCTCAACTTTTGATGAGCCAGTTGAAGACCATGTGCGAGTCGCAGATCTCGCACTGGAAAGAGCCAGAAGATTGACTGAAGGTGGCAAAGATGTACTTATACTTCTAGATAGTCTCACACGACTAACTAGAGCACATAACTTAGCATTACCTGCAAGTGGGCGAACGCTAACGGGAGGGATCGATCCCCAGGCTCTCTACCCACCAAAACGATTCCTTGGAGCAGCAAGAAACTGCGAAGGAGGCGGTAGCCTAACAATCTTGGCTACTTGTCTGATTGACACAGGAAGCAGAATGGATGATGTAATTTACGAAGAGTTCAAAGGGACTGGAAACATGGAATTGCACCTCGATCGTAAACTTGCAGAACGACGAATTTTCCCTGCAATTGACATACTTCGAAGCGGTACAAGACGCGAAGAATTGCTGTTTTCCGAAGAAATGCTCGCCAAAGTCTGGTTATTCCGCCGCATGTTCAGTGCGGTCTCAAATGACTCCGGAAGCCCAATCGAAGGATACGAGCGGGTACTCGAAAGTATGAAAAGCAGCCCATCAAACAGCGATTATTTGGAAAACCTTTCGGGATCCCTTAACCAATCACGGGGAAGGTCATCCCGTAGAAGCTAGAAGGAAATCATTCATCACATTTTTATCCTAGGAATTTTTTTTCATTTCCGCCAATCAAAGCAAAGCCTAATTTTTCAAACAATCAACTATTGATCATGGTTTCATACCTCAGTACAATGTAGCAAACTACTGAGAATCACGGAACCGACTAACTCACATTCCAGATACCATTGGAGGTATGATCATTGACTAATCCTGCTCCTCAATCACTGCTGGAATATATGAGTAGTGCCTGGGAAGGCAAACCAGAGCTCGAGGGACTCTCCTCAGTTATCTCTAGCCTTGCAGCTGGAGCGCAAAACATTCAAGCTAAAATTCAATCGGCTACTTTAGCAAATATTATTGGAACAACCGGCGAAGTGAATATCCAAGGGGAGGTAGTACAGATACTAGATACAGCAGCATCTGATATCTTTGTCGACGCCCTTACTAAAAGCAATAGGGTGGCTGCAATTGGGTGCGAAGAACTCGAGAACACGGTCTTAGTTGGTGATGAAAAAGACAAACCTTACTTAGTACAAATGGACCCCCTTGACGGATCATCTAATATAGATGTTGCCATTAGCATCGGGTCGATATTCGGCATTTGGAAGAGAACTGCTAACGAAAAACTCTCGGAAAATACAATGTTCCGCCCTGGGAACGAACAGGTGGCTGCAGCCTATGCCGTATATGGATCAACCACTATGTTTGTTGTGGCAATTCAAGGCAGTGTTCAAGGATTTACGCTAGACCCAAAATCACGAAAATTCATTCTTACTCACCCGAATATACTCCTACCAGACAAATGCCCTTACTACAGTTTAAATGAAGGGAATTTCAAGAAATTCCCGATTGCCACACAAACTGCAATCACCGAACTACGTGACACTCATTCTTTACGCTATGTTGGATCATTGGTTGCTGATTTCCATAGGAACTTACTTAAAGGTGGTATCTTCATGTATCCCGGTGACCTTGAAAATCCTGAAGGAAAACTAAGACTTATGTACGAAGCTAATCCCCTTGGATATATAGCTGAACAAGCCGGTGGAGCAGCCTCTTCAGGTCCCATCAGAATACTCGATATAGTCCCCGAAACACTGCATCAAAGAACTCCACTCATCATAGGAAATGCAGCAGTTGTCAACCACGTAGCTTCCAAGCTAATTATAAATTAATTTAGGCCAATGCGTCTAGGAGGACTCATATGAATCTAGCGGAATTGACGTCCACTGCCAATGCCCTTGTCGCCCAAGGTAAGGGTATATTAGCTGCAGATGAAAGCTCAGGCACTATTAAACGGCGATTCGACAGTATTGGAGCCGAATCAACCGAAGAAACCCGCATCACCTACAGAGAGACCTTATTCCGCACGGCGGGATCCAATCAGTTCATTAGCGGAGTCATACTTTACGATGAAACAATTCGCCAAAATAGTTTATTAGAACCAACATCACTCGTGAGCATTCTGGCCAATCAAGGTATCATTCCTGGGATCAAGGTGGACAAAGGAACAGGGCCACTCCCCGGTTCATCCGATGAACTCGTTACAGATGGCTTAGATGGATTGCGTGACAGACTTAACGAATACTATAGCCTTGGAGCACGTTTCACAAAGTGGAGAGCCGTAATTACTATTGGAGAGGAACTACCCAGCAGATACTGCATTGAAGTGAATGCTCACCTCCTAGCTCGGTACGCATCCCTTAGTCAAGAGGCTGGGCTGGTTCCCATAGTGGAACCAGAAGTGTTAATGGATGGCACCCACAGCATTGATGAATGCTTTGATGTCACAGAGACAACACTCAGGGAGGTCTACCATCAGCTTGGATTGCAACGTGTCTTTCTGGAAGGCTCTCTTTTAAAACCCAACATGATTCTATCTGGTAAGGATGCTCCCAATCGAGCAGCACCTGAAGAAGTTGCTGAAAAAACTATTCGCTGCTTTCAGAGAACTGTACCAGCAGCCGTCCCAGGAATTGTATTTTTATCTGGAGGACAAAGTGATAATGAGGCAACAACAAACCTCAATGCAATCAACAGACTTGCTAGTACTATGCGCCTACCATGGGAATTGAGCTTCTCCTATGGGCGAGGATTACAGGCAGCACCACTCCAAGCATGGGGAGGTAAATCTTCAAATCTTGAAAAAGCTGCCGCTGCCTACTATCATCGAGCCCAGGTGACCGGAGCTGCTCGAATGGGTGAGTACTCCAAATCCATGGAAATCAGTTAAGTAAAAATTGAATTGTGATGAGTAAATTACTTATAGCAACCCACAACAATAAAAAATTCACGGAATTGCAGTTATTACTGCACTCTACGGGATTCAAGCTAATTTCCCTGAGTGAACTCGGAATATCCCAAGAGATTGATGAAACTGGGACAACTTTTGAACAGAATGCTGAACTTAAAGCAGCGGGATACCTCCGACTCAGTGGCTTCCCCACTTTGGCAGACGACTCTGGATTAGAAGTGGAGGCACTCAATGGGGAACCTGGAGTATACTCCGCCCGTTATGGGGGTACTAACGCTGCTAGTGATCAGGATCGTACCAAACTAGTGCTGCAGAACCTAGCACAATCTGGCAGTCAGAACAGGATGGCACAATTCAAGTGCGTCGTAGCCCTAGCATTTCCAGAACAGACTATAGAGTTATACAATGGAGTATGCACGGGTGAAATCACAAATGAACCACGAGGAGATAATGGCTTCGGGTACGACCCAATATTCCTTATACCTCGATTGAATAAAACCCTTGCAGAATTAACTATCGAGGAAAAGAGCAAAATCAGCCATCGCAGTGCTGCAATTTCAAAGGCAGCTTCAGCATTGAAAACAAAACCTAATCTATTGAAAGCGCGGTTCGAGATATGAAGACCCTTGATACATTCTCACGTCCACTTAAAGATTTACGGATATCGGTTACAGACCGCTGTAACTTCCGTTGCCCCTATTGCATGCCCGCAGAAATCTTTGGGGAGCGCTATCAATTCCTCCCAAAAAAGGAACTCCTCGACTTCGAAGAAATCACAAGATTAGCGCATATATTCGCAAAGCTTGGCGTCACCAAACTTCGGCTAACCGGTGGGGAACCCCTACTTAGAGCAGGATTACCTGAACTCGTCAAAATGCTCGCTTCCGTACCGGGTATAGATGATCTGGCTCTTACAACAAATGGATTTCTTCTCGATAAATATGCACAAGACCTTAAAAATTCTGGACTTAATCGCATCACTATCAGTATGGATAGTTTAGATAACACAGTGTTTCAACAGATGAATGGACGGGGGTTTGGACCCAAGAAGGTTTTGGCAGGTATCGAAGCTGCAGAACAAGCGGGGCTCACCCCTATCAAGATCAACGCAGTAATCCAAAGATCCGTGAATGATCAATCTATTGTTGATCTTGTTAACCATTTTAAAACCAAAGGGCATATAGTAAGATTTATCGAATTTATGGATGTGGGCACATTGAATGGCTGGGACCTTGAGCAAGTCGTGCCTGCAGAAGAAATTGTTAACATAGTCCACAAAGAGCACTCAATAGAACCAGCACAGGCAAATTACGCTGGGGAAGTTGCACTGCGTTATCGCTTTACTGACGGATCGGGAGAATTCGGAATCATACCGTCCGTAACTCAACCCTTTTGCTCAACCTGCACTCGCATGCGCCTTTCTCCAGATGGCCATTTTTACACCTGCCTTTTTAGCGATAAAGGCTTCAATATTCGTGATGCTCTGAGAGATGGCCAATCTGATGCCCAAATTGAATCTCTCATTCAAAACATATGGACAAATAGAACAGATCAATATTCTCAATTAAGGTCCGCCCTTTCCAAAAGTTCAGTAAGACCAAAAGTAGAGATGTATCACATAGGTGGATAGCAATCACTGTGCTTTTGTACTACCTAATGACTGATCCTACCCCGTGGTCCTTGGGTGGAGCGTATCTCAAATTCGGCCCTTAGGGGCTATATAATTAAGATGGAAGTGATAGTGAAACCAAGATTAGTAACAGCATTTGTATCGGTCGCAGCAATCTGGACTTGTATAACTGCAATAGCCCTAATAATCATTAACGACCACACAGCTACATCAGCACCGGTGACTTTGAACTTCACGGAACAGTGGGCACAAGAGCCAACTCAAATTGGACTGATTATCGTTTCTATAGCTGGCGCAATCCTGCTGCTATTTTCATCAACTGGTTCACGCATACTGCTCGCCCCAGTTATATGGATAGTACCATTCACCTACACAATTCTGTTGTTTCAAATCTTAGTCACCAATCGTATCTGGTACTATCCTCCACTGGTTCTTTTAGTAATAGCCTCTTTTACCGCGACATCAATTTACACAGCCATACCCGCCAATCGGACAAAGCTAATCCAATTGTACGCAGCTACGCTTGCTGCGATTCTCGGTTTCTATCTTATTCGCTGGCAATTTACCAACATACTGATCGCAATAGCCCGTGAAACTGTCGATACCTCAGGTATCGACAAGACGCTATTAATGGCATACGGCAGTGCAACAGTTTTCACTCTTCTAGCACTTTTCCTTGCTGGTGGAGTAGTCTCAACTTTTTTGAACGCTATTTCCGATTCCCGTCGAACAGTACTGATAACTGGGGGTTGCTCTGGATGCTTAATGCTAGGAAGTATAATAGGTCTTTCCTTTGGTGGGTGGTTAATGATTCCTTCGACTCTCCTAATGGGACTCGCCACCATAATCAGCCATAGCCGGGACTCCTAACTTTAATTTGGAGGCTTTATAGGAACTATGTCCAACCATTACCGACTGTTTACCGATGGAGCGTGCAAGGGCAATCCTGGACCCGGTGGGTGGGCAGCTGTCGTAGTTGATCCTTCCGGGAATAAAACCATCCTATCAGGGAACGAATCTCATACTACAAACAACCGAATGGAACTGATAGCAGCTATCAAAGGTCTGGAAAGTCTACCTACACAAAGTTCCGTTGTCCTTACCAGCGACAGTTCTTACTTGGTCAATACAATGACGGTAGGGTGGAAGCGGAAAATCAACAATGACCTATGGACCTCGCTTGACCACCTTGTACTAAGGTTAAACATACAATGGGAATGGGTAAAAGGGCACAGTGGACATCCAGAAAACGAGGAGGCTAACGACGTGGCCCAAGCAGAATCGAACGATATCAATGCAGGAGTTACTACCTCGAAGTTAACCCACACAGACGAAGCAGGAAAGGCGTCAATGGTTGATGTTGGCACTAAGGAAATTACCGCAAGAGAAGCGATCGCCAAAGGCTCCATTCTAATGGAACCTACAACACTAGCTCTTATAGAATCCAATGAGCTTAAAAAGGGTGATGCTTTAGGCGTGGCAAGAATAGCAGGCATAATGGGAGCAAAGCTCACCCCTCAGCTTATCCCTCTATGTCATCCAATACCCATAGAACAAATCATCGTCGAACTGGCTGTAACCCATGCCACATCATCCATTGAGATAACTGGAACAGGACGAACAAATGCTAAAACTGGCATAGAAATGGAAGTGCTGGTTGCGGTATCAATTGCAGCCCTCACTATTTATGATATGGCAAAGGCCGTTGACCGAACAATGAGAATTAATGCAATTAGACTCATTAGCAAAACAGGTGGTCAACATGGCGATTTCTATTCTGAATGATAAACACGACCGCCCTGATTGGAACTGATGCAAAAGTGGATTCCCCCACTATACGCACAGATAATCTCACTAAATATTATGGTTCATCACGAGGTATCAACGGAGTAACATTCTCGGTAAATCGTGGTGAAATATTCGGATTCCTAGGTCCCAACGGATCCGGGAAGAGCACGACATTACGAATCCTCTTGAATAGCCTCACCCCTACGCAAGGATCTGCATCAATACTAGGATTCAATTGTCAACAGGACTATGTTGAAGCCCATAAACATATAGGCTCGTTCTCCAATGATATCAGCTTATACGAAAATATGAGGGGGTCTGAACTCCTCACCTATTTGACAAACCTTCGTGGCAACATTGACCAAGAATACACCAATCATATTGTCCAAGAGCTACAATGTGATCTCTCTCACCCAATTCGCACCCTATCTAGTGGGAATAAGACCAAGGTAGGCTTAGTAGCAGCTGTGATGCATCATCCGGAAGTACTTATTCTAGATGAACCCACGACAGGGCTTGATCCAATAGTGCGACAGAGTGTATTTAGGCTACTCCGTGACCTCCAAACTGAGGGATGCACCGTACTTCTTTCTTCACACGACTTAACTGAAGTGGAACGCGTATGTGACAGGGTTGCCATCATGCTCGAAGGGAAACTAGTTGCTGTTGAACGAATTGACGACCTTCAACAAGCAAGCTTGCATCACCTTTTCATACAATTCGAAGAGGAAATTCCAAAAGATATTCTCAGTTCAGACCCCAATATTATCTCTTCAATCATAGAAAGCTCTTCAATGTCACTCACTGCTGAAGGAGATATAAGCAAGATTCTACAAATCATCAGCAAATACCCAATTAAGAATCTTATAAGCAGAAAATCAAGCCTAGAAGAAATTTTCCTGCACCGCTACGGAGAAAAATGAATCGCACGCCCGTACCAATAACAATTGCTTTACATATGCTCAAGAGCAAACGTCGATCCATATTCGTCTGGGGGATCAGCATAACTTCACTAGCTTCAGTGATAGCCCTCTTCTTCCCGTATGTAGAAGCTATGGGAAACGACCTTGACCAAATGCTTGCCAGTCTTCCCGAAAGCGCACAGCGCGCATTCTTAGGAGGAACCACTGATCATTCCTCACCTGAGGGATACTTCCAAATCGAACTGTTTGCGTTAATGGCGCCTGCCTTGATCGGCATATTTGCAATCAACCTCGGCTCTGCTGCGATTGCAGGAGAAGAGGCCGCTCGAACTTTACCCCTTCTGCTATCCGCTCCTGTAAGCAGATCGAAAGTCATCATCGGGAAATTCATTGGCCTCGTATTGGCTGCAGGGATCGTCTGTGCAGGACTATACCTTGGATTACAAGCTGGGGTACTAATGAGTGGGATCGACCTTGCATGGGATAAACTCCTTGCGGCGACCCTGAATGTTATGTTCTTTGGATTATCCCTAGGAACAGTCGCATTAGCCATAGGTTGCAGCACCGGAAATACCGCAGCTAGTCAAGGACTCACGGCACTGCTTTTCGTCATAGGATATCTGCAATTTACATTCATTCCCTTGATTGACGAGGGAAATTGGCTATATGAGGTATCAATATATTCTCTTTACATAGTAAATGAGCCACTACTCAAGGGATTGCAAATACTCGACGTTACTCCCATGCTAGTCATAATATCCATTACGGTAATGCTAGCAATCTCCAGTTTTCGCAGACGGGATCTACATCATTAACATCTTGATTCAATGAAGGAGTAAGACACAATGGAAGCATATGAAATTTCACACGGATTCAAGATAAAGACAAAATCCGACGGAGCAAGAATAATTCTGGAATGTCCTCACCAAGGTGGGGTTTTATATAGCATACCTGCAGAGGCAACATGGGTGTGCGAAGCTGATCTTCTACCAACTCATGCCTTGGCAGGCTTCTTATCTGAACTCACTGCTCTACCTGATGAGCGGATCAGCGCCATGTTACAACGCTGGGGGCTATATTTTAGATCTAACAAACAATCTCAAGCAAAGATCTAACCAAAACCCTAAACCCGATATTCTGTAAGTTTTACAAAACAAAGATCACCACACACCCCATATAGACATCATTTGATCCCAACAAGGTCAAATTGTGCATGAGTAGTTTCTATACTCCTCATATGTTACGTTATTCCTAATGCGTCCAAAGCCACCGTGCAGCCAATTCATTCCTGTTTTATCGAACCTGGAATATCAAAACTGTATATCAATTATCAAAGTTCCTCAAATATACGGAATTCGTCTAAATTAACATTGGGAATGTTTTTTAACGACACTATTACAGA